>Ga0129306_1001508_pt1 | contig 25968 bp, 16 predicted proteins | sample P827metagenome_FD_94438 | JGI IMG/M metagenome (GOLD analysis project Ga0129306, IMG submission 94438) | Capybara group fecal microbial communities from Wisconsin, USA - P827 metagenome | ecosystem: Host-associated > Mammals > Digestive system > Large intestine > Fecal | place: USA: Wisconsin...
ATAACCCGCTTTTCGCACCATTGTCATCGGCAGCAAGCGAACAGGAGGGATTCGATTAGCCCTATTATCTTATTGTCTTATCTTTTTTTCCGCGAGTAGGAGGCGGTTTATAAACACGGGCCGCGTTTATATAAACAGGGGCCGTGTTTATATAAACAGGGGCGCTGTTTATAAATATACTTAAACAATAGGAAAATGACAATTAGGAATTAGAAATTAGGAATTAGGAATCGGGTTAACGATAACGTTAATGATAACTCTGAACTATTTTCTTAGCTCTTAACTCTTAACTACATTAAAGTCTCATCTTGCGGGTGAGGGCCTCGAGGAAGTAGTAGTCGGCGTAGTTGAGGGGGACGTTGACCTCGGCATGGTGGGGCTTGGAGCCTACGCTGTGCATGAGCAGGAATCCGCCGTTGGTGCCCACCTCGGCGCGGTAGGCGGGTGAGGCCAGGGCCGTCAGGAGGCCGTCGGCATAGGCGCGGAGCTCCTTGCGCTGGCGGGGGCTGACGTAGGTGGCCAGTTCGTAGAGGGCGGAGGAGAGGATGGCGGCAGACGAGGCGTCGCGTTCCTCGGTACGGGAACCTGTGCCCGCAGGGGCGTCCATGTCCCACCAAGGGACGAGGTCGTCGGTGCGGTCGGGGTGGTCGCGCAGGAAGGCAAAGGTGCGCAGAGCCTGGTCGAGGTACTTCTTGTCGCGGGTGTAGCGGTACATCAGCGTGAAGCCATAGACGGCCCACGACTGTCCGCGCGACCAGGCGCTCTCGTCGGCGAAGCCCTGGTTGGTGTGCTTGCTGAGGACGCGGCCCGTGGCGGCATCGTACTCCAGCACGTGGTAGCACGAGCCGTTGGGGCGGAAGTGGTTCTTCAGCGTGTTGTCGGCATGGGTGATGGCAATCTGGCGGAACGAGTCGTCGCCGCTCAGACGGCTGGCCTCGAAGAGGAGCTCGAGGTTCATCATGTTGTCGATGATGACGCTGACCTGCTTGCCGCCAATGCGTCCCCACGAGCGTATGACGCCCGCCTCGGGCACATAGCGCTTGCAGAGGCTGCGGGCGGTGTTGATGAGGACGGTCTTATAGGCGTCGTCGCCCTGCGGGCCGTAGCCGAAGCCTTTGTCGCCGGCAAGGATGCGTCGTCCCTGACCGTAGCTGTCGCCCATCATGAAGCCGACGTCGTGGTTGTCGGTATAGTACTGGACGCGGTCGAGGGCCTCGGTGTAACGTTCGGCGATGGGGCGCCACTTCTCGTCGCCCGTCAGCTCATAGAGTTCCCAGAGGGTGCCGGCGAAGAAGCCGCTGCACCAGTCGTAGATGCCGATGCCGCGGACGCTGCCGTCGGCATTGAGCGTGCGGGGGTTGATGAACGTGTCGGGGGTGCAGACTTGCGAGAGCATGTACTCCGTCTGCTGGGCGGCGAAGCGGATGTTGTCGTCGAAGAAGGCCTGGTCGTTCTTGGAGGAGGGGGTGCAGGCCGCCAGCAATAATAATGAAAAATGAAAAATGAAAAATGAAGAATAAATAGCTTTGTTTCGCATGGTTAATGGAAGAATGGAGATGGATGATAGAGTTAAGAATTACACTTAGTCGAGCTTTAGGACGGCGAGGAAGGCCTTCTGGGGGACTTCGACGTTGCCTATCTGCTTCATACGCTTCTTGCCACGCTTCTGCTTCTCGAGCAGCTTGCGCTTACGGCTGACGTCGCCGCCGTAGCACTTGGCTGTGACGTCCTTGCGCACTTGCTTCACGGTCTCGCGGGCGATGATCTTGCCTCCGATGGCAGCCTGAATGGCGATGTCGAACTGCTGACGGGGGATGAGGTCCTTGAGCTTCTCGCACATGCGGCGGCCGAGGTCGTAGGCGTTATCGACGTGGGTGAGGGTGCTGAGGGCATCGACGGGCTCGCCGTTGAGCAGAATGTCGAGCTTGATGAGCCGCGAGGGGCGGTAGCCCGCAGGGTGGTAGTCGAACGAGGCGTAGCCCTTGGAGATGGACTTCAGCTTGTCGTAGAAGTCGATGACAATCTCGCCGAGGGGGAGGTTGTAGTAGATCTCGACGCGGTTGCCGCTGATGTACTCCTGTTTCACGAGCTCGCCGCGCTTGCCGAGGCAGAGCGTCATGATGGGGCCGATGTAGTCCGTAGCCGTGATGATGCTGGCGCGGATGTAGGGCTCCTCGATGTGGTCGATGAGCGTGGGGTCGGGCATGCCGCCCGGGTTGTGGACCTCGGTCATGTGACCCTGCTTGTCGAAGACGTTGTAGGAGACGTTGGGCACGGTGGTGATGACGGCCATGTCGAATTCGCGGTCGAGGCGCTCCTGCACAATCTCCATGTGGAGCAGGCCGAGGAAGCCGCAGCGGAAGCCGAAGCCGAGGGCGACGGACGACTCGGGGGTGAACGTCAGCGAGGCATCGTTGAGCTGCAGCTTCTCCAGCGAGGCGCGGAGGTCCTCGTAGTCCTCGGCCTCGATGGGATAGACGCCGGCGAAGACCATCGGCTTGCTCTCTTCGAAGCCGGCGATGGCCTCGGTGCAGGGACGGGCGGTGTGGGTGATGGTGTCGCCCACCTTCACCTCGGTGCTCGTCTTGATGCCGCTGATGATGTAGCCCACATCGCCCGTGCGCAGCTCCTTGCGGGGAATCATGTCCATCTTGAGGATGCCCACCTCGTCGGCGTCGTACTCCTTGCCCGTGTTGAAAAACTTCACCTTGTCGCCGGTGTGGATGACGCCGTTGACGACCTTGAAGTAGGCGATGATGCCGCGGAACGAGTTGAACACCGAGTCGAAGATGAGGCATTGGAGGGGCGCCTCCTCGTCGCCCACAGGGCAGGGGATGCGCTCGACGACGGCGTCGAGGATGTCCAGCACGCCTTCGCCCGTCTTGGCGCTGCAGCGGATGATCTCCTCGCGCTTGCAGCCCAGCAGGTCGATGATTTCGTCCTCGACGGCGTCGGGGTTGGCGCTGGGCATGTCGCACTTGTTGATGACGGGGATAATCTCGAGGTCGTGCTCGATGGCCATGTAGAGGTTGCTGATGGTCTGCGCCTGCACGCCCTGGCTGGCATCGACCACCAGCACGGCGCCCTCGCAGGCGGCAATGCTGCGCGAAACCTCATACGAGAAATCGACGTGTCCCGGAGTGTCGATGAGGTTGAGGGTGAATTTCTCCCCCCCGTGCTCATACTCCATCTGGATGGCGTGGCTCTTGATGGTGATGCCGCGCTCGCGCTCCAGGTCCATGTCGTCGAGCATCTGCCCTTCGGTCACCTGGATGGTGTGGGTATATTCCAGCATGCGGTCGGCCAGGGTGGACTTGCCGTGGTCGATGTGGGCAATGATGCAAAAGTTACGGATATGCTTCATTCCATCAGATCCCAAGCGATTTCTTCATGGCGGCAATCTTCACCATAGCGGCATCGACGGCAGCCTCATAGTCGGCAGGGGTTTTCATCACGCCCTTGGCCTCCATGTAGAACTTGATTTTCGGCTCGGTGCCCGAGGGACGGACGCTGACCTTGTCGCCGTTGGCGTTGAAGTACTGCAGGACGTTCGAGGGCTCCGGCATGTCGATGGGTGTCACCTTGCCTTCGGCATCGGTCTGCTGCAGCAGCTTGAAGTCCTTGGTGAGTACGACGGGAGCTCCGGCCAGTTCCTTCAGCGGATGGGCGCGGAAGTTCTCCATCATGGCCTTGATCTCGTCGGCTCCGCTCTTGCCCGGACGGACGACGTTGACCGTCACCTCGTGCGAGAAGCCATACTCGATGTAGATCTGCATGAGAAGGTCGTAGAGCGTCATGCCGTTGTCGCGAGCCCAGGCTGCAATCTCGCAGATGAGGCAGATGGAGGCAGGAGCGTCCTTGTCGCGCACCTTGTCGAAGGGCAGGAAGCCGAAGCTCTCTTCGCCGCCGCCGATATACTTCTGCTTGCCTTCGCTGATGGCAATCTCGCGGGCAATCCACTTGAAGCCGGTGTAGCAGTCGCGCAGCTCGATGTTGTTCTTCTCGGCCATGCGGGTGATGACCTCGGTGGTGACGATGGTCTTCACGAGGAAGTCGGTGGGCTTGAGCTGACCCAGGGCAATCTTGTTCTTTATGATGTAGTAGCAGAACATCATGGCGGTCTGGTTGCCGTTGATGATGGTCCACTCGCCCTTGTTGTTTCGGCAGACGATGGCGAGGCGGTCGGCGTCGGGGTCGGTGGCCACCACCAGGTCGGCGTTGAGCTTTGTGCCGAGCTTGATGCCGAGGGTCATGGCCTCGGGATTCTCGGGATTGGGGCTGACGACGGTGGGGAAGTTGCCATCCACCACCATCTGCTCGGGCACGAGGTGGATGTTCTGGAAGCCCCAGCTGCGCAGGCAGAGGGGGACGATGACGCGGCCCGTGCCATGCATGGCGCTATAGACGATGTTGAGGTCTTTCTGCCGCAGGATGACGTCCTGGTCAATCATGGCCTCCTTGACGGCAGTCATGTAGTCGAAGTCCATCTGTCCGCCGATGATTTCGATGAGGTCGGGATTGCCCTTGAACTTCACGTCCTCGACACGGACCTTACCCACCTCGTCGATGATGCCCTTGTCGTGGGGAGCGAGCACCTGGGCGCCGTCGTTCCAGTAGGCCTTGTAGCCGTTGTATTCGCGGGGGTTGTGGCTGGCGGTGATGTTGACGCCACTCTGGCAGCCCAGATGGCGGATGGCGAACGAGCACTCGGGCGTCGGACGGAGGTCGTCGAAGAGATAGACCTTGATGTCGTTGGCCGAGAAGATGTCGGCGCACGTCTTGGCAAACAGGCGGCTGTTGTTGCGGCAGTCGTGGCAGACGACGACGCTGATCTGCTTCAGCGTGGGGAACGCCTTGTGGAGGTAGTTGGCGAGGCCCTGCGTAGCCATGCCGACGGTGTAGATGTTCATGCGGTTGGTGCCGGCGCCCATGATGCCGCGCAGGCCGCCCGTGCCGAACTCCAGGTCGCGGTAGAAGGCATCCACCAGCGGTGCCGGGTCCTCAGCGTCAAGCATGTTCTTCACTTCTGCCTGTGTGGCCTCGTCGTAGGCGGGCGTCAGCCACTCCTTAGCGCGCACGCGTACCTCTTTTAATAGTTCATTGTCCATAGTGGTATTGGTTTATGATTATGTTATTGTATGTTGTTTCGATTTATCGGCGCGAAGATAGGGAAAAAATAGAAAAGAAAAAAGAGAATCGCAAAAATATCATAATAAATGAAGAACAAACAGAGCAGCGAGAGCAAAAGAGCTTGCTCGTTTTGCCGAGTCGCGTTGTTTGAAAACAAAGTTAATGAAGAATGCCGGTTTTAACTAAAAAGGAAGATGATTATCCGCAATCACCTGACAGACACTGCCCCTTTGTGGCGTCATCGGGTGATTGCGGATAATCATTAAACAAAATATTTCACCGTGTGAAGGTCTCGCCTTTGCAGACGGCGCGGATGCAGCGTTTCACGATGCTGTGGGCGGGCAGGGGCATCGAGCCGTGGTCGAAGCCGTCGAACTCGTAGAGCAGGACGTTGTCGCCGTTGCCGTTCAGCCGCAGCATGCGCCAGAAGTAGGCCTGCTCTTCGTAGCGTCCGTAGAGCTCCAGCTCGCGGTCGCCCGAGAGGACGAGTAGCGGCATGGGCAGCGGACGTACGTGCCAGAGTGGGGCGGTGACGTCGAGGCGGGGAGTAAGCGGGCCGACGCCAGACCCCTTGCGGACGTTGTAATGGGTGATGACCTGGGCGCTGTAGGGGAAGGCACCGGCGATGTTGTCGGCATCGATGCCATATTTGGCCAGCCAGCTCTTGTCTAGCACCACCATGTCGGTCAGATAGCCTCCGGCTGAGTGCCCGCCGACGAAGATGCGCTTGGCGCTTCCGCCGCGTTTCTCCACTTCGCGGAAGGCCCATGCTACGGCTGCTGCTGCGTCGTCGATGATCTCCTCGACCTTAGCGCGGGGCAGCAGGCGGTAGTTGACGCCGATGACCCCGATGCCCGAGCGTTGCAGCTCGTGCGGAATCTCCTTGCCGCCGCCTTCAAGTCCGCCGCCGTGGAACCAGACGATGGTGGGGAAGTCAGTGACGTTGGTGGGGTAGTAGAAGTCGAGGAAACAACGCTCGGCGGCGTAGGCGCCGGCGTCGGTGTGGTAGGGGATGTCGCGTTCGGTGGTGTAGTCGTTCTGTGCGACAAGGCTGGCCGTGAGCGCCAGGCAGGAGAGGAGAAGGATGGCTTTTTTCATTGAGGTTGGGGGTTGATGGGTTTAACGGGGGGTTACTGGGGTTTACTGGGGCTTACTGGATTTTCTGGATTATCTGGATTTTCTGGAGTTTCTGGATTAGGGCTTGGGTGCGATGAGCCAGCGATGGCCGTCGTAGTGGAGGGCTTTGGCGCTCTGGAGGTGCTCAGCCAGCTTGTCGCTGTCGGCATGATAGACCTTGAGCGAACGGGCATGGGGATAGCGGTTGAAGAACGGTTCATGCGAGATGTACCACTGCGTGGAGGCAATCTCGTCGATGACCTGCAGGGCGGAATGGATGGCTTGGAACCCCGTAGGGCCCGTCACGGTGATTCCCTGACGCCCGTCGCGAAACGATACAAGGCATACCCAGTGGGTGCGGATGCGGGTGTCAGCCTCGGCAGTCTGTTCTTTCAGCGAAACGGTGATGTGGCGGCCGAAACGCTCGTTGATGTCGTTCATCATCTGACGGAAGACACGCCCATGGGTGGAGGTGTCCTTGATGTGATGATGCTCAATATAGAAATGAATCATCTCGTGCAGCAGGATGTCCTCCATGGCTTCGTCGGTACGGTTGTGGCTGATGTCCATGACCAGCACGAAGTCGGTGTGGATCTCCTTTCCGTAGAGACGGCGCACACGCTTATACTGCAGCTTTCCGCCGAACGAGTTGGCCCGTGTGAGCCGGATGGGAATCTGCGGCAGCGAATGCTGGAAGCAAAGGGCGTTGAACTGGTCGTATCTCTCTCTCAACCAGCTGAGCCTTTCTCCAGCATTGCCATTCGTGGGGTTGGATTTCATCCTTCTTTTTTTCGCCATGCCAAAGCTAAAGCAAGCTTTGCTTTGGTCATTTGGCTTAACAAAAACGTTCGTTTGCATAAGCACAGAATCTGAGTGCGAAGATAAGCACTTTTTTTCAAATTCTGTGTACCGAAAGGGAAAAAATCAGATTTATTTCCAATCCTCGTTCTTCTCCTCGTTCTTTATCCTAAAAATCTTCAATCTTCAATCTTCAATTTTCAATCTTTAAAAGACGATCTCCCGTCCGCGGTAGAAGTCGAGCAGGCGAGCCTGATAGAGGTATTGATAGCGTGCCTGGGCAAGGTCGGACGAGGCGCTGACGAGACGGTTCTTGGCTTCGTTGAACTCGGTGATGCTGGCCTTGCTGTTCTCGAACTTGGCGCTCATGATTTCGAACGCCTGCGAGGCGCTCTTTTCAGCCGCAAGGCTGCCCTCGTACTTCTTGCGGGCGGTGAGGGCGTTGTAGTAAGCCTGCTGAATCTCTTTGTAGAGCGTCTTGCTGGCATTCTCCAGCTGCAGCTGCTGGTTGAGGTGGGAGAGCTTCGCCGAGCGGACATTGGTACGCGTCGAGAAACGGTCGAAGATGGGGACAGAGAACGACAGGGAGAGTGCGGGGCTGAAGTTATCCCTCAGCTGCGTGGCGAACGACGGCCCTTGTACGCCCATGATGGAGTAGTAGTTGGTGCCGACGCCCCCGCTCAGGGAGATGTTGGGGTAGTAGCCGCCACGGGCGATGTCGATGTTCTTTTCGGCAGCCTGGAGGCGCAGCTGCTCGCCACGTATGGCGGGCTTCACCTGCAGAGCTTCCTCGTAGATGATTTCGGGCGGAGTGAGTGCTTCGTCGGGCAGGGTGCTGACGTCGGGGATGACGACATCGAACCCTTCGGGCGACGGCAGCTCGAGCAGCTGCGTCAGGTCGAGGATGGCGATGCGGAGGTTACCCTCGGCCTGAGCCATCGAGAGGCGGCTCTGAGCCAGCGTGGCTTCGGCAGCGCTCACCTCTGCCGACGACGCCTTACCCGTGCGAAGCATGGTGGTGAGGCGTTCAACCTGCATCGAGTCAACGGCAATCTGGCTCTTGGCAACGCCGAGAATCTCCTTGCTGTAGAGAATCTGCACAAACGCCTGTGCTACGCGGGTGCGGATGTCGTCGCGTGCCTTCTCCAGATCGACGGTGGCGGCTTCGAGGTTCAGGCGGCTCAGTTCGATGTTGTTCTTGATGGTGAAGCCTTCGAAGATGGGCATCTGGGCGCCGACACTAAAGGAGGTGTTTGTCGTGTTTGAGTGGTCGGCATACGTGTTGTCGGAGCGTAAGCCACGGCCGAACGAGAACGACTCGCCTGCGCTGGCGCTGACGCCTGGCAGCATGCGCGCTTTGGCTCCGGCCAACTGCGTCTCGCGCTGCTGAACGCTAAGGTTACTCTGCTGAAGGGTGATGTTGTGCTCAAGGGCATAGCGGGTGCAGTCTTGCAACGACCACGGGCCGTTGTGCTCGCTCTGAGCCGTAACAGAGAGTGAACGAAGGAGGATAAACAGCGCCGCGAGAGCGGTGGAGCATGCTCGTCTTGTCAAGTTGCGATGTAGAACCATGTTGTCAATGAAATGATCAGCCATATTTTTCATGCCAATGCCCATTTTCTAATTTCAAATTCCTAATTCCTAATTCCTAATTTCTGATTTCTAATTCCTAATTTTCAGTAGTCTTGTCCGGCACGTTGACGATTTTGGGACCACGGACGATGTCGCCCTCTTCGATGCCGGAGAGGATCTGTATGTCCAGCCCATTGCTGAGTCCTGTGGTGACCTGACGGCGCTGGTAGGTGTTGTCGGCCATCTTGCAATAGACGAAGGTGCTGTCGCCGCTGAACTCAAGTGCGCTTTCGGGCAGGGTGATGACCTGGTCGGCATGCTCGAGGATGATTTCGGCATTGGCGCTATAGCCCGAGCGTATCATGCGGTCGGTTGACACCTTGACGGCTGCTTTCACCTCGAACTGGTTGGCGCCGTTATTCTCCACCGCTTTGGGCGAGATGTATTCGAGCGTAGCGTCGAAGCGGTAGTCGCTGAGGGCACCGATGGTGATGACGAGCGGCATGCCCTCGACGAGCGAGCCCACCTCGGTCTCGTCGATGTTGCCGTCGAAGATAAGGTCGTTCATGTCGGCCACGGTGGCTACCGTCGTGCCGTCGTTCATGGTGTTGGCTTGGATGACCGAGTTACCCACCTTGACGGGGACATTGAGGATGAGACCGGTGATGGTGGAACGTACCAGCGTGCTAGAAGAGGTGGCGTTCGACTGCGACACGCCGTCGCGGATAACCTCGAGGGCATCCTGCGCCGCGGCGCGTTCCTCCTTGGCCTGGGCCAGCTTCTGCGTCACCTGGTCCATCTCCTCGGCGCTGACCAGGTTCTTGTCGAAGAGTGCCTTCTCGCGGTCGTAGTTCACCTGAGCCTGCTTGAGGTTGATTTCCGAAAGGCGCACGCGGCTCTGGGCCGAGCTGAGCGAGTTCATGTCGGGGATGACTTTCAGACGGGCGATAACCTCGTCCTTCTGCACCTGCTGGCCCGCTTCCTTGAGCAGCTCGGCAATGATGCCGTTGATCTGTGGCTTGATGTTCACCTCGTTGCGCGGGGTGATTTTGCCCGTGATGACGGTGCTCCTGTTGATGTCCTTGCGCACGGCTGTCAGCTCGCTGTACTGCTCGGCCTTGGGACGAGAGTTGTTGAAGAGGAACACAAAGGTTCCGACGATGACCACTGCAATGAGGGCAAAGAGAATGTACCTGAAGAATCGTTTCATTTTTTTATTGAGGTGTTTGTTTTGTTTCAACTGCCTTTATCTTTTAATTATCAATTACCAATTATCAATTGCCAATTATCAATTTATGATCCTACTCGTCGTGCATGGCTTCTACGGGCTTGATGCTCATGGCGCGGAGGGCGGGAGCCAGTCCAGCCAGGGCACCGAGGACGGTGAGCAGGAGAGCGGCAACGATGGCGGTGTTGAAGCCAATCTGGAACACCGCCTGGTGCTTGGTGATGGCCTCCAGTCCGCTGAGCATCATCACCGAGAAGACGATGCCGAAGCCGCCGGCAATCAGCGTGAGCGAGACGCTCTCCATGAGGATTTGTGACAGGATCTCTCCCGGCAGGGCACCGATGGCACGACGGATGCCGATCTCGACGGTACGTTCCCTGACGGTCACCATCATGATGTTGCTCACCCCGATGGCGCCGGCCAGCAAGGTGCCGAGCCCTACCAGCCAGATGAGGAAGTTCAGGCCGCGGAACAGGTTATCGACGATGGAGAAGATCTGCTGTGTGTTCAGAATCACCATGGCCGACTCGTCGGTGGGGTCGAAGCGGTGCTGGCGGCCCATGACGTCGCGCAGCCGTTTTTCCAAAGTCGTCATCTTCACGCCGGGCTTACCGGTGAGGCAGATGATGTCAACGTTGTTCCCTCGATGATAGAGCTTTGCGGCTACGCTGAAGGGTATGGATAGGGTGCGCGATGCCCGCTGGTTGATGCTCATGTTGCCCACGTTGAAATCGACGCCGACAATCTGCAGGTGTATGCCGCCCATCTCGACGTAGCTGCCGCAGGGGTCGCCGCCCTCAGGGAAGAGCTCGTTGTAGATGTCCTTGCCGATAACGCAGACCTTGCGCTCCTGGTCGAGATCGACCTGGTTGATGTAACGGCCATACTTCATGACGCTCGTCTCCACCTTGTCATACTCAGGCGTGACGCCTTTGACGCCGGCCGACGACGAGTGTGTGCCGAAGACGACGTTGCCGTTCCAGGCGCTGATCATCGGCGCCACGACATTCAGCTCGGGCACCATGGCGCGTAGCCGTTCCACGTCGCGGTACTCGAAGTTCCAGTAGCGTCCCTCCTGCAGCCCCTTGTAGGGCTTGGAGGTGTTGGAGCTGATGAGCACGACGGTGTTGTTGGCAAAGCCGGAGAAGTTCTTGGACAGCATCTCTTTCAGTCCTGCTCCTCCGCCGATGAGGAAGAGCAGCATGAAGAGACCCCAGAACACGCCGAACCCCGTCAGCAGGCTGCGCCGTTTGTTGCGCACTAGGGCGTCGGCAATCTCTCGGAAGGTATCGGTGTCGAATCTCATTCTGATCTAAGTGCTTCAATGGGTCGTACTTTAGCTGCTTTGCGGGCCGGAGCCATTCCTGCCAGCGTGCCAGCGATAATCAATACCAGCGTAGCCTCAATGGCTACGTCCATGCCCACCGTGGGGTTGACGAGCAGGCGGATGTTCTCGCCGAATACCTGCATGGACGACTGTCCGAGTGTCTTGTCCATGACGGTGCAGGCAATCATGCCCAGCGCCATGCCGATGTAGCCGAAGAAGGCGGTGATGGTGATGCTCTCCGCCACAATCAGCTTCATGATGCTCCAGGGCTTGGCGCCGATGGCCTTGCGGATGCCGAATTCGTGCGTGCGTTCCTTGACGGTGATGAGCATGATGTTCGACACCCCCACAATGCCGCCCAGCAACGTGAAGAGCCCGATAACCCACAGCGCCGTGCGCAGTATGTTGCCGCCCTTCTCCATCTGCAGGTTCTGCTTGAAGCGGTTCCAGATCCAGGTGGCGCTCTCGTCGTCGGGCGCGGCGCGGTGGGCGGTGTTGACGGCTGCCTTCAGCTCCTTTTCAAAGGCTTCGTTGGCCTCTTCGGTCGCCAGACCGTGGAAGGTGAAGGTCATGTTGTCGATGCGGTTGTCCAGTCCGTAGATGGCGCGGATGGTGGAGTAGGGGACATAGAGGTCGCGGTCGTCGGTGTTCTCCTCGGCGCGGCGCACACCCACCACCTGAAAGGAGAAGGTGCCGACCTTCACCCGCTGGCCGAGCAGGCGCTCATAGTCTGTACTGCCCGTGAGGAAATTCTTGGCCATCAGGTGCGAAAGTACGATGACCTTACGCCTGTCCTGAATATCTTTTTCGTTGATGAACCGTCCGGCCAGCATTTCAATGCGGTTCATGTCGGCATAGCCAGGGAAGGTGCCGCTGAGCGAAACATTATTGAAATACTTCCGTCCGTAGGTCATGGTGTAGCCGCTCTGCGAGTGGCTGGTGGTCACCTGGTCGATATAGCGTGAGAAGGGCTCTTTGCTGAGCAAGTCCATGTCGGAGGTTTCGAGCCGTATGCGCCGTCCCTCCTTCAGGCCGTCGTAGGGTTTTGCTGTCCAGCCTCCGCCCATCATCATGGTGTTGGAGGCGAAGTTCATCCCCCCCTGGTTGAAGGCACCGAGCAGTCCGTTGCCGGCACCCAGCAGGACGATGATCATGAAGATGCCCCACGCTACGGCAAACCCCGTCAGACAGGTGCGCAGCTTATTGCGGCGGACGCTCTCCCAAACTTCTGTAAACAAATCGTGCATAACTCTAACCTCTAAACTAATTCATAATTCACAATTCACAATTTGTTGCGCACCAATTCCTAATTTCTAATTCCTAATTCCTAATTGCGCCGAAGGCGCCTAACCCTATTTCATAATCGTCGTTGTGCCGAAGGCGGAGGCATTGTGCTGCCTGTTCTCCTCAATCTCGCCGATGATGCCGTCCTTGATGTGGATGATGCGGTCGGTGCAGTTGGCCACGCCGCTCTCGTGGGTGACGACGATGATGGTCACACCCTCTTCGCGGTTCAGCTTTCCCAGCAGCTCCATCACCTCAACGGATGTCTTGGAGTCGAGCGCTCCTGTCGGCTCGTCAGCCAGGATGATCTGTGGGTGCGTTATCAGCGCCCGTGCAATGGCCACGCGCTGCTTCTGTCCGCCGGACATCTCGTTGGGGTAGTGTCCGGCCCAGTCCTTCAGTCCCAGGCGGTCCAGATATTCCATGGCCAGCTCGTGACGCCGGCGACGGCTGACACCTTGGTAGAACAGCGGCAGTTCCACATTCTCCACGGCAGTCTTGAAACCGATGAGGTTGAACGATTGGAAGATGAACCCGATGGTGCGGTTGCGGTAACCCGCTGCTGCCCGTTCGCTGAGGCCTTTGATGAGCCGGCCGTCGATGATGTATTCACCCTCGTCGTAGGTGTCGAGGATGCCCAGTATATTTAATAAGGTAGATTTACCGGAACCCGAGGCGCCCATGATGGAGACAAACTCTCCCTTGTCGATGCTGAGGTCGATGCCCTTCAGCACGTGAAGCGGCTGTGCACCTTCGTAGGTCTTGTGTACGTTGTGGAGTTCTATTTGCATAACGACTATTAGACGTATGGTTTTCTCTTTTTGTTGCACCCTGATGGCAAATTAACATATTTTATACAATTCTTTAACTTTTTCTTTATATCTTCGCACCCAATATGAACAAATTGTAATTTTTAATTCACATAAGTTAACCAATCAAAACCAGCGTTTATGAAACACGTTAAAGCTTTTATCCTCCCGCTGGCCATGATGAGCATGGCGGCGACAAGCGTCTTTGCCCAACCCCAGACGGGTTTGAAGGACGCGTACAAGGACTATTTCAAGGTAGGCGTTGCCGTCAACATCCGCAACGTCACCGTTCCCGATCAACAGGCTCTTATCCTGCGGGAGTTCAATAGCATCACGGCCGAGAACGACATGAAGCCGGCCTCCACCGAGCCCCAGGCGGGCAACTACAACTGGGCTCATGCCGACAGCATCGCCAACTTCTGTCGTCGTAACGGCATCCGCTTGCGTGGCCATTGCCTCGTCTGGCACAACCAGATTGGCGAGTGGATGTACAAGGATGCCAAGGGAAACCTTGTCAAGAAAGAGGTGCTCTTCCGCAACATGAAGAGTCACATCCAGGCCATCGTCAGCCGTTACAAGGATGTGGTCTATTGCTGGGATGTGGTGAACGAGGCCATTGCCGACGGCCAGCGCCCGGGCGACCCCATCTATCGCCAGTCGCCTCTGTACGAGATTGCCGGCGATGAGTTCATCCGCAAGGCTTTTGAGTATGCCCGCGAGGCCGACCCGAACGCCCTGCTCTTCTACAACGACTATAACGAGTGCGACCCGGGCAAGCGCGAGCGCATCTGCCAGATGCTGCGCACCATGATTGCCGACGGTGTGCCCATCGACGGCTTCGGCATGCAGGGCCACTATAACGTCTATGGTCCCAGCGAGGAGGATATCGATGCGGCTATCACGGCCTATGCTGCCATCGTTCCGCACATCCACGTCACCGAGCTCGACGTCCGTGTGAACGAGGAGATGGGTGGTCAGCTCCGCTTCAGCCGTGGGGCAGGCAACATCGCCGACTGGCAGAAGACCATGCTCACCGACCAGTACAACCGCATCTTCCGCGTCTTCCGTCGTCACGCCAAGGACCTCGACTGCGTCACCTTCTGGAACCTCGGCGACCGCGACTCGTGGCTCGGCGCAGCCAACTATCCCCTGCTGTTCGACGCCGACTATAAGCCCAAGGCTGCCTACGACCGTGTGAAGAACTTCGACCCCGCCCTTGACAATGTCGTCATCAAGGAAGACTTCAAACCCTCGGCCTACAACCAGCCCGGTCAGGAGTATCCGCAGGTTAATTCTCAGGGTTATGCCCGTTTCCGCGTCGTTGCTCCTCAGGCCAAGTCCGTCATTACCACCATCGGACGTGGCGGCACCGTCCTCCGTAAGAATGCCGATGGCGTCTGGATGGGCACCACCGCTGCTCCCGAGGACCCGGGCTTCCATTACTACCATCTCATCATCGACGGGGGTAACTTCAACGACCCTGGCGCACAGAACTTCTTCGGCGGCACCCGCTGGGAGAGCGGCCTTGAGGTGCCTGCACCCGACGAGGACTTTTATGCCTTGAAGAACGTCCCGCATGGACGTGTTCAGGAGGTCCTTTTCTGGTCTGAGAGCACCCAGAGCGTCCGCACGGCATGGGTCTATACGCCTCCCACCTACGATGCGAAGGCCAAGGAGCGCTTCCCCGTCCTCTACCTCCAGCACGGTTGGGGCGAGAACGAGACCTCATGGTTCCGTCAGGGCAAGGCTGGTCTCATCATGGACAACCTCCTTGCCGAGGGCAAGACGGTACCGTTCATCATCGTGATGACCTACGGCATGACCAACGAAACCCGCATGGGCGGCCTGCGTGGCTTCACGGCCGAGGACTTCGAGAAGGTGCTTGTTGACGAGCTCGTTCCCTACATCGACAGCCACTTCAAGACCAATGCCGACAAGTATAACCGTGCCATGGCCGGCCTCTCGATGGGCGGCTTCGAGACACGCCTCATCACCTTGCGCCGTCCCGAGGTGTTCGGCTCCTACGGCCTCCTCTCCGGCGGCACCTATAGTCCTGCCGACATCAAACCCGAGGCCAAGCCGCGTCTCATCTTTATGAGCTGTGGCGGCAAGGAGAACCCCGACGGCATCAACAAGGCTACCGCCGACCTGAAGGCCGCAGGCTTCAATGCCGTGGGCTACGTCTCGTCCGGCACGGCCCACGAGTTTCTCACCTGGCGACGCAGCCTCTACCAGATGGCTCCGCTCCTGTTCCGTAAATGAGGCAGAAGCAAAAAGAGAAGTGGCTCGGCGATTGCCGAGCCACTTCTCTCTTCAGGGTGGCTAGTGGGACTCGAACCCACGACATTCAGAACCACAATCTGACGCTCTAACCAACTGAACTATAGCCACCATGTACGTTGCTTTCGCAACACATGCTCCGAAAAGCGCTGCAAAAGTACATCAAATTCTTTTCCAAACCAAACATTTTCTCTGTTTTTTTATGCAAGAGCCTCAAAAAACATTTTTCTATAAAAAAGCGGCATCTGAATATACGAAAAATCTCTTTTCCTACGTTCCTATAATCGAAAGTAGTAATCATCCATCATCATCAAATCTAATTGTCCATATCAATTCATGATTTATAATTAACCATTCAGGAGTTCAGGAGTACAGGAGTTCAGGAGTACAGACAATACCTTTGTATTCGACTTTCTTTTGAAAGACTTTTTTCTTAACTCTTAATTCTTAATTCTTAACTAAAAAACAACTCTCAACTTTCAACTCTTAACTAATAAACGCCTATGGCCGAAACATCTACACCTTCAAATCCCCAGTTACGAACCCTTATCCACCTCGCGCTGCGTAACCTTCGTCCATTGCAGCCCTCTGCCTCCGTGCTCGATGCCATCCGTGCTGCAGCACATTCTGCACCCATCAGCTAACATGGTTTACGGTTCATGATTTATGGTTAATGGTTGATGCCGTCTAACTTTGTCACGACTCGGTAAAACAAGTCAAGGCTTACTTCTGGCCCTAATTGTTATTGATAATTCTTATTGTTTATTTTTTAACTTTTAACTCTTAACTCTTTACTCTTTACTCTTTACTCTTTACTCCCCCTCCCTCCGCAGTCTCGTTAAACGTTAAACCTTAAACGAAAATCCATCCGCAGGCACGTTAAACGTTAAACCTTAAACCTTAAACGAAATCCTATCCGCAGGCACGTTAAACGTTAAACCTTAAACCTTAAACGAAATCCCATCTGCAGTCTCGTTAAACGTTAAACCTTAAACGAAAATCCATCCGCAGGCTCGTTAAACGTTAAACCTTAAACGTTAAACAAAAATCCATCCGCAGGCTCGTTAAACGTTAAACCTTAAACGTTAAACAAAAATCCATCCGCAGGCTCGTTAAACGTTAAACCTTAAACGTTAAACAAAATTCTTAATTCTTAATACTTATTTCCTAAAGATGTACATCGCTCCCTCTCTGCTGGCTGCTGACTTCCTTCACTTGGCCGATGCCGTTGCTATGGTCAATGAAGCCGATGCCGATTGGCTGCATCTCGATGTCATGGACGGTTCGTTTGTGCCCAATATCTCCTTTGGCTTCCCGGTGCTGGAGGCTGTGGCGAGTGTTTGTCGCAAGCCTCTCGACGTCCATTTGATGATTGTCCACCCCGAACGTTATATTACTCAGGTGGCCGCACTCGGCACCTACATGATGACTGTCCATTATGAGGCTTGCACCCATCTCCATCGCACCATCTACGAGATTCATGACGCAGGTATGCGGTGTGGCGTGGCGCTCAATCCTTCCACACCCGTTGCCATGCTGTCCGATGTCATTCGAGACATCGACATGGTGCTTGTCATGACGGTCAATCCGGGCTTTGGCGGGCAGCCGTTCATTCCCCATTCGCTCGACAAGGTGCGCGAGGCCTGTGCCCTCATCCGCGCAACAGGCTCTCAAGCGTTGGTGGAAGTCGATGGGGGCGTAACCTTAAAAACCGCTCCCGGCCTTATCAACGCAGGTACCGATGTGCTTGTCACCGGTTCAACGGTCTTCCACGCTCCCGACCCGGCTGCCATGATCCGACAGCTGAAGGCAATGGGATGACGTTTTTGGGTTTAACGTTTAAGGTTTAAGGTTTAAGGTTTAAGGTTTAACGTTTAACGTTTAACGAACACGTCCTCGTGGTTCGTGGTTCATGTTTCACGGTTCATGGGTCACGGTTGGTTTCATCTTATCTTGTCACGATTCGGCAAAACAATCCATGGTTACGGCAAGGTCGTTAAACGTTAAACCTTATACGTTAAACGAAACTCCATCCGCAAGGTCGTTAAACGTTAAACCTTAAACGTTAAACGAAACCCCATCCGCAGGGTCGTTAAACGTTAAACCTTAAACGTTAAACGAAACCCCATCCGCTATGTCGTTAAACGTTAAACCTTAAACGTTAAACGAAACCCATCCGCAAGGTCGTTAAACGTTAAACCTTAAACGTTAAACGAAACCCCTTACTTCTTCCTCAAACTGCGTTGCTGCTGTTCCTGCTGCAGACGCTGCTGCTCTTGCTGCATGGCTTCGAGGCGGGCCATCATACCCGTCTTCTTGGGCGGGTTCTGCTGGTTCTTCTTGTAGTTGGCTTCCAACTGGGCCAGGAGTTTCTTGTCGTCAGTGGTGCGCTTCATGATGAACATGATGATGATGCTCATTAGCGACGAGATTAGGTAGTAGTAGTTCAGACCGCTGGAGTAACCGTTGAGGGTGAAGAGGAAGAGCACGGGCATGAGGTACATCGTCCACTTCAACATCTTCTGCGAACTCTGGTCCTGTCCGGCGGTGGGTTGCATCTTCATGCTAATGATGGTATTGAGGATGTTCACCGCGCAGAAGAGGAGGCAGAAGATGGAGATATGGTCGCCGAAGAGAGGTATGCGTCCAGGCCACGAGAGGATGTCGTCATAGGCGCTGAGGTCGCTGGCCCAGAGGAAACGTTCCTGACGCAGCTCGATGGCATTGGGGATGAAGAAGAACAGGGCCATCCAAACGGGCATCTGGATAATCATGGGCAAGCAGCCGCCCATAGGGCTGACGCCGTACTTCGAATAGATCTGCATCTGCTCCTGCTGCATCTGCATGGAGTCTGCAGGGTCGGGGTACTTCTCCTTTATTTCGTCGAGATGAGGCTTGAGGGCGCGCATCTTGGCCGACGACATGAACTGCTTACGGGTGAAAGGCAGGACAACCATTTTCACAATGAAGGTGAGCAACAGCAGCACGATGCCCATGTTCATGCCCCAGCGTGTGAGGAAGTCGAAGAGGGGTACGATGATGTAGCGGTTAACGAGGCGGACTACCGGCCAGCCCATATAGACGAGCTTGTCGAGCTGCAGGTTCTGACCATTGGTGGAGAGCTTACCGGCAGCCTTCAGCGTCTTAAAGTGGTTGGGTCCGATGTAGAACTGGAAGCGTGAGGGCTGGGCACCCGTGGGGTCGAAGGCCGTGCTCATCTGTGACTCCATGTACTTTATGTAGAAGTTGGGTATGGTGTCCGTATCGGTGTAGCGTGTGCTGGTGGGGGTGTTTTCGCGATAGAGGGCGCTTGTAAGGCGGGCGTTTGTGAAAGTTTGCTCAGCCGCGAGGACGGTGCTGAAGAACTGGTTCTTGTAGGCAATCCAATCGACGGAGGGAAACTCGACGGTCTTGGACAGCGATTTCGATCTGCTCGGCTCAGTGATGTGACCTGGGTTGCGCCCTGTCTCACGGTAGGAGAGATAGGTGTAACGCTGCTCGAAGTTATAGCCCTTCTCCTGATGGCGCATGCGCTGGCTGAGGCGGATGCCCATCTGGTTCATCTGCGAGGGGAAGAAGTTCTGCATGCCCGTAGCCTGCACGGTGAGGTAGAGGGTGTATTTGTCGGGCAGCAGACGGTAGGTGAAGTCCAGATATCCAGCCCCGTTGGTGTTGAGGCGGAGGACAAGCGTGCTGTCCGTTTGGCTGACAGGCTGGAAGTAGCGGTCGGCGGTGTTGATATTCTCCACCTTGCCGTCAAGCAGGAAGGCCGTCTTGCGGTCCGTCTTGTCGAAAAGCACGATGGGGTTGCCCTGCTGGTCGTTGTAGTCGGCCAGGGTGGCACCGACAACGGCGGCACCCTGGCTGCTGATGGTGACGCTCAGCTGGCTGTTGCGGAGGGTGAAGAGCTGCTCGTCGCCCACGGCAGTACCGAAGAGGGCGCTGGTGGAGTCGTTCATCTGCTCCACGTAGCGTGCCTGCTCGGCCATGGCCTGTGCTGCGGCTTTTTCGATTTCAATGTTGCGCAGACTGTCCTGCACATGGGCAAGACGCTGCTGCTCGGCAATCTTTTCTGCTGACGGTTTGTTGAGGAAGAAGAATCCCACCATCACACCGAAGATGAGGATCCATCCGATAATAGAACTTTTCTTTGTATCCACTTTTATATATATGTTTTTACGATTTGCTTAAGCAAATTCTTAATTTTTAATTCCTAATTCCTAATTCCTAATTTTTTAATTCTTAATAACTGTCCCCCCGCAAGGTCGTTAAACATTAAACGTTAAACGTTAAACGAAAATTCTCAATTCTTCTTCACCGGTTCTGTAGTCAGGCCGATGCCGAGTTTCTTGAAAATCTTTCGGTCCACTTCGCTCACCATAACGGTGACGTGCACCTGGCAGCCTTCCAGCAGGGGCAGGCAGCCGAGTGCCCGCCGGCAGTTGTCGTCGTGCTGGCTGAGGATAGAGAGCGCCACCAGCACTTCGTCGGTGTGCAGACGGGGGTTGCGTCCGTGCAGATAGTTCACCTTGGTGTTTTGGATAGGCTCGATCATCTCTTGTGGGATGAGCTTCACCTCGTGGTCTATGCCGGCCAGATGCTTGGTGGCATTGAGGATGAGTGCCGCGCATGCTCCTAACAACGAGCTTGTTTCAGCCGTGATGAGGGTGCCGTCAGCCAGCTCTATGGCCGCCGAGGCTACGCCCGAGCGTTCCTTCCGCTCGCGGGCAGCCACCACGGCACGACGGTCGTTGATGCCGATTTTGGCCTGTTTCATCAGCAGCACAATCTTATTGACCTCGTTCTCGGTGCCTGTGCCGTCGGCCAGACGGCACAAGGCCGTGTAGTAGCGGCGGATAATCTCGGCCTTCGAGGCTTCGCAGCAGACGTCGTCGTCCGAGATGCAGTTGCCCACCATGTTGACGCCCATGTCCGTTGGCGACTTGTAGGGGCTTTCGCCATAGATAGCCTCGAAGATGGCGTTCAGGACGGGGAATATCTCAATGTCGCGGTTGTAGTTGACGGTTGTCTCCCCGTATGCCTCCAGGTGGAACGGGTCGATCATGTTCACATCGTTCAGGTCGGCCGTGGCAGCCTCGTAGGCGATGTTGACGGGATGCTTGAGGGGCATGTTCCAGACTGGGAAGGTCTCGAACTTGGCGTAGCCGGCCTTCACACCGCGCCTGTGCTCCTGATAGAGCTGACTCAGGCAGACGGCCATCTTACCGCTGCCAGGGCCCGGGGCGGTGACGACGACCAGCGGACGTGTGGTTTCCACATAGTCGTTCTTGCCGAAGCCCTCGTCAGAGTCGATGAGGTTGATGTTGGTGGGGTAGCCCTCGATGATATAATGGTAGTACACCTTGATGCCGAGCCGTTCCAGACGGGCACGGAAGGCAGCGGCGCTGCCCTGACCGTTGTAGTGGGTGATGACGACGGCACTCACCAGCAGTCCGCGGCTGATGAACTCGTCGCGCAGCCGCAGCACATCCACGTCGTAGGTGATGCCGAGGTCGTTGCGCACCTTGTTCTCCTCGATGTCCACGGCGCTGATGACGATGACAATCTCCGCATCATCGCGCAGCTGCATCAGCATGCGCAACTTACTGTCCGGCTGAAACCCGGGCAGCACACGGCTGGCATGGTAGTCGTCGAACAGCTTGCCGCCGAACTCCATATAGAGTTTGTCACCAAAAGCAGCGATGCGCTCCTTGATGTGCTCCGACTGTATTCGGAGATACTTTTCGTTGTCAAAACCGAGTTTCATAGGGGCCATTTTTTTTAACAAGCTGCAAAATTACTATATTTTCTAGAATTAATGAAGCATCTAAGAAATTTTTTATTACTTTTGCGCCCATAAACCCATAACGCCCTCTAACATTGTTCCCATAATTCCTATAGTCCCCATAGTTCCTATAGTTCCTATAGTCCCTATAGTTCCTATTAACCCATCCCCCCGAACCCCCTAATTTAAAAGGTATATGAAAAAGCAAATCCTCCTTTCTCTGGCATTCGTCGTTGCAGGGCTGTTCCCTGCCTTTGCGTCTGCCGCGTCTGTTGATGACGACACCACTGTCCCTGGTTCGCTCTCTACCGACTCCGCCCTGATTGAGGCCATCGCCTCGCTGCGGTCCGAAGTGGGAACGAAAATCACGCAGGACTCCTTCCTCGTGCAGAAGTACAACCTGATTGTCTCGCGGCTGATTGAGACCAACCGCCTGCCGTTGTCCGACTCCATCCCCGATGTGGACGACATCAATCCGATCCTCTTCCGTCTCATTGCTCCGCCGACCCTCTATACGTCGCCCATGAAGCGGGCGCTGACGTTGGCGGGCGACTCCACGGCAACGGACGAAAGCCTGCCAGCCAGCATCGGTCTGCCTGGCGAGAAGGATCTCGAGCTGATGGACGAGCTCGACCATCTGCTGCTGCTCTCCTATCTGAAGAACCCCGAGAAGGTGAAGCAGACCGAAGCGCGGCTGATGGAGAACGCCAGCGTCTCGGGCGAGACCATGAAGAAGTCGGCCGACAATGCCGCCCTCAACGTCCCCGCCACCGATGCCGCTCTGGCGCCCGTCACGGCGGCAGCCAACTCCGACATGGTGGTCAAGAAGCCAAACTTCTGGAAGACGGGCGGCTCGCTTTCCAACCAGTGGGCAGAAAACTACTTCTCGACAAACTGGTATCAGGGTGGAACGTCCAATCTCACCATCCTGTCGCTCCTCACCCTCGATGCCAACTACAACGATAAGCAGAAGGTGACCTGGAACAACCGCCTGGAGGCCAAGGTGGGCTTCTATATGAACAACTTCTACAAGTCCGAGGAAGAAGGCCGCACGAAGATCCAGTCTAACACCGACCTTCTCCGCTTCACTTCGACCCTCAAGCTGAAGGCAATCCGCAACTGGAACTACTCAGCTCAGCTGCTGGCCTACACACAGATGATGAATATGTACAATGGCGACGAGACGCTGAAGTCAACCTTCCTCTCGCCCTCCTACGGACAGTTCTCGCTTGGTATGGACTGGGCCAAGAGCTTCAAGAAGGGAAGCCTGTCCGTCAATATCGGTGCCATCACCTACAACTTCCGCTATGTCATGAACGACTCCGTCCTGCAGAAGAGCGGCTATATCCCCAAGGAGCAGCGAAAAGGCGAAGCCGAAGCAAGCTTCCACCATTTCTATCGCGACTATGGTACGAAGGTGACCGTCGATTTCAACTACCCCATCACGAAGAACATCTCCTACAAGACACGTTTCTTCTACTATACCCCGTTCAATGCCGGCAATTCCGGTCATCACTACGTACAGACAGAGTGGGAGAACACGTTCAACTTCCAGGTCAGCAAATACCTGTCCGCGACGCTCTTCTTCCATGCCCGCTTCGACGACAGCCGCAAGCCCGACGAAAAGCTCAAGTACTTCATGTTCAAGGAATACCTAACCCTGGGCTTCAACTATTCCTGGTAATGCTTATCGTCAACATGTCTAAGCAAATTCTTAATGGTGAATTGTCAATTGCCAAAGGAGTTCAGGAGTTCAGTAGTTCAGGAGTTGACCTTCGGTCTTCGTCCGTCGCGACTCGGCCAAACAAACCAGTTTGTTGGCTCTCGCTGCTCCGTCCGGTCAGACAAATGCCCTGCCGCAAGGTCGTTAAACCTTAAACGTTAAACGTTAAACGTTAAACGAAAATTCATAATTCCTAATTCCTAATTTTAAAATTGTCCTGCCGCAAGGTCGTTAAACCTTAAACGTTAAACGTTAAACGAAAATTCTTAACTCTTAACTCTTAACTCCTAACTCTTACTAATTGTCCTTCCGCAAGGTCGTTAAACGCTAAACCAAAATTCCTAATTGCGCCGATGGCGCTCGCTTGTCTGCGACGCTACGTGAATGTCCGTGAAAAGTCCGTGAATGTCCGTGAATAACTCTGACCTATTTTTCTTAACTCTTAACTCCTAACTCTTAACTCTTACTAATTGTCCTCCCGCAAGGTCGTTAAACGTTAAACCTTAAACGTTAAACGAAAATTCCTAATTCCTAATTCCTAATTTTAAAATTGTCCTCCCGCAAGGTCGTTAAACGTTAAACCTTAAACGTTAAACCAAAATTCCTAATTCCTAATTCCTAATTCCTAATTTTAAAAATGTCTCCTTCCGACGATAAGAAAATCATCTTCAGCATGGTAGGTGTCTCCAAGACCTACCCTGGCAGCAACAAGACCATCCTCAAGGATATCTACCTCAGTTTCTTCTATGGCGCCAAGATAGGCATCATCGGTCTGAACGGTGCCGGTAAGTCAACCCTGATGAAAATCATTGCAGGGTTGGAAAAGAGCTATCAAGGTCAGGTCGTCTTCTCGCCTGGCTACAGCGTGGGCTACCTGCCGCAGGACCCGCAGCTCGACCCTTCCAAGACCGTCAAGGAGGTGGTCATGGAGGGCGTGCAGCCCGTGGTGGATGCCCTCAATGAATACGAGGAGATCAACCAGAAGTTCGGCATGCCCGAGTACTACGAGGATGAAGAGAAGATGAACCAGCTCTTCGCCCGTCAGGCCGAGCTGCAGGATGTCATCGATGCCACTGATGCGTGGAACCTCGACAGCCGTCTCGAACGGGCCATGGATGCCCTCCGTTGTCCGCCCGACGACCAGCCTGTGACCACGCTCTCCGGCGGCGAACGGCGTCGTGTGGCACTCTGTCGCCTGCTGCTCCAGAAGCCCGATGTGCTGCTGCTCGACGAACCCACCAACCACCTCGATGCCGAGAGCATCGACTGGCTCGAACAACATCTTCAGCAGTACGAGGGTACCGTCATCGCCGTCACCCACGACCGCTACTTCCTCGACCATGTCGCAGGCTGGATCCTCGAGCTCGACCGCGGCGAGGGCATCCCCTGGAAAGGCAACTATTCCTCGTGGCTCGAGCAGAAGACACAGCGTCTGGCGCAGGAGGAGAAGCAGGCGTCCAAACGCCGTAAGACATTGGAGCGCGAGCTCGAGTGGATCCACATGGCGCCCAAGGCGCGTCAGGCCAAGGGTAAGGCACGTCTGAACTCCTACGACAAGATGATCAACGAAGAGCAGAAGGAGCGCGAAGAGAAGCTGGAGATCTTCATCCCCAACGGTCCGCGTCTCGGCCATAAGGTCATCGAGGCACACGGCGTCCGCAAGGCGTTCGGTGACAAGCTGCTCTACGAAGGCCTTGACTTCACGCTGCCGCCCAACGGCATCGTGGGCGTCATTGGTCCGAATGGGGCAGGGAAGACCACCCTTTTCCGTCTCATCATGGGACTGGAGGTTCCCGATGCCGGCACCTTCGAGGTCGGCGAGACGGTGAAGCTGGCGTATGTCGATCAGCAGCATAAGGACATCGACCCCGCCAAGACCGTCTATCAGGTGGTCAGCCAGGGCAACGAGACGTTCCGCATGGGAGGCCGTGAGGTCAACGCCCGTGCCTGGCTCAGCCGTTTCAATTTCAGCGGCTCCGACCAGGAGAAGCTCTGCGCCGTCCTCTCCGGCGGCGAACGCAACCGCCTGCAGCTCGCCTTGGCCCTCAAGCAGGAGGGTAATGTCCTGCTGCTCGACGAACCCACCAACGACATCGACGTCAACACCCTCCGCGCCCTCGAGGAAGGTCTGGAGAACTTCGCCGGCTGCGCCGTCGTCATCAGTCACGACCGTTGGTTCCTCGACCGCATCTGCACCCATATCCTCGCCTTCGAAGGCGACAGCCATGTCTTCTTCTTCGAAGGCACCTACAGCGAGTACGAAGAAAACAAGCTCCGCCGCTTAGGCACTACAGAACCCAAACGAATTCGCTACAGCGGATTCGTAAACTGAATATTTTTTAAATTCGAATTACACGTATTATACGGATAACACGGATTTCTGTGGAATAACTGATTAATATGGGTCGTTTGCAGGAACCTGTGTTTTCATGGACCAAAACCAACAAAACCCTTTTGTTCTGTCCTGAGACTCTGTCTCAGATATTATGCCTATAGGCTTTTCCTTGTAAGCTTGCTTACAGATAAAAGCCTACAGCCATAACATCATCCATACTGGATGATGCCAGAACAAAAGAAAAACCCCGCTATCGCTAAAAAACCGTTAGCCCACCGGATAGAGTAACGCCCGGAGGGTATTCGGGCACCTGTCATTTTTGCGGCCTGAAAGGCCAGAAGCACCCAGCCCAGGGCAACGCCCTGGGGATATTCGGGCTCCTGTCATTTGCGCGCCCTGAAAGGGCAAAAGAATTTAATATTGAACGCTTTAGCCCCTTCAGAGCGATGGTTGCCTGAAGCGACTCAGCATAGTTGAGCTTCGCTCTTCCTCCTTCGCACCTCGGCCATTGACTTCATCTTCCTCCTTCGCGCCTCGGCCATTCAAGCAAGCTTGATGGCTCTCATCTTGGCGTCGGTTCA
>Ga0129306_1001512_pt1 | contig 25902 bp, 31 predicted proteins | sample P827metagenome_FD_94438 | JGI IMG/M metagenome (GOLD analysis project Ga0129306, IMG submission 94438) | Capybara group fecal microbial communities from Wisconsin, USA - P827 metagenome | ecosystem: Host-associated > Mammals > Digestive system > Large intestine > Fecal | place: USA: Wisconsin...
ATCTTTAAGAACAAAGGATATCATTCCACCATATCCATTAGCTTGTTTTGATTGAATTTTATGTCCTGGATGAGTATCAAAACCAGGATAATATACTTTTACTACTTCATCTCTTTCTCTTAAAAATTCAGCAATAAGTTTTGCATTTGAATTGTGTTTATCCATTCTTATTGCTAATGTTTTGATTCCTCTAATTAAAAGGAAAGAATCAAAAGGTGCTAGAATTCCACCAGTAGAATTTTGTATAAAATGAAGTCTTTCAGCTAGTTCTTCACTATTTACAACGGTAATACCTGAAACTATATCACTATGTCCTCCTAGATATTTTGTAGCACTATGAATAACTATATCTGCTCCAAGGCTTATTGGTTTTTGTAGGTAAGGAGTCATGAAGGTATTATCAACTATAGTATATATACCTTTTTCCTTAGCTATTTTTGATATTGCTTCTATATCAGTTATATCCATAAGAGGATTAGTAGGAGTTTCTATATATATAGCTTTCACAGTTTCATCTATACTATTTTTTACTTCATCTAAGTTAGAAGTATCAACTATAGAATATTTTATATCAAAGTGGTTAAACACCTTATCTAAAACTCTAAAAGTTCCACCGTATACATTATTTGAAATTACTATTCTATCTCCTGACTTAAATAGTGATAAAACAGCGGTTATAGCAGCTAATCCTGAAGCAAAGGCAAAACCTCTATATCCTTCCTCAAGTTCTGCTACAAGTTTTTCCAAAGCTTCCCTTGTTGGATTTCCTGTTCTTGAATACTCATATCCTGTATTTTCTCCAAACTTAAATTGTTTGTAAGTTGAAGTTTGATAAATAGGTACATTTACTGCACCTGTATGCTTATCTCCATCTATTCCACCATGAATTAATAATGATTCAATTTTCATTTTTTTATTCCTCCTTAAAAATTAATTGTGATTACAGTTCTTACTTGTTTTTTTAGATCGAAATAACTTTAATGTTCAGTTATTTCAATCTAAAATTTTATTATTCATTTTCAAATTGTGTTATGATGTTTGTTTCTTTATATTTATATTTAAATTTTATTACAATTCGCTTCTTAATATTATTTATTAATTAGATTTCATTATAATTTAACTTCTTAGTTACTTATTAATTAGATATTATTATAATTTCACTGCACTAGCTAAAAATATACCTGTTTCAGTGTATTCACCTTTACTTGAATATCCCTTACAGCTTAAATTTGTATTTTCTATTTCTATATTTTCAAATCCAGCATCTTCTAACCAATTTGTCATTTGTTCCTTTGAAAATCCAAGCCATTCATCAAACATTTCTTCCTTTGCCCATTCACCATTGTGCTCTCTAACATCTGATATAACAACTACTCCATCCTTTTTAAGAACTCTGTACATTTCTGCAATAGCTTTTTTGGCATTCTTTATATGGTGAAGTGCCATGTTTATAAATACTACATTTAGTGATTCATCAAATATTGCTAAGTTATCAAGGGATGATTTTATAGGGTATATATTTTTATAATCTTTTTTTGAAGCAGAAACTGATAATTCCTTAAGCATATTTATAGAATTATCTATAGAAAATACTATGCTTGCTTCGTTTGCCACCGCTAATGAAACAAAACCCGTACCACAGCCTAAATCACCTACAATTTTATCTTTTATATTAGTTATTGATAAAATTTTATATTTTAATCTTTCTTCAAAATACTCACTTCGTATTACATTCCAATTTGGTGCTATAGAATCAAAATACTGTAAAGAATTCATAATAATCCTCCTATAAATTAATTTAGTTCTGTTAAGTTATATGAATATTAATTTTCCTCAACCTCTCCAAATATAATAGATTCATCACAAATACATTACTTGCTAGGGGAGAGAGAAATTAATAAATAAAGCTAATAATAAAAAAGCTTCTGCCTCTAAATTTTTAGAGGCAGAAGTTAACTTCCGCGGTTCCACTCTAATTATTATTGTAAGAAATATACAATACAATAACATCTCATTTTGATACAATAATACCTCAACGCTTTAACGGGCGTACACGCTGTCGTCTACTATATTTCGAGACAGTGCTCAAAGATGCATTCACATAAGTTACACTTAAAATCCCTTTCAGCCAAGAAGATTTCTCTCTGTTAGATTACCTTATGTTACTATTTCTTATCATAGCATTTATCAATACCTAGTATTCCTATGTGATTACTTGATTAATATTATAATAGAGTATTAGAATAATTTTGTCAACTAAAATATTTAAAATTTTTTCTAGTATTTTTTATGTAATTTTACAAATAATCTTTCAGTTTTTTCTAATATTATTTTTGTATATTAGGTAAAGGTTCTAATTATATAGTTTTTTGTAAAGTTAGGTAAGTATATGAAAGTTAGAAAAATAAATATTTTATTTAATATAGAAAATAAAATGTTTATACCATATTTTATAATTAATTAAATATAATGTATGAAATTGTTTAAATATGTTTTTATGGTTATTTATGTAAAGAACTCAGAAAGGTAATCGAGAAGATAAATATATTAAAAAAATGGAGGTGTTAGATATGAATGATATTAATTTGAATAGTTACTGAGACAATATAGCCCAAATTCATATTTGAAACCAAATAGCAAGATTATCATAGCATAGTATTATAATATAGAAATAAAATAGGAGGATTTACAATGAAAAACACCAAATTAATAAAATTAGTAGCTGGTATTATGGCTGCTACATTTTCACTGTCGCTTTTGACAACAAAAGTAGAGGCAAAAAATATTGAAAATAAAAATACTAAAAATGAAGTTAAACAAACTGTTAATAATAAAGATTTAGAAAGAAAGTTAATTGGATATTTCCCAGAGTGGGCCTATAATAGTGAAGCTCAAGGGTATTTTAAGGTTACTGATTTGCAATGGGATTCTTTAACTCATATTCAATATTCCTTTGCAATGGTGGATCAAGCTACAAATAAAATTAAATTAGGGGACAAACATGCCGCACTGGAAGAGGAATTTAAAAATCATAATTTATCTTATAAAGGGAAAAAGGTAGAGTTAGATCCAAATCTCCCGTATAAAGGACACTTTAATTTATTACAAACTATGAAAAAACAATATCCTGATGTTAATTTGCTTATATCAGTAGGTGGGTGGGCTGGAAGTAGAGGATTCTATACAATGCTTGATACGGATGAAGGAATAAATACCTTTGCAGATTCTTGCGTTGATTTTATAAAAAAGTATAACTTTGATGGTGTTGATATTGACTTTGAATATCCATCTTCAACAAGTCAGTCAGGAAATCCAGCGGATTTTGACTTATCTGAACCTAGAAGGGTTAAATTAAATGAGAGATATAATATACTCATGAAAACATTAAGGGAAAAAATAGATGCGGCTTCTAAAAAGGATAATAAAGATTATATATTATCTGCTGCAGTTACAGCATCACCTTGGGTACTTGGTGGAGTCAAAGATAACAGCTATGCTAAGTATCTAGATTTCTTAAGTGTTATGTCCTATGACTATCATGGTGGATGGAATGAATATGTTGAAAATTTAGCAGGTATTTATCCAGATCCAAAAGATAGGGAAACTGCCAGTCAAATCATGCCAACACTTTGTATGGATTGGGCTTATAGATATTACAGAGGAGTTTTGCCACCTGAAAAAATATTAATGGGTATACCATACTATACTAGAGGATGGGAAAATGTACAAGGTGGACAAAATGGACTTCATGGATCAAGTAGAACCCCTGCATCTGGTAAGTATAATATCTGGGGAGACGATTTAGATAACGATGGAAAGCTAGAGCCAGCAGGTGCTAACCCATTATGGCATGTATTAAACCTTATGGAAAAGGATAAAAATTTAAAAGTATATTGGGATGATGTAGAAAAGGTGCCATATGTTTGGCAAAATCAAGAGAGAGTTTTCTTATCTTTTGAGAATGAAAGATCTATTGATGAAAGACTTAATTATATTAAAAATAAAAATCTAGGTGGAGCATTAATTTGGGTTATGAACGGTGATTATGGATTAAATCCTAACTATGAAGAAGGTTCAAGTGATATAAATAAAGGTAAGTATACTTTTGGTGATACTTTAACTAAGAGATTAAATAATGGCTTAACTAATATGGGAGCATGCAATAAAACACCAGAGGATTCTAATAATTCACTAGAACCTATAAATGTTTCAGTGGACTTCGGTGGTAGCTATGATCATCCAAATTACACTTATGATATAAAGGTGAAAAATTATACAGGTAAAGAAATTAAGGGAGGCTGGGAAGTATCCTTTGATTTACCAAAATCAGCATTATATAAGTCTTCCTGGGGAGGCAACTATACTTTAAAGGACAATGGAGATTTTACAACAGTTACAATAAAATCTGGTAACTGGCAAAATATTAATGCTGGTGCTACTGTTAACCTTCAAGGAATGATAGGGTTATGTTTTTCAGATGTTAGAAATATTAAATTTAATGGTATGAAACCTGTAGGAAATCAAAAAAATATTCAACAAAAATAGAGATAGAAATTTAAATTATGAAGAAAAATCAAATAAAACAGTGCATATGTATTTTATAATGCTAAGCACTGTTTTATTTGATTAAAAGGATGAAATCATGTAAGATGAAAGCATGAATGATGATCTTTATAAAATGAATAATATGTTGTACCATATCTGTTAAATATAGTACAATTTAATTAATAATTTCTGACGTGAATATGTTTAATATTAATAATTATGGAAGATGAATAAGTTAGGAGGAAAAATAATGATTAGGAGGTCAAAAAATTAATTTACTCCATGCAAAGCCAGTGTGTGATTGAAGCGGCGCTTTGTATGGAGTATTGAGCTGCTAGTATAAGTTCGATGCATATGGCTTTGTATCCTATTTATTTTAAATATTTAGGGGTGGAGCTTGTATGAAATATCAAAATGCAAATAAGGTACTGCCTAAGCATTTATTGCTTGAAGTACAGAAATATATTCAAGGGGAATATTTATATATTCCTGCACTAAAATCCAGCTATAAAAAATGGGGAGAGAGATCAGGAGCTCGTAATGTTCTGATACATAGGAATAAGGAAATTATGAGTAAGTACAAACAGGGTTCTGCCATGACAGAACTAGCAGATGAATATTGTCTTTCTATCCATTCAATAAAACAAATAATTTATAAAAAATGATTAAAGGGGCGCAAATATGCGCCCCTAATTCTATAAAATGATATAGAATCATATTTTATCTTGAGTATACTATAACGGAAGAATAAAATATTATTTAGAAGGGGTTTAGAGTTAAGGGGGAGTTTGGGATAGATTTGTAAGCGTGATATAAATAATAATACAAAAAGTATTTTTGCAAACTAAAATATTAGAGAGGTGCAGCAATGAATAATAGGAAAGTAATTATGCAAAATGAAATTGCTTGGGATAAGCGTGTAAACGATGGCATGTGTTGGACAGTCCCAGTGACAAGTGAAGATATAGAAAAGGCACGTAATGGAGTATTTGGAATTAAATTGACCGCCATTAAAAACGTTCCGAGGGAGTGGTTCCCACAAAAAATGGAGGGACTTAAAATTCTTTGTCTTGCTTGTGGTGGAGGTCAGCAAGCACCAATTTTGGCAGCTACTGGAGCAAATGTAACTGTCCTTGATATCTCATTAAATCAATTAAAGCAAGATGAATTTGTTGCAAGTCGTGAAGATCTTAATTTAAAAACTGTTCAGGGGGATATGTGTGATCTATCACAGTTTAATAATAATAGCTTTGATATGGTATATTGCCCAGTTTCAGTTACATATATTCCAGATGTTTTACCTGTATTCAAGGAGAGCTATAGAGTATTAAAAAAAGGTGGATTATTTCTTTTTGGAACAGTTAATCCATTTATTTATCTATTTAATGGAGAAAAGTGGGATAAGGGTATATTCCAGGTGACAAATAAGTTACCATTTAATTCATTTGATGAGCTTGATGAAAAAGGCATAGAAGAATTTGTAAGAGATAAAAATGCTATTGAATATAGTCATACCCTAGAGGCATTAATTGGGGGACAAACGAAGGTAGGTTTTCTAATTACTGATTTTTATGAAGATGTGGATAGCGACAAAATTTGCCAGTATAGTGCAAAATACTTTGCTACTAAGGCAATAAAATAAATTTAGCTTTATTGATTTTACATAAATGATAGAGTTGGTGATATTATTGACCTTATGAAAATCAAAGGGTTACCTGTAAGACTCCTTTCTAATAGATATTTACTAGGTAGAGATGAATATATAAAAGAAATTACTATCATTAAGGGATATAACGATGATGAAGCATCAATTAAGAAGATAAAAAATATTATCAAGGAAATATCTCCTAGTAATTAATAAAAATATCCTTTGAAAATTGAAGAGTGTGATAAATATATGTTATAGTTTAATAGTGAATAAATTGAATTTTGTTGTGATTTATTTACAGATTCAATGAAATGGAAAGAAGGACAAGTTAAATGGACAATTGGTTTACAATAGATCATATTGATAAGGATACACATATCATCAGTGAATACCGACATTGGGAAGAAACACATGCTTATCTTTTAAATGGTACTGAAAGAAGCCTATTGCTTGATACTGGTCTTGGTATTTGCAATATTTATGATGAAGTGATAAAGCTGACTGACAAACCAGTAACTGCTGTGGCAACTCATATTCATTGGGATCATATCGGCGGGCATAAGTTTTTTCCTGACTTTTATGCTCATGAGGATGAGTTAAACTGGCTAAATGGAGAATTTCCACTAACTTTGGAACAAATCAAGGACATGGTAGTAGATCGTTGCGATTTGCCAGAAGGTTATAATGTGGACAATTACAGATTCTTTCAAGGTACGCCTACAATGGTTCTAAAAGATAATGATATCATTGATATAGGAGGACGTTCTATTCAAGTGTTACATACGCCTGGTCATTCACCAGGACACATATGTTTTTTTGAAAAGGAACGCGGTTATCTTTTCACAGGTGATTTAGTTTATAAAGATACTTTATTTGCTTATTATCCTTCTACTGATCCGAAAGCCTATTTGAAATCAATTGAGAGAGTTGCAACACTTCCAGTAAAAAAGGTTTTTCCAGCGCATCATAGTTTGGATATACATCCAGAAATACTCATTAGAATGCGGGATGCTTTTAGACATCTGGAATCGGAAGGTAAATTGCATCACGGCAATGGGACTTTTAAATACAAAGATTTTGCTATCTGGATATAATTACAAATTTCAATTTATAGTTTAATAATATAAGTTTATAAAAAAATGAATAACATTTTTAAATATCACATTATTGAAAAGTAAATGAATGTTGTGGTATTTTTTTGTGCGTAATTCAAAAAAAATATAGCTTAATGGAACATTATGAATAAGGTTCTATTAAAATTACAATAATATGAAAACTATTCTTAAATATAGACAATTTTAATTAAAATTTAGAGAGTTATTTATAAAATAAAGAATAAGTGTTATAATTTTGATGATAATGAAATTTGTTATCAAAACATGCAAAGGAAGTGTCCATATGTTTTTTAATAAAAAATCTGCAGGAAAAGAAATAGAATTAAAAGTAGAAGGAATGATGTGCAATCATTGTGAAATTGCAGTTAAAGAAGCTCTTCAAAAAGTAGATGGAGTAAAAAAAGTAAAGGTGAGCCATTTTAAGAAAAGAGCCTTTATTACATTAGAAGAGGGGAAAGATGTTGAAGTTTTTGAATTAATACATGCTGTAAAAGCTACGGGCTATGATGCTTCTGAAATATAAGAGAATAAAATTTATAGAAGTGCACTCAAAACGCTAGCTATTTTAACCTAACATTTTGAGTGCACTTCATTAACACAAACAATCTTTAAATTTATTAGATCTATAAACAGAGTTCTTGGCTTTAGATGGAGTTTTTACTCTCACTAAAGCTTAGAAATCGTTATCCAGGGACGTACCCGCTCTTTACGCCCACTTTGAAGAAGATGGGAGTGTTAGAGCGGGTAGTCATCGGATAAATTAGTTAGCTTTAAACCTTTCTATGTCATCTAATCCTTGATAAATTTCATCTCTTGCAAAGTTACCTTCATTCAATTCTTCATCACTTTTTTTAAGCAATGCATTGTAAAATTCCACGGCTATTTCATATACTTCAGGTGAATCATTTTTTTCTAATTCCTCAAAGATTAAATCTTCTGCTTTATCATAATTGCCTTCATAAAATAATTTATTTAAAATTATTTTAAATAAATCTGTTGAACCAATTTTTTCGGTATCAATATTTTTATCATTTTCTAAAATAGTTTTACCAAATAATTTTCCTAAGTCGTCTATAGATTTTTTAATACTCATAATATTCCACCTTAATTTTTTTATTAATGATATTGACAATTTATGTTTATTATTTGTGCAAACTCTCTTTATTATTTAATCAAAAAACTAAGCTCTAGTTAATTTTTCTATTGTTTCTTTATATTTAGGATATAGATTTAAAAGAGTATCCCTTTCAAATAATTCAAAGTCCCTAAACTCAAATCCAGGAGATACCATACAGCCAACAAGAGCATATCCTTTGTTGTTCATTGCAGATCCAAAGATGTAGTTTTTAGGCACTAGAACTTGAGGTTTTTCACCTTTTTCTATATCCAAACCTAATTGCTCAGTTATAAGTTCACCTTCAGGGGTAATCATATATATAGTTAAAGGAGAACCACTATGATAATACCACATTTCATCAGATTTTAATCTATGAAAATTAGATACTTCTCCATTTCTTAATAAAAAATATATACTAGTCCACAGTATTCTTTTATCCTCAAAAGTTGTTGTTAAATCTGAATCAGTGATATTTTCAGCTGAAATAAAACTTTCTTTATAATACCCACCTTCAGGATGAGCTGTCATGTCTAGTTTTTCTATAAAATAATTTGCGTCTTTCATATGTATATCTCCTTTTAAAATATAATTTGAAATATATAGTTTTTTTATTTTTACAATAATAAATCGTGATTAAATGAATTTTATATTTTTATAATTTTAATAAATTTTTATTTGATTTTGTAAAGTTCCTCTCCAAGATAGTTAATTCTAGATATTCCTTCTCCGGTATCAAAGTATATCCATTTAGGGGTTGTCCATAAATATAGAGATTGGGTTTGAATAAGTCTTGTTTCTCCAGTACCATCAAGATTCATTTTATATATGCCATTTAAATAAGCATCATGCTCGTCGGCGATAACAGAGTAATAAATATAATCATTGCATACATTTAAATTAAATATGTTATTATTTTTATATTTATTTGAGGTTAGTAATGTGTTATTTGTTCCATCATTTTTTATTTTGTATATGCCATTTGAAGTACTATAATAAATATAATCATCTACTGGTTGAAAACGAATAAAAGGTTCATTAGCAATTACTCTAACTTCACTTCCATCAGTTTTAGCCATTATAAATTTAGATTCAACCTCATCAGCATTTTTGGAAATATAAATATTAGCATATATCCATCCATTTTTTATACAAAAACCATAGCCCTTATTTATAGAATATTCTTCTTTAATATTAAAGGAGATTTTGCTTTTACTTGAACCATCAGTTTTCATTTTCCATAGCTCTGCTTCTCCATCTTCTAAATTTTTAATATAGTAAATATAATTACCCTCTAATGCTATGGAAAAAGGGAAGAAGTTATCATCGCTTAGTTTTATTTTGTTTTTTCCATCTAGAGTTGTTCTATAAAGTCCATTAGAATTATTAAATGAAAAAATATTATAATAAATATAATTTTTATCTATTATTGTATTACAAACAGGATCATTGATTATTTTAGTATCATTGCTTCCATCTGCTTTTATTCTATGTAGTGAACCTTTGTCACTTGTTTTTCTATAATATATGTATCCTCTATCATAAATTATAGAAGAACCGTTTATCTTGTTGCCAAAATAGTCTTCTTCTTTTGTGGTAAGTTTTTTTATGCTTTCGTTAGGAATAACTCCAGTTCCGCCTAATACTATAAGATTTTTATTAGAAGAATTTTTTTTGCAAATATTATATGTAAAGTTTTGTGTAGCATTACTCGGAGATTTTGACGTTAATATAATAAAAGAGGAATTTTTAGCTGCTAGAGCTGCCCCAGATAATGCATCAGGAAAATTTTCCCCAGAAGCTACATAAACATTAGTATAGTCATAATCAGTAAAATGGTTAATTATTTTTGAATTTGTATCATATCTATCTGTTCCGCCAATTCTTTCTGAAAAAGGAAATTTAGATAAAACAGAATCATTAATAACTCCAGATCCGCCGACTATATAAGATTTAGAAATTTTTTTATTACTTAAAAATTTACTTGTTTCATCTAAAAATGTATCCTTTGGGGATAATATAATAGGAAAACCTTTTTTAGCTGCTATAGGGGCAATAGAAAGGGCATCTGCAAAGCCATTTCCAGAGGCAACAACTATATTGTCACTTATAGTAAAATTATTATACATATAATTTGCAACACTTATAGAAGTTTCATATCTATTTTTACCACTTAGTCTAATAACATTAAGATTATAATTTTTTCTTAATTTATCCTCAATAGATTTAGATATGCTACCATAGCCACCAATAATAAATACTTTTTCTACTTTTAAATTTTTGATTTGCTGTATTTGATCATTATTTAATTTAGATTTAGAATTTAAAAGGATTGGAGAGTTTAGTTGTTTAGCTAAAGGAACTGCGCATAGAGCATCTGCAAAATCTTCACCGCTAGTTATTACTAAATTTTTAGAAACTGACCAACCGGATTTTACTATTTCTTTGCTGGTTTGATATCTATCCTGACCATAAAGTCTAGTAACTTTTGGAGCAGCTAATACTTTTTTAAATGGAATAAAAATAATTAAAATTAATATAAAAATTGAAGATAAAATTTTAGAAGTGATTTTTTTTGTATTCATTAATTTACATAGCCTCCTTTAAATTAAAATATATGGGTTTAAAAATGAAATTATAATGAATAGTATAGAATTTTAAGAAGTGAAATTAAAACAATACTTAATAAAATTTGAAGTTAAGAAAAAGATTAGGATAATTATAGTATAAAGTTAGTATAAAGTAAAGTTTAAATTTACTAAATGTGAACATATATGGTTTATATATTGGAAAGTAATTTGATAATCTCCATATTTTTATTGAATTATTGAGATAATTATGATATCTATAGATAGGGGAATTTTTGCTATATTTTATAGACGAAATAAATTAAACAAGAGGAGATATTGATGCAATCAAAGAAAATTTTCAAGATAATATTTAAAGTTTTTTTAGTAGTTTTTATACTTTTAATAGCAGGAGTAGTTTTTATAAACTATAGACTTAGTAGTTATGCTAAATTACCTGAAGGAGTAGTAAGGGTTACAAATAAGGAGGAGTATTATAAAGCTATAGAGAAGGCTATGTGTAATTATGATGAAAAATTAACTGTAGCTATTACAGATATGGAGGATGACTCATATTATAATATAGATACTGTTGAAAAAGTTTTACGTAATAATCCACAATTAAATGATATTTGTATTGATGCTGAAGGAAATGAAAAAGTACTTACAATTCCAATAGAAATGAACATTGATTTTAAATATTCAGAAGATGTGAAAGTATTAAAGAATAGAGAAAAAGCCGTACAAGCTAAAGTTAAAGAAATTATAAGTAAAGTAATTAAACCAGGAATGAAAGATTATGAAAAAGAATTAGCACTACATGATTATCTAGTTAATAATGCAAAATATGATGTTAGAATTGATAAGGGCTCTATGCCTAAGGAATCTAACACGGCCTATGGTGTATTAATAAATAAATTAGGGGCTTGCGTTGGATATTCCGATGCTATGAAAAGACTTTTAGATGCTGCTAACATAGAATCGAAAATTATAGTTGGTAGTGTTATTACGGAAGAAAATTGGAGTGGACATGCCTGGAATTTAGTTAAAATTGGAGGACAATATCACCATTTAGATGTAACTTGGGATGACCCTATAAATGAAGATGGTTCTAATACACCTAGACATACTTATTTTAATATTTCTGATGCTCAAATAAAAAAGACTCATCAATGGGATGAAAAGAGTTATCCTAAATGTAACAGTACAAAATTTAACTTTAAAAATTTAGGCTTATCAGAAAAGGATGGTAATGGAAATACAATATTAACAATACATAATTATGATGAATTTTATTCTACTATACAACAAGCGGTGGTTAAAGGAAAAAAAGATGTAAGTATAAATATATTAAACTTTAATAAAGATGTATATGATTTAGAGAATGTAGTTAATAAAGTTTATAGATCTATAGGTAAAGAGGGACCTTATTCTTGGGTAGAGGAGGAAGATGATATAAATAATTCAAAAATAATTACCTTAACTTTTGAATAGAAAACACTTTGATAATAAAGATATAAAAAAGATACCTGTGTGAAAATCACAAGTATCTTTATTTTTGACATTAAAAAACAATTTTAGTATCATTATAATTTATAATTGTAAGCTTTTTAATTTATTTAGAAAAATGTTTAATAAATTTTGTAACAATTATCTTAGAAACTTATTTCTATATTTTCATAGCTTTTAAGTCTTGAATATGTTAAATTAGAGCATTTAATATTGGTTAATCTTTTTAGTACAGCGCTCTCTGAAACATTAAAATATTTTGCCACTTCTTTAATAGATTTAAAATTACCGGTGTATATTTTGTTTTTAGGCATAAGTATTTTGCCAGCAAATTCGGCAGCCTCTAATTCTTCTATATATAAATCCCTTTCTGTTTTACAGTTTTGTGGTAATTCATGATGTCTTAAATAAATATGACCTAGTTCATGAGCTAATGTAAAGTTAAGTCTGCAGTGTTTGGAAATTTTGAATGGATAATGGATTTTATTTCTATTAACAATTATTAAAAAACTATTATTTTCTTTTGAATATACTGTAGCTACATCAAAACTATCCGATAAATTAGCCATTGATTTTATTTGTATAGGTAAACTTTGATTTTTTTCAATTTTTAATATAAGTTCAACACAATCTAAGGGCCAATGTTTTAATTTAAAATATTCTATAAAAATTTGTACTCTTTTATTTATATAATCAATCCTATGCTTAGGGATTTTATCTAAAGTATAATATTTATTTTTATAATAATTATCCATGTGATCCCTCCATATTATAAAAGAACAAATGTTCTATAGTTCTATTATAATACGAATCAATTACCAAGTAAAGGAAAAAACAAATAATTATTTATTCTTGTTTTTAGTTAAATAAAAGTTTGCAAATTCTTTTATAGCTTTTATATCTTCTTTAGGTAATTCACAGGCAACTCTATTCATAATAGTTAAAATTTCAGAGTCTTTATCATGGATAGTTTTTGCTAATCTTATGGTGTCTGCTAATTCTCCATCAGCCTTTCTAAAAATATGTTCAGTATATTTTTCATGCTCTATACTTTCATCAATATAACCTGCTTTAATCATTAATTCACCATAACTTATTCCAAGATGTGGTGCTAGTGATTTTAATGTATTAGGTGAAGGATTTCGGCGCTCACCAGATTCTATGCGGGAAATTTCTGTGTTACTTATGTGAGAGAGTTCAGCAAGTTGTCTTTGAGATAGACCCTTTTCTGTTCTAATATTTTTAAAAAATTCACCAAATTTCATAATAACAATCCTCCTACAAAACAATTATACAATAAATGTTACCGATAGGCAATAGAAATAGCAGTGATATATTTGACATGTGGTTACAGTATCTGGTAAGATTGTATTGTAACTTAATAGAAACAAAAGTGGAGGGATATAAATTGCAACCTAATAAAAAATATATTTTAGAGCTTATTAATAAAAATAATTGGTCACAAAATAAATTTGCTAAAAAAGCAGGAGTTTCAAATGCAACTATAAGTAGGTGGATTAATGGAAAAAGGGGGGCTGGTCCAGAATTAATAGCAGGTATAATTAGGGCTTTTCCTAATGAATCTATAAACAAGCTATTTTTTTTATAGATGTTGTTGCTGTCAGGTTACAAAAGTCAACAGATTAATGCTAAAAAGAATAGTCATCGGATAAAACATTAAAAATAGTATTGTATAAGGGGGATATAATAATGGCTAAATACAGACAGCTTTATACAGAATTTTGGAAGGATGGTTTTGTGGTGGAATTAGAACCAGAAGAAAAATATTTTTATCTCTACTTATTAACTAATGCTAATACTTCACAATGTGGAATTTATGAACTACCTAAAAAAATTATAGAGAATGAAACAGGATATAATAGAGAAACTGTGGATAATCTTATTAAAAAATTTGAGGAATATAAAAAAATAATTTATTCAGAAGAAACTAAGGAAATTATTATACTAAATTGGTTTAAATATAATGAACCTAATAATATTAATGCTATTAAATGTGTGAATAAGGAACTTAAAAAGATAAAAAACAGAAATTTTGTTAAGGAATTATATTCTCAATACTCTAAAAGTGGATTAGAAGTAGATAAATTATTTTATGAAATAGAAGATAGTTTTATTAAGGACAAAAATAATAAAGTTAAAGATATTTATATTTCAATAACTGACCATGGTAATAGTGACTATGGTTATAAGAATATAAATAGTAAGTTTGAAAATAAGTCTATAGATATAGATAAAAATATTGAAATAGAAACTAGTAATAAGCATATTGCTAGGGGGGATGAAGGGGCTTATAAGGGTTCTGTAAGTAAAGAAATAATAAATAATAAACAAAAAGAAATAAATAATAAAGAAGAAGTAATAAGCAATAGTTGTTGTAGTAATAAAGAAAAAGGGAGTAAATATAATAATATAAACAAAAATAGTAATTGTGAATTTAAAAGTCAAGAAGAGCTTAAGTTAAATAACGCTGTAAAAAGTGATGATTTTAATAAAGATGTAGATATAACAACAACTACAGGAAAGAATGCAACAGCTACAGAGGAAGAAGTAGGTGAAATTGAATCTTGTAGAGCCAATGTTAAAAACATAAGGGATGTTATAGCTGTTTTTGAAAATAATATACACAAAATGGCGCCCATAGAGAGGAAAAAAATTATAGGTTGGAGTAATAAATTTAGCTACGATGTAATTGTTATGGCTATAGAAGAAGCTATATTTAATAATATAAAAAACATAGGATACATAGAAAAAATTTTAGATACTTGGTTTTCTAAAGGTTTAACTTCTATTGAGGATATAAAATCTTACAAAGCAAGATGGAAAGAAAAAAAGAAGAAAACAAAATCTAAAGAAAACACTGTGGATAGATGGAATGATTTTGAACAAAGAGAATATGATTTTGAAAAGTTAGAAAGAAAGTTATTAGGCTGGGAAATGGCTTAAAAAAGAGGGGGGTTTTAAATGTATAATTTACTTGAAAAATATAGAAATGGTGATATGAGTGCTTTAAATGAAATTATAGAAAATTTTAATCCACTTATATTGAAAGAGGCATCAAGATGGAGAATAGGATGTTATGAGTATGAAGATTTGGTGCAACATGGTTATCTTTCAGTTATAAAGGCTGTTAATATGTTTAAAGGTGAAGAAAGTAAGTTTGTTCCTTATTGTATAAATGCAATTAAAACAAATTATAAAGCTCTCTTAAAAGGAGAGATAAAGCACCATAGAGAAATACCAGATGAAAATATATTAAATAAAGGCAATGAATATATGTTTACCATAGAGGATGAAATAATAGCCTATGAAAAAACAAAGGAGATATATGAAGCAATAGATAAGCTTACACAAGAGGAAAAACAGGTTATAAATGATTTTTATATTAAAAATAATAGTCTTAATAAAGTAGCAGAGGACACAAATAAAACTTATAATTCCGTAAGATACACTAAAGATAAAGCAATAAAAAAACTGCAAAAAATACTTGAAGAGCATAGTTAAGGATAGAGTAGAGGAAATGTAACTCAGATTCATACTTCATCTGAGCAAGTGATTTACACCAAATCGTAGATTTGGGTTCTCTACTTAAAGGGTGGTGAATTCCATGTATGACCAATTAATAATGCTTATAAGTAATGTGGGATTTCCTATAGCAGTTACTCTATATCTTTTATTAAGGATAGAAAAAAAGCTTGAGGAATTGACTAAAGCTTTAAATTCCCTTGATAAATCTATACTTTCAGCTATAGAGCACCAAAAAGATGAGTATTTCACTAAAAAGTGAGATGCTCACTTTTTATATTTAGAAAACCACCTGTTACGCGGATATGTTCAGAATATCTTTAGTTATGATTACGTAAAAAAATATCCTCCTTTTATTAAAAAAATCACTGCAGTTTATATCTCCTAGTCATATATATAGGTGAAAACAAAAACAAACAAAAAATAAGGAGGTAACAAACTATGGCAGTAAGTAAAAATCTTTTAGAAAGAAATCTGGCTCTAGAATATCAAGATGGCTTAGATAAGAAAGGAAAGGCCATCATGAAAAAGGCTACCTATAAAAATGTAAAACTAGCTGTAGAACCAGAAGCACTTATGGAGGTAGTGGATGCAATAAATCCATTAATGCCAGAGGGCATATCAGAAGCTAGGGTAGTAGAAAATTACGTATTATTAAAATAATTAAAAAGGGGGTATAACTTATGAGTACAAAAAAATATTTAAATTTAGTCTTTAGAACTACAGAGGATTCTACTTCAACTATAAAGATCCCAAAGGTTAAAGAGGATGTAACAGAAGAGGAAATAAAAAATTGTGGTAAGTCTATAATAGATCAGAACATATTCCAAACTAAAAATGGAGATCTTTCAAGTCTTAAAGTTGCTAGGATTATAACAACAGATACAGAAGAATTTAAAATAGAAGAATAATTTAAGAAGCTCTCACATTGTGAATATGACCCTGTCAAGTACACAAATATAAAAAAGCTCTCTTTAAGAGGCATGAGTTCGATATTCAACTGGACTCATGCCAAATTTAAGTTGTATACGTTCGTTATTGTAAAAATAAATATATTCATCAATTAGTTTAGTTAATTCATGAATTTCAGCAGTATCAATTAAATATATTAGTTCTGATTTAAGATTACTAAAAAAACTTTCTATAGGTGCATTATCCCAACAATTTCCCTTTCTAGACATAGATTATATGATCCCAGAATTTTTAAGTTGATTGCAATATTTTTTATGCGTATATTGAAATCCCTGATCAGTGTGTATAATATATTCCTTAGGCAAATCCATATTTAAAAGTTTATTTACAGTTTTTTGAACTAAAGATATATTGTTTCGAGTGCTAACATCATAAGCTACAAATTCACCATTAAATAAATCTTTAGCAGTATTTAAATATAGAAATTTTTTTGCTTTTTTATTAATAGGAATATAAGTTATATCCATACATATTCTTTGTAATGGCATATTTGCAGTAAAATTTCTATCTAATAAATTATCCATAATATTTGATGACTTAAATTTACGTTTATATACTTTTTTACGAATCACTGATTAAGTCCTAATTCCTTCATTAATCTATATACTCTTTTATTATTTACTGGAAAATTCAATATTTTATTTAAATAAATACAAATCCTCTTTCTCCCATAAGTACCTCTATATTTATTATGTATTTCGATAATATGTTTTTTTATGATTTTATTACGTTTATCCCTATCGGTAGAAATACTAAATCTATTTAACCATTTATAATAACTACTTCGCGAAACACCAGCGAGTTTACAAAGTTTAGAAATACTATATTTATTAGCTAAAGATTTAATAACATTAAATAAATTTCCTAATTTTCTTTTTCCGATAGGGAGTATAACTTTTTTTAAAATTCATTTTCCATGCGCAAATAATTTAATTCTTCTTCTACTGAATGAAATTTTGTTTTAGATTTACCTTTTCTTGGGCCAGTGGCTTTACCACGATTTTCTTCGTCAAATGCAGTATTACCTTTATCTTCGTATAATTTAACCCATCTCTGGATTTGTGTTTTACATTTAACATTTAGAATTTTAGCAACTTGAAGAGCACTCATACCACTATCAATATACATATTTACGGCCTTTAATTTTAATTCTTTACTATATTGGTTATTCTTTTTAGACATATAAAAAACCCCCTCACGGTAGATACTTTAGCACCATTATAAGATGCTTTCTTTTTTTGTGTCTACTATAAGGGGATTATACTACATTGTGAGGGCTTTTTATAACTGAATTTTTAAGATTAGGTGAAGCTTTATTAGAATAATTATTTTTATTTATTGGCACAGTATTAAAATAATCTTTAATAATTTTAAAGGGGGAGCAGTTATGTATATTATAAATTCAAATTTAGATTTTAGGGGATTAACCTATGGTAATAATCCTAAAATGATTATACTTCATCATGCAGAAGCTTCAGGTTGTAGCATACAAGATATTCATTCATGGCACTTAAATAATGGTTGGAGTGGCTGTGGATATAATTATTTTATAAAGAAGGATGGTTCTATTTATAAAGGTAGACCAGATAATGCTATAGGTGCTCATTGCTTAAGTTATAATGGCGTGTCTATTGGTATTTGTATGGAAGGTAGATTTAATGTAGAGGAAATGGGCAATTCTCAATATAATTCTTTAAAAGAGTTAGTCCGCTACTTACAAAATAAATATAATATAAACAAAATATATGCACATAGAGAATTAAATCAAACAGATTGCCCAGGAAACAACTTTCCTTTAATTAGAATAAAAAATGAATGTTTGGGTGGAATTTCAATTAGTAATAATAAAATAATGAGAGAGTAAAGGTTATAATTTTCTTAAAAAGGTATCTCAAAAGTGTATAATTTTGAATTTTATATATTGAAAAATTATAAAAAATACAATATGATTATAAAAAAATATTTAAAGAGGTGATTTCTTATGAAACCCAAAGTAGCCTTTATATGCGTTCATAATTCTTGTAGATCTCAAATGGCAGAAGCTTTAGGAAAGCTATTTGCATCAGATATTTTTGAATCTTATTCTGCTGGAACAGAAACTAAATCAGTAATAAATCAAGACGCTGTAAGAATTATAAAAAAACTATATGGAGTGGATATGAATGAATGCCACACTTCCAAACTTTTAGATGATATTCCTAAGATTGATATTGCTATAAAAATGGGGTGTAATGTAATATGTCCATTTTTACCAGCAAAACATACAGAGGATTGGGGATTAGAGGATCCTACAGGTAAAAGTGATGAGGAATTTATTAATACAGCAAAAATCATAGAAGATAAAATTAAAGATTTGGCAAATAGAATTAAAAATAAACAAAGTGATTTAGATAAGTAAATATAGGTTACTGTATTTATGAAAGATACTATAGGGATTAATGACCTATAGTATTTTTTATTAGAATTCGTTATCTAGGGACGTAACCGCTCTTTACTCCTTACTACCACTTTGAAGAAAAGCAGAGAGTCCAAATCTTCGATTTGGTGCGAATCGCTTTCACAGAGTGCGATTGAGTATTAGAGCGGGTAGTCATCGGATAAAAACATTATCTATGTTATATTTGTAAGTTTAATTATTGTTCTAATCTTATATTTCATTTTCATTAGTATTTAAGTAATATTAGCATTGATTAATCTATTTTGCACAATATATAACTTAGAATACAACTAATAATTTCATGTTCACATTTAATATATTATTTGCATAACATACTTTTATATAGATGAATGTTTATGTATAGGTGTATCATGCATTGATAAATATAAAGGATATTGACATTAAATAGAATAAGTTCTATACTATATATAGATGAATATCTATATAGGAGGGGAATTAATGAATTTAAATTATGATGATAATGCAAAAATTATTAAAGCACTATCAGATGGTAATAGATTAAAAATAATTGATATATTGTCCTGTGGAGAAAAGTGTGCTTGTGATATATTAGAACACTTTCAGTTTACACAACCGACACTTTCCCATCATATGAAGGTTTTAATTGATTGTGGATTGGTGAAGTCTAGAAAAGAGGGGTTATGGAGTCACTATTCATTAAATATTACTAATTGTAATAAATTAAATTTATTTTTCATGAATATCATAACGGATACAGATGATTGTATCTGTAAGAATAAATCAAAATGTGATTGTAAATAAAAAAATGAGGAGTGAATAAGAATGAAAAAAATGATAATTTTTGATCCAGCTATGTGTTGTTCAACAGGAGTGTGCGGTCCATCTGTTGATCCAGAATTATTGAGGGTAGCTACAACAATAAACAGATTAAAAAATAATGGAATATTAGTTGAAAGATATAATCTAACTAGTAATCCACAAATGTTTGTGGACAATAAGGAAATAAATCAAATTTTAAATAAAGAAGGAGTAGAAATACTTCCAGTTACAATGGTTGATGGTATTATTGTAAAAACAAAAGCGTATCCAACTAACAAAGAATTTTGTAATTTGTTAGATATACAAGAGGATTCTTTAAAAATTACTATAAAAAAACCATCTAAAGGTTGTAATTGTAAAGGTGGATGTTGCTAAAAAGAAAAGGGGGATATAATGTTTAAAAAATTTAATGTGGAAGATATAAACTTAACAAAATATTTGTTCTTTACTGGCAAAGGTGGAGTTGGTAAGACTTCAACAGCTTGTGCTATAGCAGTGGCTTTAGCTGATAACGGTAAAAAAATTATGCTTGTTAGTACAGATCCAGCTTCAAATCTTCAAGATGTATTTAATACAAAATTAAATAATAAGGGAGTTTATATAAAAGAAGTTCCTAATTTGCTAGTTGCAAACTTTGAGCCAGAAGAAGCAGCTGCTGAATATAGAGAAAGTGTAATAGCACCTTATCGTGGAAAACTACCAGAAGCAGTTTTGAAAAATATGGAGGAACAGCTTTCAGGTTCATGTACTGTTGAGATTGCTGCATTTAATGAATTCTCAACCTTTATAACTGATGAAAAAGTAGAAAAAGAGTATGACCATATTATATTTGATACAGCACCAACAGGTCATACACTAAGGATGTTGCAGCTTCCTTCAGCATGGAGCAATTTTATTAATGAAAGTACACATGGTGCTTCATGTTTAGGACAGCTTTCAGGACTTGAAAGTAAAAAAGAAGTTTATAAAAATGCAGTAAATACTCTAGCGAATAAGGATAAAACTACACTTATACTTGTATCACGCCCAGAAGTATCACCTTTAAAGGAAGCCGAAAGGGCTTCTAAAGAACTTCAAGATATAGGGGTAAACAATCAAGTTTTAGTTATTAATGGAGTACTTGAAGAGCATGAAGATTATCTTTCTAATGCTATTTATACTAAACAACAAAAAGCATTAGAGGATATTCCGCAATCACTAAAGACTGTTGAAACTTTTCAAATTCCATTAAGACCGTATAATGTAACAGGTTTAGAAAATGTAAGAACTTTTTTAGAGAATAATAATATTAAATATAATGATGAAAAATTAAACACTACTAATGTACCTAAATTAAATAAGGTAATAGAAGATTTATATAATACTGATAAAAAAGTAATATTTACAATGGGTAAAGGTGGTGTAGGTAAAACTACAATAGCTGCTGCAATTGCTGTAGGATTAGCTAAGAAAGGAAAGAAAGTACATTTAACAACTACTGATCCAGCAGATCATTTAAAATTTGTGTTAGATGAAAGTTATGGAATAACTTTAAGCCATATAGACGAAAAAAAGGAACTAGAAAAATACAAAGAAGAGGTATTAAGCAAAGCACGAAAAACTATGAGTGAAGATGATATTGCTTATGTTGAAGAAGATTTAAGATCACCTTGTACTCAAGAAATAGCAGTATTTAGGGCATTTGCAGAAATAGTTGAAAGGTCAGAAAATGAGGTTGTAGTTATTGATACAGCACCAACAGGGCACACTTTATTACTTTTAGACTCTACTCAAAGTTATAATAAAGAAATTCAGCGTTCACAAGGAGATATTCCGGAATCAGTTAAGAAGCTCTTACCTAAGCTTATAAATGAGGAGCACACAGAAGTAATCATCGTAACATTAGCTGAAACAACTCCAGTTTATGAGGCTATGAGACTTCAGGAAGATTTGAATAGAGCTGGTATTCACAGTAAATGGTGGGTTATCAATTCAAGTTTCTATGCAGCTGATACAACAAATTCTATCTTAAAGGTAAAAGCCAACAATGAGGTACAGTGGATTAATAAAGTGAATGAAATATCTAAAGGCAATTTTGCAGTTATAGGATGGATGCCAGAAGAGGTTAAGGGGGAGATGCTTAATCGCTTAATAAAATAAACGTAATTCCACTATAAAGTGACAGTACAAATTTTGTAGTGGAATTTTTAGAATATTATATAGGGCATGATTAGAATATTAATTTAAGGAGGGATAATATGTCTCTAGATAAGAAAAAAGAAAAGAAAGGTCTTGGATTATTTGAGAGGTATCTTACTATATGGGTAGCACTTTGTATTGTAGTAGGAATACTTATTGGTAGATTTATTCCTCAGATACCTGAAACTTTAAATAAATTTGAATACTATAATGTATCCATTCCAACTGCTATTTTAATTTGGCTAATGATATATCCAATGATGTTAAAAATTGATTTTAGTAGTATAGTAGGTGTAAGTAAAAAGCCTAAGGGGTTAATAGTTACTTGTGTTACTAATTGGCTTATAAAGCCATTTACAATGTATCTTATAGCATCATTTTTCTTAAAGGTTGTGTTTAAATCTTTTATTTCAGCAAATCTTGCTACAGAGTATTTAGCAGGAGCAGTATTATTAGGTGCTGCACCATGTACAGCAATGGTATTTGTATGGAGTTATCTTACTAAAGGGGACCCAGCATATACCTTAGTTCAAGTAGCTGTAAATGATTTAATTATATTAGTGGCATTTGCACCAATTGTGGCATTTTTATTAGGGGTAAGTGATGTCACAGTCCCTTATGGAACATTAATATTATCTACTATTTTATTTGTAGTTATACCTCTAACAATGGGGTATTTAACAAGAAAATCTATTATAAAAAATAAAGGAATAGAATATTTTAATAATGTATTTTTAAAGAAATTTGATAATGTAACTATTATAGGATTGCTTTTAACTTTAGTTATTATTTTTTCATTCCAAGGAGAGATTATATTAAATAATCCACTTCATATTTTATTAATTGCGGTACCACTTACAATTCAGACATTTTTAATATTTACTATTGCTTATGGATGGGCAAAACTATGGAAACTACCTCATAGTATTGCAGCACCAGCAGGAATGATAGGTGCAAGTAATTTCTTTGAACTAGCAGTTGCAGTTGCAATATCTTTGTTTGGGTTAAAATCAGGAGCGGCCCTTGCTACAGTAGTAGGTGTTTTAACTGAAGTACCTATAATGTTAACTCTAGTTAAAATTGCTAATAATACAAGAGGATGGTTTTCGACAGAAACTATAGAGAAATAATAAATGAATTTTTAAGTTACACTTCTATTAGAATTAATTAAGGGGTGATGTATATGAAATGGGAGTATAAAGTTATTGAAATTAATTCTATAAAAAATTTAGGTAATCCTATTAATTTACAGAATGAACTTAATAATTATGGTGAAGAAGGATGGGAACTTGTAGATGTTTTCGCCAAACCTCATGAGGGAATAGGATGGATGCCAAAACCAGATGATGGTTCAGTAATATTTAAAAGAGCGCTTAGTATATAATAGGTGAGAATTATATAAATTAGGAAAATATAATTAAAAATTAATTATATTTTCCTTGGGTTGTTGATAAACATATCTTGTAAACAGTCCTTTAAATTTATACAAAAAGTATTTTCATTATTTATGTAGAATATATATTATAGGCTAAAAAATGCCCGATAGGTTTCCATGAAGGATGAAAATGATTACCAACAGTAAATAAAATATATTCTTGTTACTTATCTATTTTCTACTATTATTCTTGCTACTCTTTCCGCTACTTCACCTGTAAATGCTATACATTGATCCATATGCTCTTTTGAACCTAATTGCATGCCCTTTGTTAGAAATCTACAGCAAAGACTTTTGTGTTCTTTTTTAAAATCATCATGTAATTTTTTACTTAGTTCCATGGATTTTTCAACTATAGGGTCTTTTGCTTCTTTTCTACCAAACACCATACCAAGTGCCATTATTCCACCTGCTATAGCTCCACAAGTACATCCTGAGCCTCCCATCCCTACTGGAAATCCTGATGCCATAGCTATAGCATCATCTGAAACTTCTATTTTAAATTCATCTCTAATAGTTTTAACTACTGCTTCTGAACAATAAAAATCTCCATTTCTATAGTAATTTTCAGCAACTTCTCTTATTTTATTAAAGTCAATATTATCCATCATATTACCTCCAAAATTATTATTTAGTTGTAAACTATTTTTATTCTAAGCTAAAGTTCATATCAATATGAATAAACTTATTATTTATTGTAATATTCTGCATTGCAAGTTATTTTCCTCTTACTCGATTTAGAATAAAAACATTATTTATGTAGAAATTTTAAAAGTTATGTCTATAAGTTTAATTATTATTTTAATTTTATATTTGATTTTTATTAGTATTTAAATAATATTAGTGTTAAGTAATCTATTTTGCACAATATATAACTTAGAGTATAGTTAATACTTTCAGGTTCACATTTAATATATTATTTGTATAACATACTTCTATATGGATGAATGTTTATGTATGGGTATATTTAGTGCTGATAAATATAAAGTACATTGACACTATATAGAATGTGATCTATACTGTGCATAGATAAATATCTGTATTGGAGGGAACTCAATGAACTTAAATTATGATGATAATGCAAAAATTATTAAAGCATTATCAGATGGTAGTAGATTAAAAATAATTGATATGTTGTCCTGTGGAGAAAAGTGTGCTTGTGATATATTAGAACATTTTGATTTTACACAGCCAACACTTTCTCATCATATGAAGGTTTTAATGGATTGTGGCCTTGTAGAATCTAGAAAAGAAGGCTTATGGTCACATTATTCATTAAATATTACTAATTGTAATAAATTAATTTTATTTTTTATGAATATTATAACGGAAACAGACGACTGTATCTGTAAAGATAAAACAAAATGTAAATAATAAAAAACTTAGTTAAGAGAATTAAATTATATTACATTAAGATAATGAAGTTTTACAAAAAAAGTTTGGATAGTACCTAAGAACCTTACGACTTTAGTCGTGAGAGGTTCAGCACTGAATAGTTAAAGTAGGGAGGAAAAAAGATGAGTGATTTAAAGAAGATGAGTGATTTAAAAAAGATGAGTGATTTAAAAAAGATAAATAATTTTAAAAAGGTAGATGTTAGAAATGCTGTCCGTAATAGTTATAGAAAGATAGCTATTGGAAATGCAAAAGAGGATGGCTGCTGTGGTGGAAGTATTAATCTTAAAAAATCTTCCATAGAGATATCACGTAAGATTGGATATTCTGATGAAGAAATATCAACTGTTCCAGAGGAAGCTAATATGGGGTTAGGTTGTGGAAATCCCCAATTAATAGCTAATATTAAAGAAGGAGAGACTGTTATAGACCTTGGAAGTGGAGGAGGATTTGACTGTTTTTTAGCTTCAAAGAAAGTTGGGACTAAGGGATATATTATTGGAGTTGACATGACTCCAGAGATGATTAGTAAATCAAGAGTTATGTCTAGGAAATATAGGTATAGAAATGTAGACTTTAGATTAGGTGAAATTGAAAATCTTCCTGTAGCAGATAATACTGTGGATGTAATTATTTCAAATTG
>Ga0129306_1001514_pt1 | contig 25869 bp, 23 predicted proteins | sample P827metagenome_FD_94438 | JGI IMG/M metagenome (GOLD analysis project Ga0129306, IMG submission 94438) | Capybara group fecal microbial communities from Wisconsin, USA - P827 metagenome | ecosystem: Host-associated > Mammals > Digestive system > Large intestine > Fecal | place: USA: Wisconsin...
ATGGCATCGTAGGGGGCGGCCTCTGGACGCCCCGCCCGTAGGGCGGCCCCTTGGGGCCGCCGCCAAAATGGCAGCCGTCGGACGGCGGGGGACGATTCCCCCCGTCGGGGGGAAATGGCCGAAAGCCAAAAGGGGGAGGGATAAGCCCCCGCCCTACCAAGCCCTCACCCTACATGAAACGATAAACTAAAATTTATGTTTAGACTATATGTTTCAAATGACGTACTTTCCCGCAGCCTCCCCGGTCGCCCCAACACCGCCGGAAGCACCCACGCATAGGATGCCCTGGAGGTGTTGCTCTGTGGGTCTGATGGCGGATGTTTTGCTGACTGCGATATGTGTGCTGGGGCTGGCTTTTCTGGCCTGGTGGCTGCTGGGGCGGATGTTCCGGCCCATTGCCGAGCCCTGCTGCCGGGCGCTGATCCCGGGGCGGGGCGGGGGAGAGGAACTGGAGCAGGCGGTGCACTCTCTGATCTGGCTGCGGGGACTGGGACTGTTGAACTGTCCCATCGTCATCGCCGACGTGGACCTGACCCCTCAGGGCCGGGAGATCGCCCTGCGTTTGGCGGCCCGCTGGCCCGGCGTGGTGGTTTGGCCCGCGGACCATCTGACCGAATACATATCCCAACCTTAGAGAGAAGGAGGCGGCCCCATGGAAGAGACAATGGATTCCCAGCTGATCGAAGGGACCGTCTCCGCCATTATTTATCAAAACGAGGAAAACGGCTATACCATTCTTCGTATGGACGTGAAGGAAGAGGAGATGACGGTGGTGGGCGCTATGCCCGGCGTCTCCCCCGGGGAATACCTGGCTGTCCGGGGACGCTGGGTGCGCCATGCCACCTACGGGCCCCAGTTCAAGGCGGAGACGGTGGAGCGCCGCCTGCCCCAGGGCCTGAAGGAGATCTACCACTATCTGGCCTCGGGAGCGATGAAGGGAGTGGGCAAGGCCACCGCCCGGCTGCTCATCGAGGAGTTTGGAGAGGAGACCCTCAGCATCATTGAGGAAACCCCGGAAAAGCTGACCAGGATCAAAGGAATCTCGCCCAAACGGGCCCGGCAGATCGGGGACGTGTTCCGCCGGCAGATGGGGATGCGCCGTCTGATGGAGTTTTTGACGGAGCACGCGCTGCCCCTGGAGCTGGCCATGCCACTGTGGCGGGCCTATGGCGACGTGGCGCTGGAGGTGCTGCGCGCCAACCCCTACCTGCTGGTGGGGGAGGAGTTCGGGGTGGACTTCTCTCTGGCGGATGGACTGGCACTCTCTCTGGGCGTGGGGGCGGAGGATCCTCAGCGGCTGGAGGCCGGGCTCCTGTTTGAACTGGCCCACAATCTAAACAACGGACATACCTTTTTGCCCCACCGGAAGCTGGTGGAGGCCACGGGCGTTTTGCTGGAGGTGCCGGGGGAGCAGCTGGAGGAATGTCTGGAGGCGCTGGCCGCCCGGGGCAAGGTGGAATGCGAGGCGGTGGCCGGACAGGAGGCGGTGTATCTGCCCCCCCTGTACGAGGCGGAGACCTTTGTGGCCCAGCGGGTGAGCGAGATGAGCCGGGAGGAGCTGACGCCGCCCCAGGGGCTGGACAGCCTGATCCGGCACATCCAGCGGGAGCAGGGGATTACCTATGCCCCTCAGCAGCGGCAGGCGGTGGAACTGGCCGCCAGCCGACAAGTCATGCTGCTCACCGGCGGGCCGGGTACCGGTAAAACCACCTGCCTGCGGGGGGTGCTCGCCTTGTTCGAGGCGATGGGCCTGGAGACCGCCCTGGCCGCCCCCACCGGCCGGGCGGCCAAGCGGCTGGGGGAGCTGTGCGGCACCGAGGCGTCCACTATCCATCGCCTTCTGGAGACCGGCTTCGATCCCCACAGCGGCAAGCTGGTCTTTACCCACGACGCCTATGACCCTCTGCCCGCCGACGCGGTCATCGTGGACGAGACCTCCATGGTGGACGTGGTTCTGATGGCCGCTCTGCTGGGCGCCATGCGAGGAGACTGCCGCCTGGTGCTGGTGGGGGACCCGGACCAGCTGCCCTCGGTGGGGCCGGGAAACCTGTTCGCCGACCTGATCCGCAGCAAGGTGGTGCCCACCGTCCGGCTGACCGAGATCTTCCGCCAGGCCGCCCAGAGCGCCATCGTCCGCAACGCCCACCTGGTCAACCACGGGGAGTTGCCCGATCTGCGGGAAAACGATAATGACTTCTTCTTCCTGGGCCGGCGGGACAGCCAGAGTACTCTGGATACCATCGTGGACCTGTGCCGCCGGCGGCTGCCTGAGCGCATGGGCATTCCCGCCGACCAGATCCAGGTCCTGTCCCCTACCCGGCGGAGGGGCACGGGGACCAGGGCCCTGAACCAGGCCCTCCAACAGGCCCTGAACCCGCCTCTGAAGGGGAAGGGGGAGCGGCGTTTCGGGGACTGGGTCTTTCGGGCCGGGGACCGGGTCATGCAGGTGAAGAATAACTACGACATCCTCTGGCGGGAGGAGGGAGGCGTCCGCTCCGGCATGGGGATGTTCAACGGGGACATCGGGGTGATCCGCTCTATCGACGGGGAAACCGTCACCGTGGATTTTGACGGCAAGGTGGTGGAGTATTCCCCGGACATGCTGGGAGAGCTGGAGCCTGCCTTTGCCGTAACGGTACATAAGGCCCAGGGCAGCGAGTACCGTGCGGTGATCCTGGCTGCCCTGGAGGGCGCCCCTATGCTGATGACCAGGGGAGTGCTGTATACCGCCATCACCAGGGCCAAGGAGCTGTTTATTGTGGTGGGGGACCAAGGCACGGTGGCCCGGATGGTGGCCAACGACCGCCAGGACAGGCGCTATTCCGGACTGCGCTCCCGGATGGCGGAGAGCCTGTGAGCCCAAGAAATAAAAAATGGAAAAGCAGCCGAAACAGGGGAAGATCCCCGGTTTCGGCTGCTTTGTCGCTGGAGGGAGAACGGACGGTCAGGCGGCCGCACGGGTCCGCTCCTTTTGAAGCTCCTGCTTCATGATGGGCCTCCACTCCTTGAAGGCGAAGTAGAGGGAGAACCCCAGTGTGAAGGGGATCATCCGAAGGCAGTTGTAAAACTCGCTTTTCGCTTCCTCATAGGCTTTACTGTGCATCTGTAACTCCTCCTGGTTTAAAAGGTTTTGCACCATCATTATACGGGAGGAGGGGCGAAACAGGGCGCTAATAAAACAGCCCATTTTGTTCCGGTTTTGTTAAGAAAACTTTCTGGAGTGGGAGAAAAGAAACGGGGAAAACAGGTGAAAAATCTAAAGATATGAGAGATTTTGAAATAAATTGGCTCCGCTTTTTTGAAAAAGCGGAGCCGCAAAACTGTTAAGAACCTGTTGCTCAGGCCTGGGCCAAAAGCTGGGCGGCCAGAGCCGGGTCCACGTTGCCGCCGGACAGGACGAAGGCCACCTTCTGCCCCTTCCGAACGGGCAGAGTGCCCGCCAGAGCGGCGGCCACGGGCAGGGCGCCGGAGGGCTCCACCGTCAGTTTGGCCTTGGTCATCAGCAGGATCATGGCCTGTTGAATAAAGGAATCCTCCACGGTACACAGCCGGTCCACCCGGGCCTGGATCATCTCAAAGTTGTCGGGGTTGGCGTGGTCGGTGCGGGTGCCGTCGGCAATGGTGTCCACCTTGTCCAGGGCTACGGGACAGCCGGCGGCGCGGCTCTTCGAGTATCGGGGGGCACCCGCGGGTTCCACACCGATGGTCTGTACCGCTTCTTTCAGACCCTTGACCGCGGTAGCCACGCCGGAGATCAGACCTCCGCCGCCGATGGGGCAGGCCACCGCCTCCACCTGGGGCAGATCCTCCAGAATCTCCAGACCGATGGTCCCCTGGCCGGCGGCTACATAGGGATCGGCGTAAGGGTGGACGTTGACCATCCCCGCCTCCTCCACCAACTGCTGGGCCCGGGCCTCCCGCTGGGAGGACAGGGTGCCGACCAGTTCCACCTGGCCGCCGAAGGATTTGACGCCTGCCAGCTTTACAGGGTTGGCGTTGGTGGGCATGACGATGACGGCCTTGGTACCCAGAAGCTGGGCGGCGCAGGCCACGCCCTGGGCGTGGTTGCCGGAGGAGGCGCAGACCAGCCCGCGACGGAGCTCCTCCTGCGTCAGGGACAGGGCTTTGTTCATGGCACCCCGGATCTTAAAGGCACCCATGACCTGGAAGCCTTCGAATTTCAAATAAACTTCACATCCCAGGGCCTCGTCCAGAGCCGGGACCCGCAGCAGCGGGGTTCGGACGATGTAAGGGGCGATGCGGGCCTGGGCCTGCTGGATATCCTGAAGTGAGAGCATGGTGATCCATCCTTTCCTGTTTGGCAGATTAGTTCCATTTAACCACGGATCAGGTGGCTTGGCAAGAGGGGATGGACAGAAAGGCGGTTACCGGGGCAGAATGCGGAGATTCAGGTCGGCCTTGCCCTGGATGCCGGCCACCTGGCCCGCGTCGGTATACTGCCACATTTGAAAATCATAGTAGAAGTCGGGGGACTGGGAGTACTGGGCGAGCCAGAAAGGATATTGGGCCACCCCTTCCAGATCGTAGAGGAGATAGGCGATGTACTGGTTGAAGTAGATCATGGGCTGATACCCAGCCTCCTCCACCAAATTGCAGAAGGCGTTGGCCATGGCGGTGAGGGTGGCGCTGTCCACCCCGTCTGTGCGGGCGGGACCGCTGGAGATGTTCTCCCAGTCGAAGACCACGGGCCCGGTAATATCACAGCCCTTCAGCAGATCCAGGACGAACCGGGCCTCCTCCTCCGCCTCCTCCGGGGAGACAGCCTGGGAGAAGAAATACACTCCCACCTCTAGGCCCGCCCGGGAAGCACCCTGGACGTTGGCCCGGAATTGAGCGTCCTCAAAAATTGTGCCGCTGTCCAGTCCGTAATACCGGCCGCCGGCCCGGATCATGGCAAAGTCAATGCCGTCAGCTGCCACCGCCTGCCAGTCGATCTCCCCCTGGTAAGAGGAGACATCCACGCCAAGGGAAGTCGCCACGCCGTCGGCGGTATAGGTCATCCGGTCATCCGCCAGCACGAATTTTTCTGAGCGGTAGGAGTTTACCGGAACTCCCTCCAAAATGTCCAGGGTGTGGGAGCCAAAGTGGATGTGACTGGCATACTCCTGAATCTGCCAGACCACGGCGCTCACCTCCGCCCGGGTCATGGAGTACTCCGGGCGAAAGAACAGCTCTTCGCCTTCCCGGAAGCCGGCGATCAGCCCCTTCTCATACAAAGCGGTAACATAGCCGTCGTCCAGGTCCCGGAAGGGGGACTCCCCTTCCGAAGGGGTCAGCCCCAGGGCCTGGGCGGCCAGACGGGCAATGAACAGGCGGGCCACCGGCCCGGTCAGCTCAGGGAGCTGCTCCGGAGTGATCCAGCCGCGCTCCGAGGCGTAAGCGGCATAGCCGCTGGCGTAATGCTCCCCAGGGACAGGCTCCAGATCGCCGCTGCCCGCCGCTTTCAGGATCATGATGATAGAGTCCCCTGCACGGGTGGCGTCGTTGGGGCCGAAGCGGCCGTCGGGGTAGCCGCTGACCACGCCCTGGCTGTTCAGGGAAGCTACAAAGGGATAGAACCAGTCCCCCTGGGCCGTGTCGGAGAAGGGACAGGTCCAGCCCTGGGGCACCGTGGGCTGGCCGGCGGCCAGAGCGGGCTGGAGCAGGAGCAGGGCGGACAGGGACAGCCCGGCAAGCCGCGGAAGGGTGCGTCGGATGGAAGTGTGCATGGAAAATTCCTCTCTTTCTGAATGGAATGACTGAAGCAAGAAGGTAGTTTGACAAAGCATAGGGGATTTGTTATAGTGGATTTAAGGCGGTGTCGGCGAGAGCCGGAGAGAGCGCCGGGAATGGAGGCTGAATCAGGATGTATTTTTATCTTCCGATCATTACCGTGGTCTGTTCCAGCGTTATCTATCATGTCTGCGCCAAATCCACATCGCCCAAGATCAACGCTTTCGCCTCTCTGGCCGTCACCTACCTCATTGGAGCGGTGGTGTCGGCCGCAGCCTACTATCTTACCAGCCCAACCAAGCGGCTGACCGAGGAACTGTCCCGGGTCAACTGGGCTACGCTGGTACTGGGCTTGGCCATCGTGGGTCTGGAGGCGGGGAATATCTTTATGTACAAGGTGGGCTGGGACATCAGCCTGGGTCCCCTGGTGACCAGCAGCACGCTGGCCGTTACCCTGCTGGCGGTGGGCGTCCTGTTCTATCGGGAGGAGCTCTCTTTGACCAAGGTGGTGGGGATCGTCTTGTGTGTGGCGGGCCTGATCCTGGTCAATAAAAAGTAGGCTGGGGCACAGAGCGATTATAGCAATAGGCTCAGAACAGAGTCAACGGCTAAAATGTGAATTTTTCGAGGTCACGCCCTCTGCGTCCGCCTGGGGCCGACCGGGAAGGAGAACCTGTCATGCATATCCCCGCCTGCGAGACCAGCCTGCTGAAGCTGGCGGATTTCGACCGCGCTCTGGAGGAGTCCGCCCGTCCAAATCCTGATTATGACATTACAAAATGGATTTATGTACCAAACCATTACTCTGAGTATCGTTATATCCTGGGGACCCGGGGGGAAAAGCCGCTGATCTGTGTGGGGATCAACCCCTCCACTGCCGCCCCCGACGATCTGGACAACACCTTGAAATCGGTGGAGCGGGTGGCCCTCCACAATGGCTATGACAGCTTTCTCATGTTCAATGTCTACGCCCAGCGGGCCACCGATCCGGACGACATGGAGCGCACCTATAACCGGCAGCTCCACGCCCAGAATATGAAGGCCTTTGACTATGCCCTGTCCCTGGACCGGGCGGGAGCCCCGGCGGTGTGGGCCGCCTGGGGGACCATCATCGAAAAACGGGACTACCTGCCCGGCTGTGTCCGGGATATGATCGCCGTGGGCAAGGCCCGGGGGGCCCGGTGGTACTCGGCGGGAAAAAAGTCCAAGAAGGGACACCCCCACCACCCGCTGTATTTGCGGAAGGACAGCCTTCTGGAGGAATTCGACGTGGAGGGTTATCTCAACCACATTTTATAAATTGTAAGGAGGAGTTCCAATGATCTTGACCACTACGCCCGGCATTGAGGGCAAGAAGATCGTGGCTTACCACGGCGTCGTGTTCGGCGAGGTGATCGCCGGCGTGGATTTTGTGAAGGATATCGTGGCCGGATTCAGCAACTTTTTCGGCGGCCGCTCCGGGACCTATGAGGAGGAGCTGATGAATGCCCGAGAGACCGCCCTCCGGGAGCTGGAGCAGCGCGCCCGGGACATGGGGGCCAACGCCGTGGTGGGCATCGACGTGGACTATGAGGTGCTGGGCTCTGACAACGGTATGCTGATGGTCACCGCCAGCGGAACCGCCGTGGTGGTGGAATAAGTGGTAAGTAGACAGAAAGGCCCGCCGGGAGGCGGGCCTGACACTGTCGAGAAAACCTGCCAGCCAAAGGTTTCGGAGGGAAGGATAGTTTGAAAGGGAACCGTCAGGGTTCCCTTTCTGTTCAATCAGTACAAATTTGAAAACATTATTTATTTATGTTTTCAAATTTGCTCAGTCTGTCGAAAAGAGTTTTTCGACAGACTGGGGCCCGCCGGGAGGCGGGCCTTTTGTTTTGCCGGGGAATGTGGTACAATGATGTTACTTGTGAGCCGCCGTATCCCCTGGCGGCAGTGAAAAGGTGAGTCTATGATCCAAATTGGTAATCTGCCCCTGCCTGTCGGCGGGGATTTGGAACAGCTGAGAAAGCGGGCGGCCCGGGCTCTGGGGGTCCGCCCCTCGGCGCTGGGAGAGCTGAACATCGTCCGCCAGTCCATCGACGCCCGGAACAAGCACGACGTCCACTATGTTTACACGGTGGAGGTGTCCATGCCTGAGGAAGAGCGGCTGGCGCGGAACGCTCCGGGGCGGAACGTGACGCTGACGCAGCGCCGTCCCTATGTCTTCCCGGAGGTGAAGCGCCGGTCGGCGCTGGCTCCGGTGGTGGTGGGCATGGGACCTGCGGGCCTGTTCGCCGCCCTGTTCCTGGCCCGGAACGGCCTGCCCTGTGTGGTGCTGGAGCGGGGCCGGGATGTGGACGCCCGGACGGCGGATGTGGAGCGGTTCTGGAAGACGGGACTGCTGGACCCCGCCTCCAACGTCCAATTCGGCGAAGGGGGCGCGGGCACCTTCTCCGATGGAAAGCTGACCACCGGGACCCACGACCTCCGGATCAGCGCGGTGCTGGACACGCTGGTGGCGGCGGGCGCCCCCGCCGACGTCCGGTATTCCCACAAGCCCCACATTGGCACCGACGTGCTGCGGCAGGTGGTGAAAACCATGCGGCAGGAGTTGATATCCCTGGGCTGCGACGTTCGGTTTGGGCACCGGCTGTCTGGTCTGCGGACGGAGAACGGCCAGATCACCGCTCTCAGGGTGGCGTGTCCCCAGGGGGACTATGAACTGCCCTGCGACGCTCTGGTGCTGGCACCCGGCCACTCGGCCCGGGATACCTTCGCCATGCTCCGTGACGCGGGAGTGCCCATGGAGAAGAAACAGTTTGCCATCGGCGTGCGGATCGAGCACAGCCAGCAGACCGTCAGCCAGCAGCAGTACGGCCCCGCCTGGGAGCAGCTACCCCCCTCAGACTATAAGCTGGCCTGCCACCTGCCCAACGGACGGTCGGCCTTCACCTTCTGCGTCTGCCCCGGCGGCCAGGTGGTGGCCGCCGCCTCGGAGCAGGGAGCCGTGGTGACCAACGGCATGAGCCTCCGGGCCCGGGACGGGAAGAACATCAACGGGGGACTGCTGGTGGGCGTGGGGCCCCAGGACTTCCCGGAGGAGGACGTCCTGGCCGGCGTCCGGTTCCAGGAGCGTTGGGAACGGGCCGCCTTCCAACTGGGGGGCGGAGACTTCATGGCCCCGGCCCAGCGGGTGGAGGACTTTTTGGCCCGCCGCCCCTCGGAGGGACCGGGAGCCATTTTGCCCACCTACCGTCCGGGGGTGACCTGGACGGAGATGGAACCCTGTCTGCCCGGCTATGTCACCGAGACGCTGCGGCAGGCTATCCCTCTGCTGGATCGAAAGCTCCACGGCTTTGCCGGCCCCGACGGGGTGCTGACGGGGGTGGAGACCCGGTCCTCCTCCCCGGTGCGTATCCTCCGGGATGAGGGGCTCCAGTCCGCTCTGCGGGGCCTGTACCCCTGCGGCGAGGGGGCGGGATACGCCGGAGGGATCGTGTCTGCCGCCGTGGACGGCATCCGGGTGGCCGAGGCGGTGGCTGCTGGAAGATAAACTGGGCGGGGGAGCCGCCAGAGTAAAACAAGGCGCTGTCCCATCGGGACAGCGCCCTGCTGTTTCTGTGTCTTATTGGACGTGGGTGTGGTTGTTAATGTGGTTCATGCAGTAGCAGTAGTAGCCGCTGCACTTGGAGCAGTAGCGGAACTCCATGTTGGGGTCGTCGGCGTCGGTAATACCGCAGACGGCGCATTTGTGGAGGTAGCCCTTCCGCTGCTGGACCTCTTTCTGGGCTTTTTTAAAATTGATGGTCTGGGGATCCACCTTGTGGGCGGCCCGGTCACGGCCCCGGCGGAGAATGGACATCAGGTCATCCCAGAAGAAAATAAAGTAGTTCAGGATGGCCACCAAAGGCATGAAAGCGGCCAGCACATAGCCCGAGGTCAGGTAGAAGGCGAAATCGTAGGCGAAGAAGAAAACATCCAGCCAGGCCATCCACTTGACTTTCAGGGGGATGATGCCGTATAGATAGACCCGCATGTCCGGATAGAGGGTGGCGAAGGAGAAGAACATGGACATGTTGATGTAGTACATATTCACCGACGTCCGGGTCACCAGGCCATAGACCGCGTTCAGCAGGATGCCCAGGAGATAGAATACGGTGAACCGGGTGGTACCCCAGTGCTGCTCCAGTGTGGTGCCGATCCAGTAGTAGAAGAAGGTGGTGAGCAGAAACATAAAGAAGAAGGAGAGCTGGAGGGGGCCTGCCGTCCCGGCGCCCCCAATGGCGGGGACCAGGACAAAGGTGAAGAGGCGCCAAATCTGACCGGAAAGGATGTCGCTGAAGTTAAAGTACAGAAGCTGGGTCACAAGGCCGTTGGTAAACATGTCCAGGATATAGACCGCCAGATTACTGATGGCTACATACTTCATCAGCCCGGGAAGTCCAAAGTTGGGGTGGTTATAGCAAAAGCGGTCCAGCCAGCGGGAAACTGCCTTCATGGACAGCCCTCCTTCATTACAAATCATCAAGCAGAACACATTGTACCCGTTTTTCCGTGGATTGTCTACGTCCAAACTGTAAACAATTTTGTCCAGGGCCCGAAAGCGGCTTTTTTTCGGGCGAAAACTGTGATAAAATAACAAGTACAGGACCGGAGGGCAAGGAGAAGGTCTATGGGCAAGAAACGCTATGAATTTGACGCCGTGATCCAAAAGGTGCCCGACGTGGACGGGGCTTATGTGGAGTTCCCCTATGACGTCCGGGCGGAGTTCGGAAAGGGCAGGGTGAAGGTCCATGCCCAATTCGACGGCGAGCCCTACGACGGCAGCCTGGTCCGGATGGGAACTCCGGGACACATCCTGGGTCTGCGAAAGGATATCCGCGCGAGGATCGGCAAACAGCCCGGAGACACCGTCCATGTGGTGCTGACGGAGCGGGAATAGCGGTCCGGCGCGCGAAAACAGAGATACAGCGGAGGAGAAGCGTATGAGCATTGTGAAGGATATGGCCCTGACCCCCTCGGGCCGTCAGAAGATCCGGTGGGTGCGGGATTTTATGCCCGCCCTCAGCGGCATTGAGGAGCGGTTCCGGAGAGAGAAGCCCTTTGAAGGGCTGACCATCGCCGTCTCCGTCCATCTGGAGGCCAAGACCGCCAACCTGGGTCTTGTCCTCCGGGAAGGGGGCGCCGACGTCCATCTGACGGGCTGCAACCCCCTGTCCACCCAGGACGACGTGGCCGCCGCCATGGCCGAGCTGGGGGTGGACACCTACGGAGTCCACGGAGTCACCCCCCAGGAGTACGAGGATCTGCTGGTGGAGACTTTGAAGTGCCGTCCCCACCTGATCGTGGACGACGGCGGTGATCTGATCGCGCTGCTGGGAGGCAAGTGCGCCCAGTACGGCGACCGCCTTTTCGGCGGCTGCGAGGAGACCACCACCGGCATCCACCGCCTTTACGCCCGGGAGCGGGCGGGCATCCTGCCCTGTCCCATGATGGCGGTGAACGACGCCAAGGCCAAGCACTACTACGACAACAAGTACGGCACCGGCCAGTCCTCCTGGGACGCCATCATGCACACCACCAACCTGATGGTGGCGGGCAAGACGGTGGTAGTGGCCGGCTACGGCTGGTGCGGTAAGGGCATCGCCATGCGGGCCAAGGGCATGGGGGCCAACGTCATTGTCACCGAGGTGGACCCCTTCAAAGCCCTGGAGGCCACCATGGAGAATTTCCGGGTCATGCCCATGGACGAGGCGGCCCAATACGGCGATATCTTTGTCACCGCCACCGGCTGCAAGGACGTCATCGTGGAGCGTCACTTCCGGGTGATGAAGGACAACGCCATCCTGTGCAACTCCGGCCACTTTGACTGCGAGGTGGATGTGGCCGCTCTGGCCGCTATGGCCGCGGAGCGGTTCCCCCGCCGGGCAAACATCGAGGGCTTCCGTCTGGCCGACGGCCGCACCCTCAACGTGCTGGCCGAGGGCCGTCTGGTCAACCTGGCCGCCGGCAACGGCCATCCGGCGGAGATCATGGACATGTCCTTCGCCGTCCAGGCCCTGTCCTTGGAGTGGCTTGCCAAACACCGGGAGGGGCTGGAGAAAAAGGTCTACAACGTCCCCGACGAGATCGACGACCAAATCGGCCGGGTGAAGCTGGCGGCCATGGGGCTGGCCATCGACACCCTGACCGAGGAGCAGAAACAGTATCTGGCAGGCTGGGAGGCATAAAGAGCCGCAGACGCCCGGGCGCAGAATGGAGTTTGTGAGGACGCAATGCACAACGAATTGACGCAGATCGACATTCAAAAGATGAAAGAGGAGCTGGACTACCGCCGGATCACCCTCCGGCCCCAGCTGCTGGAGGAGGTGAAGGTGGCCCGGTCCTTCGGGGACCTGAGCGAGAACTTCGAGTACAAGGCAGCCAAGCGGGAGAAGAACAAAAACGAGAGCCGCATCCGCTTCCTGGAGAACATGATAAAGACGGCCGTAGTCATTGAGGACCGGTCCGAGGCAGATACCGTGGGACTGTATGACAAGGTGACGGTGTATCTGGAAGAGGATGACGAGGAGGAGACCTGGCAGATCGTCACCACCGTCCGGCAGGACGTGCTCCGGGGCCTCATCAGCAAGGAGGCACCCATGGGTTCCGCCCTGCTGGGCAAGAAGGTGGGGGACCGCTTTTATGTCCAGGTGAACAAGGACTACGGCTATTATGCCCAGGTCCGTGCCATTGAGAAGGGACAGGATGACGGGTCGGTAGCCCTGAACCGCTTTTGATCGGCCTTAGACGAGCCAAGGGAGTGTTAAGGTCAAGATAAGCCAATTTTAGGCCGATTTATGCTGAGACGTGCGCCGATTGCTGTGCTAAGATAGGCGGCGTAAGAAAACGGCCGTGTCCGTGGCCGGACAAGCGGAGGCTGAGCGACCAGTCAGAGGTCGAAGAAACTTAACTTTTGATGGAAAGAGGAACATTATGGCTATTGAGAAGATTTTTGTAGTAGGCGCCGGTCTGATGGGCAGCGGCATTGCCCAGACCGCTATTTGCAACGGTTATACCGTTACCCTGAACGATCAGCGTCAGGAGGCGCTGGAGCGCGGCAAGGCGGGCATCGTGAAGATGCTCAAGCGCGACGTGGAAAAGGGCCGCATGACTGAGGAAGAGTGCGAGGCGGCTCTGGCCCGCCTGAGCCTGGACAGCAGCATGAACGGCGCTCAGAATGCCGATCTGGTCATCGAGGCTATTTATGAGAATCTGGAAGCCAAGCAGGCGGTGTTTAAGAGACTGGAAGAGGTCTGCCCCACTTCCACCATTTTCGCCTCCAACACTTCCTCCATTTCCTTGACCGCGCTGGCTGCCGCTACCAAGCGTCCTGACCGCGTGGTCGGCATGCACTTCTTCTCTCCCGTGCCCAAGATGCGGCTGTGCGAGGTCATTTTCGGCCTGCTCACCGCTCAGGATGTTCTGGAGCAGATCAAGGAAGTTGGCGAGAGAATGGGCAAGACCCTGATCCTGTCCGACGATAAGCCCGGCTTCATTGTCAACCGGGCCCTGCTGCCCATGCTGAACGAGGCCTGCGTCATCGTCGGTTCCAATATCGGTACCGTCGAGGATATCGACAACGGCATGAAGCTGGGCTGCAACCACCCCATGGGCCCCCTGGAGCTGGCCGACATGGTCGGTCTGGACATCCTGCTCAACGTGATGATGGTCCTGGACAAGGAATATGGCGCCAAGTATCATCCTTCCATGATCCTGCGCAAGATGGTCACCGCCGGTTTCCTGGGCCGCAAGAGCGGCGCCGGCTTCTATCTGTATGAGGACGGCAAGAAGATGGGCGTCAACCCCGTCCTGACCCAGGTCCACAGCCTGGAGGAGCAGCACTAAATCTCCCTGTACATCTGTCCGCGGCCGGAGCAACTTCCAGCCGCGGCTTTTTTAGGGGAAAATCAGTTGACAAACGGGAAAAAACTGATATACTTACTTAGTACAATTGAATCGCCTTATCAAGAGTGGTTGAGGGACCGGCCCTATGAAACCACGGCAACCTGCCCCGTGCAAGGTGCCAAATCCGGCGGTAGTGTATCGCAAGATGAGGGTGTAACAAGCTCCTGAACGCTCCGCCTGCCGCGGAGCGTTTTTTACAGCCTCCCAGCCAAAGAAAGGAAGGAACGACTATGGCAAAACGACTTTTTACTTCTGAATCCGTCACCGAGGGGCATCCCGACAAGATCTGCGACCAGATCTCCGACGCGGTGCTGGACGCCATCATCGCCCGGGACCCCCAGGCCCGGGTGGCCTGTGAGACCACCGTCACCACCGGTCTGGTCCATGTGATGGGTGAGATCACCACCTCCTGCTATGTGGATATTCCCAAGATCGCCCGGGATGTGGTCCGGGACATCGGCTATGACCGTGCCAAGTTCGGCTTTGACTGCGACACCTGCGCCGTCATTACCTCCATCGACGAACAGTCTCCCGACATTGCCCTGGGTGTGGACAAGTGCCTGGAGGCAAAGGAGGGCGCGCAGGACGACGGTCTGGACAACGGCGCCGGCGACCAGGGTATGATGTTCGGCTACGCCTGTGATGAGACGCCGGAGCTGATGCCTCTGCCCATCTCCTTGGCCCACAAGCTGGCTTTGCAGCTGACCCGGGTCCGCAAGGAGGGCAAGGTGGACTATCTGCGGCCCGACGGCAAGACCCAGGTGACCATCGAGTACAATGAGGACAATACCCCCAAGCGTATTGACGCGGTGGTGGTGTCCACCCAGCATGGCCCCGAGGCGGAGCTGGATCATATCCGGAAGGATATGATCGACCTGGTCATCAAGCCCATCCTGCCGGCGGAGCTGCTGGACGGAGACACCAAGATCTATGTCAACCCCACTGGCCGCTTTGTGGTGGGCGGTCCCCAGGGCGATTCCGGCCTCACCGGCCGCAAGATCATTGTGGACACTTATGGCGGCAGTGCCCCCCATGGCGGCGGCGCTTTCTCCGGCAAGGACCCCACCAAGGTGGACCGTTCCGCTGCCTATGCCGCCCGCTGGGTTGCCAAAAATGTTGTGGCCGCCGGTCTGGCCAAGCGCTGCCAGGTCCAGCTGGCCTACGCCATCGGCGTGGCCCAGCCTGTTTCCGTGCGGGTGGATACCTTTGGTACCGGAACTGTGCCTGACGGGAAACTGGAGGAGGCGGTGGAGAAGACCTTTGATCTGCGCCCCGCCGCCATCATCCGGGACCTGGACCTGCGCCGCCCCATCTACCGCCAGCTGGCCGCCTATGGCCACTTCGGCCGGGACGACCTGGACCTGACCTGGGAGAAAACTGACCGGGTGGATCAACTGAAGGCCAACCTGTAACAGGCTAAACGAAATAAGCTGAACATGCGCGCGGAGAAGTTCCGCGCGCATTTTTTGTCTGTTTGGCCTGGCTTGACTGCCTTACGCAAAAAGTTTTTTCTGCCGATGGATTGGGGCTGGACAAAGCAGGGGAGGCGGGAGTAAAATGAGACGAAATTATTTCGATTCCGGCATCCCGGAATGATATATAAGGAGAGTTTGGAACGGATGAAGGAAAAGGAAATTTTGAGCCGGGTAGACCATACTTTGCTGACCCCCACTGCCACCTGGGAACAGGTCAAGGCGGTCTGTGAGGAGGGTAAAGCGTTTTCCACTGCTTCTGTGTGTATCCCGCCCCGTTATGTAAAGAAGGCGGCGGACTATCTGGGAAACAGCCTGAAGATCTGCACTGTGATCGGCTTCCCCAACGGCTACTCCACGCCGGAGGTCAAGGTGTTCGAGACGGAGGACGCCGTTCGAAACGGCGCGGACGAGATCGATATGGTCATCAATCTGGGTATGGTCAAGGCCGGCGACTGGGAGGGAGTTCTCCAGGAGATCAAGGCGGTGAAGGAGTCCTGCGGGGGCCGGATCCTGAAGGTCATCGTGGAAGCCTGTCAGCTGACCCAGGAGGAGAAGATTGCCGCCTGCCGGGTGGTCTCCATGTCCGGGGCGGACTTTATCAAGACCTCCACCGGTTTTTCTGTCGGCGGAGCCACAGTAGAGGACGTGAAGCTGTTCCGGGAGCACATCAGCCCCGATCTGCGGATCAAGGCTGCGGGCGGCATCCGCACCTTTGAGCAGGCCAGAGCCTTGCTGGAGGCGGGCGCCGACCGCATCGGGGCCAGCGCCCTGGTCGCCTTGGCGAAGGAGCAGAATCTCTGAGCAGTCGAAAAAGGTCCCCGTTCCGAAAGGAACGGGGACCTTTTGTCATGTTGGTCGCGGGGATCAGCCCTGGACGAACTTCATACCGATGCTGGTGGTGGCCTCGTAACCAGCCTCGGCGGCTTCCAGCCAGGCGCTGTAGTCCTGGTTGCGGAGGCTGGTCTTGGCGGTCAGCTTCCAAACGGGGTCGCCGGAGCCGGCGTAATACATGATGTGCCAGCCATAGCTGCTCTCCACCAGACCGGTGTCGCCCACCTGACGGGCGGGGTCAACGGCCCAGTCACGGAAGGACTCCACATAGTTGGAGTCGGGGGTGATGTTTGCGATCAATCCACCGTTGGCGGCGGAGCCGCTGTCAGCGCTGTTCTCCTGGGCCAGGTCGGCGAAGGAGTCCTCGGTAGCCGCGCCGGCCTTCCACTGGGCCAGCAGCTCCTCGGCCTGGGCCTTGGCGGCGGCGATCTGCTCCTCGGTGGCCTCGGTGGCGCCCTCATCCTTTTCGGGGGTAATCAGGATGTGGCGGACATTGTTGGTGGGAGTCTCGTCCAGAGCGCGGCCCTCAAAGCGGACCACATAGTAGTTATAAGCGGTGCCGGAGTCGTACTCGCTCAGAGTTACGTCGTTTTCCCGGCGGGCGCCGTCATAGATCCACTCGGTATAGGCGCTGTTGACACTGGAACCTACCTGGTTGTCAGAAATCTGGCTGGAATACAGCTGGTCGGCGTACTCCTCGGCCAGAGCGGCGGGGTCCTCGCCGGCCTCAAGCTTGCTCTGGATCTCCTCGGCCACCGCCTTGGTCTGGGCCTTGGCCTCCTCCAGCGCGGCGGTCTTCTCCTCCTCGCTCATCTCCGTGTCGGAAGTGCTGACCTTGGCCTGAAACACGAACTGGGACAGGGTAAAGGTGTCCAGGGAGTCCTTGTTCTCCTGATAATAGCTCTGGAGATCGGCGGCACTGTAGTCCAGGGCGTCGAGATAGCTGTTGGCGTAATCGCTGGCCAGAGTCTGGCGCTCCAGCAGGGTCACCAGCTTCTCATAGGTCATGTAGGGGCCGTAATTGGTCTGGATGAAACCCTTCTGGTCATCCATGGCATCCAGAAGGGAGATCTGGCTGTCCAGGTAGGAGCGGGCCTCCTCGGACATGGTGTAGCCCTCAGCCTCAGCCTTGTCGGCCAGAGACAGGTCGGACTTCAGGGCCTCCACGGCAGGGGTCAGCAGATAATCCTTCATGGAGACGCTGCTCATGCCGTACTGGCTGTACTGGTTGACCAGGTTGTTATAGTAATACTGCACGTCGGCGGCGGTGTACTTGACGCCGTGGATGGTGACGGCGGTAGCGCTGCGCTGGATCAGGCCGGCGTTCCAAACCAGCAGGAAGGCGACCAGCGCCACGCAGAGAACGCCGACCACCCGGTACAAAATGGTGCTGCGGCGGGCCTCGGCGGCCTCTTGCTGTCTTTTCTGTTTCCGGGCAGAGGGGGCCTGTTCGGCCACGTCCTGACGGGTCTTCTTTTCTCTGGATGCACTCACAGTTTGTTCAGTCCTCTCATGTTGATCGACCGGCTCCGCCCCGGCGGAGCCTGGGTCCGGCGGGGCCGTTCCAAGGGAAATGGTCCGCCGCGGGCTGCCGCGCATCGGGAGATGGCGGGAAAACAGCCGTACTGGGGTATTATACTAAAAACTTGCCCGCCTTGCAAGGGGCGAGAAGAGAAGAAAAACCGTGTTTTACAGATTGTTCATGAAACCCGGAGAAAAAAAGACCGCGGCTGTTTCCAGCCGCGGTCCAGTTCCGGTGTTTTTTCTATGGTCAAGCAACTTCAAAACGCAAAATTCTGAAGCCTGCGGTGTGTTGCACCGCAGGAGGCCGCAAAGCCGCCCTTGCTCAGACTGCATAGCCAAAGAACCGTGCTTTGCGTGACGGCAGATTTGACCTGCCGCCGGAAAGGAACGAATTCTCTTCCGGTCCTTCGACTATATAACCCCGCTCTGGCCGTGTGGGCCCGTTTAAAACCTGCACGTAATGGCAGGTGGGTTGCCTCCACGGCGCTTTTCTGCTTCCAACTTCCAGCCGACCTCAAAGGGGGCCGGGAGGCCTGCAGGCCACGCCGTGAGGGGGCGTCCCGTTTAAAAGATGTGGGTTTAAAAGAACCCATCACGCACCGAGCAGGAGAGAAGGCGAAGGAATCATTCCTCCTCGTCTTCAAAAAAACGTTCCATAAAGAGGTTGTAGATCTCGTCCAGCTCCTCATCGGTATCGGGAGTGGAGAGGAGCTCCTCGCCGTTCTCCTCGATGACCTTCATAATGACCAGGCCGTATTCCTCGTCGTCGGCGTCTACATCCACCGGCTCGCCGGTCTCCTCGTCCTCAGCCACGGCGGGGAACATGGCATAATAGGTGATCCCGTTGTGCTCCAGGGTGTCCACCAGTTCCAACTCAAACTCGTTGCCGTCCTCGTCAGTGACGGAGATAAAATCGGGGCCGAACTCTTCGCTCATGTTGGAAATACCTCCAAGCTTTTTGTGAGTCTATTTTACCCTGCATGCGGGAAAAATGCAAGGGGAACAAACTGTAAATTTTCACCGCCCAGAGGATGGGTTCAGCTTTGTGGTGGACAAATGGAAAGAATCTGATATAATAGCCATAGTATAGCCATGATCCGGCCCGATTTCGGCCCTTTTATTTTTTCACGGAGAAGAGGCGGCCGGCGGAGGGAAGGGGAGTGGCCCGGTGGGGTGGCCAGCGAAAGAAGCTGGCGGACCGCGCCCGTGAGACGGAAAATCGAGACCGTCGAAAGTCAGCCGAAGGGCTGCTTTTGACTGGAGGTAACAACGTGTCAGACCAAAATAATCACAACTCTCTGTACGAAAACAGCGAATACCCTTCCCGGCGTCAGGCGCCCCGGAGGTCGGAGCGCTCCGGCCGCTCCCGGAAAAAGCGCAGACGGGGCGGCGTGGCCGGCAGTATTTTCAAGGTGCTGGGCACCCTGCTGCTCATCGGCCTGTGTACTGGGGCGATCCTCTGCTGCTTTGCGGCGGTGTACATCAAAACAGTCATCGTTCCCATCGCGGACCTGAGCCTGGACGACTTTGAGCTGGGCGAGAACAGCGTCATGTACTACACGGACAAGACCACCGGGCAGGACAAAGAACTGGTCACCCTGCTGAACACCACCAGCTCCATCTGGGTGGACTATGACGAGATCCCCAAGGATCTGATCAACGCCGCGGTGGCCATTGAGGACCAGCGGTTCTGGACCCACCCCGGCGTGGACTGGCGGCGGACAGGCCGTGCGGTACTGTCCATGTTCACCGGCGGCGAGATCTCAGGCGGTTCCACCATCACCCAGCAGCTCATCAAGAACCTGACCGATTACAACGAGACCACCGTGAAGCGCAAGGTCATCGAGATCGTCCGCGCCCTCCGGTTCACCCAGAACAACTCCAAGGAGGATACCATCACCTGGTACCTCAACGTCATCCCGCTGGGCAGCGGCTGCGAGGGGGTGGGCTCCGCCGCCTATGAATATTTCGGCAAGTCTGTGTCTGAACTGTCTCTTGCCGAGTGTGCCAGCCTCATCGCCATCACCAACAACCCCTCCAAGTATGGCCCCTATTCCCCCGCCCGGGTGCCCACAAAGGAAACCGGCGAGCTGTGGACCGCCAAGCAGTGGAACAAGTGGCGGCAGGAGAACGTACTGGCCAAGATGCTGGAACTGGGGATGATCTCCCAGGAGGAGCATGACGCCGCCGTGGCCGAGGAGTTGGTCTTTGACCGGGGCGAGAATGAGGCGGCCACCCAGGAGATCTACTCCTGGTATGAGGAGACTGTCATCTCCGATGTGACCAGGGACCTTCAGGAGAAGTATCAGCTGTCCGACAGCCGCGTGAGCCAGCTGCTTCGCAGCGGCGGCCTGCGAATCTACACCTGTCTGGACCCGGATATCCAAGCCATTGTGGAGAAGATCTACACCAACCGGGAGAACCTGAACTATACCTCCAGCGACGGACAGCTGATGCAGTCCTCCATCACGATTATCGACAACGCAACCGGCGACGTGGTGGCCATCGCGGGCCAGTTCGGGGAGAAAACGGGCAACCTGTGGACCAACTACGCCAATACCGCCAAGCGGCAGCCGGGTTCTTCCCTCAAGCCCCTGTCGGTCTACTCCCCTGCCCTGGAGATGGGGCTGATCTCTCCCATTACCATCATCGACGACTACCCCTATAACGACAGCAACGGCACCGGCTGGCCCATCAACTCGGGCGCCGCCCGGTACAAGGGCCTGACCACTGTCCGCCAGGGCCTGACCCACTCAGTGAACACCATCGCTGTCCGCATCCTGGCCGACAAGGTGACTCCCCAGGCCAGCTTCAACTTTGTCCAGGGCAAATACAAAATTGATCTGGTGGAAGCCAGACAGGTGGGCAACCAGGTCAAGAGCGATATCGACGTGGCGCCTCTGGCCATGGGCGGCCTTACAGACGGCGTCTGCACCCGGGACATGGCCGAGGCCTACGCCACCTTCCCCAACAACGGCGTCTACACCTATTCCCGCACCTATACCAAGGTGCTGGACAGCAACGGCAATGTGATCCTGGAGAACGAGAGCGTCAAGGAGCCCGCCATCAAGGACACCACCGCCTATTATATGAACTCTATGCTGACCAACGTGGTCACCAGCGGTACCGCCGCCGGCCACGGCCTGAGCGGTATGACCGCCGCCGGTAAGACCGGCACCACCAGCGAGAACTATGACCGCTGGTTCGTGGGCTATACCCCCTACTACACCGCCGCCGTCTGGACGGGCTATCCCGTCAACGCCAAGATGAGGACCAGCGGCAACCCGGCCCTGAACTTGTGGGAAAAGGTGATGGAGGAGGTCCATGTGGGGCTGGAGAACAAGAAGTTCCCCGTCCCCGGTGGACTGAGCAGCGTGCAGTATTGTCGGGACAGCGGACTGCGGGCCACGGAATACTGTGCCCTGGACCCCCGCGGCAGCAGGGTGAGCAGCGACAGCGTGTTCCAGGGCGACGCCTCCGGCGAGGTCTGCACCGTCCACACCGCCCAGAGCGTGGTCAAGGTGTGCCTGGACTGCCCCATCCTCAAGGAGGACGGCAGCGAGACCGGCATGTACCACATTGCCGGTCCCTACTGCCCGGAGGAGAGCCAGAAGGAGATGTGCCTGCCCGACTATGTGCGGGAGCGGATCGGCACCGCCGTGGCCCAGGACGAGCTGTACCGAAAGAGTGTGGTGGAGAGCTACGGCCCTTGTACCATTCATACAGAGTCCGTCGTGGAGCCGCCTCCGACAGTGGAGCCCGGTGGCCCCGACTCCTCCGGCCATCCCACCGATCCGGAGGATCCGGACCATGGAGACCAGTCCGTGCCGGACGGCTCAGGAAATGGCTCCGGGAGCGCCGGTACGGGAACGGGAGAAGAGGCGCCCGGCTCCCAGGATATCTGGTAGAGCAGCCCATCGTATTCAGCGCCGCGGCTATGCGCCGCGGCGCTGTTTTGTCGCCATTACAGGGCACAGAAGGAGAAAACTGTGTAAAATGACGGCGGGATGCCGGTGGAGACAGACAAATTCCGACATTCTGCCAAAAGGATTTCCGTTGCAACCAGCGGGAAATTGTGCTAAAATAGGCCACATCGCAAGAACAAATGCCCATACAACATGGACACGCAGCCATGTGGAGAGGAGGAGTTGCCGTGAGCGCACCGGCAAAATACTTTATTGTAGAGGCGGAGGCCATGCCGGAGATCTTTCGGAAGGTGGCGGAGGCCAAGCGTCTGCTGGAGACGGGAGAAGAGACTACCGTGAACAGCGCGGCCAGAGCGGTTGGGATCAGCCGCAGTGCCTTTTATAAATATAAGGACTCGGTGCGTCCTTTCAACGATATGCTCCATGGAAGGATCGTCACCTTCCAGATTCTGCTGAAGGATGAGCCGGGGATCTTGTCCTCCACCCTCAACGTATTCGCGGGAACGGGGGTCAATATCCTGACCATCAACCAGAGCATCCCGGTGAACGGCTGCGCGGTGGTCACCATGACGGCGGAAACCTCGGCTCTGCGGGGTTCTCTGGAGGAAGTGCTCCGGGATGTGACAGTCACTTCCGGCGTCCTTAAATGCGAAATCCTGGCCGGGTGATCAGAGATATGAGAGAACGGATGGGGAGCGGGCTCCCCCGCCCCTCATACCTTTTGTCTTTTATTTGAAGCGAGAGGAGAAATAACATGGTAAACGTAGCAATTTTGGGATTTGGCACCGTGGGTTCCGGCGTGGCCGAGGTGCTGACCAAGAACGGCGGCCTCATCGACCAGCGGGTGGATGACCTGGTCCGTCTGAAGTATATTCTGGACGTGCGGGATTTCCCTGGCAGCCCCTATCAGGAGCGCTTTGTCAAGGACTTTGCTGTGATCGAGAATGATCCCGAGGTGGACATTGTGGTTGAGACCATCGGCGGCGCCAAGATCGCCCTGGATTTCACCACCCGGGCCCTGAAGGCGGGCAAGAGTGTCGTTACCTCCAACAAGGAGCTGGTGGCCACCCACGGCTATGACCTGCTCCAACTGGCCCATGAGCACGGCGTCAGCTACCTGTTCGAGGCCAGTGTGGGCGGCGGTATCCCCATTCTGCGGCCCCTGACCTCCTGCCTGGCGGCCAACGAGCTCAACCAGGTCACCGGCATCCTCAACGGCACTACCAACTATATCCTGACCCGGATGATCCGGGCCGGCCTCACCTTTGAGCAGGCTCTGAAGGAGGCCCAGGACAACGGCTACGCCGAGAAAGACCCCACCGCCGACGTGGACGGCCACGACGCCTGCCGGAAGATCTGCATTCTGGCCGCCTTGGCCTTCGGGGAGCATGTCTACCCCGACCAGGTGCCCACCGAGGGCATTCGCGGCGTCACCCTGGAGGACGTGGCGTACGCCGATTCCAGAGGCTATAAAATCAAGCTGCTGGGCCGGGCGATCCGTCAGCCCCAGGGTAAGGTCTGCGCGTTTGTCGCTCCCCATCTGGTGCCCGCCGACAATCCCCTGGCCGGAGTGGAGGACGTGTTCAACGCCATTGCCGTCAACGGCAACGCCATCGGCGACGTGATGTTCTATGGCCGGGGGGCCGGCAAGCTGCCCACCGCCTCCGCCGTGGTGGCCGACGTCATCGACATTGCCAAGGACCTGAAGAAGGACCGCCGCAACAGCTGGGGTCCCGGCTCCAAGGAGCTGGTGGTCTCCTCCGACATCATCACCTCCCGGTGGTATGTCCGGGCCCAGGTCCCCATGGATCAGGCCCGTCTGGCCTGCGGCGAGATCCAGCCCCTGGCCCGCAGCGGCGCTCCCGCCGGCGAGGTGGCCTTCCTGACCGCCTCCATGACCGAGCCTCAGGTCCGGGATAAGCTGAAGGGAATGGAAGTGGACTCCCTGTTCCGGGTGCTGGACTGACCCGTTTGCCTCCCGGGAGGAGGCGGCATAGGATGGAGGGGGAGAAGACTCCCTTTCAAATCCGAACTTGATTTGACCTTTAGGGGGAAACACATACATGTCACTCATCGTACAAAAATTCGGCGGCACCTCCGTCGCCGACGCGGACCGCCTGCGCAATGTGGCCCGCATCATCACCGAGACCTATAAGAAAGGAAACAGCGTGGTCGCGGTGCTGTCCGCCCAGGGCGATACCACCGACGACCTGATCGAGAAGGCCAAGGAGATCAACCCCAGGGCCTCCAAGCGGGAAATGGATATGCTCCTGTCCACCGGCGAGCAGATCTCCATCTCTCTGTGCGCCATGTGCATCGAGAGCATGGGCTTCCAGGCCATCTCCCTCACCGGCTGGCAGGCCGGGATGCTGACCAACTCCTCTTACAGCGCCGCCCGGATCAAGCGCATCCGCACCGAGCGCATCCAGAAGGAGCTGGACAAGAACAAGATTGTGCTGGTAGCCGGCTTCCAGGGCATCAATAAGTATGACGACATCACCACCCTGGGCCGGGGCGGTTCCGATACCTCCGCGGTGGCGCTGGCCGCCGCCCTCCACGCCGACCTGTGCCAGATCTATACCGACGTGGACGGCGTCTACACCGCCGATCCCCGCTATGTCAAGGGCGCCCGCAAGCTGGAAGAGATCACCTTTGACGAGATGCTGGAGCTGGCCAGCCTGGGCGCCCAGGTGCTCCACAACCGTTCGGTGGAAATGGCAAAGCGTTACAATGTGAATATGGAGGTCCTTTCCAGCTTCAGTGGGAATCCCGGTACCAAAGTCAAGGAGGTTGTCAAAACCATGGAAAAAACTCATGTCAGCGGCGTAGCCAAGGATAAAAATGTGGCCCGCCTGGCCCTGGTGGGTCTGGCCGACCAGCCCGGCATCGCCTTTAAGATTTTCTCTCTGCTGGCCAAGTACAACATCAACGTGGATATCATCCTGCAGTCCATCGGCCGTGATGAGAGCAAGGATATCAGCTTCACCGTGGCACGGGGCGACGCCGAAGAGGCCAAGCGGATCATGGAGGAGAACAAGGAAGCCATCGGCTTCCAGCGTGTGGAGCTGAACGACCGCATCGCCAAGATCTCCATCGTGGGCGCCGGCATGGCCAATAACGCCGGCGTGGCCTGTAAGATGTTCGAAGCCCTGTTCTCTGCTGGGATCAACATCAACATGATCTCCACCAGCGAGATCAAGGTGTCCGTCCTGGTGGACGAGCGGGAGGCCGAGCGGGCTGTCCAGGCGGTCCACGACCGGTTCTTCAGCGAGTTTGGCAGCAACGCCTGATCCGTTTTTGCGCACAGATATGAAACAGGCCGGGACCCTTTTGGGCCCCGGCCTTGATTTGTCTTGGAACGGTGTTCAGAAAGCGGGACGGGAAAAGGTGGGAACTGTTCGGCCCGACGGAGGAAGAAACCGGATTCAACGTTTTGGGTGTTGCAAAAGTATCTGTAATCTGGTACAATGTAATCCTATACGGATCGCAGAATCGGAAGGTAATTCTGCCGGAGCTCCAAAGAAAACGGCAGCAAGGAGAATGACGCACATGGATAAAAACCAGAGAGAAGCACGCCGGCGCCAGGAAGATCAGGCCCTCAACCGGGGACTGATGTGGGTGGGAGGAGCCATCGTCCTGGAATTCCTGCTGCTGCTCGTCAATCGTTATTATATCACCTTTAAGATTTCAGAAGTGGGCACGGCCGAACTGATCTGGAACGGGTTGAAGCTCCTGCGGATCGCGGGGGTCGTCCTGGGCGTGGCCGCTCTGGTCTGGGCCGGATTCCGGTTCCGGAAGGGCGGAAAGAACGGACTGTGTGTAGTCTTGGCCCTGGTCTGCGGGGCGCTGGCCACTTGCGCCCATATTATTCTGGTGTTCCAGAAGCCCGGTGTTCAGATGCTGTTTCTGATGGTCCCGGCTTGGGCTGGGCTGGCGCTGGTCTATTACCTCTACCAGCGGGAATTTTTCCTGGGCGCCGCGGCCAGCGGAATGTCTGTGCTGGGCCTGTGGTTCGTCCGCTACGGCGGCGGCGTAGGCCTGGAGACGGTGCTGACCCTGGTGGGGATCCTGCTGGTGGCCGCGGCCACCCTGTGGCTGAAGAAAAATAACGGTGTGATCCACCGGACCAATGGGGAGGAAGTCCGCTTCCTGTCTAAAAAAGCGTCCTATCCCATGATCCTGGTCAGTTGCCTTGTGGGTCTTGTAGCCCTGCTGGCCGCCATGATCCTGGGAGCCAACATCGCCTATTACCTCATGTTCGCCATGGTGGCCTGGTTGTTTGCCCTGTTGGTATACTATACCGTGAAGCTGATGTAAAAGGCGGAATAAATGGATAATAAAAAAGGCTTCCCGCTCTTGATGAACCGGACCAGTAAAAACGGACAATAGACAAAAGGCCCCCTATGTAGGACAATAACTACATAGGGGGCGTTGCTATGTCAGGGAAAAAGGGAATG
>Ga0129306_1001515_pt1 | contig 25833 bp, 20 predicted proteins | sample P827metagenome_FD_94438 | JGI IMG/M metagenome (GOLD analysis project Ga0129306, IMG submission 94438) | Capybara group fecal microbial communities from Wisconsin, USA - P827 metagenome | ecosystem: Host-associated > Mammals > Digestive system > Large intestine > Fecal | place: USA: Wisconsin...
CATAGCACATTTTTACACATCTTTTAATAAAAGTGCCTCTTTTCCATACTCATACTACCAGTAGATTGTCGCTGGCGTTTTTCCGTTGTGCCGTTTTCCCGTTTCTTCATGTAGTTCAGGATTTGATAACTCTGTCGCGTTTTTGTTTACCTTAATATTATAATTATAATTATAATATTAAGGTAATATAAATATGGTAAAATTTTTCAGAACGGCAAACGGGTTGACGAAACGGGAAAACGGGAAAACGGCAGGGTTCGTGCCAAGGGGCAAAATGAGGGCATAGTTCTTCGCAAGCGAAGCGGCAAAGCCGAGCGGCGAGCTACCAGAGAGAACGGAGGAATCTCATAGATTGAAATAATGAATCGATGAGATTCTTGCGTCCTTTCAGTAGCAAGCGACCTGTGGGTCGAGCGGAAGTAATGTCGTCGCGCGGGCGAAAAATTCTCAAAAATAATTGGGGGAAAGTATTGTTTTGCATTGATATTATTCGTAACTTTGCACTATCGAAAGTGAAGAGTGAATAGTGAAGAGTGAAGAATTTGCTACCGCTGCAGAGGTAATCATAATTCTCAATTCTCAATTCTCCATTCTCAATTCACAATTCGAAACGCGGGATTCGGCCACCCGATGTAGCTGGCCGAGCAGGATAATACCATAAAGAAAAACACAAGATTATGGCGAAGATTATTTATGAAGTGTACCAGAACCAGAACGAGCACAACGCGGCCTACGGCAAGTACTACGCTCGCGTGAAGTATCTGGAGAGTATGAACACCCGCAAGCTGTCGAACCACATTGCCGAGCACGGGTCTATTTACACGCCCGACGTGGTTTACGGCGTGATGGAGAAGTTCCGCAGCTGTCTGCTGGAGATGCTGCTGGAGTCGAAGCGAGTGAAGATTGAGGGCCTTGGCACGTTCTATGCCACCATCGAGTGCTCGAAGGGCGGTGCGGTGAGCAAGGACAAGTTCAACGTGCAGAAGAACATCGAGGGTCTGCACATCCGATTCCTGCCTGAGCAGGAACAGGAGACGAACATCTCCAGCCGCCAGTTCCTGAAGCAGGCCGAGTTCGTGAACGTCGACTCGCTGCTGAAGGGCGAAGAGGACAATCCTTCGACGAGCTCAGGACAGGGCAACAGCGGCAGCGGTTCTACCAACACCGGTGGTGGTGACAACGGCGGCGATGGCGATGATGTAGGTGACGAGCACTAAACGAAGGGAGGTGATGTATGAAGAAGGAGACTTGGAAGACCGTCATTCAGATTATCATCAGCATCTTGACGGCACTGGCTACATCGCTGGGAGTGACCTCTTGCATGAGGTGAATGAGTAAACAAAATGGACTACTTTTGAGGGTAGTCCATTTGTTTGTTTACAGGCCTTTCATCATTTCCTTGATAGCTGCTTCGAGTTGTCTGTCGTGGCCGGTGATGAAATCCTCAGGGGTGTTGAAGACCTCGATGTCGGGGAAGAGTTCCTGGTTCTCCATGAACTGGTTGTTCTTGTCCCATTTGCCTACCTGCGGGATGCCGAAGACGAGGGTGCGGTCCATGAGCGTCTCCCACCAGACGGAGGTGGCTGTGCCGGCTACGGGGGTGCCGATGAGCTTGCCGATGCCTAACTCGCGATAAACCCAGGGGAATCCTGAGCCGTTGCTGTAGCAGTCTTCATTCATGAGCACACAGCTGGGCTTGACCCACTTGTTGAAGGGATCGCGGCCTACATACTTGTCGTTGGGCATGAAGCGGTGGTACTGGCGTCCGCTGAGCAGCGTGCAGAGGTCGTCGTGCAGCCAGCCGCCACCATTGCCTCGCTCGTCGACGATGACGGCATCGCGGTTGCGGTTCTCGTCGCTCAGCAGGTCGCTATAGACATTGCGGAAGTTCTCGCTGTTCATGGCTTTCACGTGGACATAGGCCAGACGTCCGCCCGACAGACTGTCGACGAGCTTGCGGCTACGATCCACCCAGCGCTTGTAGAGCAGATCGTCGAGGGTGCTCTGGCTGACGGGCTTGATGATGACATCGCGACGCTGGGAGTCTTTGGGATTGTAGACGGTGACGTGGACGGGCTTGCCTGCCTTGCCGTCGAGCATGCTGAAATAGTCGGTTGTGGCCTTGATGTCCTGACCGTCAATCTTCTCGATGATGCAGCCAGCGGTGACACCCGTGTTGCGGATGGCAAAGGGACCACGCTTGATGACTTCCTCGATGCGCAGACCATCGCCCTTGTAACTGTGGTCGATGAACACGCCGAGGTGGGCCGTCTTCAGCGTAGCACCTGCGGGACGATAGCGGGCTCCCGTGTGTGAGCCGTTGAGCTCGCCGAGCATCTCGCTCAGCATGTCGCGGAAGTCGTAGTTGTTGTTGATATAAGGCAGGAAGCGCTCGTAGTTCTTACGATAGCCCTCCCAGTCGATGCCGTGGATGCGTGAGTCGTAGAATTTCTCCTTGACCTGTCGCCAGACGTGGTCGAAGAGATACTGACGCTCCTGATAGGGACGCTCGTCGAAGGCAGCTTCGAAGGTGATGGCCTCCGTCTTGTTCTTGCCGAGGTCTATCTTCTTGATGCCCTTGGAGAGGAGGTAGAGCGTCTTGAACTTCTTGTCGGCCTGCATGGTGCTGCCTCCGACATTCTTCAGGACAATCTCCGTCTTGTTCTCTACCAGGTCGTGCTTCCACAGGTCGTAGCCGTCTTCGAACGATGCCTGGTAATACAAGGTGTCACCCTTGGGGCTCAGGACAGCGTCGCCCAGATGGCTGGAGTTGACGGTGAGGCGCACGATGCGGTCGCGGCAGTTGTCGAGGTCGAGTACCAGCTCCTTGGTAGGCTCAGGCTTCGCGGCAGCAGGCTTGGCATCCTTCTTCTTGGTGTCCTTCTGCTTGTCCTTCTCGGCAGCAGCGGCCTTCTTCTTCTCCTTCTCAGCCTCGTCGTAGAGCGACTTTTCCTCCTTGGTCATCTGGAAACGCTCGTAGGCCTCGAGGTCGAAGAACATGAGGTAGACATCATCCTCGGATCCCCAGCTGCCATGACTGCGATAGCCGGCACGGTCGCTGGTGAATATCATACCCTTGCCTCCCAGCGCCCACTTGGCATAGCCGTTGCTATAGCCGCTGTTGGTGAGGTTGAAGGGCGCTTTTTTACCTGCAGCGTCGACGAGGGCCACGTCAGGACTATGCCAGCCACCCACGCCGATGTAGCTAGACAACAGCCAACGGCTGTCAGGGCTCCATTCGAACCAGAGGTCGCCGTCGCTGTAGGAATAGTTGAACTTGCCGTCGAGCACGGTGCGCACCTGTTTGGAGGCGAGGTTGAGGATGCGGAGGTCGGCACGATTCTCGAAGAAGGCTATCTCCTTGCCGTCAGGACTGTATGCAGGCTGCTGGGAGACGCGGTTGGTCTTCGTCAGACGCTCCTCCTGCAAATCAGTGGCATAGGCAAACTGCTTCTCCTCCTTGTTCTTGATGAAGGTGCGATAGAGCTGCCATACGCCATCGCGCTCAGAGGCATAGGCCAGACTGCGTCCGTCGGGCGAGAAGCTGAGGTTACGCTCCTGTTCGGGCGTATTGGTAATGCGCTTGGTGGTCTTATAGTCGATAGAGGTGACGTAGACATCACCATGCATGATGAAGGCAATCTCCTTGCCCTTGGGCGACAGCTTGATCTCCGTAGCACCCGTGGTCTGGATGCTGCGTACCAACTGGCGGTCGTTCTGGTCGGCATGGATGGTGATGTTCACCTTACGCTCCTGTCCGTTGTTCCATGTGTAGATCTCGCCATTGTAGCCATAGCAGAGCGTGCCGTCGTTGGCAGCCGTGAGGAAACGGACGGGGTTCTTGGTATGGCGGGTGAGCTGCTGTTCGCTGGTGCCGTCGACATTCCGTTTCCATACATTGAACGTGCCGTCCTGCTCGCTCAGGTAATAGAACGACTGGCCATCCTGAGCCCAAACGGGGGTGCGGTCTTCGCCACGGAAGGTGGTCAGCTTCGTGTATTTACCCTTGCTGCACAGCCAGATGTCGCGCGTGATGGCCGACTGGTGGTGCTTGCGGAAGGCATCTTCGTAGCCCTTGTAGTCGTGATAGAGAATGTCGCCACGACTGTTGATGCTGAGGTCGTTCATGGTGATAACTGAGAACAAGCGGGGACGACCTCCCTTGGTGCTGACCTCGTAGATCTGGGGCGAGTTGCGAAGCGACATCATGAACTGGGCGGTAGGCATGATTTTCGAGCTGTACAGCACATGGCCGTTGTCGCTGAAAGCCACAGGGAACTCGTCGTTGCTGTGTGTGGTCAGACGGGTAGGAGTGCCACCGTTGCTGCTCATCAGCCAGACATCGAAGTCGCCCTCGCGCGTAGAGGCAAAGGCGATGCTACTGCCGTCAGGACTCCAGACGGGATAGGCGTCGTAGGCCGCATTGGTGGTCAACTGGCGTGCCTCACCACCTGTGGCTGCAACGGTGAAGATGTCGCCTTTATAGGAAAAAGCGATGGTCTTGCCGTCGGGTGAGATGGCACAGAACCGCATCCACAGGGGTTTGTCCTGTGAGAATGCGGATAGACTAACTGCCCATAGCAGGGCGAAAAGCATCATTTTTTTCATATAGTAATCAGATTAAGGATTGTGTGCGTATGGGGGAACGGATCAGGGATTCCACGTGTCGTGGATGGCGAAGACGGCCTCGCGGGTAATCTTCTGAGCCTCCTTCTTGGTGAGCTGGCGGCTCCATGCCACGCGCTTGTCAGTAGCAGCTCCCTCACCACGGTTGTTGTACTCCATGTAGCGTGCAGTCTTGACAGCCTCAGGGCGCCACTGGTGCCAGCCCTCGGGCACGATCTGACGGGGCAGCTCGCAATTCATGAAGAGGGTATAGCCGTAGTCGCGCCAGGGGCGTCCGAGATAGACCTTGCTGACGTCAGGGGCCGTCGTGATGCGGCAGTTGTTGAAGATGTAGCCGTAGGGCACATCCTGAGGCGTGGAAGCGGCTGTGATATAGGAGTTGGCCTTACAGAAAATGTCGCAATTCTCAAACCAAGCCGTAGAAGGACCGAAGATGAAATCGGTGGTGCCTTCGATATAACAGCCGTTGAAGAAGAGACGCGTCTTGGCATTGCCCGTATAGATGGTGTCCTGATGACCCAGAAAGCGGCAGTTGATGAACGTCAGACGGTCGCCTTCAGTATGCAGGGCAACGGCCTGTCCCAGTCGGGCGGAGTTGTTCTCGATGGTGATGTTCTTCAGCGTGATGCGGCTGCCCTGAATCTTAAGGGTGAAGGTGCGGAAAGTGCCAATCTTCCTGGCATCACCTTGAGCCGTCAGGGGTGTGATGTCAGCCTTGATATTGGCGTGGTCGTCCCATGTGATGATGGTGTTGTCGCGATCTTCGCCGCATATCTCGATATTGGTCAGCCACTGAGGGATGACGAGTTTCTCCTTGTAGGTGCCTTTCTTGACGAAGATGACCTTGTGGTATTCCATGAAGGCGCGACATACCTCGATGGCGTCGCTGACGTTGCGGAACTGGCCTGTGCCGTCGCGGCTGACCACGAGGGTATCAGGGTTGTCATACGTGTCCTTGGCCTGCACGCTCACGATGGCTACGAGTGCGCAGAGAATGGTGATAAGTCGTTTCATTTTGATCAGTTTAGTAGTTATGATTTTGTATTACATGATTTGTGTCACTTCTTGCAATCCGTCGACAGCCTTCAGCTGTTTGATGATCTCCTTCACGTTCTCTCGGTCGTAGACGCGCAGCTCGATGGTGCCTTCGAACATACCGTCTTCGCTGTCGATGGTCAGCTTGTGCATGTTGACATTCATCTGCATGGAGATGATGCGCGAGAGGTCGAGCAGCATGCCCACACGGTCGATGCCCGACAGACGGATGGTGGCGTCGAAGAACAGCTTCTTGTGCATATCCCACTTGGCATCCAGGATGCGGTTGCCGAAGCTGGCTTTCAGCTTGGCGGCCACAGGACAGCTGCGCTTGTGGATCTCTATCTGGTGCTTGCCGTCGATGAATCCCAGGATATCGTCGCCAGGAATAGGATGGCAGCAATGCTTGAACTTATACTGGCCGATGTTGTCGTCGTTGATGAAGATGGGTTTCTTGCGATTGAACTTCTCAGGTACGACAAAGAGCTCCTGCTGGTTCTCCGTCGACTTTTTCTGTTTTTCGCGTCCCAGGAATGGTACCAGCTTGCGCCAGCCGCCAACAGGCTTGGCGTTCTTGCCTTGCAGCTCGTCGATGTCTTTCTCGCCCAGCAGGATGGTCTTCTCGGCCAGCGCCAAGAAGAATTCTTCGCGTGAGCGCATTTCGTGGAACTCGGCCAGTTGGTTGGCAGCGTTCGTGGCATCCTCGATGCTGTTGCGCTCCAGGAACTCCTTGAACACCTCTTCTCCCTTCTTCTGCAGGTCGCGGTTATTGCGACGCAGGATGGCTTGTATCTTACCCTTCGCTTTGGCCGTGCTGACGAAATTGAGCCATGAGGGTTGTACGTGCTGCGAATTGGATGTCAGGATTTCCACCTGGTCGCCACTCTGTAGCTTATGGCTCAGCGGCACCAGCTTATGGTTGACCTTGGCTCCGATACAGTGGGAACCCAGGAAGGTGTGGATGCTGAAAGCAAAGTCGAGGGCCGTACAGCCTGTAGGCATGGTCTTGATCTCGCCCTTGGGCGTGAATACGAAAATTTCGGATGCGAAGAGGTTGAGCTTGATGGCATCGAGGAAGTCCATCGCATCGGGCTGCGGATCGTCCAGAATCTCCTTGATGGTGCGCAGCCAGTCGTTCAGCTCGTTTTCATCCTCCGTATATTCCGCTTCTTCTCCTTCCTTGTATTTCCAGTGGGCGGCAAAGCCCTGCTCGGCAATCTCGTCCATGCGGTCGGAACGAATCTGAACCTCTATCCATCGGCCTTGTTTGGACATCAGCGTCACGTGCAGTGCCTGATAGCCATTAGCCTTGGGATGGCTCAGCCAGTCGCGCAAGCGGTCAGGATGGCTCTTGTAGATTTTCGAGATGGCTACGTAGATGTTGAAGCACTCGTTGATTTCCTCTTCGCGCTTGTTGGGGGTGAAGATGATGCGGGCGGCCAGGATGTCGTATATCTCGTCGAAGGTCACGTGCTTGTTCTGCATCTTGCTCCAAATGGAGTAGGGGGTCTTGACGCGCTCCTTGATGACGTATTTGATGCCCATCTGGTGGAGCGCCTCCTCGATGGGAGCCGTAAACTGGTCGAACAGTTCGCGGCGTGAAGCCTCCGTGCTGGCCAGCTTAGCCTTGATGCTGGCATACTCCTCTGGGTGTTCGTAGTGGAAACTGAGGTTCTCCAGCTCCGACTTGACCTTATAGAGTCCCAGACGGTTGGCCAGTGGGGCGTAGATATAGAGGGTCTCGCCAGCTATCTTGTATTGCTTGTTGGCAGGCTGTGACTCCAGCGTGCGCATGTTGTGCAGACGGTCGCAAATCTTGATGAGGATGACGCGGATATCGTCGCTCATGGTCAGCAGCAGTTTCTTGAAGTTCTCTGCCTGAGCTGAAGCCTGTTCGCCAAAGATACCACCACTGATCTTGGTCAGTCCGTCGACAATCTGGGCGATCTTCGGACCAAAGATGTTCTCGATGTCCTCCGTCGTATAGTCGGTGTCCTCTACCACGTCGTGAAGCAGGGAGGCACAGATACTGGTGGAACCCAGTCCCACCTCTTCGCAGGCTATCTGAGCAACGGCAATGGGGTGCATGATATAGGGCTCGCCTGAGAGGCGACGGACGCCCTTGTGCGCCTGCCGTGCAAAGTTGAATGCCTTGGTGATAATATCCACCTTCTTGCGATGGCGTGATGCCAGATAGCTGTCTAATAAGCGTTGGAAAGCGTCGTTGATCAGTTTGTCGTCAGCGGCTTCGCGCGTCATCTGCTCCTCATCCATAGTATATCCTCCTATACCTTAATAATATATATGTTGTATTGTTATCTGCGTCTCCTTGAGCGGCGTGCCTTGCTGCGTCGCTTGGTGGTGCTGCGTTTCTTGCTGGCTCGTGTTGAGCGCTTCTTCTTGTAGCTGCGCTTGCTCTTGTGATAATATGTGGGAACGTCGTCCTTGATCTCGACCTCTGAACGCTTGCTGAGCAGTTCGTCGGCCTTGTGGTTATAGACGGAGTCTTCCATGTCGATAAACTTGCTCGTCTCAGCCAGTGGCAGACGGAGGGGCGAAGGCTCAGTGGCTCCAGGAATGATGTCGCGGCGATACTGAGGGTTCAGCGAGCGCAACAGGTCGATATTGATGCCTACTACCTCGGCTACCTGCTCCAGATGGACGTTCCGGCTCACCATGACGGTATCCGTCTTGGCAGGCAGTCGGGTGGTCATCGGACAGATGTTATGCAGCGAATAGTAGGTCATGATGTAGTTGGCAGCAATGAAGGCAGGCACGTAGCCGCGTGTCTCCTTGGGCAGATAGGGATAGATCTGCCAATAGTCCTTCTCGCCGTTCGAACGGTGAATGGCCTTGTTGATGTTCTCTGGGCCGCAGTTATAGGCGGCAATGACCAGATTCCAGTCGCCAAACACCTTGTAGAGGTCTCTCAGATAGCGCGCTGCTGCGTAAGAGGACTTGACGGGGTCGCGACGCTCGTCGACCAGCGAGTTGACTTGCAGGCCGTACTGCTTACCCGTGCCCAGCATGAACTGCCACAGACCCGTGGCTCCCACGCGGCTCACAGCCTTTGGGTTGAGGGCCGACTCGATGATGGGAAGGTATTTCAGCTCCAGCGGCAACTGGTAGGCCTCAAGGGCTTCCTCGAAGATGGGCATGTAGAAGTTGGAGGCGCCCAGCATGTAGCTGATGGAATGGCGCAGGCGTCCGCTATAACGGTCGATGAACTTCTGAACCACCTCGTTGTGAACCATCTCCATGATGTTGGGCAGACGGCCCAGGCGCTCGATATATTCTTCTTTGGAATAGACAGGATTCACGTCGCGCATGTTGCAGTCGGAGGGTTCATCGAGATAGGTCTTGGCCATATAGAGGTTCAGCAGGCTGTCCAGATCGAAAGTCATAGCCTCAGGGAACTCGATGACCTCCTGACGGCCCTTCTGGTCGGTCACGGTAATCTCGTCCTCATCGTTGGTCTCGTCGTCCTCTGTGTTGACCTGAGCCATCATATTGGTGGTGGTGAACAGCAAGGCGAGTAGTATCCATGTGATTTTCTTATTCATGCTTGTCTTCATTTCTAAAGTTAAAAATTCAGGCTGCAGTTGATGCCCAGCGACTGGGCTTGCAGCGGGTTGCCACCAGCGTGGTTGGGTATCACGGCTGGTGATACTTTCAGACTGAGGTCCTTGGAGATGTCGAACTCAGAGAGCTCGGCGTCTACATAAGCGTCGATGACAGAGAGGGCGTAGACGCCTATCATGACGAAGAAACTCATGTCGCGCCAGCGGCGGTATTTGTCCTTACGGCTCTTGAAGAGCGACTTGTAGCGCTCCTCATTGCTGGAGTTGATTTCCACGCCCAGATGCAGGAACTTGTTGTAGCTGGCTGTCCCTGGGTCATCGTCCATGATGTCGAGATAGGCCTGCGAGTAGTCCTTGTACATCATGTTGTTCCACGTCAGTGCGTAGATACATCCCATAAAGCCTCCATAGATGATTGGCAGCTTCCAGTATTTACGGTTGTATATCTGACCTGCTCCAGGCAGTACCAGTGCTAGCCAGAGGGCTCGCTTGGGATTAGGCTTCCACGTGTTCCAGTCGCGCTTGGGCTTGACTTTCTTGCCCTTTAGGATGACCACTGACGACGAGTCTTGCTCTGTGATCAGCGTGTCGCCCAACAGCATCTTCGAGTCAGCTTTGGCTATAGAGTCCATCACTGCCAGGTCTTCTGTTTGAGCCTGACAGGTAATGCCCGTAAAGAGCATGATGATGCATATAATCCACTTAGCCATTCGCTCCGTCGAGCGCATTCATGATACGCTCCAGTTGTTCTTCGTTGTCAAATTGAATACTGATTTTTCCTTTGCCCTTAGGTGAACAGGTCATCTGCACCTTCGTCTGGAAGAACTGGGACAGACGTTCACGCAGGATATTGAACTCCTCAGGCAATTTCTCCTTAGAGCTGATCTTGCCCTTGGCCGTCTTGATGTCCTCGCCGCTTTTCAGGCTTTGGATGAGCTCTTCCACCTTACGTACAGAATACTGATGCTGCTGTACCTCCTTGAACAGCTTGATTTGCTGAGAGGGACTCTCGATGGCCAGCAAAGCACGGGCGTGACCCATCTCTATCTCGTGGTTCTTCAGCGCTATCTGCACTTGGGCAGGCAACTTCAGCAGTCGCATGTAGTTGGTGACGGCAGCGCGGCTCTTACCCACACGCTCTGAGATCTTGGCCTGCGTCATACCTGTGGTGTCGGCCAGATGCTGATAGGCCAGTGCAATTTCGATGGCATTCAGGTCTTCACGCTGAATGTTCTCCACCAGCGCCATTTCCATCACACCCTGGTCTTCCACACTGACGATGTAGGCAGGAATCTTGGTCAGACCAGCCAGCTGCGAGGCTCTCCAACGACGCTCACCAGCTATAATCTGGTATTTGGAACCTTCCACCATTCGCAGCGTGATGGGCTGGATGATGCCCAGTTCACGAATGCTGTTGGCCAGCTCCTGCAGGGCATCTGGGTCGAACTCACGTCGAGGTTGGTTGGGGTTAGGCTCAATCTGCGAGATCTCAATCTCGTTCAGATTCGACGAACCCTCTGTCTTGATCTCGCTATGCGTGTCGATGAGTGCGTCCAGTCCGCGTCCACTGCCGATATCGTCTAATCCGCGTCCTAAGACATTGCGGTCGTATTTCTTTCTTACTGCCATTGCTTAACTGTTCTTACTGATGATTTCCTTCGCCAAAGCCAGATGGTTCTTCGCACCAGTGGAGTCGGCATCGTACAAAATGACGGGCAGACCGTGTGAGGGACTTTCCGACAGTTTTACATTACGCTGGATGACGGTCTTGAACACCAGCTCCTGGAAATGACGCTTCACCTCGTCGTAGATCTGGTTGGCCAGACGCAGACGTGAGTCGTACATGGTCAGGAGGAATCCCTCAATCTCCAACTTCGGATTCAGCTTGGTCTTGATAATCTTGATGGTATTCAGCAACTTAGAGATACCCTCCAGCGCAAAATACTCGCATTGCACAGGAATAATCACCGAGTCGGCTGCAGTCAACGAATTGACGGTGATGAGGCCTAACGACGGTGAACAGTCGATGAGTATGTAGTCGTATTCCTGGCGAAGCGGTTCCAGTAGCTGACGGATAATCTGTTCGCGATTATCCAGATTCAGCATCTCAATCTCAGCGCCTACCAAGTCGATGTGGCTAGGTATGATGTCCAGCCCCTCAATGTCGGTTGTGTAGATGGCATCGCGAACGTCAGCCTTATCGATAATGCACTCATAAAGCGAGCATTCTACCTCCTGAATATTGACACCCAATCCGCTCGACGCGTTAGCCTGTGGATCAGCATCCACTACCAGCACCGTCTTCTCCAGCGTGGCCAGCGAAGCTGCCAGATTGATGGTGGATGTCGTCTTGCCCACGCCGCCTTTTTGGTTTGCCAAAGCAATAATCTTTCCCATAATTTGTCTTCCTATATGTACATAATAGGTTGCAAAGGTACAAAAAATCTATCAAAAAGCGTGCTATTCGGGCAGAATTTAAGCATTTTTGCCTAAAAAGCGGATGAAGAGGCGGGCCAGTTAACGAGAAAAAGTTGTTCTGTAGCGCGGGTGAAAGCGGTATAAAGCCAGTGGATATAGTCGGTCGACAGCATGTCATCAGTCATATAGCCTTGGTCGATGTAGATATGAGCCCACTGGCCGCCCTGTGCTTTGTGGCAGGTGGCAGCATAGCCGAATTTCACTTGCAAGGCATTATAATAGCGGTCTTCGCGTATCTTCTTCAGCCGGTCGGCCTTATGGGGAATGTCGGCATAGTCTTCCATCACGCTGTTGAACAATTGGTTCTGTTGCTCACGGGTGAGGGCAGGGGCCTCTGAGGTAAGGGTGTCGAGCAGAACGGTTGCCGTCAGTTCATAGTCGTTGTAGTCAGGAAATCTCATGGTGACTTCGGCAAAACGGAAGCCATAGAGCTCTTCCGTCCTGCGCACGCGGCGCACCACAGCGAGGTCTCCATTGGCTATAAAGGTGGGGACTGACGGGTCTTCTTGGGCAAGTGGAGCCTCTCCTTTGGTCCAATAGTAGTTGTTCTTGACAATCATCAGACGGTCGCCCGAGCAGAGCTCGTCTTCCTGGTCTAACACCATGTTGCGAATGCCTTGATTGTAGATGTTGGCCCGCTTGTTGGAGCGCGTAATGACCAACGTTTCGTCCATGCCGACACGACTGTAGCTGCCAGCCAGCGATTCTATCAGGTCGGCACCAGGCACCAGATGGATATCGCTGAACCCATGGAAGTGGATGACAGGCAACAGGGTAGCTTCGTCGTGGGTAATCATCTGACGGATCATGGTGGCGTTCCACAGAATGCCCGACTGCTGACTCTGGCGCAGTACTTCGTTGAGGGAGCACTCATGGACATGCAGCCCATAAGAGCGCAGCACCTCTGTGCTGAGGGCAGGACTCTCCTGCTCGCCCACTGGGGGCAACTGGGCACTGTCGCCAATGAGCAGCATACGACAGTTTCGCCCGTTATACACAAATTGTATGAGGTCGTCGAGCAGCTGTCCGTTGGCAAACGGTGTGTCGTTATAGTTGTAAGAGTTGGCCACCATAGAGGCCTCGTCGACGATGAACAGCGTGTCCTGCATCATGTTGAAATTCAGACCGAAAGCGCCATCGATCGATTTCTGCCTGTAGATGCGGCGATGGATGGTGTAGGCTGGGTGACCCGCATAGAGGGAGAATACTTTGGCAGCACGCCCCGTAGGAGCCAGCAGCACCAGTTTCTGTTTCAACGACAGCAGGGCCTGAACCACAGCGGCAGCCAGCGTCGTCTTACCCGTTCCTGCCGATCCGCGCATCACCATAGCGGCCTGTTCGTGACGGTCGGTCATGAAGAGGGTGAACACGCTGATGGCCTCTTCCTGTTCGGCTGTCGGCGTGTATCCAAAGGCTGCTCTGATGCGATATTTCAACTCGTCTGCTATCATTACGGATGCAAAGATAACGTTTTTTTTATGTTTCTCGCACAACTTTTCGCCGAAAATCGTTACCTTTGCAGTCGTAATGACAAGTATTCGCAAAACAAATATCATTCTGACGCTCATCGTTATGGCATTGGCTGTGCTCTGCGTGCTGAGTGTTGTAAGATAATAGGATATGACGAACAACGAAAAAATAGCTTCTACGCAACGGCTGGTGATTCGCGTGAGTCGCACGTCTCTTTCGTTCTCTACGACGGAGGACGGCGAGGTGGTCTATGAGAATTATCCGTTAAAGAGCAGTATATCGATGGCCGCCAATATGAGGGAGGCCTTGCAGAGCAGTCCGATATTTCGCCAGGCTTATCATCGGGTGTTGGTGATGGTCGACTCTCCTGTGTTGATGATTCCTTCCGACCAGTTTGATGAGCGTCTGATGGAGGATTACTATTACCACGCATTCGCCAAAAAGGACCAGCAGGTGCTGATGTTTACCGTGTTGGCTGAACTGAGCAGTGTGGCTGTGTTCCCTGTATCCAAAGACCTTCGGACGGTTCTCACCGATGCGTTCGATAATGTCCGTTTCGTCGCTGCCATGACACCGCTGTGGCATCATCTGAACCAGCGTAACTATACGGGTCGTCATCAAAAGCTATATGCATATTTCCACGACAAGCTCGTCGATGTGTTCAGCTTTACGCAGAACCGCTTCAAGTTCTTTAACTCGTTCGAAGTCAGCGGTTCCGGCGATGCCCTCTATTTCATGCTGGCTGTCTGGAAACAGCTGGGACTCTCGCCAGAGCACGACGAACTGTTTCTGACGGGTGATGTCCCTGAGCGCGACACGCTGAAAGCAGAGCTCGACCAGTTTGTCAAGCGTATATTCCTCGTCAACCCAGTGGGTGAGTTCAATAGGGCTAGTGTGGCGCAAATCAAGGGCATTCCTTACGATTTGGTCATACTGTATGTGAAAGGGTTGTAATCTAATAATTGACGGTTTTGAGAATCATTACAGGCATCTATAAAGGCAGGCATTTTGAGATACCACGCTCGTTTAAGGCGCGGCCTACCACTGATTTTGCGAAAGAGAACATCTTCAATGTGTTGCTGAGGTACATCGACTTCGATGGAGCAACAGCGCTCGACTTGTTTTCAGGTACAGGCAGCATCTCGCTGGAACTGCTCTCACGAGGTTGCCAACAGGTGGTCAGCGTGGAGCAAGACGTTGATCATCACCGCTTTATACAGGGCTGTCTGAAGAAATTGGACACCAAAGCCTGCATCCCCATTCGTGGCGATGTGTTCCGTTTTCTGAAGAGTTGCCATCAGCAATTCGACTTTATCTTTGCCGATCCTCCTTATGCCTTGAAGGATCTGCCTCGAATCCCAGATGTTGTCTTTGAGAAGAATCTGTTGAAAGAGGATGGCGTCTTTGTCTTTGAACACGGCAAAGACCATGATTTCTCCAATCATCCCCACTTCGTAGAGCATCGTAGCTACGGAAGCGTCAATTTCTCCCTGTTTACATCAGTGGGGAAAACAGCCGAATAAGGCTTTCCCACAGGCGTTTCATGAATGTTGGGTGCAGTCGGTCGGGTATCTCGTCAAGCGGGGTGCTGAGTGCCAAGTCGTCCATGAAGATTTTCTTCATGCGCAGCGCCGTTCCCTCATCGTAGATGAAGATGTTGGCTTCAAAGTTGTTTTCGAAAGAGCGGAAATCAACATTGGTGGAGCCGCAAGTGGATAGCGAGTCGTCAGTCACCATCAGCTTGGAATGGAGGAATCCTGCATGGTAGAGATAGATCTTGGCTCCTGCGTCGTGCAGTTCGCGAAGATAGGAACGTGAGGCCCAGTCTGTGAAGTGCGCATCGGAGTGCAAGGGACAGATGATGCGCACATCGACGCCTCCAACAGCTGCCGTCTTCAGGGCAAAGAGCACGGGCTCGTTGGGCAGGAAGTAAGGTGTCTCGATGTACAGATAGCGACGGGCAGCCAGTATGATGCGCACATATCCCTGCATGATTCCTGGGAAGAATGTCGTAGGACTGCTCGTCACCACTTGCGCCACACAGTTGTTGGTCGTTGCTGTCAAGGGGGTGGGGTAGTAGGAACGGTCGGTGATGAGCGTGCGGTCGACGAAGTACCAGTCGATGAGGAATGTCCGTTGCAGGGCATACACCACACCTCCCGTCAGTCGGAGCATAGTGTCGCGCCAAGGTTGCTGGCCCGTCCCTTTTACATAGCGCAGGGCAATATTCATGCCTCCGATATAGCCCGTCAGTCCGTCGATGACAATCAGCTTGCGGTGGTTGCGATAGTTCACTTTGCTGGTGAACGAGGGGAAACGGACAGGGAGGAAAGGTACAATCTCGACACCACCCTTTCGCATGTTTTCGAAGAACTGGTGGTTCACCTTCCAGCAGCCCACATCATCGTAGATGACTCTCACGGCCACACCCTCCTTTGCTTTCTCTATCAGCGCGTCGGCCACCAGGCGTCCCAGCGGGTCGTCTTCGATGATATACATATCGATATGGATATGCTTTTTCGCCTGGGCGATGTCCTTCAATAGCTCAGGGATAAAGGCATAGCCGTCGGTGATGATGTCGGTCAGATTGTCCTTGAAGGGCAGCGACATGCTCTGGTTTACAAAAAGGTCAACCAGTTGCTTGTAGTGCTCAGGCACGCGGAAATCGTGCTGTTCGACGAAACTGAGCATCGAGCGTTTTGTCAGTTGGTCGAGCGAGCGTTGACTCACCAGTCGTTCCCTGCGATGATTGATGCCGAAGAAGAGGTAGAAGATGATGCCGACAATAGGTATGAAGAAGATAACCAGGGCCCAAGCCATCGTCTTGGCGGGCTGTCGGTTGTCCATGATGACGTGGATGATGGTCAGGGCGATGACGATCCACGAGAGTGTAACACCTATTATATATATATAATGCATGTGCTATACGATAACGTCGGAACCCAGTTGACGCGCCAGTTCGTTTCTCAGTTGCTGTGCTTCCTGGTAGGCTGGCATCAGCTCCCTGATACGGGTCATATCGCTGCCTGCCTCTTTCAGTTGGCGTTGTAGGTCTTTCAGATGTTGGCTGACGATGTCCATACGGAAGTCGAGTATCATGTGGAGGATGCGCTGACGCAACTGTTCCTTGCTATGCTGGATGACGAAACTGCGACTCAGTTGGTGGGAGTCGATACCGAGTTGGGTTGCCAGCTGACTGATCTGCGGATCAGGGTGTTGCATGAAGTATCTGTCGGCCTTGAAATCCTCGTCGCCTGAATGGTCTACGGCTTCCTGCAAGATGCGGTTATAGAGCTCATTACTGAAGGAGAGTCCGTCGGAGCCTAGGTCGTAGTCGATGTATTGCGCCACGTTGAGGTCGATGGTCTGTCCGTCTTCCGTCTCTACTCCGCTGAAGATGATCTCCTCACCATGACGGATAATGTTCTGGACAAGCAGTCGCTCTACTTTATGGTCGCCTGCCGACAGACTGGTCAGCGTCATCCCACTGAGTTCTCCGCTGGGGGCATCCTGCGCTCTCTCCTGTTCGCGGGCCATTCGCTTGTGCTCTTCCTCCCGTTCGCCGGCAATGTATTTGTTGGTTTGCGAGATGAGCGTGCGTTCGTCCACATCCAGTCGCTGTGAGCAGTCTTTCAGATAGGCCGTGCGTACCATTGGGTCGGGAATCACAGCTATCGAGTGGATGATGTTGTTGATGGCCTCTGCTTTCTTGATGGGGTCGGTCACGCCTTTTAGCAGCAGGTCGGTCTTAAACTGGATGAAGTCCGTCTGGTGCTTCTCGATGTAGTCCTTGAACTCCTGTGCCGTATGTTTGCGACTGTAGGAGTCGGGGTCGTCGCCATCGGGCAATAGCAGTACCTTGACGTTCATCCCCTCCTGAAGTAGCATGTCGGTTCCTCGCATCGCAGCATGTATACCTGCCTCGTCGCCGTCGTAGAGCAGTACGATGTTGGGGGTGAAGCGATGCAGCAGCTTGATCTGATACGTCGATAGCGCCGTACCTGAGTTGGCCACGACGTTCTCCAGTCCGCACTGGTGCATGGCTATCACGTCCGTATAGCCTTCCACCATATAGACACAGTCTTCCTTGACGATGGCTTTCTTGGCCTGATAGATGCCGTAGAGCTCACGTTCCTTATGGTAGATTTCAGAATCGGGCGAGTTGACGTATTTCTGTTGCACGCCCTTCGTGGCTGCATCCAGTTTACGTCCACCGAAAGCCACCACCTTGCCGCTGACGTTGAGCCAGGGGAAGATGGCGCGCCCAGCAAAGCGGTCGTAGAGACCGTGTTCGTTCTTGATGCAGAGTCCCGTCTTCTGCAGGAATTCGTACTTGTAGCCCTTCCTTTTGGCTTCGTTGACGAGGGCATCGCGCTTGGTCAGAGAAAATCCCAGTTTGAACTTCTCGATAATATCATCGCGGATGCCACGACTGCGGAAATATTGTTTGCCGATGGCTTGTCCGTCGACATCGTTCAGCAGTATCGTGTGGAAATACTCGCAGGCCCACTCGTTCACAACGAACATCGACTCACGCTCCGACTGCTCGCGCTTCTCGTCGTCAGTCAGTTCGCGCTCCTGTATCTCGATGTTGTATTTGTTGGCCAGCCAGCGCAGTGCTTCTGGATAGGTAATCTGCTCGTGCTTCATCAGGAAGTTGATGGCATTGCCACCCTCACCACAACTGAAGCACTTGCAAATCTGACGGGCGGGCGACACCATGAACGAGGGTGTCTTGTCATCGTGGAAAGGGCACAGTCCTTTGTAGTTAACCCCCGACTTACGCAGGCTAACGAACTCGCCGACTACATCCACGATGTTGACGGCATCCATGATTTTATCAACTGTCGCCCTGTCTATCATGGTTATTTGTTATACTTCTTCAGCAGCCTTTTCACCAGCTTGCCATATTCCTTGATGACGTCATCGGCCCAAGGACCGGCAGCGGTAGCACGCGGAAGCAGCATTGAGCACGACTCGTTCTTGTCGCTGATGCTCCAGCATATCCAGCTGATGCCCAATCGCTCGCACATCTGAATCCACTGCTCCTCGCTCACGGGGTCTATCTTGCCGTCGCCCGATGCTTCCGTCGCACCGCTCTCTGAGATGAAAACGGGGATGCCCTTCTTTACGGCAGCCTCTGTGCGCTCGCGCAGATAGTCGCCATGGGTAGCGGCGTAGAAGTGCACCGTGTACATGATGTTCTGGAAACCCTCCAACGGACTCTCAGCCACCAGATGGATGTCCTGGTCCCAGTGTGGGCAACCTACCAGCACGATGTTGTCGGGGTCGTATTTTCTGATTTCTCCAATCACCTCTTTGGCGTATTTCTTCAAGTCGGCCCACGTGTCTTCTACGGGCTCGTTGTATATCTCATAGATGACGTGTGGATGTTTGCCGTATTTCTGAGCCATCCGTCCGAAGAACTCCTTGGCCTCCTGCGTCTTCAGGTTATGTGAGTGCCAGTCGATGATGACGTAGACATTATTCTTGATGGCCGACTCGATGACGGGTGTCATACACTTCATGGCGAAGTCGGGATTCTCCAGGTAGTTGTCCTCGATGAGGATACCCATGGCAGCGCGCACCACGGAGCAGCTCCAGTCTTGTTTCAGCGTCTGCACCACCTTTTTATTATAGAAGCGGGGCCATAGGTTATGCCAACCTAGACTGACACCGCGCAGAATCACGGGATTTCCCTGCTGGTCGCAAAGCTGAGAACCTTTTACTTGCAACTGTCCCCATTTCTTGACGGGGTCTTGAGCCTGCATATTCAGGACACACAGGCATGAAAGCATAACGGTTAATAGTTTTTTCATATCGGTTAGGTTTTAAAACATGGACAATGTGTATAAATATACGACTGATGCCGGAATGGCCAGCAGCGACGAGTCGAAACGGTCGAGCATGCCGCCGTGTCCGGGCAGGATGTTGCCAGAGTCCTTGACGCCTAATGTGCGTTTGAACAGACTCTCCACCAAGTCGCCCCACGTGCCGAAGATGACAACCACCAGTCCCAATCCCATCCATTGCGGAATGGTGAGCATCGAGCCATCCAGATAGTAGCCGATGGCGAAGGCGGCAGCCAGTACGAAGATAGCGCCTCCTACTGATCCCTCCCATGATTTACCTGGGCTGATGCGTGGAAACAGCTTGTGGCGTCCCAGCAGCGAACCGACGCAGTAGGCTCCTGAGTCGTTCACCCACAGGAAGACGAATACTGATAGCGGCAACAGCGTGTTGAATGCCACTAGACCGTTGTTGGTAGCGGTGAATGCCAGCACGTTGAGCAGCGAGAAGGGTAGGGCGATATACATCTGCGACAGCATGGTGTAGGCCCAGTCCTGTATGGGGTCTGCCTGTTTCAGGTAGAGCTCTGCCACCAGCAGGTAGATGATGGTCACCAGATAGGGAATGAACACCACCGACTTGGCTGACCCGCCATAGAGGTCGCTGCAGAAGTAGGTCATCGCAAAGAAGAAGTAGACACCGGCTACGGTACAGATAAAGCGGTTCACGGTCACGTTCTCCCGCTCGTTCACCAGTCCTGTAAACTCCCAGATGGTCAGACCTGTCACGATGCTGAACAACAGCACCATAGCCTCCGGTCTTAAGAACGAGGCTACAATGGCTGCCACAAAGATAATGCCCGTAATGGTACGGATGATAAAATTTTTCATATCGTTTGTTTTTTAGTTTTCACCACTCACCTCAGAGCTCTCCGGGAGAGTTCCCTGAGCCTCTAGCTCCTTGGCTCGTTCTTCGGCCATGCGCTCGGCTTCAGCGCGCTGCTGGGCTTCCAGCAGCTCTTCGGCACGACTGGTCCAAGGACGCTTGCCAAAGATCTTCTCCACGTCTTCAGCGAAGATGACCTCACGCTCTACCAGGAGCTGAGCCAGTTGGGTGTGACCCTCTTTGTGGTCCGACAAGATCTGCTTGGCGCGTTCATACTGCTCGTTCACCATCTTCAGCACCTCGTCGTCCATGATCTTGGCCGTCGTTTCCGAATAAGGCTTCTGGAACGAGTATTCCTGTTGGTTATAGTAGCACAGGTTAGGCAGCTTCTCGCTCATACCGGCGTAAGCCACCATACCGTAGGCCTGCTTCGTGGTACGCTCCAGGTCGTTCATGGCGCCTGTCGAGATATGTCCGATGAACAGCTCCTCGGCAGCACGTCCGCCCAGTAGCGAGCACATCTCGTCGAGCATAGCCTCCTTGGTCTGCAGCACGCGCTCCTCGGGCAGATACCAGGCAGCGCCCAGTGCACGTCCGCGAGGTACGATGCTCACCTTCACCAGCGGGTTGGCAAACTCCGTAAACCATGAGATGGTGGCGTGACCAGCCTCGTGGATGGCTATCGATTTCTTCTCGGCTTCCGTCATCACCTTTGTCTTCTTCTCCAGACCACCGATGATGCGGTCTACGGCGTCCAGGAAGTCCTGTTTTCCTACCGATTCGCTGTTATGACGGGCGGCTATCAGGGCTGCCTCGTTGCAGACGTTGGCGATGTCAGCACCCGAGAATCCTGGTGTCTGACGGGCCAGGAAGTCGATATCTAGACTTTTATCCAGCTTCAGCGGCTTCAGGTGTACGTTGAAGACCTCCTTGCGCTCGTTCAGGTCGGGTAGATCGACGTGTATCTGTCGGTCAAAGCGTCCGGCACGCATCAGCGCTGAGTCCAGCATATCGGCACGGTTGGTGGCTGCCAGCGTGATGATACCGCTGTTGGTGCCAAATCCGTCCATCTCTGTCAGCAGGGCGTTCAGCGTGTTCTCTCGCTCGTCGTTGCCACCCATGGCGGGGTTCTTCGAACGGGCACGTCCTACGGCGTCTATCTCGTCGATGAAGATGATGCAAGGTGCTTTTTGTTTGGCTTTCTCAAAGAGGTCGCGCACACGCGAGGCACCAACACCTACGAACATCTCCACGAAATCGGAACCCGACATCGAGAAGAAAGGCACACCGGCCTCACCGGCTACCGCCTTGGCCAGCAGCGTCTTACCGGTTCCCGGAGGACCTACCAGCAGGGCTCCCTTGGGTATCTTACCACCCAGGTCGGTATATTTCTGCGGATTCTTCAGGAAGTCCACGATTTCCTGCATCTCCTGCTTGGCACCAGCCTGTCCGGCTACGTCCTTGAAGGTGATGCCCAGTTCGCCGCCCTTTTCGTACATCTGGGCTTTCGACTTACCCACGCTGAAGATGCCGCCGCCACCGATGCCGGTACCACCGCCACCCATTCGGCGCATGATGAACATCCATACGGCAATGATACCTCCGAAGAAGAGGATATTCATCAGCAGCGAGTTGAAGAAGTCGCTCTCCTTCGAGTTGTCATATTGGAACTTTCCCTGGAATTTCTTCTGTTCGCGGGCCTCGTTCACAATCTGCTCCACCTGGTCAGTCGAACCGAATGCTACGGTGACGCTGGGCGCCTTACCCGTCTGCTGCACGCCTTGGTGGAACACGTCGCGAATGTGCTCGGCCTTGACATACATCTGCAGCGTATTCGTGTATTTGTTGACGACAATCTTTTCGGCATACCCCTTCATCACCATCGTCTTGAAGTCCGAGTAGCTCGTCTCCGTCTTGATGCTCGAGCTCTCTTTGTCGGTGGTGAGGTACATCGTCACCAGGAAGATGATTACCAGGCCGTAGATCCAGTTCATGTTGAATCTCGGCATGTTTATCTGGGGCTTCTTGTTATTCTGTTGTTTATTATCCATATTGCTCATTCATTTTAATCCAAATCGGGAATGTGTGTCAGCTTCGCATCATCCCACAGGTGCTCCAGGTCATAATATTCCCTGACATCCGGCAGAAAGATATGCACCAGCACGTCGCCATAGTCCATAGCCACCCACTGCGCATTTTCCAGTCCGGCCACCTTAGCGGGTTTCTCGTCCAGTTCTTTGCGTGCGAAGTCGCCTATCGACTCGGTGATTGCCTCTACCTGTGCGGGCGACGATCCCTGGCAGATGATGAAGTAGTTGCAGATGGCTCCGTCGATGCCATTCAGGTTAGCCACCACGATGTTGGCACCCTTCTTTTCTTGTATCCCCCTTGTTATTGTTTCTACGAGTGATGTTGTTTGTTCCATTAATTATTAATAAAGATGTGTAATTGACCTACAAAGATACACTGAATAATCGTAAAAGTGGAACGAAAAAGGTTTTTTTTGCGGTTTTTAATAAAAAAAGCCGATTTTTTTTTGTTGTTTCAGAAAAAAGCGCTACCTTTGCACCCGCAAAACCAAGAATTGGGGTATGGTGTAATGGTAACACTGCAGATTCTGGTCCTGCCTTTCCTGGTTCGAGTCCGGGTACCCCAACAAAGAAGAATCGCCAAGTCAATTGACTTGGCGATTTCCTTTTGTTTTATTCCTTATCGCGGTTCTCGGCGTCGATGGCCTTGATCTTTTCGCGAACCAGCTGTACTTCGTCTTTCAGCTTCTGCACCTTGCGGTTCATCTCGTCGATGAGCGAGTTGCCCTTCTTCGACGATGCGTTGAGGAATCCGAGGTTGTTCTCGTAGGTCTGTACCTCGCTCTTCAGCTGCTCGTATTGGTGCATCAGTCGGGCGCGCTCTGAGTCGAGTGAGCTGTCACCACGCTCAGCCATCTGCTTCACCTTGTCGTTGAACTTGACAAGGCGACGCTTGGCTCCCGTGATGTTCAGGTCCTTGTAGAGCTTGTTCAGCACGGCGTGATACTCCTCGTAGAGCTTGTCTTTCTCGCGGAAGGGTACGTGGCCCACTGACTGGTATTCCTCTACCAGCTTCTGTACGCGCTCCTGCAGGTTTTCACCGGCTTCGGTGGCAAGGGCTTTCAGCTGTTCGATGATGCTGCGCTTCTTCTCCAGGTTCTGACGCTCCTCGCTGTGCTGGTCGGCACCGGCTGCATTGCGGGCATCGAAGAACTTATTGCAGGCTCCGAGGAACTCTTCCCACAGTTGGTCGCCAATCTTCTTGGGCACCGTGCCGATGGCCTTCCATTCCTTCTGTAGGTTGATGAGCTTGTCGCCCGTCGACTTCCAGTCGGTAGAGTCTTGCAGGGCCTTAGCCTTCTCGATGAGGGCGCGCTTCTTGTCTGCATTCTCCTTGAAGGTGTCCTTCAGGGTGCGGAAGAACTCAGCCTTGCGTGAGAAGAAATCGTCGCAGGCACTGCGGAAACGCTCGAATATCTTCACGTTCATCTTCTGCGGAGCGAAGCCGATGGTCTTCCACTCGGCCTGGATGTCGATGATCTGCTTGGTATGGCGCTCCCAGTCGGCACTGCCCTTGTTCTCCTCAGCGGCAATGGCTTCTACCTTCTCGCAGAGGGCAGTCTTCTTCTCCAGGTTCTCTTCCTCCTTGGCGCGCAGCGTCTCGAAGTGCTGCTGGTGGCGCTTGTTGATGACGGTAGAGGCGGCCTTGAAGCGGTTCCATATCTCTTCGCGCTGCTCTTTGGCCACAGGACCCGTCTCGCGGTATTCCTGGTGCAGCTTCTGCAACTGGTGGAAAGCGCTGATGACATCAGCCTCGTCGGCAAGTTTCTCGGCAGCCTCGCAGAGCTTTTTCTTCAGTTCCAGATTCTTCTTGAAGTCATATTCGCGGGCCTCGCTGTTCAGCTTCAGCAGGTCGTAGAACTGCTCTACGTACAGCTGATAGTTGCGCCACAGCTCGTTGGCACGCTCGGCAGGCACGTTCTTAATCTCCTTCCACTCGTCCTGCAGCGCCTTGAATTCCTTATACGACTTGTTGGCCTCCTCGGGCGAGGTGACCATCGCCTTGATCTTCTCGATGATGTCGAGCTTCTTCTGCAGGTTCTCCTGCTTCTCCTGCTCTTGCTCCTTGAACAATTTCTGGCGTTTCTCCTTGATAACGCCCATCTCGGCCTTGAAGGCTTCCTCCGTCGGGTCGGGCTTTATCTGATACTGTTCCGGATCGCCACCGCCGTCGGTATATTCCTTGAACTCGGCTTCGCGCTCAGCCAGGTGCATCTTGTAGAATACCGTCTTCAGGTAGTCTACCTCTTCCTTTTTAGGGGTTTCGTCGCTGTGGGCTATTTCCCGCACGCGCTCCAGCACCTCTTTCTTGGTTTCATACTGCTTGCGTTCAACCTCTTCTGTCGTGGTTTCCGCTACGTTTTGTTCTACGTTCTGCTCCTCCATAGGAGCTTTTTCTTGAGAGTCCATCATCTAAAAAATTTAGTTAATGATACGGTTAGTACACAAATGTTCGGGGTACAAAATTAAATAAAAAATTTTGAACCACCTCATTTTTTTCGAGAAAAATGATTAAATAAGCCTTTTGTGGCGGAAAATGAGCAGCGAAATGACCGAAATGACCACCGAAAGGATGATGGCAACGACAAATCCGACGGGGCTCTCCTCCATACCGTTGATCAGGTTCATGCCGAAAAACGAGGCCACCAGCGTGGGCAACATCAGGATGATGGTCACCGAGGTCAGCGTACGCATGATGGTGTTCATGTTGTTGTTGATAATCGACTGGTAGGTGTCCATTGTCGACTCCAGGATGTTGGAGTAGATGCTCGTTGTCTCGCGGGCCTGTGTTATCTCGATGTTGACGTCTTCGATGAGGTCGGCGTCCAGCTCGTCAATCTGCAGCTTGAACTTCAGCTTCGACAGCAGCGTCTCATTGCCGCGGATGGAGGTGTTGAAGTATGTCAGCGAGTCCTGCAGACGCGATAGTCCGATCAGTGACTCGTTGTTCACCTCGCGGTCCAGGTTGCGCTTGGCCTTGTCGATGAGCATCGAGATCTGCTTCAGGCGCTTCAGATACCACACGGCACTCGACAGGAAGAGTCGGAAAATCATGTCCACATAGTCGGTGAACCCCTCGCCGCGCTTCTGCTGGAACGAGACGAAGTCGATCATCATGTTGGTCTCGTAGTAGCAGACCGTGATCGTGACGTCGCGCTTATGGATGATGCCGAGAGGCACGGTGGTATAGGGGGTGCGCGAACGAACCTCCTTCACATAGGGTATACGCAGGATAATCAGCATCCAACCGTCGTCGTACTCATAACGGGCACGCTCGTCGGTATCGCTGATATCGGAGAGGAAGTAGTCGGGTATCTTGTACTCTTCTTCCAGCAACTGCTGGTCTTCCTCCGTCGGACACGTCACCTGTATCCAACAATTAGGCTGCCACTCACTGAGCTGGCTGAGCCCACCTTGGGTGTTCCAAAAAGTCTTCATTGTGCTAATCCTTTTTCTTCAATAAACGGTCTTAGCGGCAAAGGGATTAGCAGCCTTGCCACTTCATCCCCCGCCTTACGAATTGTTATTATCCGCCGGGTAGTCGTCCATTTTTTTGTTACTATTTTGGTTATTCGACTGCAAAGGTACGAATTAGCGGGCAAAAAACCAAGAGTTTCCTGAGTTTTTTCGTCTCGTCGTATTTTTTTATTTAAATGACGATTGACAGATGACAATTAATTAGTAACGCCCTTGTGGGGTAGTAAAAAGTAGTTGCCCCCAACAACAATTGTATATATATACACTTAATATTATATTTACTAAAGTTTCGCAAGTGATGGCGCACCTGCATAATTTAACATAAAATAGGAATAAAAATGGCCTCGATGTTTGGTTAACTCACTGAAAATGAGTAATTTTACAATCGCCAAAAAGTAAAA
>Ga0129306_1001517_pt1 | contig 25824 bp, 15 predicted proteins | sample P827metagenome_FD_94438 | JGI IMG/M metagenome (GOLD analysis project Ga0129306, IMG submission 94438) | Capybara group fecal microbial communities from Wisconsin, USA - P827 metagenome | ecosystem: Host-associated > Mammals > Digestive system > Large intestine > Fecal | place: USA: Wisconsin...
TAATAATGCTTTTGCCCTTTCAGGGCGAGAGTTACTATCGCCGTTTGTACCCAGGGCGTTGCCCTGGGCTGTATGCTTGTTGCCCCTTCGGGGCGCCATCGGGTGATTGCGGATAATCATATTAACGAATAAGTCCTTTCAGTTCATTGTTTATAATTCATAATTCATAATCAGCTGCATGCAGATCAATCTATAACTACCGTTTCGCGGTTTTTTGGAGTCTGCTTCGCAGAGAAATTTTTCAAAAATCTAATTCAAAATTTTACAAAATTAGTCGCCTGACGTTCGGCGTGCGAAGCCATCGCCGCAAAGAAATAATTCGTATAATTCGTAGTGAAAAAAGCAGTTCGCATGCAGTACTATTTTTCTTAACTCTTAATTCTTAACTCCTAACTAGTTAAAATTCGTATAATTCGTAAAATTCGTAGTGAAAAAAGTATTTCGCATGCAGTACAATCTTTCTTAACTCTTAACTCTTAATTCTTAACTAGTAAAAGCTCTTAACTAGTTAAATTGCTGATTTCGGAATGTAAATTTTAAGTATATGAAAAACTTCACGATTTCCCAGTTCCTTATGTGTTGCGTGCTGTTGGCGTTTGGTAGTTGCGTCAGCAGTCCTCAGTCGTCCGGTGACGACCTTGTACAGTATGTCGAGCCGCGCATCGGCACGGCCCATTGCCGCTATTTCCATTTTGCCCCCGGTGCCCTGCCGTTCGGTATGGCCAAGCCCGGGCCATCGACGAACGGCCATCTCGGCAACAAGGACGGCTGGGAGGCAACGGGCTACGACTATCGCGACACGTCCATCGAAGGCTTCCCCTGCGTCCATGAGTTCCAGGTGGGCGGCATCACGCTGATGCCCACCGCCGGCAAGCTCGTCACCGTGCCCGGGCGTGAGGGCGACAACAGCCGTAACGGCTACCGCTCCCACTACAGTCACGACGACGAGGTGGCCACCGCAGGCTACTACTCCGTGCTCCTGAAGGACTACGGCATCCAGGCCGAGGTGACCGCCACGCCCCGCGTAGCCTATCAGCGCTACACCTATCCCGCGTCCGACGCCAGCCACCTGCTGTTCAACATCGGCAGCCGGATGGGCGAGAGCGGCGCCGTCAAGGATGCCGAAGTGAGGCTCAACGACGACGGCACCATCGAAGGCTACGTCGTGACGCTGCCCGAGTACGTGAAGAAATACCAGCCCGGCGCCGAGGTGCCCATCTACTTCTCCGCCACGGTGGACAAGAAGCCGACGGCATGGGGCGTCTTCAAGGGACGTGTGGTGACGGATAGCGTGCGCGAAGCCAAGGGCCGTGGCGCAGGACTCTACCTCACATTCCCCACCCGCGAAGGCGAGAAGGTGACGGCGAAGGTGGGCATCAGCTTCACCTCGGTCGAGAACGCCCGTCTGAACCGCGAGACCGAAGCCAAGAAGAAAAACTTCGACCGTGTGCGCCGCGAGGCACACGACATCTGGCAGGAGCACCTCAGCCGCATCAACGTCGAGACGGCAAACCGCGAGGACAAGGTGAAGTTCTACTCGGGCCTCTACCATGCCATCCTGGGACGCGGCGTCATGAGCGACGTCAGCGGCGACTATCCCAAGCACGACGGCACCATTGGCCGCGTGCCGATGAAGGACGGACGTCCCGCCTACAATATGTACAACACCGACGCCATGTGGGGCGGACAGTGGAACCTGACGCAGGTGTGGGCGCTGGCCTACCCTGAACATCTGAGCGACTTCATCTCGTCCCACCTGCAGGTCTATAAGGACTCCGGCTGGCTGGGCGACGGACTGGCCAACTCACGCTACGTCAGCGGCGTGGGCACCAACCAGCTCTCGCTGATGATTGCCGCTGCCTATGCCTGCGGCATTCGCGACTTCGACCTCGAGCTGGCCTACGAGGCCTGCCGCAAGAACGAGCTGGAGGGTGCCGACCGTCCCCTCGGAGCCGGCAAGAGCGACACCGACCAGTTTGTGGCCTACGGCTATGTGCCTCATGCCGAGGCAGGCGACGGCCCCGACGAGACGTTCATGTTCTCCGCTTCCCATACGCTCGAGTACTCTTTCCAGGCATGGGCCACGGCACAGCTGGCGCAGGCTCTCGGCCATACCGGCGATGTCGCCCAGCTGATGAGCCTCTCGAAGGGCTGGGAGCGCATCTACGATGCCGAGACGGGCTTTGTCCGTCCCCGCCTGAAGGACGGCCGCTGGATTGAGAACTTCGACCCCATGCAGGTGTGGCGCGGCTTCCAGGAGGGCAACGCCTGGCAATATACCTTCTATGCCCCCCACGATGCCAAGGCGCTGGTTGAGAAGGTTGGCGCAGAGACGTTCGTCGCCCGCCTCGACAGCATCTTCACCCTCTCGCAGCCCAAGATCTTCAGCGGCGGTACCGAGATTGGCGCCTTTGCCGGCCTGCGCACGCTCTACAACCAGGGCAACCAGCCCTGCCTCCACATCTCGTGGCTCTTCAACGAAGCCGGCCGTCCCTCGCTGACGCAGAAGTGGGTGCGTGCCATCCTTAATGAGTTCTACGGCACGGACGGTATCCACGGTTACGGCTACGGTCAGGACGAGGATCAGGGCCAGCTTGGCGCGTGGTACGTCATCTCGTCCATCGGTCTGTTCGACGTGGCCGGACTGACGGCCGCCCAGCCTACGTTCGGCCTCGGCAGCCCTCTGTTCGACCGTGTGACCATCCGTCTGAACAAGGCCTACTATCCGGGCACGGAGTTCGTCATCGAGACGAAAGACAACGCTGCTGACAACGTCTATGTGCAGGGTTACTCTCTCAACGGCCAGCCCCTCACCGGCACCCGTCTTCCCTTTGCCGACGTCGTCAAGGGCGGCAAGCTCGAGGTGGCGCTGGGCAGCACCCCCCGGTAAGAAGCCCGTGTGACTGTGCAATCGCGCGTCCGTGCAATCGTGTGATCAAGCCGCCGTGCTTTCGTGCGTCACACTTCCTTGCCCCTCGAATCAAGTCATTCCTGCGCTATAGTTCTTTCATAGCCCTTAACTCTCAATGCTTACTGAAGAAACTAAGGACTAAGGACTATGAACTGACATTCACCCTCTTATTCCTTATCAGATATTGATTATTTCTTTAGAATGCAGTTGTGTTTTAATTAAAACACAACTGCATTCTAAATGAAACACAGCTGTGTTCTAAATAAAACACAATTGTGTTTTAAGAACTTTAGCTTGCGCCGGCACTCTTCGCAAGGTCCACGAAGACATCCCCAACTAACGTACAAACATCAAAGCCCTATATCAGGGAGCGAAGCCTTTCTTGCTCGGAATGAGTAGCGTAAACGACTGATAATTTGCTTAAAGAAAAGTCTCCCATAGGAAAAAACCAGGTGTGACGCAAAAAGTGCGTCACACCTTGCGTCACACTCTGCGTCACGCCTATGGCGCTTGTATTCTGCATCTTGCAAAGGTGTGACGCACGCGACGCAGAAAAACAAACTTTTGTGAGAAAACATCCGTTATCCACCATTCGCCATCCATCATTCAACGTTCATTCCAGTCCCTTATGACTCCTGTTTTTTCTCTGAAAAGACATTACTTTCCATATTTATTGGTATCTTTGCCTTCGGTTCGGGGAGAAATCCGGACTAATAGAAAGCATTTGTAAACATACGATTGTCATTCCATTTTCCATTTATAATCCTTGTTGAGATCATGCTATTTGACAATCAACGGAAAAGCAGAGAACAACTCCAGCGCAGAGGATGTCTCATTAATGAGTTTGTTTTTGACAAAGGTCTTCGACTTCGTGTCGTTCAGCACCTCGCCAAGTCCCTGCATCAGGAGTTTAGGGCTGGCCTCACGCACATGCTCTGCGCACCATGCTGCATATTCGCTTATGCTCTTCCCTGTTCTTTCCATGACAATCTCTTCATTTATCTCTGTATGGTTTTGTAAGAAGAACCACACATCATAAATATCACGTGGAGAGAGACGTTCACCCATAGCACAAAGCTTATGAGCGAACATATCAGGCATGGTCATCACTCTAATATCTGTACCTGCCAACGAACGTATCTCGTAGTGGTTCGGGTATTGACGGATAGTAATTTCCACCTTTAACATTCTTTCTCCCTTCCCATAATTCAGTACAAGCACAGGACCATAGAGTTTCTTCGCTTCATCGTCAATCGTACCAAAACGAGTCAGTATGGCGCGCACCTTATCATAAACCATATCAAGTTTATCTGGTTCAAGAAGGTTGAAATCCAGGTCGGTGGAGAAACGGTTGAGGTTGTGGAAGAACATCAATGAGCTACCACCCTTGAATGCCATGACATTGCCGAGATCTTTATCTTTAAAAATAAGGCTTAGGATCTGCGCCATATAGAGTTTATGCTTATTCTTGTCCATGATTATTTTAGATTTAGCAATTCGGCAGCTCTCTCTGTCAGCACCTTCGACTGATAAAGTGGAAGCAATTGTTTGACTTTTGTTTTGCTCAATGGATGAAGGTTGTCGAAATAGCAGTTTCCTGCGCTTAGATAAACCATGTCGAGGAATGCCCGTTCAGGAGTGGCTATCAATATGTTGTCATGCTGCTCAATACCCTCCATTCCAATCCATAATTCAGGATTGATGATTCGAAACCGATAGGTCTTGTCGTCTATTTCAACTATACGATTCAGGTAACTTACGCATGTTATGGCGTCGTCATACTGAAACACTACACCTGCTCGCTGAAGCACATACTCCAGTGAGATATAGGCAGGACGGAAGAGGCTACAAGCCATTTCCTGCTCATTGTAGGATGCTTTGGTATAGATACCACGACGAGGATTACTTATCTTGCCCTCCTTTATATAATAATGAAGTGATTGAGTTAGTTTCTGACTATTTTCACACTCCATCAACATTCTTAGTGACTGGATGTTGAACACAGATCGAGAGCTACTCAGAATCGCTTCCAATACATTTTTTTGCGAACTCATAATCAGAATAATTTTTATTTTTGGTTTGCAAAAGTAGTAATGAATATTGAATTGTGCAATTATTTACTGGCCATTTCGCAATTCTGGTTCAAGGTTTATGGTTAATGAGGGGTGAGGGATGAAGTAAGACGTATGATGGATGAAGGCTGAGGGATGATGGAAGAGCCAGCTTCTCACTAATTGTTAAGCAGTCAAAGAAGGGACTGGAACTTTGATACAATGGGTGCCGGAATTCCAGTCTCTCTTGATCTGAGATTTGTATAAGGCGTGAAACGGTTTCATATATCCAATTTGATTGCCTAATCACCCTCCCCAAAAAACATCAAAGTATAACGTGATTCCAAGCACTTGGAATGCAAATTCCAAGCGCCTGGAAGTTATAATCCAAGCGCTTGGAATTGACGGGAAGATAAACAAAGTTGTTTTTACTCCCTTTTCTACTCTCTTTTTTACTTCCTTTTTCTACTTCTTCACGACGAAGTCGAGACGCTGAAGGTCTTTGTCGAGCGACGAGGTGCCGACGAGCAGCTGGTAGCGTCCTGCGCGTGTGGCCAGTTCGAAGAGGTTTCTGTCGTAGTACTCAAACGCCTCGCCGTTGAGTGTGATGACGGCTTTGCGCGTCTCGCCTGGCTTCAGAAGCAGTTTTTGGAAGCCTTTCAGCGCCTTGATGGGAGCTCCGTCGTCGTCGAGCGCCTTCACGTACACCTGGACGGTCTCCGTGCCTTCGCGCTTGCCCGTGTTTGTTACGGGCACCGTCACGGTCACCTTGCCGTTCTTCCGCATCTTGCCTGACGACAGCTTGGCTGTGCCCACCTCGAAGGTGGTGTAGCTCAGGCCATAGCCGAAGGCATACTGCGCCTCACCCGTGAAGTAGCGGTAGGTGCGGTTCTTCATCGAGTAGTCGAGGAAGTCGGGCAGGTCGGCCGTCGAGCGGTAGAACGTCACGGGCAGCTTGCCGCCGGGGCAATAGTCGCCTGTGAGCACCTCGCCCAGCGCTCGTGCGCCGCCCTGGCCAGGGTACCACGCCTGCAGCAGCGCGTCGTACTGGCCTTCGAGGCTGCCGAAGGCGATGGCCGAGCCTGAGCAGTTGACCACCACCACAGGACGGCCTGTGGCATGCATGGCGCGTATCAGGCGCTGCTGTACGTTGGGCAGCTCGATGTCCTGCTTGTCGCCTCCCTCGCCCTCCATCTGGGCGGATATGCCTCCGATGACCACGATGGCGTCGGCCGTCTTCACCTCGTCGGCAAGGTCGCTGAAGTCAACCAGCTTGCGTTCGCAGACGTCGCCGCGCAGCATGGCGAAGTTGCCGTTGCCGCGACGGTACTCAATCTCCATGTCGTAGGTCTTCCCCTCGACGACGGGGAACGACTTGTATTCCACCCGACGACGGAAGCCGAAGCCTCCTCGTCCGCCTGTCTGGCCCTTCTCGACTACCTTGCCGTTCATCTTCAACGTGTAGCCGTTGTCGGTAGCGAGGGTGTACATCATGTCGCCCGTGAAGGTAGCCTTGTAGCGGCCCGTCACGCGCACGGAGAGGTTGTCGTTGTCCACGCCCTGGGCAAAGCCCCAGGCACCGAACGTCGAGAAGTTCAGCTCCTTGTAGTAGCCTTTGGCGACGGGTGTGCCCTTCAGTTCCTTGTTGTTCCAGAACTCCACCAGCACGCCTTTGCCGTTGTTGAAGTCGGCCAGGTGGGGCACGGTCTGGTAGTCGTCGTTGCGCTCGCAGGCCTTGTGGTAGATGATGTTGGTCGAGGGTAGGGCAGCGCGTATGCCTTCGAGCAGCGTGTGCTGGTGCTCCTTGGTGGGCGTGCCGCCGTAGTTGCCGTTCAGCAGGCCTGCGTCGTCGGCGTTGGGACCGACGACAGCCAGCGTCTTGATGTCCTTCGAGAGGGGCAGCACGCCGTCCTTGTTCTCGAGCAGCACCATCGACTCGCGTGCAGCCTGCGTGGCCAGCGCGTCGTGCTCGTCGCTGCTGATGACGTCCTCGCCCAGCGTGGCCCAGGGCAGGCGCTCGGCGGGGTCGAACATGCCCAGTTCGAAGCGTCCTGCCAGCGTGCGGCGCAGGTGCTGGTCGAGGTCCTTCTCTTCAATCAGACCCTTTTTCAGTCCCTCGGTGAGGCTCATGAACACCTTGCCGCACTCCAGGTCGGTGCCGTTGAGCACGGCGTCCACCGATGCCGACAGGCCGTCGGGGTGTGTCTCGTGCTGTCCGCGGTTGAAGAAGTTGTTGATGGCGTCGCAGTCCGTCACCACTAGTCCGTCGTAGCCCCATTTGTCGCGCAGGATGTTGATGAGCAGCTTGTCGCTCATGCAGCAGGGCTCACCCTCGAAGCGCTGGTAGGCGCACATCACCTCGCGCACGTTGGCCTTCGTCACCAGCGCCTTGAATGCCGGCAGGTAGGTCTCCCAGAGGTCGCGGTCGGAGGGTTCGACGTTCATCGAGTGGCGCAGGGGTTCGGGCCCGCTGTGCACGGCGTAGTGCTTGGCGCAGGCGTGGGTCTTCACGTAGTGGGGGTCGTTGCCCTGCATGCCCAGCACGTTCTGCACGCCCAGCACGGCCATCAGATAGGGGTCCTCGCCGTAGGTCTCCTGTCCGCGTCCCCAGCGGGGGTCACGGAAGATGTTCACGTTGGGGCACCAGAACGACAGCTCGGGGTTGCCAGGGTAGTAGGTCTCGCCCATGGCGACGTGTTTTACGCTGTGGTCCGAGCGGTTCCAGTTGGCGCGAGCCTCGTCGCTCACCTGCGAGAAGACGCTGTAGACCAGGTCGGGGCTGAATGCTGCTGCCATGCCGATGGGCTGGGGGTAGACGGTGTAGCCGTCCTGGCGCACGCCGTGGCACGCCTCGCTCCACCAGTTGTACGACGGGATGCCCAGACGGTCGATGGAGATGCTCTTGTTCATCATCAGCCCCACCTTCTCTTCGGGCGTCAGCATGCCCAACAGGCTCTCCACGCGTTCGGCGCGTTTCAGCCGTGTGTTCTGCCAGGGGTAGGTCACTTTCTCGCTGCCCTTTGGCTGGCAGGCGCTGAGCAGCAGCATCGCCATAAGAATGGCGGAAAGGATTTTCTTTGGTTCCATCATGGTGATTTACGATTTACGATTTGATGATTCTAAATAATTTACGATTTACGATTTACTATTTACGATTTGCGATTAGGAGTTCAGGAGTTCAGACAATAGCTGGAGTTTTTTTAGGAGTTCAGTAGTTCAGTAGTTCAGGAGTTCAGACAATAGTCTTGCCAACGAAAGCCTGCGTGCAGAGGTGTTGTCTGAACTCCTGAACTCCTGAACTCCTAAACTCCTAAACTCCTAAACTCCATTACCATCAATGATGAATGATGCTCTATGAACGAAACTAATCCTCTAACCCCTAACCTTTAACCTCTAACCTTATTTCCTCTTGCCCAGAAGCAAAGGAGGTAGATGACGCCGAGGGCCATGACGGCTATGGCGCCGGCCTGGCCGAGGCTGTCGCTGGCAAAGCCCATCAGCAGGGGGAAGATGGTGCCTCCGAAAAGGCCCATGATCATCAGTCCCGACGCCTCGTTCTCCTTACCCGGCACGGCACGCATGGCGCGCGCCATGATGATGGAGAAGGGGTTGCTGTTGCCGAGGCCCATCAGGGCGATGGCGCCGTAGAGCATCCACTGGCTGTGGCCCACAAAGAGCCCCAGCAGCGAGAGCACCATCATCAGGATGCTGATAAGGAGGAACGTCCACTCTTTCATCCGGGCGAGGATGAAGCTGCCCAGCAGGCTGCCCACGGTGCGGAAGATGAAGTAGAGGCTGGTGGCGAAACCGGCCTGCTCGAGGGTCCAGCCCAGCCGCTCGATGAGTACCTTCGGCGCCGTGGTGTTGGTGCCCACGTCGATGCCCACGTGGCAGACGATGGCGATGAAGCAGAGCAGCACTACGGGGTTGCCTAGCAGGCGCAGGGCATCGGCAAATTGCCGGCCTACGCCGGGCTGTCGGGTCTGGCCGGTGGGATGCTGTTCGTTGATTCGCGTGGCGTAGAGCAGCAGGGTGGCCAGGATGCCGACGGTCATATAGATGGGGAAGAGCACGCGCCAGCCCAGTCCGAAGGCGGGGATATGGCCCGCTGCGCCCCAGGCGGCGATGAGGGGAGCCATGAACGAGGCTATGGCCTTGACGAACTGTCCGAACGTGAGCGTTGAGGCCAGCTTGCCGCCCGTCATCACTGTATCGACAAGCGGGTTCAGCGACGTCTGCATCAGCGCGTTGCCGATGCCCAGCAGCGAGAAGGCTATCAGCAGCAGCCAGAACTGCTGGGCGAAGATGGGGATGACCATCGACGCCACCGTGATGACCAGGCTGAGCAGCACCGTACGCTTGCGGCCGATGCGGTTCATCAGCAGACTGGTGGGGATGGAGAAGATGAGGAACCAGAAGAACACGAGCGACGGCAGCAGGTTGGCCATCGAGTCCGAGAGGCCTAGGTCGGCCTTCACGTAGTTGCTGGCTATGCCCACGAGGTCCACGAACCCCATGGCAAAGAAGCACAGCATGACGGGGATTAACTTCTTGTTTTTCATCTGTCGAGCTGCTGAATGGCATAGTTGTAGGCGCCGAGGTTGATGGCCTTGCTGGCACCCAGTTCCGAGACGGTGACGGCCACCTTGCGCTGGGCGCAGTAGAGCACCTGCTTGTCGGTGTGCGGCACATCGACATAGACGTCCTTGTCCTCGAGGAAGGCGGCACGCTGTTCAGGGTCCTCGAAGTTATAGACTTCCGACTGGAGGGTGGGCAGCAGACTGCCCGTGAACGTGCCCACGGGACGGGCGAACTCCTCCATCATGCCGGGCAGGATCCATCGGGCGTTGTGCGAAAGTCCGCCGCCGATGACCACGATGCCATCGACGATGTTCAGCACGTTCACCAGAGTGGCGGCCGTCACCTGACCCAGCTGGCGGAAACTCTCTTGGGCAGCCTTCATGTTGCCTGGGCGGGTGCCGTTGGCAATGTCGCCGATGTCCTTGGGCGTGAGGTCGCCAATATCTTCGTGCGACATCTCGGCATAGACCCTGCGGACGGCACGTATGCTGACGCTCTCCTCGGCGATGACGAACGGGTACATGCCGTTGCGCATGCACCACACGTCGCCTCCGCAGCCGTTGTCACCCTTCAGCAACACCTTGTCAATCACTACGCCACAGCCGAAGCCCGTGCCCAGGGTGACGCCAATCAGGTTCTTGTAGCGCCGCTTGCAGCCACTCTCCTCGAGCGCCTTGTTCACCCGCGGCAGGGCACCGGCCAGCGCCTCGCCGTAGGCAAAGAGGTTGCCGTCGTTGTTCACATACACGGGGATGCCGAACACGCTCTCCAGGTAGGGTCCGAGCGCCACGCCGCCGCGGAACGAGGGGAAGTTTGGCAGGTCGCCGATGACGCCACGTTCGTAGTCAGCTGGGCCGGGGAAGGCGAAGCTGATGGCGACAGGCTCGGTGCCAAGCTTCTGCTTGACGGTGGTGAAGCCCTGCACGAGGGTGGCCAAACAGCCCTCGGTGTCGGTCGTCACGGCCTTCAGGCGCACGGGTTCGATGATCTCTTCATTGCCAGCGATGGCAGAAAACACAAAGTTCGTCCCGCCGGCATCCAGCGTCAGAACAGTTCTCTTTTCTTTATTCATAATATTAGAGTTTAAGGGTTTATGATAAAAATGAAGAATGAAAAACTTTTAAGAATATGATTATCCGCAAAAACATCTCTAACGGCCTGAAGGGCCAAAAGCACCCAGCCCAGGGCATCGCCCTGGGTATATTGAGGTACACATCGTTTTGCGCCCTGAAGGGGCAAAAGCATTGTTATTAAAAGCTTTTGCCCTTTCAGGGCGAAAGTTGCTTTTGCCGTTTGTACCCAGGGCGTTGCCCTGGGCTATATGCTCTATGCCCCTTCGGGGCGTTCCTTTTAAAACGAATTTCATTCTTCTGAAACTTGTTTTGGTTCAAATCTCATTTTTCATGGCCTGATGCTTGCCTTGATGGTCTTGCACGTCTTGCCTTCCGGTGGGGTGATGGTGTAGCGGCCCACGGCAGCAGGGACGATGAAGGTCTCGGCATAGTGGACGGTGAAGGGTTCGAACGCCCCGATGGGGCTCTCGACGACGGCCTCCTCGCCCTCGCAGAGGTTCAGCACGTTCACGCCTCCGCAGGTGTCGTGGCTGACGGGACGGCTGAACGTGTGGCGGCGCGTTTCGATGAACTCGTTGGGGTGCAGGCCCGTGCGCTCCTCCATCTCGCCCTCGGCGCGGCTCAGCACCTCGAAGTGGTTGCAGAGCTCCCTGAGGACGAAGGGTGTGGTGCGCTCCCACTGGATGACGTGGCGTCCGCGCTCCACGTTGATGGGACGCGGCTTGCCGTCTAGACCCAGACGGTTCCAGTCCCACAGCTTGAAGGTGAAGATGCTGGGCGTTGAGCTGATTTCCAACACCATGCTGTCGTGGCCCGAGCAATGGATGGTGCCGTTGGGGATGAGGTAGTGGTCATGCTTGTGGGCAGGCAGTTTGTTCACGTACTTCTCGGCGTCGAACGGGCGTTCGCCCCGCTGGGCAGCACGCAGGTCCTCGATCATCTGGTGGCGGTCGATGCCCTCCTTCAGCCCCAGATAGACCACCGCATCGGGTCCGGCATCGAGCAGGTAGTAGCTTTCGTCCTGCGTATAGGCAAGGCCGAACTCCCTATGGGCGAACTCGTTGGTGGGGTGTACCTGCAGGCTGAGGTTGCCTCCCCCCATGGTGTCGAGGAAATCGAAGCGGATGGGGAAGCTGCGTCCGAAGCGGCTCCACACACGTTCGCCCAGCAGACGGCGCGGCTGCCACAGCACGAGGTCCTGCGAAGGCAGTTCCACAAGGGTGCCGCCCACGTCGAGCAGCAGGCTGTTCTCCTCGGGCACGCAGTCGAAACACCAGCCGTAGTTCGCCTCGCTACGGTCCAGGTCGCACACCTCCTTCATCCATTGTCCGCCCCAGGGGGCAGGGTCGAAGAAGGGCACCACGCGGAATGGACGCGACACCGTCCGCTCCAGCCCCTCGACCAGCTGTGCATGGGTGATGAGCTTCGGCACCTGGCGCTCGTTATGGTCAATCCAGAAGCGGATGCGCCCAGCGGCAAAAAGCTCGTCCTTCAGCGCATCGCAGATGTTCCAGTCGTTGAAGTAACCCCGCTTGTACTGCACCGAGGGACTGTCCTTGCGGTTGTCGATGCCCAGCGCCATCACCTCGTGGCGGCGGAAACGCTGCTGGATTTCCCAGCGTGCCAGGTCGGCATAGACCACCGGCACGTCGTCGGGCGTCACGTAGCCCGCGCCCGTACCTATTATAATAAGGCTTTCGCCCGATGCGATGCGCTGCTGCAGGGCTGCGATTCGCTCTGCGACGAAGTATTCGCCGATGCGGATGTTCGACATGTAGCCGAACAGCACGTCGTCCGTCATGAAACGCTCGGTCAGCTGGCGCAGCTCCGCCTCAGGGCGCAGCAGCTGCCTGACGTCCACCACCTCGCGTCCCAGTCTTCGGAATGCCTCTGAGAAGTCCTCCTCGTAGCTGCCCACATAGAGGTCCACAGCCCACACGGGGGCATCAGCGAGGGCCTGACGGAGGGTGTGAAGGATGTCTGTCCATCCCTTGATGACGCTCCCATCGACACGGGTTGAGGGGAATTTATCGTAATTTGGTGTACGCATGTGGAAAATCTGAAAGGTTTTGGCGCAAAAGTAATCATTATTTTTCGTTTTTCGTCTTTTCCTTTCCATTTTTTTATTACCTTTGCGGAGTTCAATCGACGAACGGAGTTTAACTTTCTATAGAAAATCGTGACTATGAAAAAGTGTTTTCTGCTGATTGTTTGTGGAGTGTTGTTTGCCCTCGGTGTGAGGGCAGGGGAGCGAGCCATCCGAAGTGTGGAACCCATCCGCGTGACGACGCCTGTGGGCACGGCTCCCAGGCTGCCGTTCCAGGTCTGGGTGACGTATGCCGACGGCTCGGGTGAGTGGCGGCAGGTGCGCTGGACAAACTCAAGCCTCACAACCGAGCAGCGCGAAGCCGATGCAACGCTGAATCCCGCCGGCACGACGTACTCCGTGAAGGGTTTCGTGACGGGCGACAACACCACCCCGGGCGGCTATCCCCTGCTGGCAGAGGTCCGGGTGACGGACGAGGCGTGGGACGTGCCCGCTCCACAGCCCGTAGCCGAGCCCCTGCCCCTCGACAAGGTGCAGCTGACGGGCGACAACCGTCTGACACTGGGACGCGACCTCGACATCGACCAGCTGCTGAGCCTCGACGTCCGACAGCAGCTCTACAACTACCGCGACACCTACGGACTGTCCACCGAGGGCTATCCTGAGTCGGACGGATGGGACTCGCCCACCACCAAGCTGAAGGGCCACGGCAGCGGACACTACATGAGCGCCTTGGCTATGGCCTACGCCAGCTGTCCTGACGCTGAAAAGCGCGCACGGCTGAAGGAGAACATCCGCACGATGGTGGACGAGCTACGCATGTGCCAGGAGCGTACCTTTGTCTATGACAAGGAGCTGGGGCGCTACCGCGAGGCGCGCGACCTGGCTCCCGAGGAGGAACTGCGTACGCTGAAGGGCACGTGGGAGGCCTTCGACACCTACAAGCACGACTATGCCCACTACGGCTACGGCTACCTGAACGCCATCCCCGCCCAGCATTGTGTCCTGATAGAGATGTACCGTGCCTACAACAACGAGCAATGGGTGTGGGCACCTTATTATAGCGTCCATAAGCAGCTTGCCGGACTGATTGACATCGCCACCTACGTGGACGACCGTGCCATCCGCCGCAAGGCCCTGCTCATCGCCAAGGACATGGGCCTCTGGGTGTGGAACCGCCTGCACTACCGCACCTACGTGAAGAGCGACGGCACGCAGGAGGAACGCCGCTTGACGCCCGGCAACCGCTACGAGATGTGGAACATGTACATCGCCGGCGAGGTGGGCGGTATGGCCGAATCGCTTGCTCGGCTCTCTGAGATGGTGCGCGACAAAGAGGAGAGTGCCCATCTGCTGGAGGCTGCCAGCTTCTTCGACAGCCCTGCCTTCTTCGACCCCCTTGCGAAGAACGTCGATGCCATCCGCACACGCCATGCCAACCAGCACATCCCCATGGTGACGGGCGCCCTGCGCAGCTATCGCGGAAACGCCAATCCTTATTATTATAACCTCGCCCAGAATTTCTGGACGATGATCCAGGGCCGCTACCGCTATGCTATGGGCGGCGTGGGCAACGGCGAGATGTTCCGTCAGCCGTACACCCAGATGCTCGCCATGAACACCAACGTAGGCGGCTGGGGACGTGACCGTTATCCCGAGCCAACCATTAACGAGACCTGCTGCGCCTACAACCTCGCCAAGCTCACGAAAGACCTCAACAGCTTCCGCCCCGACGACGCCAGCTACATGGACTACTACGAGCGCGTGCTCTACAACCAGCTTGTGGGCTCGCTCAATCCCCATCAGTATCAGGTGGTCTATCAGTATGCCGTGGGGCTTAACGCCTCGAAGCCTTGGGGCAACGAGACGCCTCAGAGCAGCTGCTGCGGTGGCACAGGTGCCGAGAATCACGTGAAGTATCAGGAGGCGGCCTACTTCGTTTCCACCCCCTCGGCAGGACGGGGCAACGAGACCGTGTGGGTGGCGCTCTACCTGCCCTCTGTGGCTCGCTGGGATGCCCGCCGCGTCACCCTCGAGCAGACGTGCGAGTGGCCTGCCCAGCAGTCCGTCATCCGCGTCACCAAGGGCTTCCGAGGACTCTTCCGCCGTGCCACACGTCCCTTCACGATGAAGCTGCGCGTGCCCTACTGGGCCACCAGCGGCTTCTCCGTCACCCTCAACGGACAGCCTGTGGCCGACCACTTCCAGCCCGGCAGCTATGTGGAGATTCCCCGCCGCCGATGGACGAAGCGGGACGAGGTCGTGGTGACCATGCCCTTCACCACCCACATCGACTTCGGTCCCGACAAGATGGAGCTCGCGGCAACGGGCCGCAACGAGACTTCCACCTTCGCCCCCCAGTGGCTGGGTGCCGTCATGCAGGGTCCGCTGGTGATGGCAGCGAAGGACATCCGCACGTGGGACGAAGCCGAAGTGGATGTGGAAATGGTTAGTCTAACCCCTAAACTAACTTTCATCCCTGATTATGAAGCCGACCGCCACGTCACGCACTACCTGCGCATGAACCTCATCGGCGCCGCCAGCGACACCTCGACGCTCCCTGCCGAACTGCTGGCAACCGATGCCGAGGATGAGGAGAAGCTCGACGAGACGCCCCTGCGCGAGGCCATGCAGGTTGCGCGCAGTCGTCGCGATGCCCAGCGGGCGTGGAACGAGATGAAGGTCAAGGTGCCCGACTATGCTCCCTGGGCACGTCACGGGTTCCGCCGCATGATGGAGCAGTACGACCGCTCGCAGCGTGTCTTCGACAACCTCTTCCGCACGCAGGAGGACATCAACCGTCAGGCTGCCGCCCTCAACGCCGCCCTCAACACCATGCGTCCGGGCAACCTGCCCGAGCTCGAGGACATGGACGACCTGCTGCCCATGCTCGAACAGGCCAAGGCCGTCCCCCAGCCCTCTGCCGCCCTCAAGGAAGCCATCGACTATGCCGAGATGGTCGTGAAGTACGTCAGCGACGGCTCAGGCACCCTCGACATGATCCACCGCGCCACCGAACAGCTGAAGAAGATGGAGAAGTGATATTTCGTTTAACGTCTAACGTTTATGGTTTAACGTTTAACGTTTAATGTTTAACGAACAAATCCTCTGGACTATTTTTCTTAACTCTTAATTCTTAACTCTTAACTATAATTCAAGGATAAGATGAAAAAGACAGCTATCTTCATTTTTTCTCTCGTTGCCCTTGTCTGTTTGTCTTGCTCGGCCGAAAGGGCTTTGAGCCGCAGCGAGGCTGAGCAGAAGGCCGCGGCGCTGCAGGCCGGGTGGATGGACTCCATCCGCGTGGCAACCGATGACGTGTTTTCTAAAAAGGAGGTGCGGTCGGGCGACCTCGTGATGCCGCTGGCGTGGACGGTCTATGCCCCTGAGGGTGCCGACGACCTCGCGCTCTACATTTCGCTCCACGGTGGCGGGGGAGCGCCGCCCCAGCTCAACGACGGACAATGGCGCAACCAGCAGGTGCTCTATCGGCCTCAGAATGCCGTCTATCTCTGCCCGCGTGCGCCTTTCAACACGTGGGACCTCCACTTCAAGCCCGAGCTTGATGAGTTCTATCATCAGATCATCATGATGGCTGTCAGCCATCTCCACGTCAATCCCAACAAAGTCTATGTGATGGGCTATTCGGCTGGTGGCGACGGCGTCTGGCGCCTCGGTCCCCGCATGGCCGACACCTGGGCCGCTGCCTCGATGATGGCTGGCCACCCGGGCGACGTGTCGCTCGTTAGCCTCCGCAACACCCCCTTCATGATATGGTGCGGAGCTAACGACGCAGCCTACAACCGTAATGCTGAGTGTGCCGCACGTATCGCCCAGATGGACTCGCTCCATCGTGCTGACCCCGAGGGCTACATCTTCGAAGGGCACATCGTGCCCGACAAGGGCCATTGGATGGACCGCGTGGATACCGCTGCCGTCACGTGGATGGCGCAGTACACACGCAACCCCTATCCGCGCCGCATCGTCTGGCAGCAGGGCGATGCCCTCCACGAGCACTTCTACTGGCTCAGCGCTCCTGCTGACGAACTTGCGAAGGGCAAGGAGGTGCGCGCCGAGCTGGACGGCAACACCATCCGCATCACCCGCTGTGACTACACCTCGCTCACCCTTTCACTCACGGACGCCATGCTCGACCTCGACCAGCCTGTCAAGGTGATCTGTCGGGATAAGACGTTGTTCGAAGGCCCGGTGGAACGTCGCGCCAGCACCCTCCGCCGCACCCTCAGCACAAGGGGCGACCCGTCCTACTGCTTCCCCGCCCAGATTCACGTGGAAATAAAAAAACTTTAAGAACATAGTTTTCCGCAAAAATGCCCCTAATCTCAATAGCGCGCCCCAAAGGGGCAAAGAGCAAATAGCCCAGGGCAACGCCCTAGGTATGCGGGCTCACATCATTTCGCGCCCTGAAAGGGCAAAAGCTTTCAATATTAATGCTTTTGCCCTTTCATGGCGTAGGTTACATTTGCTGTTTGTACCCAGGGCGTTGCCCTGGGCTGGTGTCTTTTGCCCCTTCAGGGCACGCATCGTTGCCCTGGGCTAGTGGCTTTCTGCCCCTTCTGGGCACGCAAGGCGAATAGGGGGTACTGCACCCCTAACCCCTAACCCAATTCAATTGATAATTGACAATTGATAATTATCATTTGCGCCGAAGGCGCCTAACCTCTAACCCCTAACCCAATTCAATTGATAATTGATAATTGACAATTGATAATTCTCAATTGCGCCGAAGGCGCCTAACCTCTAACCCCTGACCCAATATTCCCTTTGATGCGGTCGATGTAGGCGTCGAGGGCGGCGTTGTCCTTGCGGTCGATGATGTCGATGAGGTCTTTCAGCTGGCTGCGTATCTGGGCGACCTGACCGCTGGTGTGGGGGTTGAAGAGAATCTCGCGCAGCAGGGTGCGGTCTTCGCTGAGCACGCCCTTGGCGATGGCGAGATGGCGCTTGAAGGTGGTGCCCGGTGCATCCTGATGCTTCATGACGGCGGCAAAGACGAACGTCGAGACGAAGGGGATGGAGAGCGAGTAGGCGACGGTCTCGTCGTGCTGGGCGAAGGTGTACTCGCAGATGTGGAGGCCGAGACGGCTGTAGATGTCGCGGAAAAGCACGCGGCCCATGTAGTCGCCCTCGGTGATGATGATGGCATTCTCGTTTGTCAGCGCGCCGAGGTTGGCAAACGTGGGGCCGAACATGGGGTGGGTGGAGACGTAGCGGAAGCCGCACGTGTCGTAGTACTCCTTCAGCCCAGTCTTGACGGAGGCGATGTCGCTGAGGATGCACTCGGCCGGCAGATGCGGGGTGACCATGCGGAAGACGTCGAGGGTGTGGTCGAGCGATACGGCGTTGATGACCAGCTCGGGACGGAACTGCTCTATCTCGTCCAGCGTGGTGAACCGCTGGGTGTTGTACATGAAACGGAGACGGCGGGCGTCGATGTCATAGACGGCGGTCTCGTGCTCGAAACTGAGCAGGTCGATGAAGAAGGAGCCCATCTTGCCGGCTCCGAGGACAAGGATTTTCATAATTCTTTTTCTGACTACAAATTATACGAATTATTTTCATTATTATCCATAAAAAAGCCTAACCCCTAACCTCTAACCCCTAACCCAATTATTTATTTATAATCTCGATTTGTTGGCGGACGCTTTCGGTGTGGATGGCTTCGAAGACGGTCTTGACACACTCGCTGCCTATGCCGCAGAGGACGCCCTGTGCGCCGCGCTTGTCGAGAATCTCGCTGTAGCGGTTGGGCTGGACGACGGCGATGTTGTGCTCTTTCTTGAAGAGGGCTATCTCGCGGCTGATGCGCATGCGCTTCGAGAGGAGCTGGATGAGCTCGCTGTCCATCTCGTCGATCTGCCGGCGGAGCGACTTGAGGCTCTCGGTGGTGTCGGCCGTGCTGCGGATGACGAGGTTGTCGATGATGATGCTCAGCACGTCGGGCGTGACCTGCTGGGCGGCGTCGCTCCAGGCGCTGTCGGGATGGGTGTGGCTCTCGATGATGAGTCCGTCGAAGCCGAGGTCCATGGCCTGCTGCGACAGGGGGGCAATCAGTTCGCGGCGTCCGCCGATGTGGCTGGGGTCGCAGAGGATGGGCAGTTCGGGGATGCGGCGGCGCAGCTCGATGGGGACGTGCCACATGGGCAGGTTGCGGTAGATGGTCTTCTCGAACGAGGTGAAGCCGCGGTGTATGGCCGCCATGCGGCGGATGCCGGCGGCGTTGAGGCGTTGCATGCCGCCTATCCACAGCTCGAGGTCGGGGTTGACGGGATTCTTGTAGAGGACGGGCACATCGACGCCCTTGAGGGCGTTGGCCAGCTCCTGCACGGCAAAGGGGTTGGCGCTGGTGCGAGCCCCTATCCAGAGGATGTCGATGCCGGCGGCGAGCGCCAGCTCCACGTGGTGGGGCGTGGCTACTTCGGTGCAGGTGAGCATGCCCGTCTCGTCCTTCACGCGCTTCATCCAGGGCAGGGCAGCCTCGCCCTGGCCTTCGAAGCCGCCGGGCTTGGTGCGCGGCTTCCAGACGCCCGCGCGGAAGATGTGGATGCCGCCGGCACGCAGCTGACGGGCGGTTTCAAGTACTTGCTCTTCGGTTTCGGCACTACACGGGCCAGCGATAAGCAGAGGGCGTTCGGCAGATACGCCAGGGAGATTGAGGGGTTGTAAGTCGAGTTCCATATTTACTTTCGAATGTTTAATTCCTTGATTCTTTCGAGGGCTTCGGCGAGTTTCTCTTTCGTGGCACAGAGGGAGATGCGGACATAGCGTTCGCCCGCCGAGCCGAAGATGAAGCCCGGGGTGATGAAGACGTGCGCTTCGTTCAGCACGCGCTCTGTCAGTTCCTCGGCCGAGGCATAGTGGTCGGGGATTCGCCCCCAGAGGAACATGCCCACCTGGCGGGGGTCGAAGGTGCAGCCGAGGGACTGCATGATTTCCTCGGCCACCACGCGACGCTTCTTATAGACCGTGATGTTGTTCGTCGTGTGCCAGGCGTGCGGATTCTTGTAGCCCATGGCGGCCGCCATCTGTATGGGGTACGACATGCCGTTGTCGATGTTTGACTTCACCTTCAGTATCCAGCGGATGAACTCGGCGTTCGTCGCCAGGAGCCCCACGCGCCAGCCTGGCATGTTGTGGCTTTTGCTCATGGAGTTCATCTCGATGCAGCACTCCTTGGCGCCGGGGACTTGCAGGATGCTCTTCGGCGTGCGGTTGAGGATGAGGCTGTAGGGGTTGTCGTTGACGATGACGATGCCCTTGCGGCGGGCGAAATCGACGAGGCGCTCGTAGGTCTTTCGTCCCGGTCGGGCGCCGGTCGGCATGTGGGGATAGTTGGTCCACATCAGCTTCACGCCCGTCAGGTCCATGGCGTCGAGGGCGTCGAAGTCGGGCTGCCAGTCGTTCTCGGGGCGGAGGTCGTAATAGACCACCTTCTGGCCCAGCAGGCGCGAGAGCGAGGTGTACGTGGGATAGCCCGGGTTGGGCACCAGCACCGTGTCGCCCGGGTTGCAGAAGGCGAGGGTGACGTGCAGGATTCCCTCCTTTGAGCCGATGAGCGGCTGGATTTCTGTCTCGTAGTCGAGGTCGACGTCGTACCACCGCTTGTACCAGTCGGCCATGGCCTGCCGCAGCTCGGGGATGCCGACGGTGGGCTGATAGCCGTGCGTATGGTCGCGCAGGGTGTGGTTGACCAGCTCAAGCCTGACGCTGGGCGACGGGGGCATGTCGGGGCTGCCGATGGCAAGGCTGATGATGTCCTCGCCGGCGGCCCTGCGCCGGGCTATCTCCTTCAGCTTGCGGCTGAAGTAGTACTCGCCCACCAGGCCCAGGCGGTCGGCGGGACGGATGGAGGGGAGGGGATTAGTCTGATTCATATTCTCCAAGTATATTGATTTGACGTGTCAGGGGGCGTATGGCCTCGATGCTCTGGCGATAGCGGGCGTAGTCGGTGAACGTCATATCGACGTAGAACAGGTACTCCCATTCGTGGCCGATGATGGGCAGGGACTGTATCTTGGTCATGTTGATGTCGTAGTACGAGAGTACGCTCAGCACGTGGCTGAGCTCGCCCTTCTCGTGGGGTACGCTGAAGACGATGCTGCTTTTGTTTGCCCGTCGGACGTCGCGCAGGCTGTCGGCGTTCCACGGGTCGCAGAGGCAGAGGAAGCGGGTGAAGTTGTGCTTGTTGTCCTCGATGGCCTCGCGCACGACCTTCATGCCGTAGATGGGTGCGGCGTCCTTCGAGCAGATGGCGGCGTGGCCGTGCAGCCCGAGGCGGCTGATCCTCTCGGCCGCGCCCGCCGTGTCGTCGGTCTCGACAATCTTGCAGCCCCGGTAATGGCTCAGGAACCGCCGGCATTGCATCAGCGCCACGGGGTGCGAGTTGATTTCGCGGATGTCGGCCTCGTCGTCGTCCGGCAGCACGAGCAGGCTGTGCTCGATGTGGAGTTTCTTCTCGCCGACGATGGTGAGCTGGCTGGCGCGCAGCAGCTCGTAGTTGTGTAGCAGGCTGCCCGCGATGGTGTTCTCGATGGCCACCATCCCCAGCAGGGCCGGGTCGTGGCTCATCGCCTCGAACAGCTCCTCGAAGGTGTCGCAGCACACCAGCTCGACTTCCTCGTCGCCGAAGAACGCGCGCGTGGCGATGTCGTGGAACGAACCCTTAATGCCCTGAATGGCTACTCTCTTCATGTTTTATATCTTTATCAGTTTTGGTTTATCGGTTTAGTTCGGCCCTTCGCCGGAGGTTTAATTGTCAATTATCAATTACCAATTATCAATTATAAAAAAAATCCCATCCCGCTCGTCTCGGAGGGAGTGGAGCGGGATGGAGGATTTATTGTTTAACCAGCGTCGGTTCTACTCATACACGACTTTCCGCTTCACTCCCTTCTGAAAGCAAAGTAAAAGTAATAAAAGTAGAACTTCTTCGAATCTCTCATTTCCTCAGTTTCCTTACGCTTTATCATATTTCGGCTGCAAAGATACGGCTTTTTTTTATTTTCAAAACATTTTTTGCGATATTTTTTAATCGTGGCATGAAATTCTGTCTTCAGCAACTCCTGAAACCTGAAACCTAAAACCTGAAACCTGAAACTTCTTTTTCAGGCGATGAGTTCCACGGGCGTCAATCTGCATATCAACGGGCGTGGATGTCCCGAACGACGGGCGTGGAATTCATTTTTTCTCCTACAAATTTTCAACTTATTCTTCAATCCACCAAACTTTTACGTGTGCTTTTTCACCGGAAAACGCACTTTTCCCGCGTGCCGGAACAGGGGCGACGGCGGGGCGGGGATTGGGAGATTCTTTGAGTTTTTTTGAGAAAATTTTGAGTTTTTGAAGGTTTGAAAATAAAGCGTATTTTGCTTATATTCAGTTCGATAGGTGTGCCTTTTTGAGTTTTTTACTACTTTTTTCCAAAAAATAAATAAAAAAGAGGGTAATATATAAGAAATTTTCGGAAAAAATCGGAAAAAACTCAAGTTTGCACGCTAAAAGCCCTCTGATAGAGGTTGTTACGCTCTTCAGAGGGCTGTTGAAAAACTCAAAAAAAACTCAAAAACAGGGTCAGAAGGGCATCTTCTGCTTTTCCGAAATAATATGAAAAGATTCGATGATGATGGCGCCATTGTCTTCTGGACTTGCTTCTTGAAAAAGTGGACATGCTTGCAAAAAACTATTTTTGAAAGAAAGGTTGTTTTGAAAAAATGGTTGTATATTTGTGGCGAAAAAACGGAAAGATGGCAATGAACACTTTTTTTCGGATAGTCGTGTTAATAGCGGCACTCCTTGCCTGTGGCGGTAGGGCGGTGGCGCAGTTGCCGAATGAGAAGTTCGGCAAGCCGTCGAAGATGGAATGGGAATTCGTCGGCTGGGGCGACGCTACGCAGGCGGACGCCATCGTGCTGTGCAAGACGATGAAGGCGACGTATGAGCTGTCGGACCGGCTGACCAACAGCAACCAGTCATATTCCGAGATAACCTTCGACAACCTGCCCGACTTCGGCAAGAACGAGCTTGACGAGAGCAGCATGCTGGTGAAGTACGAAGTGCGCCTGCGCACGAAGATTCTGACGTCCGAGGGCGCCCGCCACGCCAACGTGGACATCACCTACTATGATGCCGACGACGACGTGGCCATCGACATGGACAACCTGACGGGGCTGAAGGTGACGGTGTTCACCCGCGACGCGAAGGGGAAGGTGGCGAAACGTCGTATCGGCACCGACACTTTTGTTCGCGAGCGTGTGGACAGCAACTACGTGGTGGTGCATGTGGTGGTGCCCGACGTGGAGGCCGGCAGCATCATCGAATACCAGTACAACATCACCAGTACCCGCCCCACGTTCCTCTACGACTGGGTGTTCCAGGAGTGCATCCCGACGGTGCGCTCGAAGTGCGACTTCGACATCCCGGCGTTCATGCAGTTCAACATGAACGCGCCCATTGACAGGCACATCAAGTCAACCGTGACGGCAGGGCGCCTGGCCTACGACCTCAACCGGCCCGACATGAAGAAACCTAAATCGTGCCCCACCAACCACTACGTCATCGTGGGCGACTACATCCTCCCCGAGGACGAGACGGTGGCGGCGTTCACAAGCCGGATTGTCAAGCCCGTCGTCACCCCTCCGGCCGATCTGCCCAAGGGCCACACGCACCTGAAGATTCAATAGAGTCCCCTGTTCGCCTGCTCGTCGGGCAGGGGGGAGGTGGCTACTCGCCGAAGGCGGGGAGTTCGAAGGATCAAGGGGACCTTTCATACGCACAAACCCGTTCATGCGGACAAGTAATCGAAAACCAGTTCGCCCAGGCCTTCGGATGTGAAGGACCTGGGCGAACGTGGTTGAGGAACGACGGTAGAGGGATGGGGTTACTTCACCATCACCTTTTGGCCGTTGATGATGTAGAGGCCTCGCTCTAGGAGGTGACGGCCACGGAGGTCGGCCTCGCTGACGGAGATCTGACGGCCGGTGAGGTCGAAGACACCTTCGTGCTGGCCTATACGCCCGAGCTCGTCCATCTCGGCGGCCATGATGTCGGTGGTGCCGCCTTCGAAGAGGTCACCGATGCGGAGCGGGGTGGCCTGCAGCGAGTGGTTGACGATGTAGGCCTCGAACGGCTTGACGTCGCGCAGACCGGGGATGAAAGCGCTGCCGTTGACGTAGGTCGTGCCGTCCTGGCTGCTGTAGTCGTTGAGGTTGAGGTTCATGATGTGTGGTGCCAGAGGCATCCGCTGGAGCGAGGGGACGAAGTCGTACGAGCCCCACGTGCCCTGTCGGGTCTGGTCGGCTTCGACATAGACGTCGGCGGCGCTGAAGGTGACCTTGCCGGCAAGGATGTAGTCGTCGGCATAGCTGCTGTGGTTGGGCATGCTGATGACGTAGGGCGTGTAGGCATTGATTTGGGAAGCGCGCACGAAGCCGGTCTCAGTCAGGGTGTAGAGCCAGAAGGGCTTGTACTTTGCCCTGTCGGCACCCTTGGCGAAGGGGGCGAGCTCGCCGCGCGTCTCGTGGGTGACGGTCTGCACGTCGAAGGGAAGGGCGAGCGTCTCCCAGCCCTGAGCGGCGTGGAGGGCGGGGTCGGGCGTCGGCTGACGGTAGTCGTGGGTGTACCGGATGTCCTGGGCGTAGAACCGCTGGGGGCAGTAGAACGCGCCGCCGGTCTCGGCATCGCTGAGGGCGATGGTGGTGGCTACGCCGCCGATGACGAGGTTGCCGGTGTAGGTGGACGGTGCGAGGTTGGACGAGTTGACGTAGAGCAGGAGGTTGGGGTTGACGACATCGTCGAGGACGCTCTGCGGGATGGCGCTGCTGGCGTTCCAGACGATGGCGGCGAGCCGCTTGCAGCCCTGGAAGAGGTGCTCGCCAATCTCGCCCACCTCCTTCGGGCTCTGGAACGAGACGATGTTCATGCCGGCAAAGGCTGCACCGGGCAGGCGCTTGCCGGCGACGGTGGCGTTCGAGAGGTCGAGGTGCTCGAGGGTGGTGATGCCCTTGATGAAGCGGATGTCGTCGTCGTCAACCTGTCCGCTCACGGGCAGCGACGTCAGTCCCTCGGTGCCGCCGAGCCACTTGAACGCCTCCTCGAGGTGTCCGGCTTCGCTCATATCGACATCCTCGCCGTTGAAGAGGTAGGTGACGTCGAACGAGGTGACGTTGGAGTCGGTGTAGTCCTGCTTCATGGCGACGGCCTTGACGGTGCAGAGGGCGGTGATCTCGACGGGCTCGGCGTAGGCGGGCGACGAGGCCGTCGGTGCGGTGCCGTCGAGGGTGTAGTGGATGGTGGCGCCGTCGGTGGAGGTCATCGTGAGGTAGCGGCCGTTGTAGTCGTACGTCACGTCGTCGCAGACGAAGGCTCCGGGCTTGTGGGAGGCCATATCGGAGTCGTGGAAGTGGGGACGTGTGCCGAAGGCATAGACGGTGCGGTTGTCGGTCAGCACGATGGGCTCGCGATAGATGGCCGACGACGTGGTGGCCTCGCTGTCGAAGGCGTAGTAGATGGTGACGCCGGCGGTGTCGCACGTGATGACGAGGCGTCCCTCATCGTCGTAGGCGAACTGGGGCGTATCGACCTTGAACCAGTCGATGGCATACTCGCCGACGGCCGAGTCGAACAGCTTCGGGTTGACGGCTAGGGCGCGGAGCGTGCCGTTCTCGGTCACCTCAATGTAGATGCGCTCCTTGTCGAACACCTGGCTGTCGCGCGTCGGGGCTGTGCCGTCGAGGGTGTAGTAGATGGTGGTGCCGTCGGAGGGCGACGAGCTGATGGAGACGTAGTTGGTGTTCGGCACGCGGTTGAACGTCGGCGTGCCGCAGGTGTGGTCGGCCTGCACGTACACCTCGGTGACGACCTGCGACTCGTTGAAGTTATCCTTGACGGCGAAGGCCTTGATGGTGCAGTCGGCCGTCATGGTCAGCACGTCGGTGTAGAGGTTATCCTCGGTGGTCGGGAGGTTGCCGTTGGTGGTGTAGTAGATGCGGGCGTCGGGGGTGGGGCAGGACATCGTGACGAAGATGCCGTCGACGGTGATGACGGGACGGGCGACGGTGAACCAGTCGACGTCGAACGTCGTGACGTCAGAGTCGTAGTAGGTGTCCATCATGGCTACGGCCTTGATGGTCTGGTTCTGCGTCA
>Ga0129306_1001519_pt1 | contig 25813 bp, 34 predicted proteins | sample P827metagenome_FD_94438 | JGI IMG/M metagenome (GOLD analysis project Ga0129306, IMG submission 94438) | Capybara group fecal microbial communities from Wisconsin, USA - P827 metagenome | ecosystem: Host-associated > Mammals > Digestive system > Large intestine > Fecal | place: USA: Wisconsin...
AGTTGGACGATCCGCCGCCGGTCTTCTCGTGGTACTCGGTGACGCGCTTGACGGTCGTCTTCGAGCCGTGGTCGTTCGGCGTCTCCTCGATCTCGACTACCTTGTTGACGCCTGGCGTGGCGGCGGGGCTGGTGGTCGTGTTCTCCTTCCGCTCGGTGGTCGAAGTAACGACGCCACCCCCGGAGTTCGAGGACCCGCCGCCGGTCTTCTCGCTCCAGGTCTGCTCGGTCGTGGTCTTGTCCGCCGTTTTGCCGTCGTCGTTCTTTCGGACGGATACGGTCTTGCGCTTGTTCGGCTCGACTGTCTGTTCGACGGATCCGTCTGCCGCGCCCGCCTGGACGAGCTCAACCGTGGTGTCGGTGTGGACACTCGTCTCCTTCTCGCAGCTCTTGGCGAGCATAATCGGCAGCGTCGGCGGAGTGGTCTTCTCGATCGTGAGGTTCCGGAAGTCGGTGTCGGTCTTCTCGATCGTGCGCGTCTCGCCGACTTCCTGCTGGGTCGCGGTCTTTGCGGCGACTTCGCCAGGCGTGAGGTTGCGGTGGGTCTTCACGACAGATGTGCCGCGGAGCTTCTTTTCCGCGACGACGCGTGATTCCTCGACCTTCTTGTCCTTGATCTTGCGGTTCGTGATGTCGCTCGTGCAGTCCGGATTCTTCGTGATATGCCGCTCGACGCGCTCGCCGTTTCCGACGCTGGCCGGCAGTCCCCTCCCGGCGACAGCCTCCTGCTTGACGCCAAGGAACTGTTGCTCACTCACGTCCTCGAAGATTGTCTTCGCGCTCTCGTAGAGCGGAATCGACTGCTCGACAGTTTCGCGCTTCTCGACGATGTAGGTGAAGAGGCCGGTCTCGCGGTCGCGCGTGAAGCCCTGGATCGAATACTGGACGCCGCTCGTCGACGCCGGAAGGTTCGGCTGCGATGAGACGTCCCAGTAGTAGCTGTGAGACACCTTGTACTTGCAGCCGTTCTCGACGGTGTACGGACCGTCCGCTGCCTCGTCGCCGTTCTGCACGAGCGCCCAGTAGACGCGCACCTTCGTGGACTCCGTGCCCGCCCACTTCTCGGACGGAACGGTCTGGTACCAGCAGTCCTTCGCGTTCCAGGGCTTGTCGAACGTCCACTTCTTGTTCGTGATCACGAACTCGGTCACGCCCTCGCGCGACTTCAGGTACTCGATGACGAGCTGCGCGACGTCGCTTTCCAGGGGCGCCGACTCGTAGAAGAGCGTCATGGATTTTGTGGCGCTCTTCCAGCGGAAGTTGTGCCCTTCCGCCATCTGCCAGTACCAGCTTTCGACTATGGTCTTGGCCTTTGCTTCGTCTTCGGTTGTCATCTTCGGGTTCCTTTTAGCAGAATCTTCCACGTCTCACGCGCGTTTCGCCGTTGCCCTCGTGGTAGCGCTCGCACAAAAGCTCGAACTCGCGATCCGCCGCGGCCCGTGTCTGGTGCTTGCCCTGGTCTTCCGTCAAGAGGTCGGCTGCGGCAAGGCGTGTCAGGTACGCGGCAAATTCGCCGCGGATCCTCAATGGCCTCCACTTGCCGTCCGTGTCCGTTTCGGGCGCCGTGCCGACGGTCGGCCTCTCGATGCACTGGTAGACGTCCTTCGTCTCCGTGCGGTAGACCGCGTCGCCCGGCGCGTAGGCGGCCGTGTCGCTCCATTCGGCAAAGTCTATCCTCGGATATTCCGGGATGAACTTCACCCACACGCCGTCCGGCGCCGTCCCGCCGCGCGGGCACACGAGGACGCCCAGCTCGCAAAGCCGGCATTCGAGAGGCGGCGTCATCGGGTTGTAGCGCGGATCCGCCAAATAGGCGAAGCGCGTAGTGTCTACGCCGAACGACTGCATGACGGTGTTCTCCCACGGCTGGTCGAACGCGACGAACGCCGCGACCTCGCTCATCTCGAGCGGATCCCACCCGTCCGCGACGCCCGGCTCGCCCTGGGCGCTTGCGTCTTCGAGACGCCAGTATCTCTCGCCATGCCACACTTCCATTTTGCGGGAATAGTGCTGGCCGTCCGTCCAGTCCGGACGGTAGCGCCGGAACTCCACGCGCTGCATCAGCGGAAACTTCTCCGCGGCGATCGCGTGAAGCCCGGACTCAATTGCCATCCCGGCGAGGACCTTCCAGTCGCCGGGAATGGGCATTGCCGAGGGATTCCTGCCGGCAAGCCGGCAGGCGTTCTCGAGGATCTGTCCGAACTTTACGTCCTGCATGGCCTCAAGCCTCCCGTTACCAGGTGCCTTCCGTGAGCTCGGCCTCGTCGACGATCTGCCAGTCCTGGGCGAAGATCATCGCATGGAACTCCGCATCGACCGGAATCGTCGTCTGCGGCGCGGTCCAGGCCGTACCGTCCCACGTGTAGGTGTAGGTGGTTCCGTTCTTCTTCGTGTACGTGAGCGTGAACGCGCCGGTCTCGGCGTTGGTCACGACCTTCTTGATGTATCCGCCCATCGTCGGACGCTTCGCGACAGATCCGTTCTGGAGGTTGTCGAGAATGTATGCTAATGGCATTTGTAAGTTCCTTTCTTTGGGTTTGTTTTTGGTTCAGTGCTGAATTACTGTGGATTGCACGCGCCGTCGACACAAACGCCGGGATTGCAGGAGCCGTCAGCACAATTTTCAGATTTCTGCGTCGCGGCCGCATTGTCCGTTCCTGACTTTGAGAACAGCCCCTTGACCGCGGACGCAGCAGCATCGCCAAGAACGGAGCCAACGGCCTGTGCGCCGCCGCCGGACTTGTTGACAGGAATCTCGATGTTCGTGTCGGGCTTGATGTCCTGCGTCGGTGTCTGCGTCTGCCCGAACGTCTCCGATCCGCTCGATTCCAGGCTTTGCGCCTGCGAAAGGATCGTGACATCGTAGATGCGTTCCGACTCGGCAAGCTCGACCGTGTTGGTGGTGCAGTTCGCCGTAGACTTCTTCGCCCCGATGTTGACGGCAATCACGCTGTCGCGGATCGTGACATTCATCGTCTCGGACTTTGCGGCCTGTTCGCCAGGATGCAGACATCCGGCTATGACGGTCGCAATCGCAAGCGCGCACGCAGCTTTCGCAACCGCCTTTTTCACGCGACCCTTCGTCTTCGCGTTGGCCTTCGCGACCTTCGCCGCGACCTTATCCTTGATCTTTCCGACCTTCATGATGTTCTCCTGTTTTGTTGTTTTGATTTGCGGATGGTGTTACTTGACGATGGCGTCGATAACCTTGTCGATCATCGCGTCGTCAACATACTTGTCGATCTTCGAGTCGCACTGCGCGTTCACCGCGTCGAGCTCATCGGGACCAAGTACGCCGTCGGCGAACGCACCGCAGTACGCAGCGGTGACTTCCGACACGTCGTTGGCGATGTCGAGGACTTTTGCCTGGCGCTCGTCAAACTTGCGCTTGGCAAGCTCCGCGTTCATCGCGTGGATGCCGTTTTTCAGCGTCTCACGCGAGACGCACTTCTTCACGAACCACTTGAGTAGTGTCTTCATGTTGTTTCCTTTCGGTTTGGGTTTACTCCGAAGGCGACGAGCCCACGGAAATCAGATTAGGCGCGGCCTTTGTCACGCCGTTGAAGCCCTCTTTGCCAAGCGCTCCGAAGATCAGCGCGAGGACGACGAGTACAAGAATGCCGATGACTGCCATGACAAGTCGGTTCAGGAGCTGGCGCTGATTCGCGCCCTGCTCCTTGGTAGTGTTGAACAGCGTCTTGATCTGCTCGCTCTGCGTCGCATCCGCTTTCTGGAGCTCCGTTATCGCCTTCGTGTTTTCGCGCATAACGTCGCGCAGTCGCGCAAACTCTTCTTTTGTGCACATTTGGGGTTTTCCCTTCTCAGTCTGCCAGGCACAGCGCAAGGAGCACGGCGTCCGACCGCCGCTCCGCGTCTTCGATCTTGAGCGCGTCGTCCATCTCGCGCTCGAGTGTCTCCCGAAGTTCAAGGGTCATGTTTAGCCGCCTGTTATGTAGTCGTACTCCGCGCTCGTTATCTTCCCGCTTGCGACGTACTCCTTGATTTTGTCCAGGCTCACGCGCCCGGCCTTGTAGAGCCGCCTCAGCGATTCGACGAACTGCCTCATCACAGCACCCCCTCTTCGATTAGCGCGAGCGTGTAGTCGTCGATGACGGCGGCCTCGCGCCTCGCCTCCGCCTCCTGCGCGCCGACGTATGCGGCATATGCCGCCTCCGTCATTGTCGCCGTCTCCCCTGTCCAGACAGTCGCGCCGTCGCGCTCCGTCTCCACTACTCCGCGCGTGACGCGGAACTCTCCGCGTCTTGTGCGCATTACTGCCGGTGGCTTTTCGTTCCATTCGGCCCTTTTGAAGATTGCGTCGATCATGCCACTCCTTTCGTTGCTCTGTTTTTCTGTCTCAGCCTGTCCCGCTCCGCGACCTTGCGGCGCATGAGCGCGAAATTGATGCCGCACAGGACGCGCTTCGGGAATGCGTTGTAGCTTCCGAACGCACGAAACCTGCCGCCGTATGAAATAAGTCTCTCCGCGTCGTGCGCCGTCACTCTGCGCCCCGACGCGCGCTCTCGCCTTATCTTTGCGCCGAGACGCCGAGCGCGCAGGAATACCCTGTCGCGGACCTCCATCCGTCCGTCCGCATGGATGTGAAAACCCGTAAACCGCAGCTTGTCGCCGTCCGGAGCGAATCGCCTCGTCGACGGCTTGCGCTTCAGCTCGAGCCCGTACATTCCGATTCTCTCGCCAATCTCCGCAATTGCCCGCTCCAGTTCGCGTCTGTTGCCGTGCATGAGCAGCATGTCGTCGATGTAGCGCACATAGAGGTAGATCGTGGATCTCCTCGCCGCCTTCGGGCTCTCGCCGCGCCTCGGCGACTTGACGGCGCGGTCCACCGACGTGAGCAGGATGTTCACGAACCAGGGCGACGTGTAGAGTCCCACCGGGACGCCGCCCGCGATTGTCTCGCCGTCGACTTCTATTGTGTTTGCGTCCAGTATGCGCCGGACCAGTGCGAGCACCCTTGCGTCGGATACCTTCTCGGCGACGGCGGAGTAGACCGCGTCGACGCTTACCGACTGGAAGCATTTGCGGATATCGAGAGTCGCGGCGTATTTGACGCGCCTCCCGCCGCGCTTAACCTTTTTCGCCACATGCTTCGCCATCGACTCCTGCCCTCGTCCGGGGATGGAGCAGCACGACCACTCGAAGAACCCCGGCCGGAATATTGGCGCTATGACGGAGTCGACGAGGACGTGCTGGATTATCTGCTCGTCGAAGTCAGGCTCGACGAGCAGTCTCTTTTTTCTGGCAATGCCGTCGGAGAACCATCTGCCCTTGCGTACCGACGGCGGGCGCCATTCGTCTCGCTCCAGCGCCTCCCTGATCCTGGCGACGGTGGCCGGAATGTCGGCAAGGGCCCGCATGACCTCGCGCCTGCGGCTCTTGCCTCTGGCCGCAGCGTGTATTGCGTCCTCGATGTTCTCGGGGTCGACCATGCGCTGCCATAAATGTCTGTACGTTTTCGCCATTTCGTTTTTTCGCCCTGCCATGTCCCGCCTTCCTATGGGCTCGCGCGCTTTCATGCCGTAAGGCCTACTGGCGCGCTCCTTCCTCCGCTTGCGCGGATTGTCGCCCTATTTTCCGTGGCATTGTCCACGTGCGGAGCTGACGAGACATTTGATTGGGAATTGTTTATTCCGACGACGGCCCGCGTTGGGCCGCCCCATAGGAATGCGACGCGCCGTAGTTCCAGTTCGCGTTCGAGGGCGCGTTGTTCAAGTTCGACGCAAAGACGCCAGCAGGGATGCCGTTGTTCACATTGCCGCCGCAGTTGAGCGCACGCACGCCAGAGGCGAAGCGGAAGGCCCGCCCGGATCGTCTCACCAGTCCCTGTAATCCTCTTTCATGTTTCTCCTTGTGTTTTGAATTTTCGCGATAGGGGGCTATCGCCCCCTATAACCCCCTTAGAAGGCATGATAGGAAGGCGACGCGCCGTAGTACCAGATCGCGATCGAGGGCGCGTAGTACAAGGTCGACGCAAAGACGCCAGCAGGGAGGCCGTAGGTCACAGAGCCGCCGCAGGCGAGCGCACGCACGCCAGAAGAGGACCATGCCGCGTCGGTGAATCCCGTTGACGACGACCCTCCGGCAAACGCTGGAATCATCGCCGCGAGCGGGTCGAAGTGCATGTGTGTGATGTAGGCGGAGCTCATTCCTGCCGGGACCAGCGCGTCTGTCTCTATGTACTTGTTCGGGTAGTCGTCCGTGTCCGCGCCAAGGAAGAGGTCGCACTTCGACCCGTCCGCCTGCGACGGCGTGAGCTTGACGTACAGCGCATAGTTGTTGATGACGCATCCGACGGGACGTCTCCAGCGGTGTCCCCAGACATTCTCCATATTCAGGAACTTGACGCCCGTCGTGACGTTTCCGGACCCGGTGAACTGCGCGCCCCAGAACGCCCCCCTGTCCATCATCGACCCGCAGTTGATCTGGAGCGACGACGCGCCGTTCACGAATGTGCCGCCGATCGTCGCCTGCGAGTCGAGGCTGCGCGTGATGAGCGGGAAGAGAAGCCGCATCATCATCTCGTCCGCCCATGTCGTCGGATACCAGTTCGCGCCGTTGTTCGCGGCGTAGGTGACCTCGTTCGCCTGGGACTGCGACGCACCGGGCTTCGCGCCGGTCGCGATAGACCGCAGCACACTGCTCACGTATGCGCCCTCGAAGAGCGGCCAGCCGCAGAATGCCGCGTATGTGCCGTCGCTCTTCATGTGCGTCCAGCACTGCCACTCCTCCGACTGCCGCACGTTCGAGAAGCGTACCTCGACCGTCGATCCGGCGCGCGTGATGCGGAAGAAGATCGGCTTCACGATGTTCATTGCATTGCCCTGGTAGGCGGTCGATGCGACGGCGGACGCTGTGCCGTCGGCCTTTTCTGCGAGGTTGTCCGGGTTGAGGTAATAGTCGATCTCGCCTCCGAACGTCAGCATCGCGGGCTTGAACATCTCCTCGCACCAGGCGCGCCACGACCCCCAGTTGAGCGCGGGAGTGGCAAGTGTGAAGTCCATGAAGAGCGGCGCGAAGTCTGCGTTGTCCTCGATATAGGTGACGCATGTCGCCGGGTTGTCGTCCAGCTCGTCGATACGGTATCCGAGCGTCCAGACGGCTGCCGCGTCGAACTGGTTGTAGGCGCTCTCGTTGTAGCCTCCGTTCGTCGCGTAGGGGAATGCCGCGTACCGGGAGTCCGACGTGCCGTCTGGATCGTGAAACGGCGTGTTGAGGTACTGGTTGCGGATGTGCGACTCCACGACCACCGTGCCGTCCGTCGGCGACGCCGGATATGTCCCGTCATCCCTGCGCACGACGACGGTCTTGTTCCAGTAGGCAGCAGGGATGCCATAGATGACGGTGTCGTTCGGATCGTGCCACGTCAGGTCGTAGCCTCCGCCGGATGCCTGCCGCGCGAGATGGAATTTCACCGCGCCGATCGGCGTCGCCTGCTGCTGCAATGCCCGCACGCGCGCGTTCGTGTCGTCAACGACGGCCTTTGCCGCCTGCTGGTTCTCGTATGTCGCGAGGTTGGTGATTACTTCTGCCATGATGGTTTTCTCCTTTGAAGTTGGTTAGGTGTACTGGACGATGCAGGGGATGCCGTTGCGCACCTCGAAGTGGTAGCCCGCGTCCTGGAGCTCGCCTGTGCCACTGACTTTTACGAGGTTGCCGTTGGTTGGGTTGGTCGGCTTGTCCGCCTTGTTGCCTTTCAGCGCGGCGACGGCCGCAGCCAGAGCGAGGAGAAGCGCGCCGACCGAGGTCGCGCCGGAGACCGGGAGGTCGTGCGCGGAGTCGACGAGTTCGTTGATGACGGCGACGGTGTTCGTGTCGATGCCGAGACCGACGGATAGGACTGCGTTCGAGAATGCCGGCGAAGTCGGCGAGATGGCGGCGTCGATGTCGGAGAGGAACGCGATATAGCCGGTCTTGCCCGCTTGCAACATCGCGGTCGAAGTGGCGCTCCAGCCCGTCTGCCCCACCGAGCGTGCGACGATCTGCACCGCGTGGGCAGAGCCGTATGCGGCAAAGCGCATTCCGTAATCGAAACCGTTGTATGTGCCGATATAGGTGACGAGCCCGGTCGCGACTCCATTTGTTGTGGCGAGCTTCCCGTCTATCTGGTTGAAGATCGTCTGCGCGGAGCGGACATTGCTGGAGTCGACCTCCAGCGCGCCTGCACCGATCGCTCTGTCCGCAGTCCCGGCGGAGTCGGCCCTATATGCGCGTTGCACGATAATGGATGCAGTGGGCCCGACGAGCTGCGCCTCTGTCACCGCCCCCACTTCGGCCGCGGTATATGCCGGCTTTGTCGTTGCGCGTGCCCACGCCGGCACTGTGTTGGTGACAGTTGCGCGCGCACGATTGTCGGCCCATTCGCGGGTTGCGAAGATGTCGAATCCGCCTCTGTAGTGCAGGTCGCCGTATCCGATTTCGCCGGATCCGTAGATGTTGTCCGGATAGTATATGTAGTTGACGCCGGTCGCCCCTGAGAAGTATATGCCGTCCGGATATATGCTCAGCAGATTTTCGTCGTATGCGATTATCAGCGCGCCCGTCATCGTGTCGCCTGTCTTGCGCACAAAGTCATTCGTGAGCGCGAATCCCCACGGATTGCTCTGGATGTATTGCGGCAGCGACTGGTATGGCTGCGTCGGCCCGTTCTTCGCCGTGTAGTTGTTCCAACCGTTGAAGTTGCTGACCTCATGTGTGACGTGAAAGCCCATGCCGGACAGAAAGCCGCCAAACTCCTGCCACCCGACCTGCCCCAGGTCCTTGCGCAGAAACGGCGACAGATCCGGCGCCTTCGCCTCGATCGTCTCGACGAGCGCGACGTTGTTCGTCGAGAAGTCGGGCGGCGCATCGAAGACGACGTTGGTTACTATGCTCGGATTTGCGTCGAAGTCAAGGTCGTTGACCGGCACGGTCTGCACCGTCGCCGCGACGGCAACGCACGCGGCGAGCGCCGTCACGACAGTCGCGCCGAGCCTGCGTCCCAGCTCCCGCACGGCGTCGCGCAAGTCTGGAATGGTGTTCGTCTTTACGTCCAGGCCCGCGAAGTCGCTGTGCTTGACGTCGCCGCCGGTCGCGACCGGCCGCGTCGATATGACTTTCCCTCCCGGGTAGAATTCTCCCGCATCCTCTCGTTTGTCCATAGCCGCTCCTTTCATTCCGCGGCGGAAACGCCGCGCACGCCTGTCTTGCCGATTTCGGCGTTCTCGCCGAACTGCGTGTCCATCTGCTGCAGCGCCTGGATCCAGCGCTGGTAGATGTCCTGCGACGCCGGAGACATCTCCGCGATCGCGTCCGGGTTCTCCTGCTGCATCCTCTGGTGCCACTCTAAGCGCGCGGCGTAGTTCCACTTGCCCTCGGTGTCCATCTGCGGCATGATCCCCGCCTTGATCTTGACGAAGTTCTGCTCCTCGTCCTTGAGGTCGTCCTGCATGAGCGCGGCCGGGCTCTTGAGCGCCGTGCCAGCCATTTCAGGAAACAGCATCGTGAAGAAGTGCCGCACGAACGGAGAGGTGTCGACTTCGCCTTTGCGGTCCATCGACTGCAGCACCTGCGCTGCGGCCTGCACCTTCTCGATGAGCTTCGCGTTGTCGAGATTCGTCGGATCGAGCTTGAGCGCGATCGTAAACCTCCCGCTCACGTCCTGCGACTTGACGCCCTTCGCGTCCTGCGTCTCGGTGACGCGCATGACGAACTCGTCCGTCGCGTTGTCCTGGGTGACTTCGAGGAGAAGCACCAGGAAGTCGCGCCACTGCGCAAGGAACCATATCATGAACTCCCTGCGCCGTTCCGTGACGTCCGTCTCGCCGTCCGAGATGCCGAGATACCGAAGCAGGTCTTTGAAGATCTTGTCCTCGGCCTCCTTTGCCGCGGCCGGATACGCCGGCGGCTGCATGTAGCTGACGTCGTCCGACTGCCCCATGTTGATGACGGCGAACGGCTCGATGAGGACGTTCCTGACGCGGGCGCCCTTCGCCTTGACCGGCGGAAGCGAGCTCACGATCGCGTTGTTCGCCGCCATGTCGCGGATCGACTTCGCTGCGCCCTGGGCGGGAGCCGCGATCTCCGCGATGCCGCGAGCGTTCGTGATGTTCCCGTCGCGCACCTCGCTCCGGAAGAACACGGTCTGCCACTTCCCGCGGCGCGTCCGAATGACGCGCTTGCCAAAGGCAGATCCGTCCGCATGGCTCAGCACGACGACGTAGCGGGTCGTTTCGCCGCGCTCGTTCGTCTCCGCAAAATAGCACCAGACGAGATTGACGAGGTCTTTTACGTCCTCGCGCACAATCGTCCCCGACTCGGTGAAGAGCTCGTAGCCCTTGTAGGACAGGGTGTCTTCCACCCAGTCCGGATCCCATTCCTGGTCGGCGACGCGCTCCCTGAGCTGGCTTTCGGTCACCCACTCCGACTTGAACCAGGGGGATGCGTAGTCGAAGTCGGTGGTCACGCGCGGGACGCAGAACTCGTCCAGGTATCGCAGCGCCTTGAGCTCGGGGCCCTCGTTCTGGTCGACGAGCACCAGTGCCTCGCACTCTCCGTCCTCGGCAAGCGCTTCCATTATCTCGTCGACGTCATCCTCGCGCAGCTTCTTCGCGCCGAGAAGCCACATCCTGACGGCAGAGCTCTCGGCGTCTGCGGTTGAACCGGGTTCGGCGAGCTGGTTTGCAAACTGGATTGCCGCATCTTCGCGGCCCATTGCGCCCGCCGCTTCCATCGCTGCGGCATATTCCTCCTCGAGCTCGTCGCGGTCGAGGATGGCGACGCCCATCGTGTAACGCTTCTTCCACTGGACATCAAGCGCTGCTACGGCAGGTGTGTCGCAGAGCATATATCGCAGCATGGCCATGATCTCGGCGTAGCCGGTTGCTCCGAGCGTGTTCATGACGCCTGCGAGAAGCAGCTTGAGCGCGCGGGCGCGCTCCTGGCTGTCGGGGCTTCCGCCGCAGGTGATCTCAACTTCGCAGCTGGAGATCGCGATCATGATAAGCGCAAGCTTCTCCTTGAAGATCGTGTCGCCCCACCTGAGCCGCTGATCGCTCGCGCCGTCGAACGGCCAGGCCGCCTTGTCGTCGCGGTCCTTCCTGAGTCCGCACGGATCCTGCCCTTCCCAGCGGCAGTCCAGCGCGTCCTCGTAGCGTTCGCGTGTCGCGAAGTAGTCGTCGTTCTGGACGAGGACGTGCCAGTAGTCCAGGTCTTCGAGGAGCTTCGTGCGCTCCTCGTCGCTGAGCGGCAACTGAGTACCGATGCGCCGCATGGCCTTGTTACCTTTCGATGATCAGCGTTGCCGTGCCGCCCAAAAGCGCCGTTCCGCTCGCATTCAGGTACTCGCCCGGGAACAGCATTGCGTCAAGCCGGTTCGTCGCGATGCCGCCCGAAAGCGTAGCGTTGTAAATCGTGTTCGTCCAAGCCTTCGACGTGCTGCGCACGGCCTGGTTCGTCGCGATATCGACGCTGCCTACGACCTGGTACGTCCAGTTCGTGTACGACTCCGACTCGACGACCTTGTTCGTCGTGACGACGATGTCCGGCCAAGAGGGGTATGCCGGCGTCTCGTTCGTCGCCCGTGCGTATTCGTTCGACTCGACTACGCCGTTGCCCAGGTATCGGGTACGCCAGGCAATCACGAGGTTGTTGGTGACGGTCTTGTAGAGGTTCGTCGTCACGTCCACGTAGTTCGTGGTCGCTACGACTTCCGGCACCGTCCACCTCACCGTGAGCGGCGTGATGCGTTCGAGCTTTAATGTGCCGGTCGCATTGGTGGATGCGACTTGAATGGCCACGGCGCGCGCGGGCAGAGTCCGTAGGGGGTTGTCGCCGGAGGTAAGGGCGACCGGTGTGAACTCGGCCCGCGCGGCCGCGGCAAATGCCAAAATCGAAATCAAAGAAAGAATGTGCTTCATTGTCGGGCTCCTCGATGAAGAAATTGAAGACGTTAAAGAGGGGCCGGGGAACGGGGCGGTTCCCAATTCCCCGTTCCCCAGGCCGACCTCGCCTTACGTCGTGTGCAGCACGCGGAACTGCGCAAGCGGGTTGCGGCACGCGAGACGCAGGATCGCCTCGTGGAAGCCGCGCTCGCCGCCGCCCTTGTTCTCGAGCATGCGCTTGCGCATCGGCACGAGCGTGTCGATCGACCAGAACTCGGGACGGATGAACGCACCGGAATACTGGCTGACCGTGCCAGGCGTGACAGTCGCGCCATTGTCGCCCATCGTGCAGCCGAGGTGGTTGCAGAGGAGCGTGCGGACGGAAACGCCGTCGTAGCTGAACTCGTCGCAGATGAGCTCGATCTTGCGCGCCTTGGGCTCCGTGCGGCGAATCACCGTGTCCATGCCGGAGACGGTCTTCGCCTTGCCAAGCCACTCGGACATGAGCGCCTTGAGCTTGAGGCCGACGAGGCCAGTGAGCTGGAGGTGCTCGTCGCCGCCCTCGAGCGCAGCCTTGATGAGCTCCGCCTTGAACAGCGCCTCGTTGAACTTGGTCGCGTCCGTGACGTCGTCGTCGATGCCGGCCGTCGGGCAGAATTCCTTCGGGATGGTCTGCACGCCGTGCAGCGATGCGGCGGCAGCGTCGGTGAAGGTCGCGAGCTTCGCGAGCCAGTTCATCATGCCGCGGGTCTTGGCGACCGTGGCCGTCGAGGTGCCGCGCGCGACGGCTTCCTGCAGCGAGCCGAGCGTGCAGTCGATGGAGTAGGCGACTTCCTCGGCGTCGCGGCGCTGCTGGCGCGCGAGCTGCTTCTCACCGACCTTTTCGGTCCAGCCGGGAAGCTCCTGCGCCTCGTCCGTCACCATGAAGCCCTTGATCGAGCGGAACTTCTGGAGCTGCACTTCGATGTAGGGGTTCACGCGCTTGGCGAGGTTCGACTCGTCGAAGTCGCCGCCTTCGGGCGCTGCGATGTTCTGGGCGATCGTCTCGCCTTCGATTTCGATCTCCTGCTTCCACTGCTTCGGCTTTTCGCCGCGCTTGAGGATCGCCTGGATCACGTTCTTGTAGCGCTTTGCGCGAATGACCTTCGAGTAGTAGTCATTCACCTGGAGCGTCTGGTCAACAGTGTAGATTGCAGCCATTGTCTTTTTCCTTTCGGAGTGGCGCCGCTATCCGCGACGCCGTTTTTCACGTCGATTTTCCGCCGCCATGTACGCTTCGAGGGAATCTTCGTCTTCGACTTCGATGTCCTCGACGCGCGAGCGGCCCTTCTTGGCCAGGCTTGGACGTATGCCCTCGGCCCGGTCTTCTTTGAGCGCTTTCTTTGTCTTCTTCTTAGGCGTCTTCTTGCCGTCGGGCTTCCACCCGGCTTTCATGGCCGCAAGGCCAGTCTCGAAGATGCCGCGCACCTTGGCCGTCAGTTCCTTGCGGCGGTCGCCGTAGCGGTCCTTCAGGTCTTCGAGCTGCGCGCGGAGCTTCCGCACGCGCTTCTTGACGTCGCCATACGACATCGTGTTGCCGTTCCCAAGTTCCAGCTCGGCGTCGCGCTCGTTCTCGTCGAGCCAGTCCTGGTAGCGTTCGATCACCTGCGGGATCTCCGCGATGTCCTGGAACGCCTTGGCTTCGTCCTTCGTCATGAGCCCGGGGAGGATTCCCGTCGCCTCTGCCGCCGCGAGTAGGGCGCGTCCGTCGTCCCCGCTCAGCTTCTTGGCTTCTTCGAGCTGCTTCTCGAGGTCCTTCGTGCGGCCTTCCGCCGCTTTCATTCGCTCGTTCAGCTGCCGGATGCGCTTCTGCGCGCCTTTGCCCAGATCCTTGTCGCCCTCGTCGTCATCGTCGTCATCATCGTCGTCGCCTTCGTCGTCGTCCTGGTTCTCAGGATCGTCGTCGTCGTCATCATCGTCGTCGTCCTGGTTCTCAGGATCGTCGTCGTCGATGTTGTCGCCGCCGCCGTCGTCGTCCTGGTTCTCAGGATCGTCGTCGTCGATGTTGTCGCCGCCGCCGTCGTCGACGTTGACCGGCGCGAGATAGACGGGCATCTGACCCAAGGTTAGCATTAGCAGTTTCCAGTTCATGACTTGTTTTCCTTCTCCGGCCTTTTCTGCCTCCGGCGCAGTTTCGGTGTCGCGGTCTCCGTTTTTACGAGCGCTTGCAGTGCCGCGATCTGCGCGCTCGACAAGTCAATGATAACAAAATGTCAAGAGCCAAAAGCAAAATTTGGCCCTTCTGACGTCGTTTTAGGGGTAACGTTACCCCTTTTTACCACCAGATGCGGCTTTTTCGCGGCCGGAAGAGGTCGGTAGACCCTGATGCCTCGCGCAGAGGCGCAGAGGCGCAGAGGCTTCTGGGGGTCTGGGGGCTTGTCCCCAGATCCTGGCTTCTCTCTCCGCGTCTCCGCGTCTCTGCGCGAGATAAATCTCTCCATCCCCAGATGTCGCTCATCACCGCATACCGAACGAGATCCACCATGTCCTTGCAGGCGCCCTTCTGCCCGTCGCGCCCGGTGAGCATCTTCAGACACGTAATCGTGTTGACGCAGCTCTTCGCGATCTTGAGCTTGCCGACCGTGAACTTATCGTTCATCCGCGTGTAGCCGACTTCGAGGCGCTGGCCGTCTGCGACTACCCAGCCGTCGCAGTAGTCCTCGAGGTCTTCCAGGAGCGTGCGATTCGTCGTCTTGGAGATCTTCGACTGCGATGCGGCGCGTGAGTCCAGGACGCGGAACTCCATCGTCTCGCCGTCCTCAAGCCGCTCAACCTCGTCGAAGATGTCGGTATATCCCCATCCAAAGCTGATCTGCCCTTCGCCGCGCTCGCCGTCGTTCAGTCCGTCGTTCTTGTCGCTCGGCACCGCCCACGGGCCTGGCACGCCCTGTCCCGGCACTTCGTAGTTTCCCGGCCATTCGCGGTACATGTACAGCGTGTCCGTCTGGATGTGGTATCCGAACCATCCGAAGCACCAGTTCCGCTCCGGGCTCGGGTCGCAGACCATAAAGCGCACGAGATCCGGCGGGATCTCCTCGTCGGCGACGATGTTCTTCTCGATCGTCGTCTTTTTGAACATTTTGCCCTTCAGGTCCTCGGCGACGCCGTAGACCGATGCGAGGATCCGCTTTTCGCTGCCCTCGCCGGCCATCTTCGTCGCGATCAGCTCTGCGGGGAGTCCGTAGGGGTTGTCGCTGCCATAAAACCAAATTGCAGCTGCTTCTCCTCCCTGGCACACCGCGACGCGCGGTGTGAAGTCAAACTCTCGCCCGTCAGGACCAGGGCCAGAATATCGACCATCTCCCTCGCCGAGTAGCCATTCAAAGCAGCTCTCGGGGCGCGATTCGGGCACACCGCAATCGCCGCCTTGACTTTCTCGACGCCACGCCGTAAGTTTCTCATATTCCTCCTTTGTCAAGTTAAGCTCGTTCCAGGGTTCGCGCGGCCCGCCGTCGCGCGGCCGCAGATACGCACGGTGCCAGCGCGTCACGACCGCTCCGTCAAGGAACGCGGCGATCGAACTCGTGTAGCCGTGCAGCGGCGTGAATGTTCCAAGGAACACGCCGCCTCTCGACGTCACGCGCGTCGTGTAGAGGTCGTAGTGTCCCTTTGGATATTCCTCGTCGAGATGCGCAAGGTCGTATTCGCTGCCCTCGAGCGATTTAACCTCCTGCTCGTAGGATCCCCAGTCGTGCAGAGAGCCGTTGCCGTAGATGACGCGCGATCCGGCGAAGCCGTTCTTCTCGGTGTAGCTGATGTTCTCGGTAATGTCCTTGGCCTTCTTCGTCGCGACGTTGCGCTTCTTGAGGTCGTTCGTCATGTAGTGCCAATAGCGCGGCATCTGAATCTTCTTCTGCGTCTTCAGTGTCTGCGCGCCGGAGAACACCTTCTTGTTGCCCTGCATCGCGGTCTGAACGCAGAACTTCATCGCGAAGTCCGTCTTGCCGCTTCGGTTCGAGCCCATTATCAACAACTTGGTTACAGCATGTTGAAAACCCAGCCGCTTGCGCATCGCCTCGGCAAACTGTTCCGCAGTCCAGTCCTGGTGTCCGAACAGCGTTTGTCCTATCCGCCTGATCGTCGCCCTCTCGTAGTCGCTCCAGCAGGGATTGCGCATCAGCGCTTTGGTGACATACCAGATCGGCGGCTCGTAGCCGAAGTTGTACGGGTCACCGTGGCGCTGTTCGATCTGCCGCGAGCGCAGCTGCTCCAGGAGGTCTTGGGCCTCGTTTGGCTCAATCCCCCTGGAGCGGGCGAATGCGACGATCTGCTCCGTCGTCGCCGGCTGCACCATCGCGTCTCTCATTCCTCGTCTGTTCCTTTGTCTGGCTTCGTAGGCTCGTAAAGCGCCGTGTTATAGGTCTGCGCAAAGCGGGCGAGCGCCTTGATCCCGCCGCGGATCTCGCTAAGCCGGAGCGCGTCGAGCTTCCCAGGCTGCATGAGCTCCTGTTCCAGCTCGTCGTGGACCTGAAGCGCAAGCTGCAGCGGGAATTGCAGCTCAACGGCGTCCGTGCGGCCGCGCCAGTTCTCAACCTCCTGCGGATCCACCGACGGAACCTTCCGCCAGTCGAATACATCGCGCCTGAAGTCAAACGCTGCTTGCTTGCGTCCGCTTGTCTTCAGCGCCGCCATAAGTTTTTCAAGTATCTTCATTTTCCGATTCCTTTCCTTTTAGTAGCTTCGCCGGGAACCCAGTCGTGCTGCTTTGCGTCCCAGTGTTCCCAGCGTCCGTTGCGGTAGCGCTCCTTGACCTTGCCGTAGCGGTTGCCGCGGCCATTGATGCTGTCGGTGCCGGGCACGCGTCCGTCAGCGCACATTTCCGGATAGAGGCGCTTCATGTCATCCCAGTAGCCCTTTGCGGCACTGGAGAGGACGTCCGGCCCCTCGGTCGCGATCGCGTTCATGACGGCGTCGCGGTGCCAGCCTCCGACACGACCTTCGCCGGGTTTTGCGCCCGCGGCCTCGCGGCGCTGCCTAAGTTCCTTCATCTCGGCTGCGGCGAATGCGCGCTTGCAGTCGAGGTCGCGCTGCGCCGCCCCGAGCTTCTGCTTGTCAATGGCCTTCTTGTGCGTGATTCTCATTTTTCGTTCTCCCAGTGCCATCCGACGACGTCGCCGCGATCGTCGTATTCCCGGACGAACTGCTTCACGTCCGGATGGCGCTTGCGCTCCTCGGCCATGCGCTCGCGCATCTGCGCGTATGTCTCGCCCATGAGCTTGCATCCGCGCTGCGGCATGGCGTTCGTCATCTCCAGCCACCAGTCCTCGGCCGCGTAGGTCCAGTCGTCGCACAGCTGCTCGAACTTCCCGACCGGCAGCTTCTTCTGCTTTCCGCCGACGGTGACTTCGACGTCCTCGCCCTCGATGTTGCCCGGCCTCATCAGGAAGTAGTTCGGGAACATCACGAACGGCAGCTTGCCTCGGCCGCCCTGCTGGTTCTTGAGGACTTCCACCCACATCGGCCTGAGCGCCTTCGCGAGCGACACCTGGCCGCTCCTGCGCGCAGCCGCCTCGTCCGCCGTCTCGTCGTTCGCGTCGACGACGCCGTACTGCCATGCCTTGTCCGCCTTGTCGCCGAATGCAAGCTGCGTCGGCGGGTTCTCCTTCCAGTACTTGCGCATGTCCTCGTCGTAGTAGATGACGGTCACGCTCGACGCGGCCCTGGCGATCTCGGCCGAGTCGCCGATCGCGTCAAGCCCCGGCTCTGCGTACTTCCCTTCGCGTACCTCCTTCTCGAACTGCCGCGACAGCTGCGCGAGGCAGATGATCGGGATCTTCAGCCGCTTCGCGATGCGCTTCACCGCCTGCACCGCCCGCTGCACTCTGGTGTACTCCGGCATCTGGCCCTTCTCGTCCGGCGAGACGAGCTGGATGTAGTCGATGATGACGGCCTTCCATCCGAGCGACTTGACGCCGCGGTGGCACTGGTACTCGATTGTCTTCGCGCCGTCGTCCTCGCTGATCCACACGTTGTCCGCCTTCGCCGCGCGCTTGAAGCCGCGCTCGAACTTGGCGACGTCGTCGGCGCTTGCGCCGAAGTTGAGCTTGGCGAGCGAGACGCGCTCCATTATGCACGGCAGACGGTCTACAAGCTGGTCGCCCGCCATGTCGATCGAGATTATGCCGTGCTTTATGCCGCGCTCGTTCCAGAACACCGAGAGGTCGGCGGCCATCGTCGACTTGCCCTGCGAGGCAAGTGCGGCGACGACGTGGATGCCCTTCTTGAGCCCGGTGAAGATCTGGTTCATGCAGTGCCACGGCCAGGGCAGCCCGTCCATGAACGCCCAGTTGTGCTTCACAAACCGCTCCTCGTGGAGCTTGCGCTTCTTCTCGATCGAGCGCTGCATGAAGTCGCCGATCTTCCTGAGGCCGCTGTCGCTGTCGGCAAGCGTCTCCTGGAAGTCGTGCAGATTCTTCGCGAAGTCCTCGATCTGGATCCCGATGTTGTCCGGGCGCATCTCCGAAAGCCATTCGGCGGTCATCTTGTGGACGCGGCCGTAGATGGCCTTCTGCTTGAGGGCCTTGAGGTAGTAGTCGAAATGCGCCTCGATCGCGTTCGACTCCATCAGCTCCTCGAAGAGCGGGACGAATCCGATTCCCTCGTCGGCCTCGTACTTCTGCTTGACGTGGAAGACGTCGAGCGTGTGGTGCTCGCGCCAGGCGGCGACGACCGCGCCGAAGAACTGCTTGTGCCGGAGATCCCGGAACCAGTCGTCCTTCACGCCGAAGCGCTCGATCGACGACATCGCGTAGGCGACGCTCTGGTCGTCGCGTCCGACCGACGCGGCGAGCACGCCGAGCACCATCACGTCCGCGCTTGCAAAATCCTTGTTGTCCATCTTCCCTCCTATTGGTTTGGTTTTTTGTTTGTCGGTTGGTCGGGCCACATGGCGACCCGAAACGAAAGCAGCTCAAGTTGAAGGTGCTCGAAGCGCCAGCGCACGTTCTGTTTGCGCGCGCCCTCGTGCTGCAGGACGGCGGAGACCGCCTTCAGGCAATCCTCGCACGCGACCTTCAGCCGCTCCATGTCATATCCCGGCGTCATCCGTATCTTTGTTGCCTTTGTCCGGATTGCTGGCGCGCCTGTCGTCGATGATTCCGCATACGGCGGCCGCCAGCGCAGCGAGCAAGACGAACGCGATTCCGATGCAGGCTATTCCGATTATTTCCTTCATGCCGAGATCAAGCGTTTCATAGCGGCCTTTCGTCGACGTTCGCAGCGAGCATGTCGGCCGTGTGGGTTGCGATCAGCAAGGCCGGGAATGCTTTGAGCGCCCAGTCGTATTCCTTGAGCTCGTCGCCGGCGAGCCCGAACGCGCCCATATGCCAACGGATCGCAAGGGCCTCTTCTGGATACGGCGAGACTTGCAGTTCCGATGTAACCATCATCACGCTTGCCGCGCCGTGGCCGCCGTAAACTGACGGGGCATAAATGTATTTTGGCGCCGAGGCATCAGTCGTCGCGGTCTTGTCTACGATGTATGACCGCACCTTGACGACGTCGTGCAGCATGCCGACCAGGTATGGCGACTCCGGCCTCGGCCATTTCAGGCGCAGCGCTTTCGTGAGAGCGACGAGCCGCGTCGTTACGTTTATCGAGTGCCGCATGAGCCCGCCAGGGACGGCGAGGTGGTGGCCTTTCGACGCGGGCGCGCGGAAGTAGCCCCAGAACTCGAGCTCGGCTATTGTATCGCTGTCAAGCCCTGCCATCCTCAAGTTCGGCATTGTTGCCATAGACCACGATGCAGTTTTTGGTGCCTGCGGACTTTGCGTCCCAAAAAGCAAACTCGCTTAGGCTCGTAGCAAAGCAGCGTATTGTATCCCGCAACTTGTTTGCCTCCTGCAAGATTTGCTCATCGTCCTGGTCCGCGCGGCAGGCTATGTAGGTTCTTAGCATCATTTTTATTTACCTCCTGTTTTTGTTGAACAAAATCGCCTTTGAGTTTCATCATTGTCGATTCCGGCTTTGCGAACAATTCCTCGACGCACTTCTCGCAGAGGTGCATTCTTGGCAGGCCGTTAAATGGCAGAACTATCGCACCGGTCGCATGAGGAACTGACGCAGCGCATCGGTCGCAAATGGTGTATTCAACTGTCACTTCGCACCTCCTGTCAATTTGCCCATGGCACCTGTCTCACGCGCAGATGTGCAGGAAATTTGTTTATATCGGTGACGCACTTGCCTCCGATGTCGAGCTGTTTCACGAACACGGGGACGTTCGCGGCGAGGCACTGCACGACGATGCTATCCACCCACTCGATCTTGCATGGGCGGCGATTCGGGCCGGACTCGCAACCGACGACGACCCACTCGAACGGCATATCCTCGGGCGCGATGTATCGCAAGCCAAGGTCGATCGGCCCGAGTAGAGGTTCTGCGGACAGCCATCCGTTCGCCCATTCCGGCATGCCGCCGCGAAACTCCTTGACTCTCTTGTCGTACCACTCCTGATTCTCGGCCGTGAAGCCGAAGTAGTGGTTCTTGAGCCAATGGCCTGCGGTTATGTTCTCGTCGATAATATCAAGCGATAACGTCATCCATGACACCCGCTTGGTGAGCCATATGTATGTTGCATCTGTGAATGTTGCGTGAATTACGGAGGAAGTGATGAAGGTCGCGCTATCTTGATTCGAGATCCATTCCCCGAACAGGTCTGTCATGTTGCCGCAGAACACGACACCCTTGCGCGGCGGCCTCTGCTTCGTTTCGTGCGGCTCGAAAGACTGCCCGAACCTCTTTGCCCATGCCGCCGCGTAGCAGTTCTCGCACGCGGGAGAGCAGGGCTTGCACCCGATTACGGGATTCCACTGCGACGTCCAGTATTTGGCTCTCGGCCATTGTATCAGTTCATTCATTTGTCGCCTCCTTGGGTCGTGCGTGCCACCCATAGCAGTCGTATTCCATATTGAACTTGCTTTGGCAATCCTTGCAGATGTCGGCACCGTAAACGAGGTTGCTGTGACCATTGGTGGATACTACCGCATCATGGCAGTGTAGGGCGTCGGTATCTTTTAGAATCTTGCCGCACTCGTCGCATATTACAGCCGAGCTCATTTCTCCGCCTCGCTTTCCGTTGGTTTATCCTGTCCTTGCGCCAAGATGCGCTTGAGATCGGCATACGGCCCCTTGGCGATGATTTCACCGAGCATTATGACGAGGTGGCTCCTGCGGCATGTTGGCTCGCCCCATTCAGTGTGCTTTACATCGTGCTTCCCGCGCAGATCGAAGCCGGTTATCTTGACGGCAAGGGCGCGACTTTTCTTTGTGTAGCCGTTACGGAAAATGGCAATGCGCTTCCGCGTGTGAAACCACCATCTGTTGTTGCTTGCGGCAAGATATGCACGCTGCACCTGGCGATGCTCGCAGTCGCGGTACTCCTCCTTCTTCTCGCCGCGCGCGATCATGTCGAACCACTTGCCCTTGATCGGAAGATTGATGTCGGCTCTCATGCTGACCACTCCTCAATCTCGACCCATTCCGGGAAGTTTCCGTCTGCCAACCTCTGCCACCAATCGCGAACGGGCGGCACACCATTATTTTTGTTGGCAAGCTCCATTTTTGCTTCCTGGCGTATTTTGTCCGCCGTCTTACTGCTGATTTTCAGTTTGCAAAACTTTTCTTGGTATTGCGGGTAAAGTATGTCGTCAACATCGCGAACGAAGAAGCCAAATTTGTTGTTGCTGAATTGTTCCTTTGCCAAAAATTCCATAATGAAGCAGCTATGCTGAAAGCCCGTGATTCCTCCTTGCGGCGAGTGTTCTACGGCATACGCTCCGGCTATAGCGGCAGCTGTCATCGCGTGCACGATAGTCCCGTAGTCGTGTTCGTATTTGCCGACGAGCCGCTTCATAAATTTCAACAAAGAACCGTCGTCGAGACGACACCTTCTTGCCTCCTCATACCATTTCTTCCAGATTTCCGCGTCACGCTTTTCATCCAAAGCAATCCTGCCAAAGAGTTTTTTGCGGATTAGTTTTATTATGTTCACTGTTTACCTCCTGTTGTTTTGTTGTTTGTTCCCCTAAGCTATCTCCGCGCCGCAATCGCCGCAGCCGGGGCCGACGCTTTCGGCCGCCGCCGTTTTTTTTCGAGGTGGCTGCAGGTACTTCTCGTCGGCGAGCCACTTCGTGATCTTGCCGGGCGCATACTGCCAGTCGTCCGCCTTCCACGCCGCAGTCCAGGCGTCGAGCCCGTCCAACACCTCGCGTTGCCATTCCTTCAGGCGCGCGCTGTTTTTTTCGGCAAGCGGGATAAGGCATCGCCTCAAGTTTCTCTCGCTTGCCCTCATACGGCCAAATGCCTCGGTCTGCGTGAGGTCGTATGAAAGTTGAGCGCAAGCGAAAGTCCTGTTCGCCAGTTGCGCCGGCGATTCCTCGTCCACTTCCTCCCGGCATTCGCAGCTGGGCCCCGCGCACTTGAAGCCGCCGCCCTGCATCTTCTCGTTTGTGCAGTAGCCGTTGGCATCCGTGAAACGGCAGCGCCCGCCGCCCTTCTTGCCGGGCTTCCCGAAGAGGTCTTCCGGTCGAACTTTGTCAGGCACCTTCTTGCCCCCCTTGGGGGGCTTATAGGGGGATATACCTTGTTTTGTTTTGTTTTGTTTTAGACCGTCATGGGGTGACATGGGGTGACATGTGGTGACATGGGGTGACATGGGGTCTGATGTAGTGGCATTTTCGTCGAGATATCCGGCGTGGCGACGGCGTCTTTCGGTGTTCTTCCGCCACTCGCGCTCGCGCTCGATCGCACGGTAGCGAGAAGTGTTTATCTGCTCGAATCCCGCCTTCAGCGAGTTGGCGAACGAGGACATGAGCGTATTCTTGAGCGGCGCATCAAACATGACGCTCGACAGGATGTCGAAGCGCTGTTCCTTTGTCAGACTCTCGTCCTGCAGCATGACCTTCATCTCGCGTGTTACGAGAGTTCCAAGTTCGTCTTGCGACTTCTTCCTCATTTGCAGCCTTTCTTAAGTTGTTTGCCGATTCTGTTTTCCCATCGGGCGATGGTGCCCAGCTTGCGCGAGCGCTCGCGTTTCTTGTCTCCGGGTGCGATGACGCTCATCCTAACCGACAGCCCATCGTGCTGTAGATTCAGCATCCCGGCCTTTGCAAGAGCCTTGGCGTGGACGGCCCATCCCGGGCCAAGCGTCTCGTCGGCATCGTGCCATTGCATCTCGCAGCGGTTGCGAAATACCTCCCTCACCACGACCAAGAGCCCGATCTCGGCAAGGCTGCGCCTCGTTGCGCGAATCTCTGCAAGCCACTTCATGTCAGTAGGTCGCGTTGTTCAGCTCGGCAGTCCATTGGATCTCGCGGCCATAGTCCCGGGCATCGAAGATGTCGTAGAGATGGAACTCGTTGGCGTCCCTCACCGTGGCGACCTTCGCTTCGCCGGTGGCGACGATCTCGACCGTTACCTTAGTCCGGTTCGGCCATGTGCCGAGCAGCTTGCAGCTGACGATGCCGTCGTTCTCCTTGATCGGCGTGAGCGGCACATTGAAGAAGTCGGGCACGATGCCCTGCTTGATTGCGGTCTCCTCGATCCACTTCTTCGTCATTCCGGCGTGGAGCCCGACGCAATCCCAGTCGATGCCGCGCGTAGCCTTCGTCCTTGCCTCTGCTATCTTCCGACGCCGGATCTTCAATAGCCGACACACCTCGACATCGCCGTAGATCTCCGGCAGCTTAGAAGCTGCCGGTCTCTCCCGGCTGTCACCGCTATGGCTAGTTGCAGTCTGTCGGTCTGGACTGGACTGGCGGCCGGCTGAGACGCCCGGAGGTAAGGTATCAGAACCCTCCGGTCGCTTCGTATCACCGCTGTCGGCGTCAGTCTGCGCCGTCGGCATCGCCAAGTTGTCACCCGTGCCGAGCGGGTTTCCGGCGTTTGTTGTCGCAGTTCCGTTCTCTGCGTCCACGGCACCCTCGGTGTCATTACTGTGCGCGCCCGCGCGCGCGTCTTTTTTTTCAAGCCGCTCCGCGTCTACGGGCGTCTTGATGATCTTCCTAAAGACTCCTCTACCCATACTTCACTCCTTTCTTGACGAAGACTTGGATTGCTGCCCAATGCATTATAGTTTTACCCCCGGTCGCGCGCGGCCCCCGGGGTCCCCCCGCCCCCCATCGAGGGGAGGGCTTAAGCGGTGGACGCGAGACCGTGCGCGGCGATCTGGCAGCACGATTGCACGCGATCTACCGCATGTTACACAATCAATTACACAACGCAAGCGAAAACGCCTGTATTTATTGGGGTATGTTGCTCTATCACAATGAGTAGTGGCCATGTTTTAAGCTCCTTGTGGAACATTCCCTAAGGTGTTTCCGGCGAGTTGTCAGCACTTGCCGACGAGACCTCGGGCGCGCGTTTTTTCTCCCGATCTAACCGATCGAGAGTGGCATCAAATGGGTCAACGTCAATTACATTGCCATTATCGAACTTTGAGCGCTTCGGTGGCTCATCCGTGCCGTTGCGGGCTGGCTTTGCATTCTCAAGTCGATTCAAGTGCATGATCAATTCGCCTATACTCAATTTCTTAATGACCTTTTCGTCGTCAAGCTTCTCGGCGATAGTCTCGACGAGACGAGTGAGTATGATATCTCGTTGAGAGCGCTGCCTATTATTTATTAAAAAAGCGGCGCGCGCGTCCGTCGCTGACTCGGCGATCACCATGTCGCGGATGGCGCTCACACATTGGCTGTTCATGTTGAACAGGTCGCAGCAGGTGCGGACAGGTAACTTATAATAAAAGAGGGCGCGCACCACGCTCTTGAATGTCTGCGGATAGTCGCGCCGGATTTTCAGCCCGGTGTATTGCTTGTCTTTGAAGTCTTGTGAACCTGCGCGGTCTGTGTCCGGCAGGACGAGTCCTTCAAAGCCAGGCAGCGCAATCTCATACTCTTCATGCTTTTCAGGCATAAGCCGCGATCCTCTCTTGTTCTTCAAGCCAGCGTCTGAGAGAGACACGGCGAACCAGGCGGCGACTCGAGCCGTCGGGCGTCACGAATGCGAGCCCGACCTTGCCGTGTGACGCCTTGTATTTGTCCATCGCCGTATAGAAGACATTGCGGCAAATATTGGTGAGCTCCTGAGCCTGGCACATGTTGAGGCATTCGATCTCCTCGAGAGGCGTCTTGTCTGGGATGACGGCCTTCTCCATCATGTTGCGAGTCTTCATCAGCTCGTTCATGTCACACCGCCTCTCTCTCTCGCAGCAGCTCCAGGACGGGCGCGGCGGCCTCAACGTTGACAGGCGCGGCCGCCGAAACGACGTAAACGCCGTCAGGCCGCGTTGATCTAACGATCTCGCGTCCTGCGCACGCCTCTACGGACTCGACAGAGACATTGTTTACCCAGGCAAATGTGATTCGTCCGCCTTTGCGGCCGGTGCAGACGACCATGTGACGCTTTGCGCCCTCGAGCGCCGGTATTGCCGCGTAGGCTGCACCCTCGACAAACTTATAGGCCATGGTTCATCTCCTGTTCTGTGTTACCCTCTTTCGGATGGTTCTTAAGCAATCCAACTTGAACGAGCGCGCCGCGCACGAGCGAAGACACGGTTGTCCTTTGACGTTCCGCTTCGCTGCGCAGATCGGCTGCATCCTCCGGCTGCGCCCGGAAGTTTAGCAGCACAGTCTGTGGCGGCGCCTTCTCGACAACAGTTCCCTGTATACTCAGATCCATCACCTCGCCTCCGTTGTCCTGGCGTTCTCGCCGCTTGTGGTCATGTGCCGAAATCTGTGAGGGTGGAAGATATAGGGTGATTTGCCGATCCGCTCGCGCGCATAAGTCAGCCGCGTTAGGCTTATGTGCCGGAACCTTGAACACCGTTTCTTCATTTTTACCTCCTGTTTTGCCTTGCGCTCTCCGCGCAAATTTGCTACTGTCTTATTCTGTCTTACAGAG
>Ga0129306_1001522_pt1 | contig 25779 bp, 22 predicted proteins | sample P827metagenome_FD_94438 | JGI IMG/M metagenome (GOLD analysis project Ga0129306, IMG submission 94438) | Capybara group fecal microbial communities from Wisconsin, USA - P827 metagenome | ecosystem: Host-associated > Mammals > Digestive system > Large intestine > Fecal | place: USA: Wisconsin...
GCTTTGTCTTGTTCTTCGTTGTTTAATTTACAAGGTACTCGCTCCGTCCGTTCGCCTTGCGGCTCAACCGCGGAACAGGTGCTACTATACTCGCTTATTACCTGTTTGTCAATACCTTTTTTCAAAATTTAGAAATTTTTTTCGATGAACCTCATCAGGAGCAGTGCGGTCTGTGCGCGGCTGATCGCCTGAGAGGGATACCAGACGCACTCATCCTCTGTGATCAGGCCGTTTTTCCATGCCCAATCCAATGCGCTGCGGCCGGAATCAGACACCTTTGCGGCATAGGGATAACCGGCCAGGGAACCGTCGGTCTCCGGTTCTCCGGCAAGCCGATAGAGGCTGATGATCGCCTGTTCGCAGGTCATATACTCCCCGACGCCAAAAGCGGTTTCGCTTACCGGGGGAAGGATATCTTTGTTCGTGACCCATGTGACGGCGTCACGGAACCAGATGGTCTCGCTGACGTCGTCGAAATGCGAGGTCAGATCCCCGACGTCGCTGTTGGTGAAGCGATAGAGCAGCAGGGCGAAGAACTCACGCTGGATCGCATATTCCGGCTTGAAGGTCGAGCTGTCGTTGGAGCCGTTCATCAATCCGGACGAAACGACATAATTGACCGCGTTGATATACCAGCTGTCGATCGCCACATCCGTCAGGGTATAGACCGTCTCGCTTCCATCCTCGGCGGTCGTAATGATATCGACGCCCCCCAGTTCCGTGTTCTCCACAACGCGTCCGAGCGGGACGTCTTTTTCCACGCGCTGGAAAGAAAACGCCTCGGCGTCCTCCGCAACGATCTTGCTGCTCTGCGCCTCCTCCAGGAGACGCGCCGCCTCCTCCGCCTCATACTGCACGCGCTTGTGAATGAGAAAAACCGCTCCCACGGCCAGCGCGAGCACCAAAACACGAATGATCAGTTTTTTCATGGCAGGATCATCAACTCCTTGGGCGCGCGGTGGATATTCTCGCAGCCGCCATCCCTGATGATAATAACGTCCTCGATCCGGACGCCGAAGCGGCCGGGCAGATAGATCCCCGGCTCCGCGGAAATGACCGCGCCCGCGGGCAGCGGCTCCGCCCACGTCGTGCTGGCGCGGGGCGACTCGTGGATCTCAACGCCGACGCCGTGGCCGAAGCCGTGACCGAAGTATTCGCCGTAGCCGGCGTCTTCAATGATCTTCGCGGCCGCGTTGTGTACGTCGCGGCCGGGCACTCCCGCCTTTGCGGCGGCGATGCCCGCGAGCTGCGCGCGCAGCACAGTATGGTACACCTTGTCCATTTCCTCCGTCACGTGCCCCACCGCGACCGTCCGCGTCATGTCGGAGCAATAGCCGTGATAGATGCAGCCGAAGTCCATCGTGACGAACTCGCCCGCCGCGATCTTCTTTTCGCTCGGAACGGCGTGAGGCTTGCTCCCGTTCGCGCCGGACGCAACGATCGGGTCAAAGGACATATTCTCCGCGCCGAAGCGGAGCATGAGATAGGTCAGCTTGGCGGCGATCTCCTTTTCGGTCACGCCGTGCCTGATGTCGTTATAGATCTCCGCGAGCGCCTTCTCGGCAATGCGCTGCGCGCCGACAAGCGCCTCGATCTCGGCGTCGTCCTTGACCATGCGCAATCCGGTCATCAGCCCCGTGGCGGGCTTGAGCTCCGCGTGCAGGCTGTTCTGGTACAGCTTGAGCTCGGCGACGGTCATATACTCGTCCTCGAACCCGATGGTCCTGACGCCGTCGCGCTCCGCCGCCTCGTTGATCAGCTTTGAGTAGCTGCAGCCGACCGTCGTCAGGCCGATCTCCGCGTCCGTGACCTGCTCGCCCGCCGCCTCGATGTAGCGGGAGTCCGTCCAATAGTATGCCCGTTTTTTTGTCACCAACGCAACGCCGTCGGTACCGGTGGAATGGAAACCGGAGGCATAGAAACGGTTTGCCTCGTTTGTCAGCAGCATCGCATCGACGCCGCAGCTGTCCAGACGGCAGCGGATCGCAGCAAAGTGATTCATCTGTGGTACCTCCCCGACGGATCGTCGTTCGTATAATCCGTCTTTACCTTATTATATAATATACGTTGGCTTGAATAAATGCCGCTGTAGCCCGAGAGCACGAAGCTGACGGCGCAGGTCAGCGCAAAAAACGGCAGCCCCGACGCGCCGAACAGCTCCATTGCAAGAAAGGTGGACGCCAGCGGGCAGTTGACCGCGCCGCAGAACACGGCGATCAGTCCGACGGCCGCGCCAAAGCCGGCCGGTATGCCCAGCAGCGGCGACGCGACGCAGCCGAAGGTCGCGCCGACGAAGAACGAAGGCACGACTTCGCCTCCCTTGTAGCCCGCCGCGAGGGAAAGCGCTGTGAAGGCAAGCTTGAGCAGGAACGCCGCGCCGACGGCTTCACCCCGCTCTACAGCGCGCGTTATGACGTCCATGCCGGCGCCGTTGTAATCCGTCGTGCCCAGCAGCAGCGTCAGCGCGGCGACCGCCGCGCCGCCCACAGCGATGCGCAGCCACGGGTTCGGCAGCTTCGCCGCGGCGAAGCGCTCCGCGGCATGGATCGTTTCGCAGAACACAATGGACAGCAGCGCGCCCAGCACCGCGAGCAGCGCGACGCGCGCCAGCATCGCCTCGTGCAGCGCCGGGACCGCAACGTCAAACGCCGTGGGCTCGACGCCGATTGCCCTTGCAACGCTCCCCGCCGTCAGCGCGGCGACAAGGCAGGGAAAAAGCTGCGCGAGATAGATCCGGCCCACCGCCGTGATCTCCAGCGCAAACACCGCCGCCGCGACCGGCGTGCCGAACAGCGCGGAGAAGAACGCCGCCATGCCCACGGTGGTCATCGTGCGCAGATCGCTGTCGTCCAGCTGGAGCAGCTGCCCGCTCCGGTAGCCGATGGCGCCGCCCATTTGCAGCGCCGCGCCCTCGCGCCCGACGCTGCCGCCGCCGAGATGCGTCAGGATCGTGGCGAGAAAGATCGCCGGCAGCAGCGCAAAGGACACGCCGTAGCCGGAGTGAATCTCGTCAAGGATGTCGTTCGTGCTCTGCCCCTCGGTGTCGAGCAGCTTATAGATCCCCACGATCGCAAGCCCCAGCACGGGAAGCGTATAAAGCAGCCACGGCTGCCCGGCGCGCAGCTCCGTCACGCGGTGGACGCCGACATGGAACACCGTGCCGACCATGCCGCACAGCACGCCCGTGACCAGAGCGATGGCAAACCACTTCGCCATCGCGCGCAGGTAGACGAACCATGTTCCAGAGAGCTCTCCAAGCTTTTTGCACATATCCCGCTCCCCCTCACAAAAAGTCACATTATTTTATACTGTTTTTTTATATTTGTCCAGTAGCAATCAAGGCGCCCCGCCCGGACGGGCGAAGCGCCTGATCAGAACCAGTATTCAAACGGGCGGGTATCCCGCGCTCAGTTGAGGTCGAAGAGCCTTTTGACGATCTCCCCGCTGCGCAGCAGCTCGCAGACGCGGGCTCCCTCCTCAAGCAGATCGTAGGACATCTCCGCATCCAGCCAATTGATCGTCGTGCCGATGAAGACGCCCTTGAAAAAGCGGAGCATGGCCTCGCGATCCGCCTCGTCGCGCTCGCTTTTCCCGTGCTGCTCGACATAGCGCTTGACGATGGCGTCCCACAGGCATTCCATACTGCCGAGGAAGCTCTCCACGCTGGAGCTGTGGTAGGCGTGGATCAAGCCGCTGCGGTGCTCCTCGGCATACTTCGCCAGAGGGCGCAGACAATCCACGAAAACCAAGGAATTCGGGGAAAACTCAACCATGCCAACCCATTTTGCTTCGATTTCAGCAATCAAAGACGGGATATCGGGAAAATAATAATAGAAAGTATTGCGACTGACGCCGCAACGCGCTACAATATTGTTGACAGTAACACGTTTTGTCGGGTTTTCGTCGAGGAGCTGGATATACGCTTCCATTATTTTCTCTTTTTTGTTTGACATAGACGTTCTCGCTCCATTTACTTTGATTCATTCCCGCGAAAGCCTAATTTATGTGACGCATTATATAATGCATAAGCAAGTTTTTTCAATGCACGATTATTACAAAATCGGGTCTGTCTTTTGAGTGAAACATACACATAATTATATTAAGCTAAATCAAACCACCCTTGTTTTACAGCGGCAGAGGAGCGACCATGATCCGTTTAACAGGCAAAAGTGTACAAGGCGGGCTGAGCGTCGGCCCGATCCATTATCTCCACCGTCTCGGCGCCTCCGGCGAGAAGCGTTCCCAGCTGTCTCCCCGGGAGGAGCAGCTTCGGTTCGAGGCGGCGAAGGATCGCGCCACCACGGATCTCAAGCGTCTTGAGGCGCGCATCGCCGCGCATCTCGGCAACGACGAGGCCGCGATCTTCCTCTTCCAATCCGCCATGCTGGAGGACAACGATTATCTCGACGTCATCCGCTCCTATATCAACGCATCCGCCACGGCGGAGTACGCCGTCGAGCAGACGGAAAAGGCGGTCATCAAGTTCTTCGCCAGTCTGGACAGCAGCTATCTTCAGGCCCGCGCGGCGGATGCGCGCGATCTGTCCCGCCGTCTGACGGGCATTCTATCCGATCGGCCGGCGGGCGGCGGAATGCGCCAGCGTCCGGCGATCCTCGTGGCGGAGGAGCTGTCCCCCAGCGAGGCCGCGCTGCTCGACAGCGGGCTGCTGCTCGGTCTGGTGAGCCGCGAGGGCTCGCCGGACAGCCACATCGCCGTGTTGTCACACGCCATCGGCGTGCCGTCGGTGATCGGCATCCCGGTCGATCCCCGGTGGGAAGGCCACACCGCCATTCTCGACGGCGACAGCGGGACGCTCATCATCGACCCCGACGCGCAGACGCTTGCCGCCGCGCGCCCCCACGCCGCGAACGATTATATCCCCGCATCGCCGGAGCTGACCGTGCTGCGCCGTCCGGGCGAACGCGCGCTGAGCCTGTGCGCCACCATAGACAGCGCGTGGGAGGCGGTGGACGCCTATCGCGTCGGTGCGAGCCGCATCGCCATGTACCGCACCGGCATCCTGCACGGCTGCCGGTCCACGCCCCCGTCCGAGGAGGAACAGCTTGCCGAATACCGCCACACCATTGAGGCGATGCACGGGCGCAGCGCGGCGTTCCAGATGCTTGCGCTCGGCGCTGCCAGCTCGTTCACGCTGCACCCGCGTCCGAACCGCGCAAAGCTCTTTCGGACGCAGCTCCGCGCCATCGTGCGCGCGTCCGTCGTCTCCAACGCGCCGGTGACGGCGCTGCTCACCGGCGCGGAAAGCGCCGCCGATTTCCGCTGGGCGCGGCGCCAGCTGCGCCGCTGCCGGCAGGAGCTGGAGTCGGCTGGGCTCGGCTTCCACGAGGTGCGTCTCGGCGCGGTGATCGACTCGCCTCACGCCGTCCTTCTCACCGACGTGCTCTCCGCCGAATCGGAGCTTCTGGTCATTGACGGCGAAGCGCTCATGCAGGCCACGATCTATCACAGCGAGGGCAGCGGAGATCAGGCGCTGCCGAACTACCACGCGCTCGGCTGGATGCTCCGCCGCATCCTGCTGGCGGGACACAGCCACGGCTGCGCCGTTATCATGTCCGGCGAGCTGGATCAGTTCCCGCAGGCGGTCCGCGCGCTGTCGGAGCTGGGCTTTGACGCGCTGGCCGCGCCCGTGCGCTCGCTGCTGCCGCTGCGCGCCATGCTGTCGGACAGCGTCGAATAGTCAGGGAGGGACTCAAATGAAGAAGAATTGGATCGCCGCGCTGCTCGTCTGTGCCCTGCTCGCAGGCTGCGGCGCAAAGCAGCCGGAAGCGCCGCAGCCCGCCGCCGGGCTTCCCGGCGAAGCGCCCGTTTCGGCGCAGAGCGCTGAGCCGCCCGTCGAACCCGCCGAGCCGGAAACGCCCGTCGAGCGCGACGTGCCCGAAACGGTGGAGGTGCTCGACCTACGCGTTGACGAGCGCTATGCGTTTGACGAGGTGGACGGCGGCTGGGCGGAGGTGCGCCATCCGGTCTACGAGCTGGGCTGCCTCACCTCGGACGGCGAAACGGTGCTGCCGGACAATTCCGACGCGCTGAACGGCGCGCTCGGCCGGATCAACGACGCGCTGCTTCTCGACGCGAAGGCGGCGTGGCAGAGCTTTGGCACGGCGTCGGACGAGCAGACGCTCTACGACCGCACGGACGCCTTTGTCACCCGCGCCGACAGCGTCGCCGTGTCCTTCTACGAGCAGAAAGACCGCATCCGGGACGAAAAATGGGGCTATCGGGAGGTCAACTTCCGCTCGCACAACCTCGACGCCCGCACGGGCGAGGAGCTGTCCTTTGCCGATGTGTTCCGCGACACGAACGCCCTGCCGAAGCTCCTGCTCGAGGCGTTCGCGGCGGAATACCCCGACTGCGCCTTCCACGACAACGCGGAGGAGCGCATCCGCCAATGCGTCGAAAGCGGCAGCGGCGACCTCTGCTTCGCGCTCGGCTACGGATTTGTCCACGTTTTCGCAAACGAGTACATCATCAGCGGCGAACCGTGGGGCCACCACATCACGCTGTCCTACAGCCGGTATCCCGATCTGGTCTACGCGTTCTGCGACACGGCGCCCGAACGCTGGATCATGCCGATGGACTACGGCGTTACCTACTGGCTCGGCGGCACGGGCTGGCGGATGGACTGCGCCGAGATCCCGGAGAGCGACGACGTCCTCTGGTCCGTCACGGCGACGAGCGCGCCGGACGCGTCCTGCGAGGAGGAGTTCTACGGCTATGCGCCCGTCTGCTATCTGGCAAACACCTGGGAGTACGGCTTCCTCTACCTCGACGTTCCCGCCGGCGACGTGTCCGCGCACACGAACGTCTACGAGCTGACGGACGCGGGCGCGGTGAAGTACATCCAGGAGCCGCTGGCGCTGGCGATCCGTTCGGATTCCCCGCTCGATCCCGACTGGCTGCTCATGTCGCTCGACCTGGCGGTGTCCGAATATCCCCTTCTGATGGTTCCCCACGCCGCCTACCGCCTGCGCGAAAACGGGCTTCCCGAGATGATCGGCGGCGTGTACGACCTCGACGGCCCATGGGTGCGGCTGCGCGAGGGCGGGCGTTTCAACCCCGACAACCGCGAAAACGCCGCCGTTTCCGGCGGGATGTGGACGCTGATCGCCGGGCAGCGGATGCGCCCCTATCAGACCGACCTGAACACCTTCCTCGACTTCGTCACCGACGACTGGCGCGTCGTCCGCTTCGCCATCACGCATTTCGGCTACGGCATGACGCTCGACGACAGCGCGCCGGACGAGCTGTTCGAGCCGGACGAAGCCGCGGGCTGAGCCGCGCTTGACATCGCTCCGCCGGACGGATATACTATGATAATGTAAGAACCAGCGCGCCGCGCACAGCCGCGCGGTGAAAACAAGACACTTCAAGGGGGTAAATGTTATGGGATTGATCGCAGCAGCACTGAGCGCCGCAAGCGGCGTACTGTCTGACACCTATCGGGACTATTTTTTGTGCGATGCGTTGAGTGACGACGTTCTTCTCGCCAAGGCGCGCAAGCGCGCGGGCGGCGGATCGGACAACATCATTTCCAACGGCTCGATCCTTGCCGTGGCGGACGGCCAGTGCGCCATCGTGGTGGAGCAGGGCAAGATCGCCGAGCTCTGCGCCGAGCCGGGCGAGTACGTCTATGACAACACCACCGAGCCGTCCCTGTTCTACGGCAGCCTGAGCGCAAACATCAAGCAGACCTTCGCCAACCTCGGCAAGCGCATTTCCTTCGGCGGCAAGGCCGCCATGGACCAGCGCGTTTACTACGTCAACACCCGCGAGCTGATGGGCAACAAGTACGGCACGCCCTCGCCCGTTCCCTTCCGCGTCGTGGACGCGAACGTCGGGCTGGACATGGACATCTCCATCCGCTGCTTCGGCGAGTACAGCTATCACATCATCGACCCGATCCTGTTCTATACGAACGTCGTCGGCAACGTCGCGGGCAGCTACACGCGCGACATGATTGACAGCCAGCTCAAGAGCGAGCTGCTCACCGCGCTCCAGCCCGCCTTTGCGCGCATCTCCGCGATGGGCGTACGCTACTCGGCGCTGCCCGGCCACACGACGGAGATCGCCGAGGCGCTCAACGCGGAGCTGTCCCCCAAGTGGCGCGAGCGCCGCGGCATCGAGATCGTCGCCTTCGGCGTCAACTCCGTCAAGGCGAGCGAGGAGGACGAGAAGCTCATCAAGGAGCTCCAGCGCAACGCCGCGTTCCGCGATCCGCGCATGGCGGCGGCGCATCTGACCAGCGCGCAGGCCGACGCGATGAAGGCCGCCGCCTCCAACACCGCCACCGGCGCGGTGATGGGCTTCATGGGCATGAACGCCGCGGCGAACGCGGGCGGCGTCAACGCAGCGTCCCTGTACCAGATGGGCGCGCAGCAGCAGGCCGCTCCCGCCGCTCCGGCGGCGGACAGCTGGGTCTGTCCGGGCTGCGGCAAGACGGTCAGCGGCAAGTTCTGCCCCGAGTGCGGCACCAAGCGTCCCGCTCCGGCGCCCGCCGGCGGCTGGACGTGCACGAAGTGCGGCGCCACCGGCACGGGCAAGTTCTGCCCCGAGTGCGGCTCTCCCAAGCCCGCGGGCGCTCCGCAGTACAAGTGCGACAAGTGCGGCTGGACGCCGGCCGATCCGGCGAATCCGCCGAAGTTCTGCCCGCAGTGCGGCGACCCGTTTGACGCCGCCGACCTCTCCTGAGGAGGGAAGCACATGGGCCTTTTCAACGATCTGCTGGGAAAGACCGCGGGCGCGGCCGTCAGCAAGGCGGTCAACACGGCGGTCAACACGGCGGCCCGCGCCGCCGGCACGACCGAGGTCAGCTTCCCGTCCGTTCCGACCAGCCTTGACGCGTTCTGCGCCCTGCCGCAGGCGTCCATGGCGACGCCCGCCGACACCGCCGCGCTGACCGTGCTGGCGCTTTGCCTCTATCCCGACAACCGCGAGCTTTCGCTTGCCGCTCTGGACTTCCTGCGTGGCCCGCGCCCGCTCAGCGGCGTGGACAAGCAGTTCCTCGCCGACCGGTTCATGGACGGCAAGGGCTATGTGCCGCGCTCCTACTTCAACGGCGCGACGCCGCAGAACGACTACACACCCTCCCAGCCGCTGACGCTGCGCATCACCGCGGGGCCTTACGCCTATCAGCAGGAGGGGTACGCCAAGCTGGAGCTGCGCTCCGGCGGAGCGGACAGCCCGCGCGCCGTGCAGCTGCGCAAGGCGAAGGACGGCAAATGGTACCTCTGGGAGCAGTTCCTGCTGCCGGACATCCGCAAGCCGGAAAGCGAAAATCCGTGGGCATAACGCCCGAACAACGCAAAGGAGTGGCCATTATGGGTCTTTTCGGTCTCTTCAACAAGAAAAACTGCTCCATCTGCGGCGGGGAGATCGGCCTGCTGGGCAACCGCAAGCTGGAGGACGGCAATCTGTGCAAGGCCTGCGCGAAGAAGCTCTCGCCCTGGTTCAGCGACCGGCGCAAAAGCACCGTGGATCAGATCCGCGAACAGCTGAAGTACCGCGAGGAGAACCAGGCGGCGGTCGCGGCGTTCCATACGACGGTCTCGCTGGGCGATTTCTGGAAGCTGCTTGTGGATGAGGACGCGAACAAGTTCCTCGTGACCCGCGGCTCCAGCCTTGCCGCCGAGAACCCCGACGTGCTGGACTTTTCCCAGATCACGGGCGTCGATTTCAACATCAACGAGGATCAGGACGAGGTGATGGACGAACGGCCGAACGGCGAGTCCGTGTCCTTCTCCCCGCCCCGCTACAACTACAGCTACGACTTCGAGATCGTCATCCGCGTCAACCACCCGTACTTTGACGAGATGCGCTTCCAGCTCAACGGCAGCAGCGTCTGCACGACGCAATCCGCCGTCATCGCCGTGCGCAAGCCCGATCCGCACCGCAGCTCGGCCTACACCAAATACGAGGAAATGGGCGACGAGATCGTCTCGCTGCTGCGGGAGGGCCGCCGGCACACCCGCGAGGCTGCCGCTGCCGCCGCCGCGCCCAAAGCCGCGCGGGTCTGCCCCGCCTGCGGCGCCTCCACCACGCCCGGCGCCGACGGCCGCTGCGAGTTCTGCGGCACGCCGCTTGTCTGAGCCTCTCTTTTCCGCATCAAGCCGCCCCGTCCGGGGCGGCTTTTTTATGCAAAAAAATGTTGTACGTACATTTCAAATGTGATAGAATACATTAGAATTGGCAAAACATATCGCGCACTCACCCAAACTCCCGATTGCCGGAGGCGAACAATCAATGATTCGACTGTTGATTTACCTCGGAAGCGCGTTGATGGTCTACAACATCATCGGGTTTATCAAATTTGCCCGCTATGTCAGACGGTTGAAAACATGGACGGCAAGCGCAGCGATCCTTCACTTTCCCATCGTTCTTCTGGTGTTGTTTCTGCTGGGCTACCTTGCGGTCGGCTTTCTCGGCAAGCCCGACCTGATCGTTTCGGGCATCCTGTTCGGCGGCAGCATCTTCGTCTTTGTGATGTACCGCCTGCTCAAGGGCGTTACCCAGCACATCATGGAGAACGAAAAGCTGGAGATCGAGCTGATGGCGCTGGAGGAGTCCAGCCACGCCAAGGCGAACTTCCTCGCCAGCGTCAGCCACGAGATGCGCACGCCCCTGAACGTCATCATCGGGCTGGACAACGCCGCGCTGAACGATCCCAGCCTGCCGCAGAGCATCCACGAAAAGCTTTTAAAGATCCGCCTGAGCGCCCGCCATCTGCTGGGGCTCATCAACAACATCCTCGAGCTGAACCGCGCCGAATCCGGCAAGCTGACGCTCAAGAGCGAGGCGTTCCGCCTTTCCGACGAGCTGGAGCAGGTCAACGCCATCGCGCAGGCCCTGTGTGACGAGAAGGGGCTGGAATACCGCACATCCGTGCAGGGGCTCGCATCCGGACGCTATGTTGGCGATGCGGTGCAGCTGAAAAACGTATTGCTGAGCATTCTGGAAAACGCCGTGAAGTACACGGACACCCCCGGAAGCGTGCGCTTCGACGTGTCCTGCGACGCGCAGGGCGAAGCAGCGGACACGCTGCGCTTTTCCGTCACGGACACCGGGATCGGCATCTCTCCGGAATTCCTGTCGAAGATGTTCTCCATGTTCGCGCAGGAGGACGACAGCTCCACCAGCCGCTTCGGCGGCAGCGGCCTGAGCCTCGCCCTGTCCAAACAGATCGTCGATCTGATGGGCGGCAAGATCGGCGCACAGAGCGAAAAGAACGTCGGCTCCACCTTCACCGTCACGGTCTCGCTCCCGCGCGACGGGGACGCCGAGCCTTCCGCCGCTCCGGCCGACGCAGCCGGCGTCTCGCTGGAGGGCCGCCGCATCCTGCTCGCGGAGGACATCCCCGAAAACGCGGAGATCGTCACGGATCTTCTGGAGCTGGAGGGCGTCGAGGCCGACCACGCGGAGAACGGCCAGCGCGCGCTGGAGCTGTTCTCCCAGTCGCCTCCGGGATACTACGACGCGATCCTGATGGATCTGCGTATGCCGGTCATGGACGGTTTCGAGGCGACCCGCCTCATCCGCGCGCTGGACCGGCCGGACGCGGAAACGATCCCCATCGTCGCGCTGACGGCGAACGCCTTTGCAGAGGACGTGCGCCGGACGCTCGGCGCGGGCATGAACAAGCACCTCGCCAAACCCGCCGAGGCGGATGCCCTGTATGAAACGCTGCGCGAACAGATCGGGAAGGCGCCGCAAGCCGGAGGAAAAACGGAATGATACGATCCAAACAAATCCAGCGCCCCCAGCTCGTGCTGGTGGTAGACGACCAGGAGATCAACCGCGACGCGCTCGGCGTCATCCTCGAGGATGATTATGAGATCATCTATGCCGGCGGCGGCAGGGAGGCGCTCGATCTGATCCGCGAGCGCGCGGACGAGCTCTCCGTCGTTCTGCTTGACCTGATGATGCCGGTGATGAGCGGCTTCGAGGTGCTGGACGTCATGAAGAACGACGAATCGCTGCGCCGCATCCCGGTCATCGTGCTGACCGCGGAAAAAAGCGCCGAGCTTCGGGCGCTGCAGCTGGGCGCGGCGGACTTCATCACCAAGCCCTTCGATATGCCGGAGGTCATCCTTGCCCGCGTGGGCCTTCGCTCATCGAGCTGAGCGAAGGCCGCCAGCTTATTTCCGCCGCCGAGCATGACAGCCTGACCGGGCTCTACACCCGCAACTTCTTCTTTGAATACGCGAACCGGCTGTTCCAGTACCAACCCGAGCTGCACATGGACGCCATTGTGATCAACGTCGAGCAGTTCCACTCGGTCAACGCGCTCAACGGCTTCGACTTTGGCGACGAGGTGCTGCGCGTTATCGGCAGCGAGCTGCGCGACTTCCTCTCGAAGACGGAGGGCATCGCCTCGCGTCAGGACGCCGACCGCTTTGATGTGTTCTGCGTCTGCCAGCCGGATTACCGCGCGCTGCTCGACCGCCTGCAAAAGAAGGTCAACGAGCTCTCGTCCAACGTCAACATCCATCTGCGCATGGGCGTGCAGCCGTGGCAGGAGGGCGTGGAGCCGGTCGTGATGCTCGACCGTGCGTGCGCCGCCTGCAACATGGCGCGCGGCAACTTCCAGAACCCGCTGGTCATCTACAGCGAGAAGCACCGGGAACGGGAGCTTCTCAACCAGCGGCTGCTCAACGATCTGGCCGCCGCGACCGAGGAGCGCCAGTTCAAGGTGTACTACCAGCCCAAGTACGACATCCTGTGCGACCCGCCGCGGCTTGCCAGCGCGGAGGCGCTGATCCGCTGGGAGCATCCGGAGCTGGGCACGATCTCTCCCGGCAGCTTCATCCCGCTGTTCGAGGGCAACGGCCTGATCGGCGTGGTGGACAGCTTTGTGTGGCGCGAGACCGCGCGGCAGATCGCCGAGTGGCGCGACAAGTACCACTTCACGCTTCCCGTGTCCGTCAACCTGTCCCGCTCGGACGTGTTCGACCTCACGCTGACCGACCAGCTGATCCGCCTCGTCGAGGACAACCACCTCCAATACAAGGACCTCAAGCTGGAGGTCACGGAGTCCGCCTACACCGACAACGCCAAGGAAGTGCTCAGCGTGATCGCCAACCTGCGGGAGCTGGGCTTCCAGATCGAGATGGACGACTTCGGATCGGGGTATTCCTCGCTGAATATGCTCTCCGATATGCCCGTCGACGTGTTGAAGATGGACATGAAGTTCATCCGCAACATCGAAACCAGCGAAACGGACCGCCGTCTGCTGTCCCTCATCCTCGACATTGCGAAATATCTTAACGTCACCGCCGTGGCGGAGGGCGTCGAGACCGAGGGTCAGCTGAACATCCTGCGCGAGGGCAACTGCGATCTGGTGCAGGGGTATTACTTCTCCCGCCCGCTCCCGCCCGAAGAGTTTGAACTGTTGATCCAACGAGAACTGAACATAGAAAGGAACGGATAATCATGACACTTCAGGAACTGTATCAGAATATCGACGGCGACTATGCCCAGGCTCTGCGCGTGCTGCGCATGGATAAGCTGCTGGATAAGCACATCCGCAAGCTGGCTCAAAACGGCGTGGTGGACACGCTGCTGAAAGCTGGCGAAGGGATGGAGCCGACCGCGCTCTTCGAGGCGGCGCACGCGGCAAAGGGCGTTTGCTCCAACCTCGGTCTGGTGAAGCTCGCCGCCGCCGCGTCCGACATCGCGGAGGAGTTCCGCCCCGGCAACCCGCGCCGCATGAGCGACACGGAAGTGAAGGAAAAGATGGACGCCATCCGCGAGCTGTACCGGAAAACAGCCGAAGGGATCCGCCAGTACGAAAACGGCTGATCCCCCCTGAACGAAACCTCGACCGCAAAGGAGTGTGACCGCAGATGAACAGCGCAGCCAAACAATCCCCGAGGAGCCCGTCGCCCTATCTGTCTGTTCTGGGCGCATGGGCGCTGGCGTTCGGATGCAGCGTCGGCTGGGGCTCGTTTGTCATGCCCGGCACAACATTTCTGCCCATCGCCGGCCCGATCGGCACCGCGATCGGCATTTCCGCCGGCGCGATCGCCATGCTGATCCTGGGCGCCAACTTCCACTATCTGATGAACCGCTTTCCCGGCGGAGGCGGAACCTACACCTACACGAAGCTGTGCTTCGGTCCCGATCACGGCTTCGTCAGCGCGTGGTTCCTCATCCTGACCTACGGCGCGATCCTGTGGGCGAACGCCACGGCGCTGCCTTTGATCCTGCGCACGCTGGTGGGCGATATGTTCCAGTTCGGCTTCCTCTATGAGATCGCGGGCTTCCAGATCTACATGGGCGAGCTTTTGATGGTGATCCTGTCTCTGGCGATCGCCGCGGTGATCTGCCTCAACCGCCGCGTCGCGGCAAATACGCAGATCCTTATGGCGCTGATCCTGTTCGGCGGCATCCTCGTCTGCTTCGGCGCGGCAATGTCGAAGAACAGCAGCCCCACCGTGTTCACGCCCGCGTTTTCTCCCTCCCGCAGCTCGCTCAGCGGCGTTTTTACGATCTTCGCGCTGGCGCCCTGGGCGTTCGTGGGCTTTGAATCCATTTCGCACTCCACGGCGGAGGCAAAGTTCCCCTTGAAGCGCACCTTCCCGATCCTCGTCGTCGCCATCGTTACGGCGGGCGCCGCCTACATCCTGCTCTCGCTCCTCGCCGTGACGGCGCTGCCCGAGGGCTGCGAGACCTGGGTCGGCTACACGCAAAAGCTTGGCAGCTTCTCCGGCGCCGCGTCCCAGCCCACCTTCTTCGCCGCCCGCACAGCGCTGGGCACCGCCGGCTCGGTCATTCTCGGCGCGGCGGCGGTCGGCGGCATCTTCACGGGACTGATTGGGAACTACATCGCCCTCAGCCGCCTGCTGCGCGCCATGTCCGAGGACGGCCTGTTCCCGGACTGGCTCGGCAAGCTGGACGAATATGACGTGCCGCGCAACGCCATTCTGGTCATTTTCTTTGTCTCCCTGCCGCTGCCCTTCCTCGGCCGCACGGCGATCAGCTGGATCGTGGACGTCACCACCGTCGGCGCGACGATCGCCTACGCCTTCGCCTCCGCCGCGACATGGCGAACGGCGAAGAACGAGGGCGACAAGCTCATGACCTCCGTCGGCTTCGTGGGCATCATCACGTCCCTGCTGTTCGCGCTGGTGTTCCTGATCCCGAACATCACGTCGGTCAGCACCCTCTCCACGGAATCCTATCTGATTCTCGCGGTATGGAGCATCCTCGGCTTCCTGTTCTTCCGCTTCATCCTCAGCCGCGACACAGAGCGCCGGTTCGGGCGTTCCATCGTGGCGTGGGTCGTTCTGCTGGGGCTGATCATCTTCACCTCCAGCGTCTGGATGAGCCAGTCTGTGGAGCGCACCATCGCGGACTCCGTCATGCCCATCCAGTCCTATTACATCGAGCGGCTGCGCAAGGCGGGCGTCGATATCGTCACCGGCGCCACACAGCCCGCCGTCGCCTATGTGGAAAACGAGCTGAAAAACATCGACAGGAGCCTCGACATCAGTCTGGGGATCCAGTTGGTCATGATCATCGGCGCGCTGGCGATCCTCTTCGACATCAACCGCCATATGCAGCGCCGCGAAAAGCAGATCGAGATCGAAAAGGTGCTGGCGGAGGAATCCAGCCGCGCCAAGTCCAGCTTCCTCTCGAACATGAGCCACGAGATCCGCACGCCGATGAACGCCATCATCGGTCTGGACAACATCGCGCTGCGCAACCCGAACCTCCAGCCCCAGACGCGGGACCAGCTGGAGAAGATCGGCGCGAGCGCCAAGCATCTGCTGACCCTGATCAACGACATTCTGGACATGAGCCGCATCGAGTCCGGACGGGTCGTGCTGAAAAACGAGGAGTTCTCCTTCCACGAGTTTCTGGATCAGATCAATATCATCATCAACGGACAGTGCGAGGACAAGGGCCTGCGCTATAAGTGCAACATCGTCGGCAGCGTCGCGGATTACTACTGCGGCGACGACATGAAGCTCAAGCAGGTGCTCATCAACATCCTCGGCAACTCCGTCAAATTCACCAATCCTCCCGGCAGCGTCACGCTGATCGTCGAGGAAGTTCAGCGCTTCGAGGAGAAGCGCACCTTGCGCTTCTCCATGCGGGACACCGGCGTCGGCATGGATAAGGCGTTCATCCCCAAGATCTTCGAGGCGTTCTCGCAGGAGGACGCCACCTCCACCAACCACTACGGCGGCAGCGGTCTCGGCATGGCGATCACCAAGAACTTTGTCGAGATGATGAACGGCGAGATCGAGGTCGACAGCGAAAAGGGCGTCGGCTCCGTCTTCACCGTCACCGTTACGCTCCGCGCCTCCGACCGCGTCTATGAGCCGGAGAACGGCGTCAGCCTCCCCGACGGCCTGACCGCTCTGGTCGTGGACGACGACGAGATCGCCTGCGAGCACACGCAGATCGTCCTGCAGGGGCTGGGCGTGCGCACTGAGGCCGTGACCAGCACGACCGAGGCCCTGCAAATGCTGCGTGACGCGCACGGCTGGGGCCACGGCTACGACCTGTTGGTGACCGACTACAAGATGCCCGATATGAACGGCATGGATCTGACGAAGGCGCTGCACGACTTCGACGGCAGCAAAACCGCCGTCATCATGCTGACGGGCTACAACTGGGAGATCATCGAGGACGAAGCAATGGCGGCGGGCGTGGACGGCATCATCGCCAAGCCGCTTTTCCCCGACAGCCTCCTGCACGCGATCCACAGCGTGCTGCTCAAGCGCGCCGGCATAGCGCCGCACCCCTCCGTCGAGGCGAAGGAAGAAGCGCCCGTCAGCGCCAGACTCGCCGGATGCCGCGTGCTGATGGCGGAGGACGTGGAGCAGAACGCCGAGATCCTGCAAGACCTGCTCGATCTCGAGGACATCGAGTCCGAGCACGCGAGAAACGGCAGGTTCGCCGTGGAGCTGTTCTCCGAAAAGCCGGTCGGCTACTTCGACGCCATCCTGATGGACGTCCGTATGCCCGTGATGGACGGCTTGGCCGCCACGCGCGCCATCCGCGCCCTTGACCGTCCGGACGCCAAGACCATCCCGATCATCGCCATGACCGCAAACGTCTTTGACGAGGATGTGGAGCGCTCCCTGCAGGCGGGCATGAACGCCCACCTCTCCAAGCCCATCGAGCCGGAGCGCCTGTACGAAACGATGGCGAGGCTTGTCCACCGCGACACCGAGTAAACAGACGCAGCAGAATATGCCGCGGCGCGGAACGCAGCAACGCGGTCCGCGCCGCCTCTTTTCCAGATCAAACGGAGGTGGATCATGAAGAAAGCCGCAATTCTCCCGGCCGCGCTCGGTCTGGGCGCGACCGGATTGTTTGGGCTCTATCACCACATTTTCTACTCCCCCGTCGGCAAACAGGGGGACGATCTGCGCTTCGCGCTCCCCCACCGCAGCGAGGAGGACCGCCTGCGCAGCATCGCATTGATCGAGCGCCTGAACGCGCGGCTGTACGAGCGCGTGAGCATCACGTCCCACGACGGTCTGCGCCTTGCCGGACGCTACTACCACACCCGCGACGGCGCGCCGCTCGCCATCCTCTTCCACGGCTACCGCGGCACACCGTCGCGCGATTTCTGCGGCGGCGCGGACATCTGTCTCACGGCGGGCTACAACCTTCTGATGATCGAGCACCGCGCCCACTGCTCCAGCGAGGGGCACACGATCAGCTTCGGCGTCAACGAGCGTCGAGATTGTCTGCTCTGGGCGCAGTACGCGGCGAAGCGCTTCGGGCCTGACGTCAGGATCCTGCTCGTCGGCATCTCCATGGGCGCGGCGACAGTGCTGATGGCGTCGGAGCTGCCCCTGCCGGAGAACGTGCGCGGCATCATCGCCGATTGTCCGTACACCTCGCCCAAGGCGATCATCAAGGAGGTCGCGCGACGGCGCGGCCTGCCCGCCGACTTCCTGTGGCCGTTCGCCGAGCTGAGCGCCCGCGTGTACGGCGGCTTCTCCCCCGCCGAGGGCGACGCGGTCGAGGCGGTGAAGCACGCAAGGACGCCGATCCTGCTGATCCACGGCGAGGCGGACAGGTTCGTCCCCTGCGAAATGGGGCGTGCGATCGCCGCGGCGAACCCGTCGCTCGTCGAGTTCCACACCTTCCCCGGCGCGGGCCACGGCATCAGCTATCTGGTGGACACGCCGCGCTATACCGAGATCGTCAATCACTTCTGCGACCGCGTTCTGCGGGACTGAAAGGAGCTATTATGCTGGAACGATACAGAAGCAAATTTGTCACGCCCGAGCAGGCGGCGCGTGAGGCCGTGCGCGACGGCGACTGGGTGGATTACGGCTTCGGCGCGGCCTTTCCCGAACTGATGGACCGCGCCCTCGCCGCGCGCGTCGGCGAGGTTCGGGACGTGAAGATCCGCGGCGGCCTGGTCATCGCGCCGCACATTGAGGTCATGGAGCGCGACCCGGAGCAGCGGTCGTTCCACTGGTACAGCTGGCACATCGGCGATCTGGAACGCAAGCTGCAGGCGCAGGGGCTGGTCACGTTCGTCCCCGCGCTGCTGCGCTCCGTGCCGGAGCTGTACCGCCGCCATCTGCGCGTGGACGTCGCGTTCGTCCCGGTCTCATCGCCGGACGAAAGCGGACGGTGCAGCCTCGGCCTGTGCAACTACACGTGGAAGACCATCATCGAGCAGGCGCGCACGGTGGTCTTTGAGATCAACGAGCGTTTCCCCAAGCTCTACGGCGTGGACGGCTCGCACACTGTTCACCTCTCGCAGGCGGACTACATCGTAGAGGGCGAGCACGCGCCGCTGCCGACGCGCGGCTACAAGGCGCCGAGCGACGTCGAGCGCACCATCGCCGCCCACGTCGTGCGGGAGATCCCCAACGGGGCGACGCTGTCCCTCGGCGTGGGGGCGATCCCGTTCACGATCGCCAGCATGATCGCGGAATCCGACCTGCGCGACCTCAGCTGCCACACCGGCACGATCAGCGACGCGTTCCTCGCGCTGTGGAAAGCCGGAAAGCTGACCAACGCGAAAAAATCCTTTGACGCCGGGCGCTCCACATGGAACCTCGCCATGGGCTCGCAGGAGCTGTACGACTGGCTGGGCGCGAACCCGGTCCTGTTCCATCCCGACAGCCTCGACTACGTCCACGACCCCTACCGCATCGCGCGGCTGGAGAACGTCATCTCCATCAACGGCGGCGTCGAGGTCGACCTCATGGGTCAGGAGAACGCCGAATCCGCCGGAACGCGCCAGCTCTCCGGCACGGGCGGGCAGCTTGACTTTCTGGAGGGCGCGTTCCGCTCGAAAGGCGGCAAAGGCTTCATCTGCATCGCCTCCACACGCGTAAAGAAGGACGGCACGCTCAAGTCGAACATCGTGCCCTGCATCCCGGCGGGCAGCGCCTCCTCCGCGCCGCGCACCATGACGCAGTACATCGCCACCGAATACGGCGTCGCCAATCTCGCGGGGCTGTCCCTGCGCGAACGCGCCGAGGCGATGATCGCCATCGCGCATCCCGACTTCCGCGCGGAGCTGAGCGAATACGCCAAAAACTTCAAATAAGCAAAAACAGAGGCTATTGACCATGCGGTCAATAGCCTCTGATCTCAAATTTGCGTTCGTGCGGCACGGGCGTGATCTCCAGCACCTCCATGTGGTCGATGCGGATGTGGTCCTTGCTCTTGAGCCGGATGACCAGCTGCCGCAGCGCGCTCAGACGCCCCTGCGCCTCCATCTCCACGCTCCCGTCCTCGCGGTTGTCCACCCAGCCGGTGAGATACAGCTCGCGGGCAAGGTAGAACGCGGTATAGCGGAAGCCGACGTGCTGCACGCGCCCGAAAAAGCGCACGCGCCACCGCGCGATCTTCGCCGCTTCGTCGCTCATAGGCTGTCCAGCCATTCCACGGCGGCAAGCGCGGCGACCGCGCCGTCCGCGACGGCGGTGGTGAGCTGGCGCACCGCTTTTTTGCGGCAGTCGCCCGCGACGAACAAGCCCTCCGTGCCCGTGCGGCAGCCCTCGTCCGCGTCGGCATAGCCCGCGTCGTCCAGCCGGAGCAGCGGCGCGAACGCGTCCAGATCGGGCTGTCCGCCGACGGCAATGAACAGTCCCTCGACCGCAAGCTCCCGCGGCTTGCCCTCCTGCTCCACGACCACGCCGCTCAGCTCGCTGCCGCCCAGCAGCTCGCGCACCTGCGCGTTCAGCACGAATTCGACGTTGCCGCGCTTCTCCAGCGCCGCAACGAGCGCGCGCTCTCCGCGGAAGCTGTCGCGGCGGTGGACAAGGTAGACCCTCGCGCAGGTCTCGCTGAGCAGCAGCGCGTCCTGCAGGGCGCTGCTGCCGCCGCCGACCACCGCCACCGCGCAGTTTTTGTAGAACGCGCCGTCGCACACGGCGCAGTAGCTCACGCCGCTGCCGGTCAGCTCCTCCTCGCGCGCGACGCCAAGCGTGCGTGGCTTCGCGCCGGCGGCAAGGATGACCGCCTTCGCCTCAAACACAGCGCCCGAGGCGCACTCGACGGTCTTCTCCGCGCCGCTCACCCGCAGGGCGGCGACCTCCTCCAGCTCGACCTCCGCGCCCTGGTCCATCGCCTGCGAGAGCAGCTTGTCCGCCAGCTCCGTGCCGGAGATCGAGGCAAAGCCCGGGAAGTTCTCGACTCTGTGCGACTGGGTGATCTGCCCGCCAAAGCCGTCCTTTTCCACGACGAGCACGCGCTTTCCGGCGCGGCAGGCATAGACTGCGGCGGTCAGCCCCGCGGGGCCTCCACCGATGATGACAATATCGTACATGGCATTCTCCTCATGAAGCGGCGCTGCGCGCCGAATTCCGTGTTATCCTATCACGCCTTGGCGGAAAAGTAAAGAGCGCCTCAGGGCAGCAGGCGGCGGATCAGGCGCAGCAGGTACGAGGCGTTGCCCGACAGCTGCCGGCGCGTCAGCGTACCGCGTTCCAGCGCCGCGCGCATATCCTTCAGGTCGCGGACGCTGCCGGGCATCATCAGGCTGCTGCCCGCCGCGGCCGCCGCCCCCGCGTCCGGCGCGGGATAATGCGAATGCTTCGTGCGGGTCATGCCGTCCACGAACCAGTCGGTCATCACCACGCCGTCGAAACCGAACTCCGCGCGCAAAACGTCGGAGATCAGCGCGCGGCTCTGCGCGGTGTGGACGCCGTTGAGCAGGTTATACGAGGTCATCAGCGCGCAGGGCCGCGCGTCGCGGATGCAGCGCTCGAAGCCGCGGAGGTACAGCTCGCGCAGGGCGCGTTCGCTGACAAGGCTGTTGTTGTCGTGGCGGTTCGTCTCCTGATTATTCGCCGCGCAATGCTTGACCGTTGCGCCGCAGCCGGGGTGCGCCTGCACGCCGCGGACCAGCGCGGCGGCAAACTCACCGCTGACGAGCGGGTCCTCGGAGAAGTATTCAAAGTTGCGCCCGCAGCGGATGTCGCGCTGGATGTTCAGCGCCGGCGCCAGCCACAGCTGCACGCCGAAGCGCTCCATCTCCGCGCCGACGACGTCGCCGCAAAGCTCCGCAAACGCGGTATTCCAGCTCTGCGCGATCGCCGTGCCGATGGGGATGGCGGTGCAATACTGATGCTCGATCTCCGTGCCGCGGCGCGGCTTTTTCGCCGTCAGATCCAGCAGCGCCTTGAGCGGCGCGCCGAGAAACGCCGTCACGCTCTCGGGATAGGGCATACCGATGCCGTGAACGCCGCGCGCGTCGCGGAAGAAATCGCGGCTCAGGCGCAGGCCCGCGGGCCCGTCGGAGAGGACGAGTGCCGGGACGCCGCGCTCGCGCAGCAGGCCGCAGGTCTCCCCCGCCGCGCCCGCAACGCTCTGCGCGCTGTCGCCGCTCAGGCGCGGCAGGCGCGATCGCGGATCGAACGCGCCGATGCCCAGCAGCATCAGCTCCTCGTCGCTCAGCGCGTCCGCCTCCGGCTCGATGCGCGCCGGAAGCTCATAGCTCACGGTTTGGCGCGGGATATCCTCCGCCGCGACGGTGACGACCGGCAGGCCGTCCGCCAGCGCCTCCGCCGGGCGATGCGGCGGACGCCAATCCACGAAGCCGCAGGGCTCGACCGCGTGGCGCACCGTCCGCACCGTGACGTCCGCCGTAAGCCGCAGCAGCGCGCAGGGCGCGGCGTCACGGCTGGACGTGCCGACGCGCAGGACATAGTCCCCACCCTCCAGCACATAGGCGCAGCGCGCCGCGTCGAAGGACGCGAGGTCGGACAGGCGGAACGATAGCGTCAGCTCCGTCTCGCCGCGCGGCGGAAGCTCGTCGGTCTTGGCGAAGGCGGCGAGCGACTGGAACGGCTGGTCCAGCGTCCCCTGCGGCGGGGAGGCGTAGAGCTGCACGGTCTCTTTGCCGCTCCGCGCGCCGGTGTTGCGCACCGCGGCGCGCAGCGTGATCGTCTCGCCGGACGCGCGCGTCTCGAGCGGCGTGACCGCGAATGTGGTGTATCCCAGCCCGAAGCCGAAGGGGAACAGCGGCGCGACGTTCGCGCTGTCAAAATAGCGATAACCGACGTAGACGCCCTCGCGGTAGCGCGTCTCATACGCTTCTCCGAAACTGCCGACGGCGGGATAATCGCCCCATGCCGCCCAGCTCGCCGTCAGCTTTCCGGAGGGGTACGCCCTGCCCAGCAGCAGGTCGGCCAGCACCGCTCCGGTCTCCGCGCCGAGCTGCGAAAGCACAAGGATGTTCTCCACAGCGCCGAGCACCGGGCTGAGGTCCACCACGCCGCCCACGTTCAGCACCAGCATAAAGCGCCGGTACTTTGCGCTCAGCGCAAGGATATCGCGCACCTCCGGCCCGCTGAGCAGGACGTCGCCGCCGACGGCGGTGCGGTCGCCGCCCTCGCCGCAGACGCGCGAGAGCACATAGACCGCCGTGTCGCCCGCGCCGTCGAGCGGGAAGGCGTACTCCGGCTCCGGCATGACCTTGCCCATCGCCTCAAGCACCGAGAACGTGTGATGCTGCTTTGCGCGTGCGCGGATCTCCTGAACAAAGCGCTCGCGCGCCTCGTCCAGCGCCGCGTCGTAGGCGTCCAGCCACGCGTCGGTGGTCAACGTGAAGCCGGCGGCGCGAAGCCCCTGCTCCACGGTCACAAAGAAGCGCGAGTTGACCTCGCCCGAGCCGGTGCCGCCCTTGACGGTATGGCGCGCGCCCGCGCCGTAGAGCGCCAGACGCCCCGGTTCCTCCAGCGGGAAATCGCCGTTGCTCTTGAGCAGCACGGCGCACTCCGCGAGGTGTGCGCGCAGCTTCTCCAGATGATCTTTCTCATACGCCAGCAGCTTCACAGGGCATCCCTCCGTTTTCCGTTTTAGAGATTATATCAAACGCGGCGCCCGCCCGCAAGCATTCCCGGCAAACAAAAGCGCACGGCCCGGCCGGGCTGTGCGCTTTTTTCCGTGTGATTCACTTCTTGTCGGCCGGGAGTCCCGCGTCCGGCGTGCCGCCGACCATGGTTTCGAAGAAGGTGGCGGTGGCTCTGACGGAATAATCCGCGTACTCCTCGTGATAATAGTTGACGTTTCTGCCGCACTGGATCTCCGCGACCCTGCAGCGCAGCGGGCTGTCGCTCAGCTTGCCGAGGATGTTCGCCATGACGTCAAAGTCCCGGGCGGTGAATTGCAGGGTGAAGTTGCGGCGGATCTGGTCGCCGTCACGGGTGACGTTGCCGAAGTTGATGACATACTGATCGGTGAGGGACAGGATGTCGTTGAGCAGCTTGATCTCTTCCTTGCTGGCGTTATAGCTCTTCATCACGCTGACGTCGCCGGATTTTTCGATGTTTTCCAGCTCCTCGCGCATGGTTTCGAGCGTGTGCAGCTTGCTGTTGACCTTGTCCAGCTCGAGCTGCAGGTTTGCCTTCTCCGTCTCGCAGCGGGCGATCTCATTGCGCACCGGCTGGTCGATGAAATAGTAATACCCCAGCCCGAAGAGCATCAGCACGAGCAGCAGCAGCATGATCTTTTCTTTCAGGGTAAAATCGCGGCTGAGCACTTTCATTACCAATGCACCTCCTGCGAGCTTCTGAGGTGGATCACGAGCTGCGCCGTGACGTCGGAAAAGGCCTCTACGGTCCTGTCGTAATAATCCGTCTCGTTCGTGGAGGCGGTCGTGACCGTGCAGTAGTCCACCAGTTCATCCTGTTCCAGAAGCTGCGTCACAAGGTTCAGCTCCTGAAGCGTCTTGCCCGAGATGTAAAGCGTGAGCTTGTTGTCCTTGAGCGTCCACGACTCCACATAGTTCGTCGGGAGGACGAGGCGATCAAGCATATCAAGCACCGCCTTGCGGTCGGCGCGGCTGAGCTCCGCGTCCGTCATGCCGGAGTAGGTATAGTGCGCATAGCGGTCGGCCAGCTCGCCGAACGCCTCGATGGCGGCCTTGCCCTCGGCGATCTGGCGCTCGACGCTTGCGACCTCGCCGCGCGCCTGTTCCACGGCGACAAGCCGGTCATAGACCGCGTACTTGGAGAACAGGCCGAGGCTCAGCATGATCAGGATCAGCGCGAGGACGCCGAGGCGGATATTGCTCTTTTTCAGTCCCGCGAAGGCGAGGTTGATCGAGCGCTTGACCGGAATGTTCTTTTTGTTGAGTTTGCGGGGCTTCATGCTTTTCCCCAGAGTCAACTCCATCGCTTTTCCACCTCCCTCAATCGCCTGTCATGGTGATGCCAACCGCCTGCGCGAACGCGCCCGCGTCCTCCACGTCGCCGACCAGCTCGGACGCGTCGTGGATGGTGAGGTCCATCGTTTCGCTGATGGCTTCGCGCAGCGCCGGGATGTTCGCGCCGCCGCCGCAGATCCACAGGTCGCTCAGGTGGCTGTCGGGATTGCTGAAGCGATAGAAGTTCAGCGCGCGCATCAGCTCGACGGCGATGTTGCCGTAGGTATTGCGGCAGAACTCGGCGTTCTGGCAGCCCTCGTGGTTGGTGAGCAGATAGGTGTGCGCCAGATGCACGTCGATGGACAGCGCGTCGGCGATGACCTGATCCAGCGCGCTCAGCCCGATCTCCAGCACGCGGGTGACGACGTGGCGCCCGCCCTTGAACATATACATACGGATGGACTGGCTGCCGAGGTCGAGCACGCAGTCCTCACGCGCGGTGGTCTCGCCGCCGGGCAGGCGATAGATCAGCTCGCGGAACGCGCTGACGGTGGGCGCGAGCTTGACCATCTTCAGCCCCGCCTTGCGCAGCGCGGCGCGGTACTCCTCGATGACGGCGAGCGGCACGGCGGCGGCGAGAAGCTGCATCGAGCCGGAGGCCTCCACCTCCTCGTTTTCGGGGGCGTCGTCCTTCGCGTCGCCCTCTTTTTTCGCTTTCTTCCCCAGCAGCTCGTCCGCCGTGGTGATCATGGCGTAGTCGAAGGCATAGTCCTTCAGCTCGTCGGTGATGTAATCGCGGAACTCAAACGGCAGGTTGTACACCAGCTGCTCCGCGGTCATGCGCGGCATCGTGACGTTGCGCAGATAGACCACGTCGTTGGGCAGCACGACCGCCGCCTCGCGGCAGGAGACGCCGTTCATCTTGAGCGTCGTGCGGATCAGCTCGCCGAGCGCCTCGGGCGACACGGCGCGACCCTCCTTGATCAGATTCTGCGGCATGGGCACCTGGACGTGCTTTTTGACCTTGCCGCCGTTGCAGACGACGGCTTTCAGGCTGTCGCATCCGATATCCAGACCTACGATGGTCTTTTTCGCCATCCTACATCCCTCTTTCTTCTTCCTCTATGCTCCCAAACCGAGGAGCCCCAGATACCAATTCACAAAAAAATCCCCGCAAAAGA
>Ga0129306_1001523_pt1 | contig 25778 bp, 8 predicted proteins | sample P827metagenome_FD_94438 | JGI IMG/M metagenome (GOLD analysis project Ga0129306, IMG submission 94438) | Capybara group fecal microbial communities from Wisconsin, USA - P827 metagenome | ecosystem: Host-associated > Mammals > Digestive system > Large intestine > Fecal | place: USA: Wisconsin...
GAGGAAAAGGAATATGACGGCGAGAAGCTCTATCCGGATATTTATGACGGATTTGTCGTGTTTGCTGGTGAGGAAGGGAACGCAGAATCCCTGTTGAACAGCGAAACACTCCGTAATGAAGAAGGCATTACGCAGGTTATCATCGCAGAAACCAACGCGACTGAATTTGACCTGGCCTATATCTATCAGTATCAGATTATTAATACGCCGCATACATATGGCCCACTGGGGACCATCCGCTCGCTGAATCAGAAAACTACGAACGAAACATCGAAGCTGAAGCTCAATGCAGCGCCGCCGAAGATGCTCAAAAGCGTGCAGATCAAGAGCAATGATACAAGGGACGTGGGTAGTGTTCCCGACCACAACAAAACGCTGGAACGGAAGTCGGACGGCACCTATAGACTGGGCCTGTCCGTTACCGGTGACGCGGATACGGATTCCTCCACAGCCTCCAACGTCAACGTTATTATCGTATACGACGCTTCGTCTTCCATGTACAACTACAATGCTCGCAGTACATATGGTGCTAAGGGCCGCCGGAATAACCAATTTATTGATCTTTACAAGCTGGAAAACGGGCGTTACGTTCTCATAACTGAAGAAGAACAGTATCAGGGAACTGTATACAGGAATAACAATGGTAGTTATTCAGTGTATACGGGCGACCGTTACACCGGTTATACCCGCGCGGATGCTGGAGAAAAGGTTGTATATGATTTCACTAATGCGCTGTTTGGCTATCAGAACCAAAATGATCCGTCAAACATCGAGGAAGCGGTGATCCGCTTCAACAGCGCAGCCCACGAGGTACAGGACTGGACACATAACAAAACAGACATCTTAGGGAAATTCCACAGCGATGGTCAACATCACAACTCGACAAGCACATTCTACGGCAGTGGCACCAACTGGGAAGCCGGCCTGATCATGGCCATCGATTATGCGAACAGTAAGATTAACGCCGAGATCGCAGACCCCACAAAGGGTAAAGCCGACCCGACCTTCGTCATCTTTATCACGGACGGCGCGCCTTACAGGCACGATGGGAAGAATGACGGCAGCACGCCAGGAAGTGCTCCTACAGATTCTTGCGGCCCGCACTACTGGTCTGCCCTGAATGAGGCGCTTCAAGTCAATGGTATCTGTGAAGGCACCGAGGGCAAGTTCTACGGTATCTATGCATTCGGCGACGAAACGGACTACCTGCCTTCTCTGATGTATTATTCCCGGACGGGAACCCGTCCGAGCGCCGAACAGGAAGGCACGACATTCAGTACTGCTGGCTACTATAACGCATCTGATACCTCCGCTCTGAATCATGCCATCGATGACATCTTCCACCAGATCGTGCAGACCCTCGGCGTGTCGAAGGTGTCCATCGGCGACGGAACCACCAGCGCGGTGACGACCAGCACTGGCGAGATCGCGAACCTGCTGGTGGTGGAGGACACCTTTGAATACTGGCTGGATATCCCGGTGGAGCCGGTGGAAGGCTCCGGATCCTATACCTTCCAGATGAAGGATCTGGTCAGCGGCGACGACGTGACGTATACAGCCACGGTCTCCGGCAGCAATGTGACCATCACCTGGACCATCGGCAGCAGCAGCCACAGCGCTACTTATCAGGGCAGCTACAACTTGAACAAGCTGCACCTGAAGTGGACGGAAGCCACCGACTTCTACAACTATAACCCGCCCACTGCTCAGTTTGCCAACAGTAAGGTCGACTGGAACCTGAACTCTTTGGGCACCCTGCTGGACGGTGTCACCTACACTGTCACCTTCGATGCCTATCCCTCCCAGTATACCCTGGATCTGATCGCCGATCTGAAGAACGGCGTGAAACAGTATGATGAGCTGGATCAGAACATCCGGAATTATCTGGTGCAAGAGGGTAACGACTATGTGCTGAACACCAATACCACCGCCACCCTGACTTACACGGACACCCGGGAGGAGAATCCCCAGTCCAAAACCTCGGACTATGTCAACCCGCCTGCTGTCCCGCTGGCGGAATCGGTGATGAGCCTTGAGAAGACATTCGAGGATGATATCTTCTCCAGCTCCAGCCAGCTGAAGATTTCCTTCTACCTCCTGGAGGACGAACACAAGTATCCCACAGACGCAAACCCCGAACTCTACGAGCTGGACGAGAGCGACAACTGGCAGATCCATAACATCTATATCGCTCCCGGCCAGATGGACCTGGCCACCGATACGATCCATACCACCGGCCATAAGTACACCCTGAAGGAAGTCATTCAGGACGTCGGTACGGATCCCTACTATGGCTACAACTACGAGTTCATCCCGATGACCGTACGACCGATGATCACCGGCTTTGACAGCAACGATCAGCCGATCGTGACCATGCTGATCCTGGACGACGGCAAGTATTACACGCCGCCGGCAGGTGCACGCGAATACACGATCGACGGAGAGAGATACTACATCGACAACAGCGTCAACACCCTGATCGGCACCAACTACAAGACCGCAGAGCTGGATATCACCAAGCATCTCATCGACAACACCGGCGAGATGACGGAGGAGCAGCTGGACGCTGAATCCTTCACCTATAAGATCACCCTAACTGTACCGGCTGGCAAGGATGCCAGCGGTATCCGCGGCCTGGAGTTCGTACCCCGCCTGGACGAGCCGTGGAACGGCAGCACCCGTATCTACATCGACGGCTACCAGGGCGAATCTGGCACCAGCACCCCCTACAGCGATTCCGACCCGGCCATGGACGACAGCAACCGCTTTAAGAATCTCGTGTACGGCCGCTGGTACGCCCAGCTGTGGCAGGCCTTCGCCGACATGGATCCGGAAACGGACCGCACCCTGACCTTCTACATGACGCTGGACCGGGACGAGGTCATCCGTATCACGGCCCTGCCCTCCGGAACCACCTACCGCATTGAGGAAGTGGCTGCCAACCTGCGGCCTGCCGACAACTCCGCCAACGCGGCGGTCATCACCAGCCTCACGATTCCCGCCAGCGCTGCGCCGGCCAACCAGGGTTACGAAGTGACCAGCCAGAGCGCCAAGGGCACAGCCAGCGGCGCGGTGATCAGCGGCACCATCGATGATCTGGATACCCGCTACTACAACGTATTCACCAACACCAAGACCGACACCGTAGACTTGCAGATTGGCTTCAACAAGCATCTGGAGAACTACGAGTGGTCCGGCGAACGGTACTATTTCAACCTGGTTGCTGAGGGCGGCGCGCCCGCGCCTGCCCAGGCCGGCAGCACCCGCAGGTATACCAGCCAGGCCAGCGGCACGGCGGATTCCGGCTACACCTTCGGCAACATCCGCTTCACCGAGGCCGGCACTTATACCTACCAGGTGTATGAGGACACCAACTATACCACCGATCCGGCGGACAAGTATGACTGGGATCGCGTGACCCTGGGCAGTCCGGTCACCCTGACCGTGACAGTGGAAGAGAACGCGGATCATAGCCTGACCGTGACCAGCGTCACCGGCAGCAACGGTGAAGACACTGTGTTCACTGCGGCCACCGACACTGCGATCGCCAAGGCCACCACAACCATCCGGAACGAGATGAACGAGACCTCCGTGACAGTGAACAAGGTCTGGACGCAGCCTGACGGCGGACATAACGCCCCCGCGGACGCGACGGTGACCTTCCAGCTGTTCCAGGACGGCACAGCCACGGAAAACACCATCGAGCTGGACAGCCACGTGGATGAAAACGGCGAGGCCACGGCCTGGGCGGCGACCTTCAGTGTGCCCGCTTATAAGACGCTGCTGAGCACCGAAGAGGCGATCGCCTATACGGTCATCGAGTCCGTACACTACGAGCCCTATGAGGTTGTTTATCCGCACGAGGACGCCGACTATGCGGAAGGCGGCTATGCGCTGAACGGCGAGAGCATCACCAACGAGCTGCGCACGGCCCCTGTCATCGTGAAGAAGACCTTCACTGGCATCACCGAGAGCCAGATCCCGCAGGACTTCCAGATCAGCGGCGGCGGCTACACCCTGAAGACCACCGATACCGACGTGCAGAAGGAAGGTCTGGTCTACACCTGGACGATTCCGGATGTCACCATCGGCACCGTGATCACCTTCACCGAGAGCAACGTGGCCGTCACCAACTATGACTGGGCCGGCACCGCGGTAACCTCCGGCGTGACCGGCATGAAGACCCTCACCGACAGCGACAAGGCGGCGAACGCGCTGACCGTGGCAGCCAGCGGCAATGAGGTGGACTTCACTAACACCTATACCCGCAAAGAGGGCAGCCTCACTGTCAGCAAGACGGTGGTGGACAACACCAGCGCGGCGGATCCGAATAAGACCTTCGCGTTCACCGTGACCCTGAGTGAGAATGTGCTGGCCGGCTATACCACCACGCCTGAAACCATCACGGTTTCCGATCCCACTGGTCCCGATGAGGACGGCAAGTACACCATCACCTTCAACCTGAAGAACGGTGAATCCGTCACTCTGTCCGGTCTGCCGGTAGGTGCGACCTACACCACAGCCGAGACTGAGGATCCGGACTTCACCAAGTCTGTCACCGGTGCCGAGAGCGGCAGCATCACCACAGACGGCACCACCGTGGCCTATACGAATACCCGCAAGGCCGGCACCCTGACCATCAAGAAGAAGGTCGTGGATGAAACCGGTGCGGATCTGGCCAGCACGGCAGCATATGCCATCACCGTGAAGAAGGACGGCGAAGTCTATCAGCAGCTGACCTTCACCGGCGCGGGCAGCCAGACCCTGACGAACGTGCCGCGCGGCACCTACACCGTGGAGGAAACCACTCCTGCGGCGAACGGCATTGAGGGCTATATCTTCAACGCCATCGATTACGGCACGACCACGAGCGTGACCATCCAGAACGCGGCAGACAGCGGCGAGCTGACTGTTACCAACAAGTACATCAAGCTGATCGACGTCACTGTCACCAAGAGCTGGGATGACCAGAGCAATAAGTTCGGTCTGCGGCCCGATGATCTGACCCTGACCCTGCTGCGGAACGATGCGGATCTCGCCACCACCGAGGCGGATAAGTGGGTCAAGAACGAGAACAACACCTGGACCTATACCTGGACCAATCTGCCCAAGGCAGACGCGGATGGTAATACCTACACCTACACTATCGCTGAGAAGGAAGCCGACGTACCTGCAGGCTACACCGTGAGCGGCACAGCTGCGCAGAACGGCGGAACGATCACCAACAGCCTGAAAGTGGGCAGCCTGAAGGTCACCAAGACGGTGAGCATTGAGCCCGCCACCGCGGCTGCGAACAAGGCCTACACCTTCACGGTGCAGACCACGATCAATGGCGCGACCAAGTATCTGAGCCTGACCGATGGTGCGGTCACTCTGAGCGACACGGCGGTGGAGAACACCATCACCTGGCCGGCGGACGGAACCACGCCTGAGGTGGTCTTCCCCGACCTGCCCGTTGGCAGCTATATCGTAACTGAACAGGGTACCGGTGAGAATGGCGCGGCGCAGATCACCAACTACACCCTGAACGGAACCTTCACCGGCACCGGCGAGGTCACCGCGAGCGAGACACCCGCGACCGTGGGTCTGGTGAACAACTATACCCGCAAGGAAGGCAAGCTCATCGTCAGCAAGACGGTGCAGGACACCTCCGCGGATAGGGAAACGGACAGGGCCTTCGCCTTCACCGTGACCGTGAGCGAGAATGTCCTGACAAGCTATGCCACCACTCCGGAAACCATCACGGTTTCCGAACCCACCGGTCCCGATGCGGAGGGCAAGTACACCATCACCTTCAGCCTGAAGAACGGGGAATCTGTCACCCTGTCCGGTCTGCCGGTAGGCGCGACCTATACCGTGGCAGAGGATGACTACACTCCCGCCTACACTACCACCGTGCCTGAGAACGCCAGCGGCAGTATTGTCGAGGGCGAGACCGGCACCACCGTAGCCTTTAACAACATCCGTGAAGTGGGCAGCCTGACCGTGAAGAAGGTCACCAGCCCCGCCAGCATCGCGGACACCAAGGCCTTCCCGGTGGAAATCAAACTGGGTGACCGCTACCTGAACGCGAACGGTAGCTTCAGCGCCGCGGCACCGGAAACCCCGCTGACCGTCTCTGTGGAGAAGGCCCTGGAATTCACGAACCTGCCCATCGGTAACTACACCGTCACCGAGCTCTTGGGCGAGAACAACGCAAACGTGCAGGTCGAGGGCTACCGCTACGACAGCACGACGACAGTAGAGAACGCCACAAGTGTGACGAAGGGCGAAACAGCCGAAGTCACCATCACGAACAATTACACCAAACTGGTGAACGTGATCGTGGAGAAGACCTTCAGCGGCATCGACAAGGAAGACCTGCCGAAGGCCGGCTTCGAGATCAATACGACGATCACGGAAACTGGCAAGGAGAACATCACCAAGGCACTGAAGCTGACGGACACGGAAGGCCTGACAGTCTCCGAGGACGAGCTGAAGTACACCTGGACGATTGAAGATGTCGCGGTCGGCGCAACCTTCGCAGCGACAGAGAAGACAGACAGCTGGCTGGTGACGGGCTACACCTGGAAGGGTACCACCACCGAGAGCGAACTGACTGTGAACGGTGAAGGCGAAAACAAGCTGAGCTTCACGAACCCCTACGAGCAGGGCAGCCTGAAGGTAACGAAGAGTGTCAACTCCGATGCTGCGGCTGACCATACTACACCCTTCAGCTTCACCGTGACTCTGGGCGAACCGGTGGCATCTGACTGGACGAAGGAAGGCGTCACCGTGAGCGAGGACCACAAGACGCTGACATTCACCCTGACGGACGGCGGCGAAATGGCCCTCACCAATCTCCCGGCGGACGTGTCCTACACCGTCACCGAGGCGACAGCCACTGGCTTCAACACCACAGACAGCGGCAACACCACCGGTACGGTTCCCGCGGACGGCGCAGAGGTTGCATTCACCAATACCCGCCTCGTTGGCGAGATTCAGGTGACGAAGGAAGTGGAGAGCAAACTGCCCAGCGACAAGAGCCATAAGTACGAATTTACTGTGACCCTGAGCGACACCACCATCAGCGGTACATACGGCGGCTATACGTTTAACAGCGGCGAAGCCAAAGTGTACCTGAGCGATGGCGAAACTGCTCACATCACCGGTCTGCCCAACAATGTGACCGCGACCGTCACCGAGACGGCGGTGCCTAACATGACCACCAAAAACACCGAGGGTGGCACCATCAAGGCCGAAAACGTAGCGGTGGGCGGGGCAGTCACCTTCACCAACACCCGTAAGGAAGTGGACGTGAAGCTGCAGAAGAACGTGCAGGGCAACCTGGGCGACAGAAGCAAGACCTTCACCTTTACTGCCATCCTGAATGACGTAGACGGTAAGCCTCTGGCTAACTTCAGCAACAACACCATCACCACAGACGATGAAGGCAATGTCACAAAGACCATCTCGCTGAAGCACGGCCAAGTCTTCGAATTTGGTAAACTGCCGGTGGGGGCTCAAGTGATCATCACCGAGAACGATCCGGCTTATGACAGCGCTGGCGGTGGCACAGAAACCAAGAACACTACCGTCGCAGGTCAGGACGTTGAAGGTGTGCAGAACGATATGGCCTACACCTTCACCGTGCCGAACAAGGACTGCAAGGTCATCTACACCAATGAGCGCGATGTGGAAGTGGACACCGGTGTCGCCACTGACGTCCTGCCTTATGTACTGCTGCTTGGCTTTGTCACCCTGGCTGGCGCGGGGCTCCTGATGGGCCGCCGCCGCAGGAGGGCAATCTAAAAAAGTTTAGCTTCCCTGTACATGTAACCAATTATGCAACCGCCGATATGGTATGCTGGGGCCGTACCTGAGAGATACGCCCCGCATACCGGCGGGAAAGGAGCCAAAGCGATGAACGATAAGGACATATCCCTGCTGCAGCCGGAACAGGAGCAGCGCATCGCCGCCTGGCTCCAAAAGCTGAAGTTCCGCCGGCGGATCTTCGGAGGCGTATCCGAAAAGGATGTGTGGAAGAAGATCTCCGAGCTGAATGACCTGTATCACGAGGCGCTTATCGCCGAGCGTGCCAGGTACGACACCCTGCTGAAAGGCGATTCGGATCCAATGCCGAAGGCGGGCGACCCGAAATGAGGAATCTTCTGCTCCGGAGGCCTGTGAGGGGAGGGTGAGAGGTATCGCTAAAAAGGAACTGCGCATTGCGGATGTGATCCAAAGGAGAAGGGAAGGCGCCATGGTCCGCGCCGGATACCGGGACCTGATAATCCGGGTCCTGCTGCTGGGCATCATCGCCTGGCTGGTGCTGACCTACGGCTTCCTGATCACCCAGTGCTCCGGGCAGGCCATGTACCCCGCTATCAAGGATGGTGACCTGTGCATCCTCTTTCGGGACCCAACACTCCGGTTGATGGGCGAGCAATACGCCGCCGGGGACGTGGTGGCCTACAGAATTGAGGGCAAGCGCCACTTTGGCAGAGTAATCGCCATCGGCGGAGACACGGTGCAGCTGGAAGGCGGCTCCGTGACAGTGAACGGGGTGACGGAGGGGGAGGGCATCCTCTATCCCACCTACCTGCGCAGCGGCGAGACCTTCTATATCCAATCTGTGCAGAATGACACCCTGTACGTGCTCGGTGATTACCGTACCCACACCGAGGATTCCCGGGACTTCGGTCCCATCCCCCTGGACAGCGTCGAAGGCAAGGTGATCTCCATCCTGCGCCGGCGCGGCCTGTAACCCGTTCCCTTTGATGTCTGTCCTGAGAGGGGCGAACATAGATTACAAATTGGAGGAAAGAACATGAAGAAATCTCTTGCGATCGTGCTGGCCGCACTGTTGGTGATGGTCAACGCCGCGGCTCTGGCTGATGTGGCACCGTCTGACGAGATCGTTCTGACGGAAAATGGCTTCACCAAGACCTATGCTTCAACTGACACGGCAATCATCCCGACGGAAGAGCTGACCTTCACCGTCACCCCCGGCGAGACCAACCCCGATACTCCTACCCTGACAGTGGCGGGCTATAAGTCTATCGAAGATAAAAAGGCGGCCACCGACAACCTGCAGGTCACCATTCCGAGCTATACCAAGCCCGGTGTATACACCTACACCATCACCGAGAATGCCGGCAATGCACAGGGTGAAACCTACAGCACCGCTTCCGTGGGCCTGACTGTGCTGGTGGACTTCGACTACACTGATCCTAAGTATCCCGACGGCAAGTTGGTTGCCCATCCCGGCATCACCAAGAACGCTGAGGGCAATAAGGATGATGACTTCCAGAACCTCTACGAAGTAGGCGATCTGGAGATCAGCAAAACCGTCACCGGCAACCTGGGCAGCAAGACCGAATACTTCGACGTGGAGGTGACCCTCAACGCGACGAAGAACGTGCAGTCCGAGATTACCATCTCCGGCGGTACCCATGCCGATAATCCCACAAGCATTGCTCTGGGCTGGACCGGCGAAAAGAAAGTCAACCTGAAGATCAAAAACGGTGAGACCATCAAGCTCGAAAACGTCCCGAAGGATGTTTCCTACACCGTGGTAGAAGCTGCGGCCCATGCTGCGGAAGATCCCACCTACTCCGATCCCACCAAGGGCTACACGGTGACCTATGCCAACGAGGCAGGCAGTACCACCGCTTCCGCTGTGACCACTACCATCACCAATGACAAGGCCAACACGCCCGACACCGGCATTGTGCTGGACACCATGCCCTATATGCTGCTCATGCTGCTGGCCGCTGCCGGCTTCATGATGATCGGCCGGAAGCGTGAGGAGTATTGATCGCTTTCTGACGAAAGTCAAAGCAGACTGAAACCATGATTCTTCCCCCCGGGGCAGGTTTGCTCCTGCCCCGGGGCGCTCCACTGAACACACGGAAAGGAGGGACTGCCTTTGGCCAGATGGAGCCTGCGATTCCTGAACGGGCTGATTTCGCTGGCAGTTTCGGTGGTCCTTCTGATGACCGCGCTGTACGCAGGATTTGCCCTGTGGGACAACCACCGCATCTATGAGGAAGCGGATACGGTCTTTGATGAGATGCGGGCTATCAAGGCGAGATTCGCCGAGTCCCGGTCTGCGAAAGATGTGCAGGCTGCAGCCCTCACCGCGGCACCGGTTGTGCAGCAGAGCAGCTCGGACCTCACCATCACTGCCAAGGGTGTATCCGGCAGCATCGCCGAGACATCGGTTGTGCAGGCTGCAGCCCCCACCGCTGTGCCGGTCGTGCAGCAGAGCAGTTCGGGCCTCACCGTCACCGCCAAGGATGTATCCGGCAGCATCGCCGAGGCATCGGTTGTGCACTCCGCAACCCCTACCGCTGAGCCGGTTGTGCAGCAGAGCAGTTCGGGCCTCACCGTTACTGCCAAGGGTGTATCCGGCAGCATTGCCGAGGCATCGGTTGTGCACTCCGCAGCCCCCACCGCTGTGCCGGTTGTGCAGCAGAGCAGCTCGGGCCTCACCGTCACCGCCAAGGGTGTATCCGGTAGCATCGCCGAGGCACCCCGGACCGAGGCTCTTCCGGCGGTCACGGCGGAACCGGTCCTCGAGCCAGCCTACGAGGCTTACGGTGCCCCCTTTGATGAACTGATCGCCATTAACCCGGATGTGAACGGCTGGCTCACCATGCCGGGTACCGCGATTGATCATCCCCTGGTGCAGGGGAAAAACAACCTGGATTATATCAGCAAAAATGTGTACGGGGAGTTCGCCCTGATGGGCAGTATCTTCCTGGACAGCAGGAACGACCATGACTATCGGGACCTGTACAGCATCCTGTACGGGCATAACATGAGCAAGCATCGCATGTTCGGCGATGTGAATCTGTACAAGGACGAGGTCTTCTTTCGGGAGAATCAGACCGGGCAGCTGTTTCTGCGGGATCGGGAACATACCCTGCAGACCATCTCCTGTATTGTGACTCCGGCCTCCAACTCCACGATCTTTAACCCGGACAACTGGCTGCATATGACGAACGAGGAAATGCTTCAGGCCGTGCAGACAGAGGCGCTATTCGTCAGTGAAGAAGGCCTGGCCGCCCTGCGGCAGAAGCTGGACAGTGGGGAGCAGCCCCGCATCCTGGCGCTGAGCACCTGCTCTAATGAATATACTGATGCGAGAACGATCCTGCTGACGCTCATCGACCCGGAAGGTTGAAAAGCGCCACAGTATATATAGCCGCTTGACGCGGCAGAACAATGACCTGACCGAATACTCAGGGGAGGATACCGGTATGATGAAATGGACGAAGCTCTTCACGGCCCTGCTGCTGACAGCCCTGTTGCTGACTGCAGCTGGGTTTGCGTGCGCGGAGGGTAAGCTGGAAGCGACCCTTGAGGCTGAGATCGTGATGAACGGTACGCCTGCGGTCCCGGCAGAGAACTATTACGTTCAGCTGACGCCCCGCGAGGACAAGTTCCCTATGCCTGCGGGCACTGAGGGCGGAGTATGGACCTCTCCGGCCGTGAGCCCCTCGGGGACGGTATCTGCTGTTATTGATTTCAGCGACTCGGATGTGGCAGTCTATACCTATGATGTGGTACAGGTCTATCCGGGCCATGCGGACTATCCGGATTCCACCGCCGCCGGCGCTGGCATGGTGTATGACAGCTTGCGCTATGAGATGGTGGTGACCGTCTACTGGCAGGATGGCGTCAAGACGATCGTCCAGGCCTTTCACCGGATGGACAACTATCAGAAGGTGGCGGAGGTCGTATTCACCAACACGCGCCAGATGGGCAGTCTGAAGGTCAAGAAGACCGTAAATGCCTCCGAGGGGGCGGATGAGGCGAAGTACAAGGCGCATGAGTTCCATTTCCGCCTGACACTGGACCAGCCTGTCACCCTGCCTCAGGGCGCTGCCATGCCAGAAAAGGTGACTACGGTCAGCGCAACCGAGTACACATTCATTCTGAAGGACACTGAGGAGATCATCATCCCTTATCTGCCGGTGGGGGCAGAGTATACCCTGGTCGAGGAAGACTTGCCCGATGGATATGACACCCCCAAGGAATATGATCCCAAGGATCCCAAGTCCCACACCGTGAAGCTGGACACTCCCGCCAATGACGGCACCACGGTCCCCGGCAACAGCGAGGTTGTGGAGAACCAGTACATCCTTGAACCCACCACCATCATTCTCTCCGGGAAAAAGAAATTCTCCGGACATGTCTGGGAGGAGAGTGAAATCTTCACATTCACCCTGACCCCCAAGAATGATGCCCCCGTCCCCGCCACCGGCACCACCGTGGAGGTGAAGGGTAACCGTGTCGATGTGACTCTGCCCTTCAGCTTCGGTGATATCAAGTATGAAAAGCCCGGCATCTATGTCTACGAAATTACCGAGGATGTACCCGAAGACGCCAAGGAAGGCCGCCCCGTGAAGGGCATCACCTATGACGTCGATACCGAAACCGTGACTGTCACTGTTGTGGACAACGGGGACGGCAGTATGACCGCCACTGCCGCGTATGATGAGGACGGTGTGTTCTTCGAGAACGTGTACACCGCTTCCGGCACTGCGGTGATCGAAGGCCTGAAGAAGCTGCAGGGCCGCAACTTCCTCCCCGGTGACAAGTGGAAGTTCACCCTCACAGCCACCGACACCAGCATCCCGCTGCCAGCGGAAACTGAGAAGATCATTGAGCCCGCCAGCGGCGAGGAATTCGCTTTCGCCTTTGACGAGATCGCCTACAATGAGACCCACATTGGCCAGACCTTCTCCTACACCATCTTGGAGGATAAGGAGACCAAAGTAGAGGCCGTTACCAACGCCCTCCAGTCTGTGGCCAGCGTGAAAGTCACAGACAACAAGGACGGCACCCTCACCTGCACTGTCACCTACGGCGAGGAAGGCAAGGAGCAGGCCACCCCTGTCGCGTTCACGAACATCTACAACTCCAGGGGCGAGGGCAAGGTGGACGCCCTGAAGACGCTCACCGGCCGCAACCTGGAGGAAGGGCAGTTCTCCTTCACCCTGAAGGACGCGGAGGACAAAGAGATCGAGACTGTGCAGAACACCGCAGATGGCACAGTGGTCTTCAAGGCTCTCCCTTACACCCAGAACGACGTGGACCCTGCCACCCTGAAGGGCGAAAAGACCTACACCATCACCGAAGTGCAGCCAGATCCCATTCCGTCGGGCTACACATATGACGGCAAGACCATTACCGTCACCATGAGCCTGGAGGACAACGGCAAGGGCACCATCACCGTCACGCCCAGCGTCAGCGGCAAAAACGCCGAGTTCATCAACAACTATGAGGCTTCCGGTGAGGTCGTCCTGGAGGCGGCCAAGACCCTGGAAGGCCGGGATCTGACCGAGGGCGAGTTCTCCTTCATCCTGACGGACGAAAACGGCCAGGAGATCGAGACCGTCCAGAATGCTGCGGACGGCACCGTTACCTTCTCCGCCATCGCCTATGACCAGGACAGCCTGGGCACCACAGGAGAGGACGGCAAGGTGACCTACGCCGACAAGACCTTCACCTACACCATCGCTGAGGTGGTGCCGGAAGATGTGGACGCGAACGGCATAAGGGATCATATCCTCTATGACGCCCATCCCGAAACTGTGACCGTCACTGTTGTGGACAACGGGGACGGCACCCTCACCGCCACTGCCGCCTATGACGCGGACGGCGCGGCCTTCCTGAACGCTTTCGAGCACATCGTGCTTCAGAAGACCCTGACCTCCATCACCCGGGACGGTGAGGTCCATACCGACTGGACCGCGGCTGAGGCAGGCGACCTGATCACCTATACCATCACCGTCACCAATGACGGCGGTACCGTGATCCCGGCGGGCACAGTCATGACCGATGAACTGACCCGCACCCTGGTGGACGGCAGCACCCAGACCGTCACCACACCGCTGCCTCTTCCCGCGGATCTGGCACCGGCGGGGACTGTGAACCTGACCTACACTTACACCGTGGCGGCCGACGATCTGTCGCTGTCCAACATTGTCACCTCTCCGATCACGGACAACCCGCCGCCGCCCGTCATTACCCCGATCAACCGCGCGGCGACCGTCATCAAGGCCTGGGTGGATGCCAACAACCGTCTCGGCCTGCGGCCTGCCAACCTGGTAGTGACCCTGCGTGCCAACGGCGCCGCGATCCAGACATTCACACTGAACGGTGCCAACGACTGGCGCACCACAGTGCATGATCTGCCTATCGTGGATGGAGCGGGCAACGTCATCATCTACACCTGGACAGAGCCGGCCATTGCACGCTACACGATGGTGAGCAACAATACGGTGGGCATCGTCACCACCATCACCAACCGCGCACCTGGCGGCGGCATCATCATCGAGGATCCTGAACCCCCGTTGGGCCTGGGCGAGGTCTTCATCAACGTGGGCGACTGTCTGGAGTAATACTGAGACTTCCGCCATCCCCGTCCTTTCGGACAGGGGATGGCGGAGCCTTCAGGTTTTCCGAACGAGCATGGAAACGATCATGGAAAGGAAGCCACGCTTATGAAAAAGAGTATCGCGCTGCTGCTGGCGATCCTGATGCTGCTTATGCAGCTTTCCGCCCTGGCGGAAGCGCCCGCGGCGGAGGCGGAGACGCCGGTAGTATACGATCACCTGACCGTGGGCAACACCACCCCCATGCGCGGGGATTTCTTCACGGCACTGTGGGGCAACGCCACCAGTGATGTCGACGTGCGGTCCCTGCTGCACGGGTATAACCTGATCGACTGGGACGGGGAGCAGGGCGTGTTCACCGCGGATCCTACCGTGGTGACGGACCTTGCCGCCTTTGAAACCGACAACGGCGACCATGAGTATGTGATTATGCTGGCCCAGGACCTGTTCTATTCCGACGGCCGGAACATCACCGCCCGGGACTACGCCTTCTCCATCCTGCTGCAGATGGCCCCGGAGATCCGGGAGCTGGGCGGCGTGCCCACCCGCGAGGAGCACCTGCTGGGCTATGAGGAGTATATCAACGGCACCGTGCCGTATCTGGCGGGAGTCCGGCTGCTGGACGACTACATGATGAGCATCACCATCCGCCGTGAGTTCCTGCCCTTCTTCTATGAGATGGGCCTGCTGCTGTGCAACCCCTATCCGATGCATGTGCTGGCCCCTGGGGTCACCGTGGCGGACGACGGGAACGGTGTGTACCTCACCAACGAGGACCCGACGGTGACCGAGCCGGTATTCACCGCGGAGCTGCTGAAGCGTACCATCCTGGATCCGGTGACGGGCTATCGCTCTCACCCGTCGGTGGTCAGCGGCCCCTATACCCTGACCTCCTGGGACGGGGTCACCTGCGAGTTCGCGGTGAACCCCTACTTCAAGGGCGATCAGAACGGCACCCGCCCCAGCATCCCCACCCTCACCTACACCCTGGCGGAAAACGACACCATGATGGAAAAGCTGGCCAACGGGGAGTTTGACCTCCTGGACAAGGTGATGAAGCGGGAATCCATTGCCGCAGGCATGGAGCTGCTGCAGACCGGGAACTTCGCCATGGGGAACGAGCCCCGACTGGGCCTGAGCTATATCAGCTTCTCCTGTGAGAAGAAGACCGTGGCCTCCGAAAAGGTGCGCCAGGCCATCATGTATTGCTTTGACCGGGACAGCCTGGTGGAAGATTACGTGGGCGACAATGGCCTGCGGGTGGACAGCTTCTACGGCCTGGGCCAGTGGATGTACACGGTGGTCATGGGCACTGTGGCACCTCCCGTGCCGGAACCCGAGAATCCCGATAATGCCGCTCAGCGGAAGGCCTATGAGGATGCGCTGGCTGAGTACGAGGCCCTGAGCCTGGACAGCCTGAACCCCTACGGCCTGAACATCCAGGAGGCAAACCGCCTGCTGGATCAGGACGGCTGGAAACTCAACGCTCAGGGGATCCGTGAAAAGGAGATCGACGGGGAGACCGTGACTCTGGATCTGCGGATGATCTATCCCGAGGGCAACGACGCGAACACCGTGCTGGAGACAGCACTGATTGCCAACCTGGAACAGGTGGGCATCCATGTGACGATGGAAGCCGTCCCCATGGGCGAGCTGCTGGCCCGCTATTACAAACAGGGCGAGCGTGACATGGACATGGTGTACATGGCCACCAACTTCGACCAGATATTCGATCCCTCCGTGTATTTCCGCATCGGGCCGGACGGGGAGATGAACTGGTCCTTCACCAACCACGCGGACAGCGAGCTCTATCAGAAGGCCGTGGAACTGCGGCAGACCGAGCCCGGCGACGTGCTGGAGTATGTGAAGCGGTGGATCACCTTCCTGGAGCGCTTCAACGAGACGCTGCCCATGATCCCTGTGTATTCCAACATCTACTTTGACTTCTACATTCAGCCCCTGCGCAACTACAATATCGCCGGCCACGATACCTGGGGCCAGGCCATTGTGGAATCGTACCTCAGCGACGAAGAGCCCGAACCCGAGGTCGAGGAGGCCGAAGAGGGCGAGTTGGAATTCGATTGATTCTTTCCTCCAATACCAAAAGCGGCGCAGCCAGATCACAAGGCTGCGCCGCTAACTTTATTTGCGCGATTTAGATTCAGGGCATACCGTAAGCGGAAAATAGCAGTATACCTTACAAATACACATTCAGTATGAGAACTACGAAGATACGCATTTGAAGCACTCTGTACGATTTTTGTTTACTTTTTGCAGATTTAGGCTCATACTGTAAACGAAAGGAGGGTGGACAACATGATCGGCAAAAACATTAAGTATTATCGGCTGCTACGAAACATGTCTTTGCAAGACCTTGCAGAACGAGTCGGCTTAAACAAAATGACCATCTCGTATTATGAAAACGGAAAACGCGAACTCAAGTATGATGTCTGTCAGAAAATTGCGGATGCGTTGGACATCACTCTCGCCATGCTTATCAGCAAGTATGGAAACAATCTTTCAATACAGCATGGCCCATTCAGGAAAAAGGCCCGCCTTTCAAACGAAAAAGTCAAACTGGTCTATGGTCCTGAAGGCCGTGGTGTCCCAGCGCCTGGTGCCGACGGTGGACGGCGGACGGGAAGCCGTGTTTGAAGTGATGACGGTGAACCCGGCCATCCAGAACATGATCCGGGACGGGCGGACGCATCAGATTGACAACGTGATCTACGGCGGAAGCGACAGGAATATGATGTCCATGGACAGCGAGCTGGCGCGTCTTGTGAAGGCGGGCAGAATCACCCGGGAGACGGCGCTGATTTATGCGGCGAACCCGGAAACGCTGGCCAAGCGAATCTGAGTACAGACAGGATATACGGTTTGTGAAAATCGTTTTCTGTCCTGACGCGATACGTATCATGATCCAACGGGTCTGTAAGGTGGTATCATGAGAACAGACCGCATATGGATGACCGGCAGCAGTCAGGCTGTTCGAATCGCTCATGGCATATCTTGCAAAGAGGGGAATTCCGATTAGGATATGCTGATTGCCGGACATGCGCTCTCGAAGAATATGCCGATTGTGACACATCATCTTCGAGCGTTGAAGCGGGTCAGCGGGCTGCAGATAGAGGATTGCTTGAATAATCTCCGGCCTTTCATTATTTTGCAGATCCTGTGATCCGTCAGCCATGGCTGTTTGATGATCATCGATTGTATGTTATGGGGAAAATGATATCGTTTTTTCAATATATTGACATAAATACATGAAATAATTAAACTGACAATTGCAGAATCCATGACGGATCTCAGATCAAAACGGTATAACTCATGCAGACGAACATGGCATATTCCATTGCAGCAGAAGAATCAAAAGAGATCAAAAACCTGAGAAAAAACTCAGGATCAGCGAATATCAGGGAAAATAAAAATGATTGGATGCTTCAATTTGCAGGATGAATCCCCCGGAACCGGCTGAACAGCTGTATCATATCGGCCATAACCGAAATACGAGATTCGAAGAAAACAGATCATCCTGGACAGGTTCTCAGAAAAAACAGATGCAGGTAAAATCATCACAGTGAAGGAGATGACGGCTGCTTCTGTTAAGAAGCCGGGACAAAATCGAGGATATGTCAATGCTTCTGCAAAGATTCAGTGCAGAGTACTCATACACATATAAAAGCGTTCCCCCAAAAAGAAACCGATGAAAATGCGACCTCAAAACAGAAAGCATGCTGGAAGAAATCAAACTGGTTCACCCAGACAGACCTTGCAGGATCATGTTTCTGTAATACACTCAGATTGTATGTCGTTCATGATCTTCTTCAACATGTGATCGTGAAGAAGAAATTCTGCAGGTTTGTGATTGAAATGCCTGGTCTGCATTTCGAACACATGTAGTTCCTGTGAACAATCCGAAAAGAGTGCGGGCATTCCTGTGCGAACGATCATTGCATCGCATGGTATCATATGAGGCGCCTGAAGAAATCGGATAGCTTGTTGAGAGGAAGACAAAAAACTTCCTTTTGCAAGCTGTTTTTCATGAGAATTGTATTCTGTACAAAGTAAACCTGCACGGTGACAGCTGATAAGAAAATCAGAATGATCAAAACAGATTGTATGTAAGTTTGAAACAACCCGTGGCATCATCGCCCGTGAATATACTGTAGACGCAGCAAAGAACAAACCTCCGGAATCATCCGGATTCACTCATAACAGGGAGATAGAACACATGAAAAAGAACCTCACTGTGCTGATGGCTTTCATCATGCTGACCGGGATGATCTGCGGCGTGTCCGCCGCAGGTCATGCTGAGACCATAGAAGCAGCTGCTTCGGCTGCGAAAGAGCAGCCTGCTCCGACATCTGCTCCCGGGGTGAAAGAGGCGTCAGGTCCGGCATCCGCTCCTGTGATCAGAAAAGAATCCGTACCTGTAGCAGCTGCTGCAGCCTTTGCAGAAAAAGAAGAACCTGCTCCGGCGTCTGAAGGAAAAGAAAAGCCGCCATCAGTACCGGCGGCAGAGAAGTCGGCTGAGAAACATCCTGGAGGCTTTGATCACAGCGAAGAAATCATAGATTGCTGGTATATGGATCAAGAAGCACGATTTGAAGTGAAGGATATGTATATAAAAAAGTCATCAATTTTCCTGGCAGATGCTGACACACTTACATCACGACGTCAGCTGAAAGTTCTGCATTGTTCAACTGTGAGAAGAGGAAAACCCTGTAACGCGAAAACTGTTCATAGGAATAAATGAGCTGAATCCTATGCTGAAAAGTGTACTGATTGCTCTCGAAGATATAGGGGGTCTATACATGAAGAAGTACTTGTCCCTGTTCATGGCATTGATCATGGTATTCCAGTGCCTGCCTGTTGGTGCTGTGACTGAAGGTTTCTTTTCAGTCAAGTCGAATGTGCTGAGGAACAGTGACGCGGGTCCGCTCGTGACGGTTCGTTTTTTAGACAAAGACGAAGATACAACGCAGAAGGCACTGATCGTGGCAAAAGGCGAAAGCATACCGCAGGGCGAATTCCCTGCAGCCCCCGATGCTGATGAAGGTTATGTGTTTGACGGATGGTACAGCGGTGATACCAGATTTGTGGCTGATGATACAAAGGTGAATGATAATATTCAGCTCACACCCAGGTATGTCAAGGATAGCGAGACCTGGGAAATGGTATTCTACAACCGTGACGGACAGATCCATAAAAAAGTATATGTCGTCAAAGGCGAAACGATCGGAGAGGAGCTTCCCGATCCGATTGCCCGTGAAGGTTACAATGCCTTCTGGGCTGTTGGCATGCTCGCAGCCGGTGACCAGGGATCGATACCGACAAAAACCGGCGACCGGATTGACCGTGACTTTATGCCGGAGGATCACTATCATGATCCGGACAGCATGGTGATTGTCCCGGACTATGATCAGATTACTTATACTGTGTCGTTTTATCAGGAAGATCAGACAACCCTGGTTGGAAGCAGAACGGTCAACTCCAATACAAACTACTGTTTGAATGATATCCCGACTGTGCCGGCTAAAGACGGGTATATCGGCAAGTGGGTGTATCAGGATGGTGAGGATGTCAGAGATTTTAACAATTCTGTAGAAATCAAGGCAGATACCCGGGTCTGGGCAAAGTATACTCAGAATGTCTTTACGGTGACCTATATGGTAGGTGAGGAAACCTATGAAACGGATACCTATTTTGAAGGAGACAGTTTGAATCTGCCTGCAAGTCCTGCAGTTGAAGGAAAAGATTTCGTTGGCTGGTTTATCGGAGAAACTCAGTATCATGGCGGGGAGGCTGTTCTTTCGGACCTGACGATTCAGGCGCAACTGACGGACAAGAATAACGTTAGATTTGTGATCCTTGACGATGATGGAGCAGAAGTCGAAACGCTTTCCCAGTATTTCAGAGGAGAGGGAGAGACGATCGGGATCCTGCCTCAGGATCCGTTTGTGGCAGGTAAAGTATTTGAAAAATGGGTGATCGAGGGGACAGATACCCAGGTTACGGCGGATACTGTAGTCAGCACGAGTTTTGATGCAATCGCTGTATTCCGCACCATTACAGTCTATGATATCAAAGTCGAATACTATTACGACAGTACAATCAATCCTGGTAAGGAAGTCATCTTCAGTACAGACCTCTATGAGGCTGAAGATCATGAACTGCCTTATACGATTACAGCGCCTGCGATCATCCAGACCTCCTCTGAAGAAGTCACGGATGCGCCGGTCTATTATCCCGAGACGCCGACTGTTGAAATTGCAAGGGATGATTTTGATTCAGATGGAAAAATCACAGTCCGGATCAAATTTGTTCCGTATACAGCAGTCTATGATTATGTCTATCTGCTTCTGAATCTTGACGGTGATCCGGAAAACTATGATGCTGATTATACAGAAATTGGCAGGACATCTGATGTTCAGGGCGTTCTGAACAGTTATGTCACTCCGACGGTCAAGGTTTTTGACTATGCTGTTCTGAAGCTTGCTGAGGGGGCAGTCATCACGTCAAGCGGGCTGGACGGACAGCCGAAACAGGAACTGAAGGTCTATTACACACGCAAGAATGTCCAGCTGACTTTTGAGACCAATGGAGGTACATACGTTGCCGGCTCGACAGTGCCTTATGGAACGACTGTCAGTCTGCCGAGCGTCAATCCGACCCGGCAGGGGTATACCTTTGCCGGCTGGTATACAGATGCCGGTTTGACGAATCGTGTTTCCGGAAATTCTGTCACCGTGAATGCTGATACGATCCTTTATGCAAGGTGGAATGGTGTCGAAGTGAACTATTCCGTCGTGATCATGAAGGAAAAAATAGATAATGCGACGGGTACAACATCATACGTCTATGAAAACAGTTCAACCCTCAGAGGTACTGTAGGTACCACTGTTTATGCTGCGTCTGTTCGTAACGTGGATGTCCCTCGCGGTTATGAAAAACTGACGAGCATCAACGGAACAGCAACATCTGCAGGCACTGGAGAAAGCACTTCGGTTGTCATCACTGCGGACGGCAGTGCTGTGCTGAAAGTGTACCTGAGTCTGATCCGATACACCCTGGTGTTTAATGCAAATAGTGGAACGATCCGCATGGGTGGAGGGACCTATACGGGATCGAATTACCGCATAGAAAACGTGGTGCTTGGCCAGGAGATTGGAACGAAATGGCCCTCCTCCTCAACAGAGATCTATCGCAACAGCCATTACTTTGATGGATGGACCGGAGGCCCCAGCACCTATATTACGAAGCAGTATGAGCTGGTCTGGAATCATGTCGTGAATGCAAACAACAACCATGTCATGACGTTTACAGCATCCTGGGATACATTCAGTTATGATCTAGATGCCTATTACTGGCTGCAGCAGCCGGATGGCACATGGGCCAAAGCGGATGAATATACGCAGATCGGGTTGAATACGAACAACCTGGGGGCAAAAGAAATAGACGGGTATACAAAGCATGGCGGAGATGGCAGAAGACCGAATAATACATACCCGAATTCGGGATACGCCGTTGCGTCAGTAACGCAGAACAATAATGGTGGTTATGTTCAGGACGACAACAGAAGCGGCGGGAATAGGTATACATACTATGAGTATAATGGACACCTTTATCGAGAAAGGCGGAGCAATATTGACTCAGGCAAAACTCGATATAATGTGACCTTTAAGTATGCTTACAATTTTTACTATGATCGCGCCAGGTACAAGATTGACTATTACTATGAAGCAGCATTGCTTACTACAAAGAGCGATATCTATTTTGAAGCAGATATCAGTTCCGATACATATAATTATACCCCGGCCAGACCTGCAGGAATCGATGCGGACTATGAATGGGGCGGCTGGTACGCAAATGCCGGACTTCAGGGCTCAGCCTATGTATTTGACAAGATGCCGGGTAACAACCTGGTGCTTTATGCCAGATGGATTGCGCCTGAATATACGGTGCATTTCGTAGATGGGGAGAGTCCTTCCACACAGCTGTTTGACAGTGAAACAGTTGAAAAACACCACAAAGCCACGAATCCCGGAACGCCTTCCAAAGAGGGACATACCTTTGAAGGCTGGTATGACTCGGCGGATGGTGACACGCTTTACGACTGGAACACCCAGATCACTGCAGACACAACAGTCTATGCGCACTGGACACGCAATACGCTGGAGTATGTTGTTCACTATGTCGATACAGATCATCATCCGGTTGCCTCTGATAAGCATGTGAGCAATCCGAACTTCAGCATTGGCCAGAAGATTACTGAGCAGGCCATTGCAGTCGCAGGCTTCAGACCGCAGACCAACAGTGAAACAATCACGCTTGACAGAAGCGGCAATGAGATCACGTTCGTTTACAGTGCAAAAGCAGATCAGACAGGCTATACCGTAAAATATGTGATATCCGAAGGCGAAAGCGGTGCGGGGTATGCTGTTGCCGCTGAAAAAACCGTTCATAATGTACCGGGCACCACAGCATCTGTGATCGAACTTGCTGCTGCGGTTGATTATGATGCTCTTTATGCAGCACATCCTGAACTGGACGGCACAGAGTTCTTCCCTGACGAAGTTGAAAAGACGCTTGTACTGACGGCGAGTGAAGAAGCCAATGTCTTCACATTCTATTACTCTGCCTTTAAGAATGCTGTGGTAACCGTCAACTTCGTTGATATGGGAGGGAACGCCATAGCGAATCAGGATGTCCATTCGTATAAGGTCGGCAGGACATTTACGCTCAGCCGTACCCCCATAACAGGCTGGGAACTCAGCAGGGCTGTGGTCGGTACATCTTATTCAGGAACAGAGGCAGGAACCGAATACAAGATCACGGAAGCCATCGCGGGCGGAGAAGGCCTTGTTTTCACGTTGTTCTACCAGAAGAAAGCAACGGTGACAGTGGTGAGTGCATCGAAGCAGTATGATGCCACCGCGCTGAAACTGCCGGAAGATCTTGCGGGTCAGATTACAGTGGATGGCCTTCTCGCCGGGGACCGTATTTCATCGGTTGCTTATTCCTTCTCCGGAAATGATGTGGAAGAGGGTCGTCTGAATGCCGGCGTGGCGATTGTAACGCCTCATGATGCCACTGTTTCCGGCACTCATGCGGGAATTCCGAACTATTACAGTATCCGCTATATCAGCGGAACACTGGAAGTCACGAAGATCAATGTCACAATCCGTATTGAACCTGACCGATGGACAGGGGCCAGGTATAACGGTACGGAATACAAGGCTGGTTTTACCAACAGAAGCAAACTCTCGCCTGAAGATTATATCATGATCAGCCACGAGGGATATAAAACGGAGTTCCTTGATGATATCTGGAATATTGTGAAGGAAGCGCCTGTTTCCGGCTCCAATATTGAGCGTGTTGCACCCACCGGAGAATCGTCCGGCATGGGGTATTATGCTATTTCAAGCACGGATGTCACGGATCAGGAATATACGGTGAATGTCAGTGTGGACGATATGCCGACTGATGGAGGCAATTATAAAGTCAGCCTGTACGTCCGTCCCGGGCGTCTGGAGATTCTTCCTGTGGAATTGACCATTGCAACCAGCAGCGACGAGAAATCGTATGACGGAACCCCGCTGACGAATGCTGCCTATACAATGACGGGTCTGATGCCTGCTGATGAAGGCAAAGTGAAGGTAACAACCACTGGTTCCCAGACAGATGTTGGTATGAGTGACAATGGGTTTGAAATTCAGTGGGATGGAGTGAGCCAGGAGAACTATATCATCAGGAATAATCTGGGTGTTCTTCGTGTAACAGAGGCTGCGCTGACGATTCAGGTCGAAAATGCGACCCTGGTCTACAATGGTCAGGAGCAGTCTGGCAAGAATATATCCGGAAATATCACGGAATCCTTGGCAAATGAATATACAATCAACGGCCTGGTTGCTGGTGATACGCTGCGCGTATCAGGATATACCTCTGCCAAAGGCACGAATGTGAAGGATGAAAATGGTCAGGCTGCGGTCTATTCCGGCAGCTTCGAACAGGCTAATATTGCTGTTGTGCGGATAGATGATGAGGGCAGAGAGGAAGATGTAACACACTTCTATCATATTTCGGCAAACAGCGGCACATTGTCCATTATGCCGAAAGTGGTCACGATTACAGCGGAGAGTGAAGAATTCACCTATGACGGCAATCCCCACAGCAATGCAGGATATGATGTAACCGGTCTGGTCGGCCGTGATGCCATTGAGGCAGTCGTGGAAGGCAGCATCACGTTCCCGAGTCAGAGTCCTGTCACAAACGAAGTCAAGAGTCATGAGTTCATAGAAGGCACGGAGAGCAACTATACGTTTATCTATGCCAGCGGCGCTCTGACGATGACGAACGCTACAGCAGCGATTACAATCACGGCTGCATCTGATAGCAGGACGTATGACGGAAAAGCTCTGACAAACAGCCAGGTCACTGTAACTTCCGGAACGCTTTTTGCTGGAGACCGGCTGGAAGCGACAGCGACGGGCAGTGCAACAAATGTAGCGGACACAGCAGAAGGGAATAACCCGATCGCAGCAGGCTACAGGGTCATGCACGGGGATGAAGACGTGACCGCGAACTACAGCATCACGGCTGTTTCCGGCACGCTGACAATTGAACCGAAGGCTGTAACGATTACAGCGAATGATGCATCACAGACGTATAACGGCAGTGCCCTGACAGAAGGTGGCTTCACGGCCAGCGACCTGGAAGAAGGGGACAGCCATACCTTCATCGTCGCGATGACGGAAGACAGTACGATCACGAATGCCGGCACACAGCCCAACGTAATTGCAGCGGTTGACGGAGCAGCTGTAACAACAGGAACAGCGACAGCAGTGGGCAACTACCTGGTCACAACAGTGAACGGTACACTGACAGTGAATCCGAAGGCCGTAACGATTACGGCCAAGAATGCATCACAGACATATAACGGGAAGGCCCTGACAGAGAGCGGCTTCACGGCCAGCGACCTGGAAGAAGGGGACAGCCATACCTTCACGGTCGTGATGACGGAAGACAGTACGATTACAAATGTCGGTACGCAGCCCAACGTGATTGCGACAGTGGACGGAGTAGCTGTAACAACAGGTGCAGGGACAAAGGTCGGCAACTACCTGGTCACGACAGCGAATGGCCTACTTACGGTGAATCCGAAGGCTGTAACGATTACAGCCAAGGATGCATCACAGACGTATAACGGGAGTGCCCTGACAGAGAGCGGCTTCACGGCCAGCGACCTGGAAGAAGGGGACAGCCATACCTTCACGGTCGTGATGACGGCAGACAGTACGATCACGAATGTCGGCACACAGGCCAACGTGATTGCGACTGTAGACGGCGTAGCTGTAACAACAGGGACAGCCACAGCTGTGGGCA
>Ga0129306_1001525_pt1 | contig 25740 bp, 20 predicted proteins | sample P827metagenome_FD_94438 | JGI IMG/M metagenome (GOLD analysis project Ga0129306, IMG submission 94438) | Capybara group fecal microbial communities from Wisconsin, USA - P827 metagenome | ecosystem: Host-associated > Mammals > Digestive system > Large intestine > Fecal | place: USA: Wisconsin...
CTATGAGCACCGTGGCCGAGTACAACAAGATGTACGAGGGCCAGGATCACATCACCATGCCTTATGTGGCTGATGATGCGGTCGTGGAAGCGGCCGTCAAGGGCATGAAGGGCTGATCCCTCCCCCTTTCATCCTGCTAACTTCCGCCTCCCTATCATACAGAAAAGAGCCGTATGGGTTCCATACGGCTCTTTTCGCGCTTTTTTTGAGCTTTTATATAGAGAAAAGAACAAAGATTTGTGTTGCCGAATGTTCCGCGAACAGGTATAATACTAACGTCCAATTACAAATGGTATCATCTGACGATATGGGGTATCTTTCGGCGGAGGAATCCCACCGCGAAGAGGAGAGTTTACATGAGCAAGATCGTATGCAAACTGTTTGGCATCCCACAAATCACGAAGGACGGGCAGCCTGTGTTTCTGCCCTACGCGAAGATCAGCGCCCTGCTCTATTATATTCTGGTCACCAGGGTAGTTAGCCGGGATGAAGCAGCCGGGCTGCTCTGGCCTGATGAGAGTGACGAGGCGGCCAGACGGAGTTTGAGAAACGCCATATACCAGGCAAAAAAGGCGCTGGGTGTGGACATCATTCTCTCCCCTAAGAAGTCTATCCTGATGCTTAACGAGACGCTGGACCTGACGGTGGACGTGGATCAGTTTTTGCAGGACCCACAGCAGAATTTGCATCTTTATACCGGCGAGTTTTTACAGGGCTTCTTTTTGAAGGACTCCGAGCCCTATGAATTCTGGCTGGTCAAGATGCGAAATTACTACAAGGAGAAGTTTTCCTCGGAGTGCTCCCTGAAGATCGAGGATGGCCTGCGCAGCCAGGACTACAAACAGGTGGAGGGACACATCCGCCACCTCATTGAGATCGACGAGTACGACGAGCGGAGCTTCCGCCTGCTCATGCGCTTCTACCAAGAGACGGGACGCAACGGCAAGGCCATCGAGACCTACTATGAGCTGGCCAAATTCCTGCGCCAAGAACTGGGGGTGTCTCCCGACCAGACCACCAAGGAGATCTACGAGCGCTCTCTGGAGGAGATGCATGTAGAAACCGGCCAGTCCCGTTCCGACGACGACATTTTCTTTTTCGGGCGCTATGAGAAGCTCGCCGCGCTGGAAAAGGCCCTAAAGGATTTTAAGGAGAAGCGTGAAGGTTGTAAATCGCTTATGATCGTGGGGGAGCCCGGTTCCGGTAAATCCACCATCAAGCGCCGTGTCCTGGCGGGCAGCGCCAACGACTTTTTTATCCTGGAGACCCAGGGGCTCCCCTCGGAGCAGGACCTGCCCTTCCGCCCATGGCGCGCCATCGCCCGGTCAATGCTGGATCTGATCCGGCAAAACGATCTGATCCAGCCCGCCCTGTGGCAGGAGCTGATGAGCCGTGTCTTCCCGGACTTCCAGGAGAGCCTCCCCACAGCCGAGTTCCTCGCCCCCCGTCGGTCCGTCTCCCTGGCGGCCATCGTCCATATCCTGGTGGAAGCTCTTCGTACCCTGGCCTCCCGCCGGCAGGTCCTGCTCGTATTTGAAGACCTGCAGTGGCTGGACGCGGACAGTCTGCGCCTTCTGACCTCCGTTTTGCTGGAGACTCCGCCCGACCAGGTGATGCTGGTAGCCACCTGCAGTCAGGAGCACAACCGGGCGCTGGACGACACCGTGGCCGCCCTGAACCACAGCGGCCGGCTGTTTCCCGTGGAGCTGGAGCGCTTCACCATTGAGACCTGTCACCGGCTGATGGAAAAGGCTCTTCCGGAACGGGACCTCAACGGTGAGCTTTTGGAGCGCGTCTACAACGAGACGGAGGGCACCCCCTTCTTCCTGGTTGAATACATCGGGATGCTGAAAAACGGCGAGGCATTGGATCCCTTCCCCCCCGCTATCCGGGAGTTTCTTCGCACCCGCCTGATCAATCTTTCCCAGGAAGCCCTGGAACTGGCCGGGACCATCTCCTTCTTCTACGACGGGGTATCGCTGGAGTTCCTTGCCCGCGTGGTTGGGAAGGCGACGGCGGATCTCATCTTTCCGCTGGGGGCCTTGACGGACCGGCGGATCATCACAGAGCGCGGCGGAGGTCCGGTCCTCCTTTCGTTTTCCCATTCAAAGCTGCGGGAGTATTTGTATCAGACCCAGACGGATTCCCGCAAACAGGTGATTCACCGGAAGATCGCTCTTTTGTTGGAGCGGGACCTGGACAGTGGAGAGCGCAGCGGCAAGCAATACGCCCAGCTCACCTATCATTTCTCGGCGGCCGGCGATCATCTCAAGGCACTCAAGTACAGAATCGCCAGTCTCAACTATCACCTGGATTTCAGCCATGAGATCTTTCCCATGGCTACCGGAGAAGAGGTTGAATCAGACCCGGTGCTCTACATCTCCCGTGATAAGATCAAGACGCTGTTCCGCAATCTCGAGTCCGATATCCACTCCTTCCGCTCCACGGCGCAGCAGTCCGAGGAGCTGGAGCTGCTGGAGATGGAATTTTTCTACATGAAGGGGCGCTACTCCATTCTGGAGGGAGATTACGAGAGCGGAGTCAACGACATTTCCTATGTGATCCAGACCTCCCAGCAGGTACACCGGACCGACTACACCTTTGAGGGATACCGGCAGCTGATCTACTACTACATCCAGATCAGCGACCCCAAAGGGATGGCCAAATATATCGAGCCGGCCCTGGATCTGGCGGTGCAGTGCAACAACCACAAGGAGATCGGGGTGCTGCTGCGCCTGAAGGGCCTGTATAACATGATGACGGGCAACTACTGTCTGGCGGAAAAGCTGCTCACCGAGTCCATCAACACCCTGGCCATCACCGAGCGGGCGGCTAAGCACTACGCCGTCAACATTGCCGCGGGTTATGACTACATCGGAGAGATCCGGCAGGCCCAGGGGGACTATGACGGCGCTTTGGAGCTGTTTGACAAGGCCATCTCCCTGTGTCCCGGAAACGCCCTGTCCAGCTTGTCCGTCTTTTACATCAACGCAGGGAAATCCTTCTATTTTCTCAAAGATTACGCCGCGGCGAAGAGCTATTTTGAACGGGCCTACAATTTGTATGGCCAGTTCGACTCCTTCTGGCTGCGCCCCACACTGGACGCCTATATGGCACTGACCCTGCTGAAGGAGAGGAAACTGGACAAGGCCCTTGAGCGATTGAACGCGGCGCGGCAGAATATGTGGCGCATCAAATACCCCAGCGACCTGGGCACAGTGCACTTCGCCGAAGCGCTGATCCGCAACCTGGCGGACCGGGACGAACAGGTGCGCGCGGTGTTCCAGACGGTCCTCCCGGAATCCGCCGATCACTATTATCAGCTGGCTTTGAAGCATCTGAGTCAGCACCTGGACCGGTACGAGATCAACTACTTGAACAAGGAATTGGATCGTACAGAATCATGCTGATGGGCAGTCTCCCATCCACCCCCATCCCATCAGGCTGCAAAGAGGAACTTTATTCTCCTCCCCCGGAGGCGAGCATTCGGGAAACGCCTTGCAACGGGGTAATACCGCCGTTCCAAACAAAAACCACCTTCACAGCTTCCGTGAAGGTGGTTTTTACTAGTTTCCCTCGGTCCAGTCGGCTGACCGACGAAGGGGACAATTCCGGAAAATCTGGTCCACCGCACTCTCGTAGGCGGCGGAGTCCGCCGCCTTGCGGATCTGCTTCAAGGGCCGTTCCGCCCCCTCAAAGAGCCGGCTCAGATAGCTCCACAGCTCCTTCATATGAAAGACGGTATTGCGCTGGCTGCCGAAGGCCTCCAGATAGGCGTGGTACAGCTGGTCATGGAAGCCCCGCAGGCTCTCCCGGTCGGCTCCCGGCCCGCCCTTGGCCTTTCGGACCAGAGCCGGGTCGGCCAGCAGGCCCTGCCCTATCATCACCCGGTCCACCTGGGGGAAGCGCGCCCGGAACCGGGCACAGCCCTCCTCCGTCACCAGCCCGCCGTTGTAGCACACCAGACCGGGATACCGCTCCAGCGCTTCCTCAAAGGCCTCCATCCGCACCGGCTCCCGGTAGAAATCCCTGCGGACCCGGGGATGGATAATGAGCAGGGAGACGGGGTACTGCCCAAAAATCTCCAGCAGGCGGGGAAACTCCTCCTGAGACTCCATGCCCAGCCGGGTCTTTAAGGAGATCTTCCCCTCCGCCCGGGAAAAGATCTCCTCCAGAAAACGGTCCAGTCCCTCGGGGTCGGCCAGCATCCCGGCCCCCTTCCCCTTTGCAGTAACCGTGCCCGAGGGGCAGCCCAGGTTCAGGTCGATCTCCTCATACCCCATGGCGTACAGCTCCCGGGCCGCCCAGCAGAAGTCCTCCGCGTTCTTGGTCAGCAGCTGGGGCACCGCCGTAAAGCCCCGGTTGTGCTCCGGCAGGACGTTGCGCAGCTCCCGTGGGGTGAACACATGGTCCTGGGTAGGAGTCAGGAAGGGCATATAGTACTTGTCCACTCCGGGGAACCAGCGGTGATGGGCGGCGCGGTAGATGGCGCCGGTGACCCCCTCCATGGGGGCAAAATAGTACTCCACAGACTTCGGTCCTTTCCTTTGGTTCAATGCCGGGACAGCAGGCGGCGCAGCCAGGGGACCAGGGCGGGTCCCACCTGGCCCAGCGCCCGGTCATAAAAGAAGAACACCGGGCTGGCAAGAACCAGCAGGAGAAGGGCCTCCCGCCAGCTTCCCAGCCCCAGGCCGTCCATCCCCAGCAGCCAGATCAGTCCGCTATAAATTAGCAGGACGGCGCCCAGAAAGAGGGCGCTCTTGGCCGTCCGCCGCCCCCACCGGGGCATACGCTCCAGCTGGGGTCTCACCGCGGGATACCAGCCAAACAGCCCCGCGAACAGGGCGGCCATCTCCAGCTCCGGGACCAGAAGCAGGCCCAGCAGGGCTACCGCCGCCCACAGGGTCAGGGCGTCTCTGGCCCCGAACTCCTCTCGGACCAAGCCTACCACAAGTCCCGCCAGCATGGGGCACACATAGGTCATGACTCCCAGGGCGCTGCCCAGCACCATCAGCACCACGCACAGGGCGGCGCCCACCCCGCACACCGCCATACGGCGGGACGCATCCTTCATCGGTTCACTCCGCCCGGGCCCGGCAGGCGTCCACATAGGCGCTGGCAGCCAAGCCGGCTACCGCCCCGTCGCCCACGGCTGTTGTGAGCTGGCGTACCTTCTTGGCCCGGCAGTCGCCGGCGGCGAAGACGCCGGGCAGGCTGGTGCCGCAGTCCTCCCCTGCCAGGAAATAGCCCCGGTCGTCGGTCATCACCAGATTGGCGAACACCTCGTTTCTGGGCTCCTGGCCCACAGCGATGAACAGGCCGTCCACCGCCAGTTCTTTCCGCTGGGCGATCTTCAGGTCGGCCACCCGCAGGCCAGTGAGGCCCTCCTCGCCGCGGATCAGCTCCTCCACCCGGTGGCTGAGCAAAAATTCCACATTTTTCCGCTCCCGGAGCTGGCTGACCATACGGCTCTCGCCCCGGAACAGGTCCCGGCGGTGGATCACCGTCACCTTAGAGCACCGGGCAGACAGGAACAGCGCCTCCTGAAGGGCGGTGTCCCCGCCGCCCACTACGGCCACGGGCCGGTTCTGGTAAAAGGCTCCGTCGCAGACGGCGCAGTAGGACACGCCGGCTCCCACCAGCTGGTCCTCGCCCTCCAGCCCCAGTTTCCGGTGGCTGACGCCGGTGGCCAGCACCAGGGCCAAGGCGGTATACCGGCCCTTGCCGGTGGTCAGCTCCACCCGCTCCCCCTGGGTACGCATAAAAGTCACCGACTCGGCGCGGATATGTACCCCCTGCTCCTCCGCCTGGCGGGTCAGTGTCTGGGCAAACTGGGCCCCGCTCATGCCGGGCAGACCGGGGTAGTTGTCCACCAGGGGAGAGTAGTTGATCTGGCCGCCGGTGGTCTCCCCCTCCAGCACCAGCACGTCCTTGCCCGCCCGGGCAGCGTACAAAGCGGCGGTCAGGCCGGCGGGCCCTCCGCCCACCACGATGACGTCATACATAAAAACACCTCTTCCGTCCGGTTTTCTCCTGTAGATGATGGAAAAACGGCCCCGGTTCTCCGGGGCCGTTTTTATTGTACTTCGATTTACGCTTCTTGGCAAGAGCCAGCTTTCTGAAGGGTCAGCCCGCTTCCGCCGGGCGGTTATCCTCGATGAATTTCCGGACATTCCCCAGACCCACAACCTTCACGGGGGCCTGTCCATCATCCGCCACCAGGGTAGGGGCCTGACGGACGCCGTAGCGGACGGCCAGGTCGGGTTCCTCCTCGGCCAGCACCTTCCGGAAGGGGATCCCCGCTTCCTCCAGCAGCCGTTCCGCCTGGGCGCAGTTGGGGCAGGTGCGGGTGGCGAAGAGCAGCAGCTCTCCGGCCGGGGGCTTCTGCTCCACATTGCCCTCCACCGTCACCTGGGACCCGGCGGCCCCCGCCCGGCGCAGGGTGGAGCGGCTGATGTCGTACACCTTCCGGTCCCGGAACTCCTGGGTCTTGCCGTCGTTCCAGTTCTTCACCGGGCGGTAATAGCCGGTGATTCGGCTGTACACCTCGGCCTCCTTGCCGCAGTAGGGGCAGGTGTGCTGCTCCCCTACTAGGTAGCCGTGGTCGGCGCACACCGAGTAAGTGGGGGACATGGTGTAGTAGGGCAGCTTGTAATTCTCCGCGATCTTCCGCACCAAGGCGGCGGCCGCCTTCCAGTCAGGCAGCTTCTCCCCCAGGAAGGCGTGGAACACAGTGCCCGAGGTGTAAAGGGTCTGGAGCTCGTCCTGGACGTCCAGAGCGGAGAAAATGTCCTCGGTATACCCCACGGGCAGGTGGGAGGAGTTGGTATAATAAGGCGTGCCGTTCTCGTTGGCGGTGATGATGTCGGGGAACTGCTCCTTGTCGTGCTTGGCAAAGCGGTAGGTGGTGGACTCGGCAGGGGTGGCCTCCAGGTTGTACAGGTCGCCGTACTCCTCCTGATAGTCGGACAGGCGCTCCCGCATATGGTTGAGGACGTCCTTGGCAAAGGCCTGGGTCTCCTGGTGGGTCAGGTCGGCCCGGAGCCATTTGGCGTTGAGGCCCACCTCGTTCATGCCGATCAGGCCGATGGTGGAGAAATGGTTGGCGAAGGTACCCAGATACCGGCGGGTGTAGGGATACAGCCCTTCCTCCATCAGCTTGGTGATGACGGTGCGCTTGGTCTTCAGGGACCGGGCGGCAATATCCATCAGCTTATCCAGCCGCCGGTAGAAGTCGGCCTCGTCCTCCGCCAGATAGGCGATGCGGGGCAGGTTGATTGTGACCACGCCCACGCTGCCCGTGGACTCGCCGGAACCAAAGAACCCGCCCGATTTCTTCCGCAGCTCCCGCAGGTCCAGCCGCAGGCGGCAGCACATGGAGCGCACATCGGAGGGTTCCATGTCGGAGTTGATGTAGTTGGAGAAGTAGGGAGTGCCGTACTTGGCGGTCATCTCAAAGAGGAGCTTGTTGTTCTCTGTCTCGGACCAGTCGAAGTCCCGGGTGATGGAGTAGGTTGGGATGGGGTACTGGAAGCCCCGGCCGTTTGCGTCGCCCTCGATCATGATCTCGATGAAGGCCTTATTCACCATGTCCATTTCCTTCTTACAGTCCCCGTAAGTGAAATCCATCTCCCGGCCGCCCACGATGGCGGGCAGCGCCTCCAGGTCCTTGGGCACCGTCCAGTCCAGAGTGATGTTGGAGAAGGGGGCCTGGGTGCCCCAGCGGCTGGGGGTGTTGACCCCGTAGACGAAGGACTGGATGCACTGCTTGACCTCCTTCTGGGTCAGGTGGTCCGCCTTGACGAAGGGGGCCAGATAGGTGTCGAAGGAGGAGAAGGCCTGGGCCCCTGCCCACTCGTTCTGCATGATGCCCAGGAAGTTGACCATCTGGTTGCACAGGGTGGACAGGTGACTGGCGGGAGCGGAGGTGATCTTGCCGGGTATGCCCCCCAGCCCCTCCTGGATCAGCTGCTTCAGGGACCAGCCGGCGCAGTAGCCGGTGAGCATGGACAGGTCGTGGATGTGGATCTCGGCGTTCCGGTGGGCGTTGGCCACCTCCTGGTCATAGATCTCGCTGAGCCAGTAGTTGGCGGTGATGGCCCCGGAGTTGGACAGGATCAGACCGCCCACGGAGTAGGTGACGGTGGAGTTCTCCTTCACCCGCCAATCGTTGATCTGAAGGTAGTCGTCCACCAGATCCCGGTAGTTGAGCAGCGTGGAGTTGACATTGCGTACCTTCTCCCGCTGCTTGCGGTACAGGATATAGGCCTTGGCCACGTCGGCATAGCCCGCCTCGGACAGCACCTTTTCCGCGCTGTCCTGGATATCCTCCACGGCGATAAAGCCGTCCCGGACCTTTGGCTCGAAATCGGCGGTCACCCGCAGGGCCAGCATGTCGATGATACTGGGGTGATATTGCTTGTCCAGGGCTTCAAACGCTTTTGTAATGGCTGCGCTGATCTTCCCGATCTCAAACCGGGCGGCGGTGCCGTCCCGTTTTGTCACCTGGTACATAAACGATCCCTCCACTTGATCTCCTTCTGTTTTCCAAAGCCGGATGTCCGGCGTCTTTACGCCCTTTTACTATATCATGCCCTTCCAACTTCGTCAATATATAGTTTGATATAATTAGTATAAACACAATATATTGTTTCTCTCTGTGAAAAGAGCGGGACGGCCTCCCCGGCCGCCCCGCCCGCTTCTCTTCTGTTCTCCCTGGGAGTCGCTATACGCCCCGTAGCTCCGCCGCCGGGACATACTGCCGCACCAGCGCCAAAAAGCCCTCCAGCTCCGCCCGGCCCCAGGGGTGCAGCCCCGGCCGCAACACCGTGGCCCGGTCCGCGAAGGACTGGAGAAAATACCGTTTGGCTCCCGCCAGCCAGACGCCCAGCTCCCGGAGGTCGTCTCCGCCGTGGAACTCCCGGACCACCGTGGTGCGGAACTCATAATCCGCCGCCCCCGACAGCAGGAAGGACACGCTGTCCCGAATGGGGGCCAGGTCCAGGTCCTCCACCCCCGCCGTCTCGGCGTAGCGGGTGGGGCCGTTCTTCACATCCATGGCCACATAGTCCGCCAGTCCCCGCTCCACCAGAGCCCGCAGCCGGTCCGGGTGGGTGCCGTTGGTGTCCACCTTGACCAGGAAGCCCAGTTCCTTGATCCTGGCCAGCAGGTCCGGCAGCTCCGGGCGGAGCAGGGGCTCTCCGCCAGTGACACACACCCCATCCAGCAGACCCCGGCGCTTGTTCAAAAAGGCCAGCAGGGCCTTGTCATCCATCTCAGGGGGCGGGAGGGGCCCAGCCACCAATTCTCCGTTATGACAGAAGGGACAGCGGAAGTCGCAGCCCCCCAGAAACACCGTACAGGCCACCTTGCCCGGGTAGTCCAGCAGCGTCAATTTTTGCAGCCCGTGAATGTCCATGGGGGTCCCTCCCTTGTGCCGGCCTGTCAACATCTTTTGCCTCATTGTAGCCCCGGCTCCCCCCGGCTGTCAACGTCCCGGCGTCCCCTCGCCTCCGTTCACATTCCCTTGTATTTTCGCCGGGTGGCGATGCCGCCCCGGATGTGCCGCTCCGCCTTGTTCTCCTCCAGCACCCCCTTCACCTGGAGGTACAGCGTCCGGTTGAACAGGGGCAGACGTTCCGACAGGTCCTTATGTACGGTTGATTTGCTGATCCCAAACTTTTTCGCGGCGGCACGGACCGTGGCCCGGTTCTCCAGGATGTAAAGAGCCAGGCGTTCCGCCCGCTCCTCCATATTTTCCTTCACAAAGACAACACTCCCTGCCTTTTGTTGGTCCATCCTATGCGAAATGGCGGGAGGATATGCGTTTTCCGCCCCCGACCAGCCCCCGCCGCAGGATGGCCGAACCGGAGGATTTTTCAAAAATTTTTGTTGACATCCCGCCGTTTCGGTGTATAATGCATTTTATTCATTCAGCGTATTAGTTTATTAAATTGTCCTTCCTCTGTGTACACACATTCTTCTTTTTACTATTTTATTAGTGAATTAGTTCAATATTTTATCAAAGTTATTTTTTGTCTAATTTAAAAATTTGCTTTATTTTTCGTCTTTTTTACCATTTTTTGCAAGTTGCCTTTATCACTTTGTATAATTTTCTTATAATTCGCTTGTCTTTTCCCACCCTGAATGTTAAACTAATAAAGCAGAATAAGTTTTCGCTTTGATGTACCTGTCAGAAATACACATTATCCCCATCTGTTATCTTTTGTACTTCAGCTTCCGGATCAAGTCGGGTGCAGAAAGGAGAACGTAGGCGGGCGTCCACAGACGCCCCTACCTCTGATCCCGGAAGTTTAAGTGATGTCAGGCGCAGCTCCCGAACTGTCGATCAGCCACAACCTGATCACACCAGTACCTGGCCGTCCAAACAATACAGGAAAGGAGATTAAACAGAAATGACTCGCAAACCTATGAAAAAGCTGTTCGCCGCGCTGGCCATGACCGTTGCTCTGTTGGCAGCGGCTACCATCGGCGCATCAGCCTGCACCACCATTTATGTAGGCGGAAATCTCGTGGAGGAGGGGACCCCCTTCGTCGCCCGTACCGAGGACTATGGCTCCGACATGAACAAGATGTGGTTCATCAGCGAGGCCGGCGCCTTCCAGGAGGGGGATAAGTGGCTCGGCTGCCCCGAATACGGAGAGTTTGAGTGGACCTTCACTCACGACAGCTACCGCTTCACCTATTTCACCAATGATATTTTTAATGGAACATGCCCCGAATGCGGCCAGGAGGACCCGACCCACTGGTCCTACACCGAGTTCGGCACCAATGACCACGGCGTCTCCGTGTCCGCCACCGAGACCATTTCCGGCAACTCCGCGGTCAAGCAGGTTGACCCCAATGTCCGGACCAAGGTAGACGGCATTGTGGGCATCGAGGAGACCGACATCCCCACCATCATCCTCGCCGAGGCCGCCTCTGCCAGAGATGGCATCAAGCTGCTTGCGGAGATCTATGACACCCACGGCGCTTTCTTCGATTCCGGTATCTTCGTCTGCGACAAGGACGAGGTCTGGTACATCGAGAACTGCTCCGGCACCCAGTATGTGGCCGTCAAGCTCAACAACGACATGATCTTCCTGGAGCCCAACATCGCTGTCATCGGCGAGATCGACCTGGACGACGAGAACGTCATCGCCTCTGAGCGGCTGATCGAGGTCGCCCAGGAGGCCGGTACCTTTGTGGGCGACGCCGACGAGCACATCATCGACTACCGCGCCTCCTACGCCAACCTGGGTACCGAGTCCAGCCCCCGCGTGGGCACGCCCCGTATGGCCGACGGTCTGAAGTTCCTCAATGCGGACTACGACTATACCGCCGCTGACCTGTATGCGGACAATACCAAGTTCACCATCTCCAACCTCAAGGACGGCGAGATCGTCCCCATGTACACCAATATCGAGGCCGACCGTCAGCTGACCAAGGACGACGTGTTCAACTTCTATAAGCTCAGCAGCGTCGGCAAGCCCAGCAACCAGGAGATCGAGATCTTCCAGCTGTTCCAGGATCCCGAGCTGGAGACGGAGTACTCCACCGTGGGCTGGGTCGGCGTCGGCAACATGTCCAACAACGTGTTTGTCCCCTACTATCCCATGCTCATTGACGACATGTACGAGGCCTATCAGGTGAGCACCCCCGTGGTCACCCAGACCGCCGAGAAGCCTGACAGCTTCTGCACCTGGAACGCCAGAAGCGGCAAGTATGTGGTGTATCCCGAAAACTGGCAGGATTCCTACTACTTCTGCTTTGAGGGTCTGGGCGGCTACATCCTGTACGCCGAGCAGATCGACGGCGCTCCTCTCAGCGATTCCACCAAGCAGTATGTGCTGGACCGGCTGAGCGACCTGCAGCACGAGTTCTATGATGAGCTTGTCACTGTGGAAGAGCTGAAAGAGGCCGACGACGCCAGAGCCCTGGCTACCGAGAATGGCATGGCCATGGCCGAGAAGGCCCACAAGCTGGCCATCGAGCTGATCAATGAGATCGTTCCCCCGCGCAGCTATGAAGAGCTTGCTCAGCGGATGGATTATGACCAGGCCATGGCTGACGCCCAGTACCTGGTTGAGGAGATCGGCACCCGTCTGACCGGCACCCAGTCCGAGCGGGCTGCTCTGGACTATCTGGAAGAGCAGTATGCCAAGCTGGGTTACGAAATCGAGCGTCAGGACTTTACCCTGGACACCCGCACCTGCGGCGACATCTATGTGGGTGAGGACTACATCCTGGCCGCCGGCACTCCCTCCAAGAACGACGGCTTTACCGGCTTCGGCACGGCCACCGGCACCTCCGTATATCTGGCCGATCCCGCCGACGCCGCCAACCTGGACGACCTGACCGGCAAGATCGTATTCTTCCCCGGCAACTTCCGCACTGTTCGCGGCGCTGACAGCACCTACACCCCCGTCTCCCCCGCTACCTATGAGGCCGTTGAGATCCTGGGCGCCAAGAATGCCGCCGGTATCGTGGTCATGATGGACCCCGAGACCGAGGAGACCGAGCGCTATCAGATCCGCGTGTCCACCCCCAACTTTGCCACCGCCGGCCTGGTTGACGCTCCCGTCGCCACCCCCGTTCTGGTGGTCAACGCCATGGACGCTGAAAAGCTGACCGCCTACTTCGGCGAGCACAGCGATGTGGAAATCACCATGGACGTCCACGATCATGTTGATTCCCAGAACCTGATCGTCACCAAGAAAGCCGCTGTGGACACTGACTTGACCCTGTATGTCACCTGCCACATCGACTCCGTCCTGCCCAGCCCCGGCGCCAACGACAATGCTTCCGGCGTGGTGGGCGTGCTGACCATGGCCCGCGCTTTCCAGAACCTGGATACCAACTACAACATCAAGTTCATCTCCTTCGGTGCCGAGGAAGTCGGCCTGCAGGGCGCCCGTTACTTCGCCGCCAACCTGACCGAAGAAGAAATCGCCAACGCCATCGGCAACTACAACCTGGACATGGTGGCTACCAGCCAGGCCGACTGCACCTACATTTTCATGAACTCCTCCACCACTCCGGAGACCGGCTATGACACCCCCGTCAACGATCCCGCTCTGGAGACCCATGTGACCCGTCAGGCCCGCGAGGCTGCCAAGGCTCTGGGCTTTGACATGGACCACTACCGCACCTGCTTCGACCGCACCACCGACCACTATGCCCTGCACCTGGTCGGCATTCCCGCCGTGGAGTTCGACTGGCGCGCCAACGAGGAAGGCACCTCCTTCGAGGCCTACTACCACACCCGCTTTGATGACTTTGAGCACAACTTCAGCAAGGATAAGCTGAAGACTCAGGTGGACATCATTGCTCTGGCCGTCTACAACGAGGCTACCTCCGACTACTGCGCCGTCACCGGCGAGGGCGTGTACCGCGCTTATCACGACACGCTGGCCGACGCCATCGCGGCGGTGGAGGACGGCGGCACTGTGAAGCTGCTTCGCGACTGCGGCGAGACTATCTCTGTCGCCCGTGAGGTCTCCTTCACTCTGGATGCCAATGGAAACCAGTTTACCGGTTCCATCAGTTCTGCTTCCGGCTATCGCCTCAACTGCGCCGACAATATCTACACCATTACGCTCAAGAGCTACAGCGGCTCTTCTTCCGGCAGCTCCTCCAGCGGTTCCGGCTCCACCCCCACCGTTCCCGAAAAGTGGGTCAACCCCTTCATCGACGTCAAGGGCGGCGATTGGTACTATGACGCCGTGGAATACACGGTGGAGAAGGGCCTGCTCAGCGGCATGAGCACCAACATCTTCGCTCCCGACACCGAGCTGTCCCGTGCCATGGTGGTCCAGATCCTCTACAGCATGGAAGGCAAACCCGCCGTCACCGGCGCCAGCCCCTTTGCCGATGTGGCTGAGGATGCCTGGTACGCCGATGCCGTGAAGTGGGCCGCCTCCCAGGGCATCGTGGACGGCGTGGGCGACGGCCGCTTCGCTCCCGAGGCCCAGGTCACCCGCGAGCAGCTGGCTCTGATCCTCTTCGGCTACGCCGGCAGCCCCGACGCTCCCGCTCAGGATCTGACCGGCTTCGCCGACGCTGGCCAGGTCTCCGCCTGGTCCGCCGACGCCCTGCGCTGGGCCGTTGGCTCCAACATCATCTCCGGCAAGACCGGCAACGTCCTGAACGCCCAGGGCACCGCTACCCGCGCCGAAGTCGCCCAGATGATCATGAAGTTCGACAGCGCCCAGGCTTGATCCCACCCATAGAAAATTTCCTTCCTGTCAGCAGTCCCCCGGCTCAGCCGGGGGACTGCTTCAGTCTGTCGAAAAAGTCTTTTCGACAGACTAAAGCAAATTGAAAAACATAACATGTAAATATGTTTTCCAACTTGTGATGATTGAAAAGAAAGGGAACCCTGACGGTTCCCTTTCAAACTATCCTTCCCTCCGAACCCTTTGGCCCGCAGAGTCACTCGAAGGTCTTCTGCAGTCCCCCGGCTCAGCCGGGGGACTGCTTTCTTTTCTAATATTTCCAAATAATTGACAACAAGCAAATTCAATCGATATAATAATGACTGCTGCACAAACTGTTTTCGGTTTACTCGCGCGGCAATCGCCGGGCCGCGCCCGGCTTTGGAGTGATACATATGATCGGAATCGGTACTATTGTCAACGTGCTGGCCATCATCGTGGGCGGCTGCATCGGCCTGCTGTTTCGGGGCGGTCTGAAGGAACACTATCAGGAGGCCGTTATCAAGGCTCTCGGTCTGTGCACCATATTCATCGGGGCCTCCGGCGCCCTGCCCGGGCTGCTGCGGGTGGAGGACGGCCTGCTCACCGGCGCCCCCATCCGGGATACTCTGGGCATGATCCTGTCCATGGCCCTGGGCACTCTCATTGGAGAGTGGCTGGACTTTGACGGGAAAATGGAGCGGCTGGGCGCCTGGCTGAAGGAGAAGGCCGCCCGGAGCGACGACAGCCAGTTTATCCAGGGCTTCGTCACCGCCTCCCTCACGGTGTGCATAGGGGCAATGGCCATCGTAGGCTCCATCCAGGACGGCCTGTCCCACGACCCCTCTACCCTGTTCACCAAGTCCATCCTGGACTTTCTCATCGTCATCATCTTCGCCTCCACCTACGGCAAAGGAGCCATCTTCTCCGCCCTGCCCGTGGGTGTGCTTCAGGGGGGCGTTACTCTGTGCGCCGGACTGCTGGCCCCGGTGTTCAGCGCCGCCGTCATCGCCAACCTGTCCTTCCTGGGCTCCGTTCTCATCTTCTGCGTGGGGGTCAACCTGGCCTTCGGAAACAAGTTCCGGGTAGCCAACATGCTGCCTTCCCTGGTGCTGGGAGCCCTCTACACCGCGCTGATCTGACGGCCAACAGGCAGACTGAATATTTCTTACTGATCCGTTAAAGGGGGCGGCCGCACAGCGGTCGGCCCCTTTTATCATTGAAAGCCATCCCGTTCCGTGGTAAAATATACTCAGAAATAAAGTCCGCTGTATTAAGGGGGAGTCATACCGATGAGAACCATTTCCGCCGCCGCCGTTACCGACACGGTGGCCCGGCTGTGCATCCAGGCCAACACCAAGCTGCCCGATGACATCGTGGCCGCTCTGGACCGGGACCGGAACAACGAGTCCTGGCCTTTGGCCAAAGAGACCTTGAACCTGTTGTGGGACAACATGGAGCTGGCCGAGCAAAAGAACCTGCCCGTCTGCCAGGACACGGGGATGGCCTGCGTCTTTGTGGAGCTGGGCCAGGAGGTCCACATCGAGGGCGATTTCGAAACCGCCGTCCATGAGGGAGTCCGCCGGGGTTACGGCGAGGGCTACCTCCGCAAGTCCATCGTGGGCGACCCTCTTCGGCGGGTGAACACCGGAGACAACACCCCCGCCGCCATCACGGTGCGTCTGGTCCCCGGGGACGGCTGCACCATCACCGTGGCTCCCAAAGGCTTCGGTTCGGAAAACATGAGCCGCCTGGGGATGCTGAAGCCCGCCGACGGGATCGAGGGCGTCAAGAACTTCGTTCTGGAGACGGTCCGCCTGGCTGGTCCCAACCCCTGTCCCCCCATTGTTCTGGGCATCGGCGTGGGCGGCTCTTTTGATAAGGTGGCCTACCTGGCCAAGCACGCCCTGCTCCGGCCCATCGACCAGCCCAACCCCGATCCCTTCTACGCCGATTTGGAGCGGGAGCTGCTGGAGGAAATCAACAAGCTGGGCATCGGTCCCCAGGGCTTCGGCGGCAGAACCACCTGTCTGGGCCTGTCCATCGAGGCGGCCCCCACCCATGTGGCCGGTCTGCCCGTGGCGGTCAACGTCAGCTGCCATGTGACCCGCCGGGCCACCGCCGAACTGTAAGGGAGGGTTTTCCATGCAATACAAACTAACCACCCCCGTGACCCGTGAGGACCTGGCCCCTCTCAAGGCCGGAGACACGGTGCTGCTGTCCGGCACGGTGTACACCGCCCGGGACGCCGCCCACAAGCGGATGATGGAGCGTCTGGACGCCGGGGAGTCCCTGCCCTTCCCTGTGGAGGGCTCCGCCGTCTACTATGTAGGCCCCACCCCGGAGCGGCCCGGCCAGGTCATTGGCTCCGCCGGCCCCACTACCAGCGGACGGATGGACGCCTATTCCCCCCGGCTGCTGGATCTGGGGCAGGCCATTATGATCGGCAAAGGGGCCCGGAACCAGGCCGTCAAGGAGGCCGTGGTCCGCAACGGGGCGGTCTACCTGGCTGCTCTGGGAGGCGCCGGGGCCCTGATGGCCGCCAGCGTGGAGGAGCTGGAAGTCATCTGCTGGGAGGATCTGGGCTGCGAGGCGGTGCGGAAACTGGAAGTAAAGGACTTCCCCCTCACCGTTATTCTGGACGCCCACGGCGGCGACCTGTACCAGTCCGGCCCCGCCGCCTACTTGGCCGCCCGCGAAGGCTGACCGGCCGATCTCCTGCAATAGATCCCGACCGCGCGGCGGTCTTAAAAAAATAGAATTTGGAAGGATGGAAAGGAGTTCCCGCTTATGTTTACCTGCGCCAGCTGTACCATCTGCGCCTGCGAGTCAGGCGAAAAGGAAAAAATGCCCAAGAATTGCCCCATGCACGACCAGGCCTACTTCGACCAGCTCCTGGACGAGTACTTCAAACCGGAAAACCACGACTTCTTTGTGACCAGCTCTTCCATTGAGGCTCTGGGCTATTGCCAGTGGCCCCGCCTGCGGGAGGTGGCGGAATTTGCCAAGCGGATGGGCTATACCCGCCTGGGTCTCGGCTTCTGCGGCGGCCTGCACAAGGAAGCGGCCATCGTGGACCGTATCCTGCGCAAGCAGGGCTTCGAGGTGGTCTCCGTCATCTGCAAGACGGGTTCCATTCCCAAAAAGGAGGCCGGAGTCACGGAGGACAGCCTCTCCACCCCCGGCCACAAGGTGGAATGCACTCCCCTCCAGAAGCAGCTCGTCAACGAGCCCATGTGCAATCCCATCGCTCAGGCCCAGCTCCTCAACCGCGCCAAGACCCAGTTCAATATCTGCCTGGGCCTGTGTGTGGGCCACGACTCCCTGTTCTATAAGTACTGCGAGGCCCCGGTGACCACACTAGTGGCCAAGGACCGGGTCACCGGCCACAACCCGGTGGCCGCCATCTACTGTGCCGACACTTACTTCTCCGACCGCAACACCATCCAGGAGGACTGATCCGCCCTGACCGCGCTTTCGCCCCGGCTGTGCCCGTCACAGCCGGGGTTGACTTTTGTCCTTTTGGGGAGTATAATCCATTTTGTCTCAAACGAGACAGTTTGGGGGTGTTTGGATTGCAGCTCACGCAAGAAGACTTGGCGCTGCTGGGCCACTGTCCCTTTTTTCGTGGCTGCTCCCCCACCCTGATTGGCCAGGTCTCTGATGCGGAGGGGGCCGATTTGGTCGGCTTTTCTGCCGGACAGGTGGTGTACAGCCCCCAGGACTTCCGCCGCTGTTTGGGAGTGCTTCTATCCGGACAGTTCCAGGTGACCAAGGGGACGCTGGCCGTCAGCACACTGGAGCCGGGGGAGCTTTTCGGCGCCGCGGCCCTGTACAGCGACACCCCAGAGTACGCCACTACCATTACCGCCAAACGCCCCAGCCGCTGTCTCCTGCTGGACCAATCTCTGGTGGACCGGCTGCTGGGTGAGGAACCCCTGATCCGGGAAAACTACCTGCGCTATCTGACCAGCCGCATCCGGCTCCTCTCCGGGCGGCTCCAGTCCCTGGCCCAGTCCGGTGCCGAAGGCAGGCTGGCCCGCTATCTGCTGGCAAACAACCGGGATGGCGTTCTCACCTGCTCGGCCACGGATCTGGCCCAGCGTTTGGGCATCAGCCGTGCTTCCCTTTACCGGGCTTTTGAGGAGCTGGAACACGGCGGCCTCATTTTCCGTCAAGGGAAGACCATCACCATTCCCAACCTGCCCGCTTTGGAAGGGGTACTGTAAATTTTAGTTTACTGCTGGAGTGTTTAGAAAGGATTCCGCTCTGCGGAGCGGGTTTCTTTCTGAACGATCAGAAAGAAACCAAAGAATCGCCGGGGGCGGCCACGCGCAATTTCATTGCGCTATCCGCACCGCCCCCGGACCCCCGTTATAAGAGTTCTGCGGCCTTGCGTTGATCGTAGTCAGCAAAATATGAGAGCGCTCACACCGCTTTTTGCTTCGCAAAATGGAGAAGATTTTACGGGGTATAAGCAATACAGCCGCCTCGGTGGCGGCAAAGACTGTCAGCAGTTACTTTTTACCTACCTGGCCCGCCGGGGCCGCCCGAAGGTACTTCATTCTTGAAGTAGCCTGGTATAAACAGGAAGGCTGGCGGGTATGGGCGGAGCACCCCGCGATTGTTAACGAAGAGGCGCGATTTCATCCAGTAGAAGCAGGCACCAATTTAACTGGCGCAGAGCGGCAGCGGGCGGGGATGAGAGAGGTGTCCTGTCTCTTGCCCGCGCCGAACAGTATCAAAATATCTGATTGATGGCTCCCCACGGGGACCGGGGCCGAAGCCCCGGAGATTTTTTGGGTACTTTTGTATCTCTACAAAAGTACCTCGCCCGGGGGCGAAACATCCTTTCGTCCAAACTTCCGTCCCGCCCGCAGGCGAAATCCACTGATAAACTAAAATTTTCCGTTTTACACACTTTTGAAAGGATGATTCAAATGAAAAAGAAACTGTCCCTGCTCCTGGCCGCCGCCATGGTGGTCACCGCTCTGGCCGGCTGCGGCCCTAAGAACACCGGCTCCAGCTCCTCTGCCGGCAGCGCCTCCGGCTCTGTGTCCGGCAGCGTTTCCGGCTCCGCCAGCACTTCCACCGATACCTCCCAGCCCGCCGGAGCCCCCGAGGTCAACTTCATGGTCCTCAGCGGTCCCACTGGGGTGGGCGCAGCCTACCTCATTGACAGCTACGGCGCCGACAGCGCTCCTGCCGACGCCCCCTTCACGCTGAACACTACCGTTGCCGTTGAGAACACTGAGGTGACCAACGCTCTGGTCAACGGCGACGCCGACATTGCCGCCATCGCCACCAACGTGGCCGCCAATCTGGCTGCCAAGACGGACGGTGGGATCCAGGTGCTGGCCGTCAACACCCTGGGCGTTCTCTACATTCTGGAAAAGGGTGACACCGTCCACTCCATGGCCGACCTGAAGGGTCAGACCCTGTACGCACCCTCCACCGCCAAGGGCGCCAATCCCGAGTATATTCTCAACCACCTGCTGACCGAGAACGATGTGGACCCCGCCGAGGTAGACATCCAGTGGATGACCCCCCAGGAGATCACCGCCAAGATCGCCTCCTCCGACTCCGGCATCTGTATGCTGCCCGTTCCCGCCGCCACTGCCCTGCTGGTCAAGGACAGCGGCGTTCGGGAGGCCCTCTCCCTGTCTGACGAGTGGGACAAGCTGGACCAGGGTGCCCTGCCCATGGGCTGCGTGGCCGCCCGCACCGACTTTATCGAGGAAAATCCCGAGCTGGTGGACGCTTTCCTGGACCTCTACGGCGACTCCATCTCCTTCATGTCCGACGAGAATAACCGTCCTGACGCCGCCGCCCTGGCTACGAAATGCGGCATCACCGCCAACGACGCCATCGCCGCCAAGGCCATTCCTCAGTGCAACCTGACCCTCATCACCGGCATGGAGATGAAGGACATCCTGGAGCAGTACTATCAGGTACTCTTCCAGGCCGATCCCGCCTCCATCGGCGGCGCCATGCCCTACGACTCCTTCTACTATGGCGCGGAGTAAGCCCGCGAAACAACTCATGTCCCTGCTGCTGCCCCCGGCCTTCTGGCTGGGGGCTTGGCAGCTTTGCGCCTTTTTGGTGGACCGCCACGTCCAGGGCCGGGGCAACGAATTGCTTCTTCCCTACCCCGCCACCGTGTTGGCCGCCCTGGTCCGGCTGGGGGGCACCGCTCCCTTCTGGGGCACCGTGCTGGCCTCCCTGGGCCGCATCGTGGCCGGCATGGCCTTGGGCACCGTCCTGGGTGCCCTGCTGGCCGCCCTCACCTATTTATCCCCCTGGGCCCACCGGATCCTCGCCCCCGCCATCCGGGTGATCCGCGCCACACCGGTGGCCTCCTTTATCCTGCTGGTACTGCTGTGGACGGGCCGGGACCGGGTCCCCGTTATCATTGCCGCCCTCATGGTCCTTCCGGTGGTGTGGGAAAACCTGTCCCGTGGGCTGCGGGAGACAGACCCCCAGTTGCTGGAGATGGGACGGCTCTACCGCTTTACCCGCTGGCAGATGGTCCGGCTCATCTATCTGCCCTCCCTGTGGCCCTACTTTCTCTCCGCCGTCACCACCGCCATGGGCCTGGCCTGGAAGTCCGGAGTGGCCGCCGAGGTGCTCTGCCTGCCCGGACGCGCCATCGGCGCCCAGGTTTACCACGCCAAGCTGTATCTGGAGATCCCCGACCTGTTCGCCTGGACCGCAGTGGTAGTGATTCTGTCCCTGCTGCTGGAAGGGTTGCTGCGCGCCCTGCTTCGTGCCGGGAAAGGAGGAAGCGCCCCATGACGGACATCCATCTGGACCACATCTCTTTCGAATACGGCCGCCGCGAGATCCTTTCGGACTTTACGCTGACGCTCCCCGGCGTCGGCGTTACCATCCTGCGCGGCCCCTCGGGCTGCGGCAAGACTACCCTGCTCCGGCTGCTGGCCGGGCTGGAACAGCCCCGGTCCGGCCGGATCACCGGCGTCTGTCCGCGTGAGACCGCATTTCTCTTCCAGGAGAACCGGCTGCTGCCTTGGCGTACCGCGGAACAGCATCTGACCGACGTGCTGCCCCGGGACCGCCGGGAGGAAGCGGAACGCTGGCTGGCTCTGACGGAGCTGACCGGGGAGGAGCGCTCCTACCCCGCCGCTCTGTCCGGGGGCATGTGCCGGCGGTTGGCGCTGGCCCGGTGTCTGGCTCTGGGCGGCAGGCTGTACCTGCTGGACGAGCCCTTTGCCGGGGTGGACCCCCAGCGCGCCTCCCGGATCATGACCGGGCTGCGGGCCCTGCCCGCCCCCGTCCTCCTGACCAGCCACGAGGATCATATCCTCTCCCTGGCTCATCGGGTCATCGACCTGGACGGCCCCCCTCTGCGGGTCTTATAACATAATGAAACCCATGAAATTCCGATCCAGTTCGGAATTTCATGGGTTTTTATTACGCTTTGTTATTCCAGGTCATCCCAAATCCGGACCTCACCGGCCTCCAGAGAGTCAGACACCTTGATCAGCCGCTGGTTGGAGGAGCCCCGGAAACGGAGGGACAGGTCCTTTTTCTCCAGAACAAAGGGGCCGTCCACCAGCACATCCAGCAGGTCCAACAGGGTCCGGCTGTGGACGCCCACCTTGCCCGCGGCCAGATCCTCAAAGAGGTAGCCGGAGTAGCACCAGATATCCTTCTCCGGGAACCGCTCCCGCACCCGGCGGACCAGCTCCAACACCGCCCCCTGGTTCTGGGGCTCGAAGGGTTCCCCGCCCAGGATGGACAGGCCGTGGATGTAGGGCTTGGACAGGTAGCCCAGGATCTCCTCCACCTGAGCTTCCCCGAAGGGCTTGCCATACCCGAAGTCCCAGGTCTCCGGATTAAAGCACTCCTTACAGTGGTGGGTACAGCCAGAGACAAAGACGGAGACCCGGATCCCGGGACCGTTGGCCACGTCGATAGGCCGGATGTCGGCGTAGTTCATAGTTACACCTGCTTTATTGTGTTAGTTGTGGATGCTTTTTTGCAAGCAAACGTATTAAAAAGGACTTTTACGAAAACTGGGTTTTGCGGCCAATCTTGGCCATATCCCCTGTGTAAAGCTTGGGGCCTCCATGTTGGAGGCCCCAGCATAACGTTCTTTGTCTTACTTTCTTTCAAGATAGTAAGGGACATGGGGCAAAGCCCCATTGTGCATCTAAAACTCTATCGCGAACGGCAGCATGCTTTACCAAGTTTTAATTATTATAGCAAACCACTTGTAAAAACGCAATATGCTCATTAGATGAATAATGTTGCGCTTCTGAATTACTATTCCCATTTTGTAAGATGCGCAACTCCGAATGGACTTGGCATAATGACGCTCTCATTCGCCGAATCGGTAATGACACTGTACCCCATGAGTATAAACCGCAGGCCATCGACGGTTTTCTCCGTGCCGGTCAGGGCAACCCTCAGGTGACGATATCCTGCTTTTCACTTCAGAGATGTTCCAGTCTTTCTCCTGACCGGAACCTGTATTTCTGACAGCCACTCACTTTCATCATCCTTATTCCAGACCCCGTCAATATAGCTTTCCCGGATCTCTCCGGCAATCTCATACCCGTTTTCTTCGATATACCTCAGCACTGTTTCGTAGGATTCCGAAAATGTACGGTAGGAACCCTTGTGAAAGACACAGGCCGCCTGGATTTCGGGAAGGGTTTTAAACCGCAGATCGCCGATTTCTTGTTTGGCCTCCATAACGGACTCGCAGATCTCAACCAGAATATCCCCGTCTTTGTATCCCGGTTCCAGATAGTTGGTAAAGCAATATTCCGGAAGGGCGCACACGCAGCCCGCTTTCTCCATCAGCGCCCCCATTTCCGGCATCCGGTCAAACAGGCCGTCGTAGGATTCCAGTCTGGTCCGCATGAAGGCCACGTTGGTTTCCGGAATAGTTTTGATCAGTACGGGGGCAGACAGGCAGGTTTTCTTTTTGGACAAATAACCGTCCACTATGGCGATTTGTCTGGTGAGATCAGAAATCTTTGCAAGCAGCTCTGACTTTTTCTTCAACAGCACCGCTTCTTCATCAGCTCCGGAGTTGATGCGGACAATTTCCTCCAGCGTGAACCCCGCCATTTTCAAAGCAGTGATCTGGTGAATCACGGCCATCTGGGAAAGCGTGTAGTACCGATACCCGTTTTCCGAATGGATCAATGCCGGCATCAGCAGACCCTGTTCCTCATAGAAGCGCAGGGTCTTGACGGTAACATGATTCATCGCCGCGAACATACCGATCTTATAGAGTGTACCGCTGTCTTTTACTTCGCAGGGCTTATGTTCTTGCTTCATTTCCATAGCGTTACTCCCATCTGAATGTTTTGACGGCGACGGTGCCGCAAATGACCGTAATAGCGATCAGGGTGATTACCGGCAAGGTCAACTTATCATAACATCCCACGGAAACAGATTTCAACAGATCAATCCCGACGCCAAGAGGCATCAGTTTGGAAACAGCCCTGAGCCCTCCCGGAAACACCTCTGCCGGGATCGTGGCCCCGGAGAATAATAACATCGGGAAGTAGAGCAGGCTTGTCACCACATTCATGGATTTTGTGGTTCGACACAGGCTGGCGACCATGAGGCCGATGGAGAACATGGAGATCATGGTCAGCAGCCACACTGCCATATACGCGAACACATTGCCCGGCATCCGGTATCCGAAAACCACCACCGCGGCGACGGTCAGGATCAGGGTGGAAAGAGCCGCAATCACACCGCTGCAAATGGTATCGCAGGCCAGCAGTCTGGCGGGGGAACAGGGACTGCAGTACATCCGCCTCAATACCCCCTGGGACCGGCACTCGACGATGGTAATGGGGATACTCATAAACGCGCTGCAGCAGATCCCCACGGTGGACAGTGACACATAAGCGCTTTGCAGATAGGTCAATCCGGAACTGGATGCAACCTTACCTCCGGCGATCATCGTGATCAGAACGAATACTACCAGCGGCATCGCCAGACAAAACAGGATCACGTCCGGCGATCTGAAAAAGAGCTTCTGCTCCACCCGATACATGCTCAAAAACCGCTTCATAACAGTTCCTCCTCTCCCATAAAGAACAAATATGCCTCTTCCAGATCCTTTCCTCCCGATGCGGCGACCACTTCATCCACGGTGCCTTCCGCAACCTTTTTCCCCGACTTGATGATACACACCCGGTCGCAAAGGGCTTCCGCCTCCTCCATATAATGGGTAGTCAGAAAGATGGTAAGCCCCTGTTCCTTCAGCTGTTTTAAGGTCCGCCACACCTCACGCCTTGCCACCACATCCAATCCGGTAGTCAGCTCGTCCAGAAAGACGATCTCCGGGTTGCCGATCAGCGCCAACACCACCGAAAGCTTCTGCCGTTCCCCGCCGGATAGCTTGGAAACCAAGCTCTTTCGCAATGGGGCAAGCCCGAACCCATCCAGCAGCTTGTGATAATCTGCCGGAGAGGCATACAAAGAGGCATACTCAATACACGCTTCTTCCACGGTGATGCTGGTCTGATACTGTGTATGCTGCAGCTGTACGCCCACCCGTTCAAACACCTGTTTTCTGTGTTTGGCGGCGTCCATTCCCAGAATCTTCGCAGTACCTCCGTCGGGCGTCTTCAAGCCCAGAATCAAATCAATGGTGGTGCTTTTACCTGCTCCGTTGTGCCCCAGCAGGGCAAAGACCTCGCCCTTTCTCACATCAAAGGACAAATCATCCACGACTCTGCGGTCTCCAAAGGATTTTGTCAGGTTTTTTACGCTGATAGATGGTTCATTCATAGTAAAAATCCTCCTTGCTTTTCTCTGCAAGGAGGATTCTATCATCTCCCCTAAAGGGGAGAGTCAAGTGTTTTTTCTACTGTTTTACAAAACCATAGGGCCTTGCATCCGGTTTTTCCCGACAGCCCCGCTTTGAGCAAAGTATCCCTCAAAGAAGCGGGAAATGTGCGTTCCTCTGTGCCGCCCAACAGACGGTGATTCCGCCGCAGCCGATGACTGTTTCACCGTCCATTGCCACATAAAAATGAGTTTCCTTTGCTTTTGTAGCAATCAGCTCCGGGGAGCGACTTTTGATATTTTCCTCGATAAACGCGGGCGAATAATTTTTTCCATTGCTGATTGCAAGCGTTGTGCAAATCACATCGGAAACCGCAAATTCATCACCTTTTCGAAATCTGCGAAGTGTGACTATCTCCAGATACGAACTCCATTTGCGTCATTTTTATTTCAGAATCGCAGCCATTCTCATATCACCTGCCAAACAGCTTTGTCGCTTCACATCTTGTCATGTTCTAATTCCATTTTCTTTCTGAACAATGGATTTCCTGTCAGCCCAGTAATCTTTTCGGCAAAGATGGATCGCCAGTTCCTCCAAAGACGCGGCAAGGGCAAGCACACAAACCGCCCAGCTGTATCCAACATGTAGGTTTGTCAATGATGTGTTACACGGAAGGGAAAGCGAGTAAAGTCTGCTTGGGAGAGCACCAGTTGAGGGGTCTCATAGGGAAATTGTTGTACTGACGCTGTCTTTTCGCCAACTGAG
>Ga0129306_1001526_pt1 | contig 25736 bp, 21 predicted proteins | sample P827metagenome_FD_94438 | JGI IMG/M metagenome (GOLD analysis project Ga0129306, IMG submission 94438) | Capybara group fecal microbial communities from Wisconsin, USA - P827 metagenome | ecosystem: Host-associated > Mammals > Digestive system > Large intestine > Fecal | place: USA: Wisconsin...
CGCCGAGAACAACAACAGCAACCAAAACAACAGTAACTTCCACGACAGCCGTAGTGACAACAACGGCTGTTCCGCGTACCGAGCCTGCCGTTACGACGAGCATAGTGACTGAAACAGTAACAGAGGTCGCTGCCGAGTCAAGAACCATTCTTCCCAATGACGGCTCAGACTACGGCAAAGCGAGCGCGATATATGAATATATGCTTCGTAACGGCAGCGGTACCTGCGTGAACAGAGCCTGTCAGACTTACGAGCTGTGCGTGGATAACGGACTGGATTGCTGTATAGTATGGACTCGGGCAGGGCTGTACGGTCATGTTGCGAATATCGTCAGAGTTGAGGGCATATGGTATGTGCTCGATACTGACGGAGAGTTTTTCCTGACGTATAACAACGGATTTACCGAAGCCGTAGATATTGACGGCAACCATATCGCTGACAGCGATGTCATAAGCTCCAAGAGCTATGATGAATTACACTGATAATAATTAACTCTATGAAGCCGAACAGCAACTGTTCGGCTTCTTTTTTTATTTTAAGGAGAATTTAAATGAACAATTTCAAAAAGAGAATAAAGAAACTCGGCGCAGGGATAATGGCAAGCCTCTGCGCTGTTTCATTGTTCAGCACATCTATCGGCGGAACACTTTCCGCGGGTGCTGCAATGACAACTGAAAATACAGCCTTTCCTACAGCCGATGAAATCATCGCAGAAGCTTCCACTCTGCTCGGAGCGCCCTACGGCTGGGGATTTAAAGGCTATACAGGTGTTTACTATCAGGGCAGTTACAGTCCTCTTGACCTCGACTATGTACGAAATCAAGGCGTTGACTGCTCTGGACTTCTGTATTATACCCTCGCTCACCTCGGCTTCTCTACGAGCGGCTTTTCGTGGAACAATCCCGTGCCTGTGGATACTCCCCATTGGCTGTCCGTGAACGACAACTGTACTGTCACCTACAAAGGTGTTACCTCTAAGATAGACGTCGAAAAATCAGCTATCCCGTACAAGGAGCGTCCCTATTGGGAATGCGCGGATGGAACTACCATAACTCCTGGCTCTATGGTCATAGCAGATAATCTTTCGGGCGAAGACCATTCCTGGATATATATCGGAGAGTTCGACAGCAGAGATGACGTTATCGCCTACCTTAAAGGCATAGGCGTTAATGAAAGCTACATAAACAGTAATACGGTCGGAGACGGCAGCGGCGACGGAGGCACGCACTGGCGCATCGAGTCCAATGCCTCTCAGGGCTGCTGCATCAACAACCGCACAGACGGCAAGTCTGCCACAGCAATGAATATGTACGCATTCCGCGTGGCTCAGGCGGACGTTGAGTTCAGCATAACAAAGGTACTGAGCACTGACAACAGCGTTAAGATAAGCGGAGTAAGCTCTATCGACGGCTCGGAGGCTGTATACGGAGTATTTACCGATAAGGCTTGTACCGAAAAGATCGGTGAGATAAAGATAGGAGCAGACGGAAAGGGCTCGATAAAGCTGCCGAATAAGCAGTATTATGTTAAGGAGATATCCGCGCCGAAGGGCTATGACCTTTCCGCTGACGTTGTGCCGCTGAAAGCAAACGGGAATGTCGACGTAAAGGAAGATAAGACCAGCGGAAAAATAATGATAAACAAGACTGCCGAGGACGGCGCTGCTGCTAACTGCGAATTTCAGTTGAAGTGGACGGATAACGGCACAGAGCATACGAAGAATGCCAAGACCGACAAGAACGGCGTTGCTGTATTTGACGGTCTGTACGTGTACGACCTCAGTACAAGTGAATCCATAAGCTATACCGTTTCCGAGATAAACACAGATACAAAGTATGTGACACCGAAAGCTGTGGACGTAACGCTGACAGGCGGCGATGTTGACCTTACAGTCGGCGTTAAGTTTGAGAACCACCTCAAGAAGTTCAGGGCAGAAGTAAAAAAGACCGACAGCGAAAACGTCTCCGCACAGGGCGATGCGACTCTTGCAGGTGCGACATATGGACTTTACCGTGACGGCGAAAGGATAGCCACATATACGACCGATGCGAACGGTCACTTCATTACCGACGAGTTCGTGTGCGGCAGCTATACGCTTCAGGAGCTTTCACCCTCTCAGGGCTATCTGCTCAACGACGAGATATATGAAGTCGGCGCAGAGGCTAAGAATTATACCGTTGAGGTCACCCCGATCTCGCTCAATGTTGCCGAGGACGTCATAAAGGGCAATATATCTATGATCAAGCACAGTGACGATGAGGATAATACAGTCGAAAACCTTGAGGCAGGAGCTGAGTTTGAGGTATATCTCAAATCAGCAGGGAGCTACGACAAGGCAAAGGAAACGGAGCGTGACTATCTCACTACTGATGAAAACGGCTTCGCTCAGACCAAAGATATGCCTTACGGCATATATACCGTTCATCAGCTCAGGAGCGTCGACGATTCCGAGCCTGTAGCAGATTTTGACGTAAATATAGCTGAAAACGGCAAGACCTACGAATACGTGCTCAACGACAAGCCCTTCAAATCTTATATCCATGTTACAAAGATCGATGCCGAAACGAGCAAGGTAATACCCTATGAGGGCGCAGGATTCCAGATATATGACAGCAAGGGCGAGCTCGTAAATCTCGGCACGGACACATATTACACCAACAGCGAAGGCTTCCTCATAACACCCGACAGCCTCAGATACGGCGAATATACGCTTGTTGAAGTGCAGGCTCCCGTGGGATATGTACTCGACAGCACTCCTGTAACGTTCAGTGTAAACTCTGCGAATTCAATGGAAGATAACGCTGTAAACGTTATAAAGCTCACGAAAGCGGATACAGCTCAGAAAGGCAGGATATCTGTGACTAAGCGAGGCGAGGTCTTCAAGAGCGTCGAAATGACTTCATCTGCCGCAGATAACGGCGAATTCAAAGAGAATGGCGTTACATACACTCCCGTTTATGAGGAAAGCGGGCTCGGAGGCGCTGAGTTTGAGATAATCGCAGCCGAGGACATCTATACTCCCGACGGTACGCTCAGAGCGGCAGTCGGCGAAGTCGCAGATACTATCGTCACGGACAATGACGGATTTGCTGCTTCCAAGCCTCTCTATCTCGGCAAGTACGCTGTAAAGGAGAAAACTGCTCCTTTTGGCTATGTTCTCAGCGATGAGGTCAAGAATGTAGAGCTCACCTATGCTGGGCAGGAAGTCGCTATTTCAGACGTGGTAAGCGCTTCATTTACAGATATTTATCAGGGGGCAGAGATAAACATCTACAAGTATATGGAGCTCGACGATGATTTCGGGCTTGGAAAGAACGGCGAGTACAAAAACGTTCTTTTCGGCTTCTATGCAAACGAGGACATAAAGGCTGCCGACGGCTCGGTAATACCGAAGGACGGGCTTATAACAACAGTAACTCTCAGCGAAGGTCTCGGACAGGTCATCAGCAATAGGCTGCCATTTGCTCAGTACTATGTTCAGGAGATAGCTACCGACGAGCACTATATGCTCAACGGCGAAAAGCATCTTGTGAGCTTTCAGTACATGGGACAGGAGATGACAACAGTCAGCATTGACTGCGATATGTTCCTCAATACACTGAAAAGAGGCTCAGTGAGCGGCAAGAAGGTCAATGAAAAGGACGAGCCTCTTGAAAAGGCTGTATTCGGTCTTTTCGCTGCCGATACAACGGAGTTTATGGTTGAAAATGCATTGCTGACGGCAGAGTCGGACAAGGGCGGCAGCTTCACATTCAACAGTGTTCCCTATGGCGAGTATATAGTTAAGGAAATAGCGGCTCCGATAGGATATATCCTTTCAGACGAGCTGTATCCCGTAACGATAAGCGATGACGGTGACGTAATTGAGGTGACGGCGGTGAACGCTCCTGTTTCTGTAGCTATATCCAAATCCGATATATACGGCAAGGAACTTACAGGAGCGAAAATGCAGCTCATAGACGCAAATGGCGAGGTCGTTGATGAGTGGACATCTGACGGCAAGGAGCATATTGTCCGCGGACTTCCTGCAGGAGCGTACACTCTGAAAGAGGTTGCGGCTCCCGAGGGATATGTTATTGCTACTGACATCAGTTTTTCCGTTGACGAATATGGCAAGGTCACCGTGAACGGGATTGAAGCAAATGCCTTTACAGAGGACGGTATACCGTGCATAACAATGGTCGATAAGGCTGAAAATAAGCCGACAGTCACTGTTCCTCCCACAGGAGATACGGGCAGGAACGTACTCGGACTCCTTCTTCTTGTTTCGGGCTTATGCGGCTTAGCCTATGCTGCTTTCCAATACAGGAAGATAATGAAAGAGATGCATGAGCTCGATACGGGGCTCGCGGCTCTTTGCCCTGATATGATAGAGAGGGAAGAAAATGACTAAGAAAGCAAAAATATCTATTGCGGCGGCTGTTTCAGCCGCCCTCCTTTTTGGAGGCTGCTTGATCTTTTTCAAGGACGATATTGCTCAGAAGAAAGCTGACGGAGACATATTGCCGTACAGACTGACACCTGAGATACAGCACGAGCTCGATGTTATATCTGCTGACCTTATGACCGAAACAACTCAGGCAGCCGGGAGTGCTTCGCCCGGGACGGTCACCTCAGCTGTTGCAGATACAACGGCAACGCTGCTTCCCGACGAGATAAGGCAGTGCCTTATAGACTCGGCACAGTCGCTGAATTCGGCATATCCCAACGCCATAGGCTGGCTGTATATCCCGAATACACGGATAAGTTATCCTGTGATGCAGGGAGAGGATAACGAATACTACCTACATCACGATTTTGACGGAAGCCCACTCAAGGCAGGCTCCATATTTCTCGATTACCGCTGCGAGAACAGGCTTATGAACCCAATTAATGTCCTTTACGGTCACAATATGAGAAACGGCTCGATGTTTGCACAGGTCACAAGCTATACGACTGACAGCTTTTTTGATGCTCACCGGTACGGCTGGCTGGCAACGCCTGACACCGTATACAGGATAGACTTCTTCTCCTGCGCGATAGCGGACAGCTCGGACTCGCTGTATGACGGAAGCACATCGAGCAAGGAATGGATACCTCATATTTGTGAAAAGTCTGTAGTAAGCCGTGATATGACATTCTCGGACAATGACAGGTTCATCTCCCTTTCCACGTGCAGCTATGAATTTGGAAATGCGAGAACAGTGCTTACAGGCAAGCTAGTAAACTGTGAGGAGGTCGATAAAAATGAATATGATGATAAAGATGCTCTCAGCGGTGGTATCTATGGCTGCTGATCCGGTACTTGCCGCAGGAAGTGTCGCGGAAGCTATAATCAACACATGGAATGCGGCAAAGGAACAGATACGCTCAGTGACCGATAACGTTATCTTCCCTGTTATAGACGTTATACTGGCTATATTGCTCTTTGTGAAGATAGGACTTGCGTACATGGACTACAGGGATCACGGTAAGATAGAGTGGGTACCGATAGCCATTATCTTCGGCTGCCTGCTGTTCTCATTGACGGCGCCGCTGTATATATGGAATATCGTTAATATATAAACTGAACGATTCCTGTGGTTGTAATTTATGAAGAATATAAAAAAGGAGGATACTAATAATATCCTCCTTTATATCATTATATAAGTAATAATACAAATGGGCTTTGTTGAGTTGGTGCTTACTCATTATCATCCTAAATAATCTTCAGGCTCAGTTACAAAGTACCAGTTATCAGTTATTTTATATACCAATACCCTTTTATCTTCCTCAGGAGTATTAATATGCTCAGGCTTGCTACCGTTTATAGAATAAACATAAGATGCTCTGCCATTATTATTACAAAATGCAACAAATCCCGTATACACAACAATACTATCTAAAGGTTGTTTGTCTAAATAATAGGAGTTCCTTATTTGTGATAAACTATTATTGACTTGTTCTGGAATAGGGAATTCATGCTTATAGTTTTCACTATAACAAATAATCTCAGTATCATTATCGCTGGATGGGACCGAATATACCAACGAATAAGCCTTTGACTTTGAAAAGTCGTCATAATAGAACTCTGCAGCTTGAGTATACTCACTAATGTAAGGTTTGAAATCATCAATTCTTGATGGAATCTTAGGTTCAAAAAACAGAATACGGATTGCAAAAGAAATGGCAATAATACAACCGATTGAAATAGCGGCTCCTATTGTTATTTTATTCTTTTTCATATTTTCCCTTTCATATTCTCTCCTTTATTATTTTTATAGATTATACCATAATGAATTACATAAATCAAGCTTTTTTATAAAAACAAACAAAATATAAAAATAAACAAACGAAATAAGAGCGTCGTCATTTTCAATTTTGGAATATATGATTTGACGTTTTCTATGAGACAGACAGGAGGAAAAATGGAAACACAGGTAACAATCAAAAACGGAAAACCAGCTAACCGCTCCTATGCGAAGTACTCTACTCCGTTTATACCATTCACAGAAGAACAGAAACAAACCGCCAATAACGTAGATTTAGCCGAGTTTCTGCGTATGCGCGGCGAAAAACTTGAACGTGCAGGACGCGAGTACAAGCTCATATATACCGACGGCGGCGGTAAGCATGACAGTATAACCATGTCCGGGAACAGGTGGTTCGACCATAAGGCTCAGACTGGCGGCGGAGCTATAAAGTTCATGCAGTATTTTTACGGTATGAGCTTCGCGGACGCGGTGCAGAGCCTGCTCGGATATACGGTAGAACCGCAGCAGCATAGTCCTCCGCATAAAGCGAAGACCGCAGAAAAGAAACAGGAATTCAAACTACCCGAAGCAAATGAGGATATGCACCGAGTTTACGCTTACCTCATAAAACAGCGGCATATAGCTCCTGCGGTCATAACGCACTTTGCAAAGGTACATGCTCTATATGAGGATAAGGAGCATCACAATGTGGTATTTGTGGGACTTGACGAGAAAGGCATTCCCCGACAGGCAAGCAAACGCTCCGCTTCAACCTACGGAAACAGCTTCAGAATGACTGTGGGCGGCTCTGACACCAGATACAGTTTCGGACACTTCGGCACTTCCGACAGGCTGTACGTCTTTGAAGCACCCATAGATATGCTCAGCTTCATAACGCTTTATCCGGATAACTGGCAGGAACACAGCTACATAACCCTGAATGGCGTATATGAGCATCCCCTGATAGGTGCGCTTGAAACCCATAATAATTTACAGCAGATATGCTTTTGCACCGACAATGACGAGGGCGGTATCGACGGATATGAGCGACTAAGGGACATTCTCATAGATAAGGGATATACGGATATACAGCGGTGTGCTCCCGAATACAAGGACTGGAACGAGCAGCTCAAGGCGTTAAACGGCGAGGATGCGCTCCCTGCCGTTCCCCACTTCCGAAAAAATAAGTATTATGAGATAGCAGAAAGTCTCAGAGAACTGACCTTCACCCCATACGGCTTTATGAATGAGCTGCGAAAGGCGTATAGGAACGTCGACAATATTTTTATTACCGAGCTTGCAATAACAGGCTCGGTTTTCTATTTGCAGCAGGCGGCGTATACAAGCGATTTTAAGGGGCTTTGTGCGAAGCTGAGGAAAGAGTACAGGGCGTATACCGACAGGGGCAGAATAGGGCAAAAACGGCGCGATTTGAGCGAGGTGTTCAAGGCGGTTGAGCGCGATTTTCGGCAGACGGCACGAACAAGGGAGCAGTCTGTCCGGACGGCGAAGCTGCTGTTCCAGCTTGCGGACTTGGCTATGCGTGTTGAAGTTGAGGAATGCCGCATGATACATGAACAGGAGCAGAACGCTGAAGAATCAGAGGAAACCGAAGCGGTTATGTCTTTCGGCTAAGACAACACCCCCTGTTGTCGAGGACAACAGGCTTTGAATATACCAGTTTAAATATTAATTATAACAGAAAAGGAAGATATGGAGGTAGAGAATTGAATGAGAAACAGATAGCATTACTTGTTATACTTTCAGCGGCATTCATAGCTTTCGTTATTCTTGCAAATATTCTTGAGAGAAAGACCATAAACGGCATAAAATCGAAGACAGTCGGTGACGGGCAGTACGGAACGGCTCGGTGGGCTGCAAAGTCCGAGATAAGGCAGACCTTTTCCTTTCTGCCATTCGAGCCTCAGAAATGGCGCAAGGGAGAAGCTCTCCCGACAATTCAGGGAACTGTTATCGGCTGCCGCGGAAAGGCTAATACGACAGCGCTTGTGGATACAGGTGACGTGCATACACTGATGATAGGAGCTGCGGGCGTGGGCAAGACCGCCTTTTTCCTGTACCCGAATATCGAGTTCTGTTGTGCAAGCGGAATGTCATTCATCAACAGCGATACAAAGGGAGATGTAGCTCGGAATTACGGAGAAATAGCCAATAAATACTACGGCTATAACGTGTCAGTATTAGATTTGCGTAATCCTACTCGCTCAGATGAAAACAATATCCTTCACCTTGTGAACAAGTATATGGACATATATCTTGCGGATAAAAGCGACCTAACGGCTAAGGCGAAAGCTGAAAAATATGCAAAAATAACCGCAAAAACCATAATCAACATCGGCGGCGGTGACAGTGCAAATTACGGACAGAACGCTTACTTCTACGATTCCGCCGAGGGCGTGTTAAGCTCGATAATACTGCTTTTAGCGGAGTTTGGAGAGAAGAATGAGAGACATATAGTTTCAGTTTTTAAGCTGATACAGGAGCTTATCGAAAAATCAGCTCCGAAAAACTCAAAGGATAAGTACGCCATGTACTTCGCAAAACTTATGGATAAGCTGCCCAGCGACCATAAAGCAAAGTGGCTCGCAGGAGCTGCACTCAATACGGCAGATCAGGCAATGCTGTCGGTTATGTCGACTGCGCTTTCAAGGCTGAATAATTTCCTCGACAGCGAAATGGAGCAGCTTCTCTGTTTTGGAACAGCTATAGATGCCGAAAAGTTCTGCTCCGAGAAATCTGCAATTTTTATCATACTCCCAGAGGAAGATCAGTCGAAATATTTCATGGTATCCCTGCTTGTGCAGCAGCTATACCGCGAGATACTCGTCATCGCTGATGAGAAAGGCGGAATGCTGGATAACCGAGTGATGTTCTATCTCGATGAAATGGGCACTTTCCCTAAGATAGAGGGTATCGAAGCCATGTTCTCCGCAGGTCGAAGCCGAAAAATATCCATAGTAGCGATTATACAGAGTTTCGCACAGCTTGAGCAGAAGTACGGAAAGGAGGGCATGGAGATAATCACGGATAATACTCAGCTCACAGTTTTCGGCGGCTTTGCTCCTAACTCACAATCAGCGGAGGTGCTTTCAAAGGCTCTCGGAGAGCAGACTATTCAAAGCGGATCTGTTTCGCTCGGTAAGGAACATTCACAGTCCCTGCAGATGATAGGCAGACCGCTTATGACTGTGGACGAGCTGAAAAGTATGCCCAAAGGTCAGTTCATCGTTATGAAAACAGGAACGCATCCGATGATATCGCCGCTGAAGCTGTACTTCAAGTGGGGTATAAGCTTTGAAGGAATGTTTTTGCTGCCAGATAAGGGAGCACGAACAGTTGAATATATGTCGCGTGAAAAGCTTTTCATGGCTGTAGAGCAGAAGTATCCGCAGAAAAATAGAAAGCCTCCTGCCGAGGATTATGAGTTCCACGAAGTGCAGGAGGCAAAGCCAAAAGTAAAGACAAAAAAGGTCGGTGATAATAATGATAGTGCCTGAGAAGATATATAGGCTGAAGCTTACTTCAACGGAGATAAACGTGTATCAGTACTTATGCAGCAGAGCCAATAAGCAGGGAGAATGCTTTCCCTCGCAGACTACTATAGCCAAAGCCGTGAATATGCACAGGTCGACTGTGAATCAGGCGATAAAGCGATTGGAGGGAAAGAAGCTGCTTATAATTGAACAGCGCAAGCGCAGCAACGGCGGCACTTCCTCAAATCTGTACAGGATAGAGGTGATATAGCGTGTTCGGCTGGATAGAAGAAGTGACGGGCTTCATTGAGGAAAGCATCAACACTTCCCTGAATAACCCCGTCGGGCTCATTACAGAGGAATCGGTAAGTCTCATATTCGATATGTTTTTCGACTGGCTCTACTTTATGATATATGATGCCATAGCAAGCCTGTTTACCATTATAGATGAAAGTACCGCGGATATTTTCGCTATTCCCTGGGTCGAAGCGTTTATAATGCTATTTCACCATATAGGGTGGATATTGTTTGTCTGCGGACTCGTAGTCGCGGTATTCGATACGGCGATAGGATACGAAAATGGTCAGGCAAATATAAAGAATACTTGTCTGAATGTGCTCAAAGGCTTCTTTGCGGCAAGTCTCATTACAGTTGTTCCGCAGAAGCTATATTCATTCAGCGTATCGCTTCAGCATACATTTTCGGTCGACCTTACAAGAGTTATGCTCCAAAACAGCACGACGGACATCATGGAGGCAGCGACTTCGGTGATAGATTCTCTGAGCACAGACGTATCCCCTTCAAGTCTGTTTTTCATCATCCTGTTCGGATACTGCGTGATAAAGGTAATACTTGCAAACGTGAAGCGCGGAGGGATACTCCTCTGCCAGATAGCAGTCGGCTCGCTGTATATGTTCAGCGTCCCGCGCGGATATACAGACGGATTTGTCGGATGGTGCAAGCAGGTAATAGCGACGTGCCTGACGGCATTTTTGCAGACCTCCATTCTGTATTTAGGGCTCATTACTTTTCAGGAGCACCCGATCGTATCCGTGGGGCTCTGCTTGTCTTCAAGCGAGGTCCCGAGAATAGCTCAGATGTTTGGTCTGGACACAAGTATTAAGGTCAACATGATGAGCATCAGCAGTACAGTTTCTATGGGCTCGAGGGCGATAAGGGCTGTCAGCAGTAAATGACAAAAAATGCCTTGACATAGCAATACGGAGGTGATATAATGAAAGCACAAAATGGAAAGGACGGTGTTATTATGCCGAGGAAACCAGCTGAGAAAAAGGCAGAAACATCAATCAAGACAATAGTACAGGTCAACGGAAGGGATATAGATGTGAGCACTATCGCTGCGGACGCATTAAAGGCTTACAAATCCGTTCATAAGAGGAAGGTTGTTAACGAATTCGTTGTTTACGTAAAGCCCGAAGAAAATGCGGCTTACTACACAATTAATGGTGAGGGCTCACCCGATTACAAGATAGACCTTTGATTCAGCAGTGCAGTCGGACAATTGTCCGGCTGCTTTTTTATGGAGGAAAATGAATTGAAAACATATATCTATCCCGAAAATCTCAGGGCAACAGTCAAGCTGTGGTTCTGGAACGTTCGGGATTTTCTTATTATCTGCGGAGGCATCATCATATCCGCAGTCATATTCGCAAAGCTGCTCTCTCCCGTTCCTATGGCGATGGCAGCAGGCTTTGCATTCATAACTATACGGGCAGAAGATACTTCTATCCTTGACTATATCGTCAATGCGGTCAGATTCTTCTGCACCTCTCAGCAGGAGTATCACTGGCGGAAAGGAGGAGACAGGTATGGTAAAGCTAAAGAACAAGAACAGTATTCAGGAGCTCATCGGTTTCGAGTGCTTCACAAAAAACGGAGTCAGAGCTAATAAGCACGAATATGTTTTTTATCATGTCGAGCCTACGAATATATCTGTGCTGCCGCCTGATGTTATAGCAAACAAGATAAATGACCTGGCGCAGCTTCTCAGCACGGTGCCCGAGCTTGAGATAATGGCGATAGACAGCTGTGAATGCCTCGACGATAACAAGGCATATCTCCGCAGGAGGCTCGAGGAAGAAAAGAATCAAGAAGTACGAAAGCTCCTCGAGGCAGACCTAGATTTCATTGACGAGATACAGGTCGGGATGTCGTCGGCAAGAGAATTCCTTTTCATATACCGTTTCCGCAGAGAAAAGGAAGAACAGGTTTTCAGCCTCATAAACCGTATAGGCAAAGCTGTCGCTGACCACGGATTTGTGTCACACAGGCTCGAAAAGGCAGAGATAAAGCGAATGCTCGGGCTGTATTTCGGTACGAGCATATCAGGAGACAGTATTCCCGACGAGGAATACTCGCAGAAAGGAGGCGGCGATGAGCATATTCAGGAAACGTGAGCTGACAGATGAACAGCGTGAAATGGCAGCAGCAAAGGACTTCTTTGACCTCATACTCCCCGGCACAATACGATTCTACACTGACCATTACATTTGCGGCAATTACTATAAGTCGGTGTGGGCGATAACGGAGTATCCTCCTACGACTGAGGAAACCGCATTGCTCTCCCACCTAGCAGACAGGAGCGGAGTTGCTCTGAGACTGTATAACAGGCTCGTGCAGGCGATAGAGCAGAAGAAGATAATTCAGCAGGCGTCCCGAAAAAACACGATGATGTCGAGCTCCAATGACATAAATGAAACAGTCCGTGCGGAAGAGAATATGACGGATATAGTCAATCTGCTCTCAGGGCTGAAGCGAAACAGGGAAACTCTTCTTCATACAGCTGTATTCATTGAGCTTAAAGCAGAGTCGGAAGAAAAGCTGAGAGAGCTTCAGGCGGATATTTCTATGGAGCTTACACGCTCAAAGATCTCGTTTGACAAGCTCCTTCTAAGGCAAAAAGAGGGTTTCCTTTCAGTGCTACCTACCGGGATCAATGTATTCGGAGCACAATATGAACGAGTGCTTCCATCGAGCTCTGCTGCGAACCTTTATCCGCTGAATTACAGCGGAAAGACAGACTCAAACGGCTTCTACATCGGGCGTGACAAGTATGGCTCGAACATAATAGCAGACTTCGACAAGCGCACTGACGATAAGACAAACAGCAATATCCTTATCCTCGGCAACAGCGGACAGGGAAAAAGCTACCTTATGAAGCTCCTGCTCTGCAATATGCGTGAGTCGGGCAAGAGCGTCATATGCCTCGATCCCGAGGGCGAATATGAGGAGCTGTGCAATAACCTCGGAGGAACGTACATAGATATGATGTCAGGAGAGCATATTATAAACCCGTTGGAACCTCGCTCCTTCGGCGAGCCTGACAGGTCCGATGATGTTCCGGAGTCCTACCGCAGAGTAACGAGGCTTTCACAGCATATCTCCTACCTCAAAGATTTTTTCAGAGCTTACAAGGACTTCACCGACAGCGAGATCGACACCATAGAGATAATGCTTATAAAGCTCTACTCGCACTTTGGAATAGACGATAACACCGATTATTCTAAGCTCTCACCAACGGACTATCCCACAATGTCTGAACTCTATGAGCTTGTCGACAAGGAGTACAGCTCATATGACAAGGAGAAAAAGAACCTGTATACCAAGAAAACACTTCAGAACATCTGCCTCGGGATATATAGTATGTGCAAGGGCGCTGAGGCGAAGTACTTCTGCGGTCACACAAACATAAAGGACGGAGAATTTCTATGCTTTGGCGTCAAAGGTATAATAGACACCAACAAGCAGCTCAAAAGCACGCTGCTTTTCAACATTTTCAGCTATATGTGTTCACAACTCCTGGGGAAAGGAAATACGGTCGCTGCTATTGATGAGCTCTACCTCTTCCTATCCAATATGACAGCTATCGAGTACATCAGGAATGCTATGAAGAGGGTGCGTAAAAGGGAGTCGGCTCTGCTGCTCGCCTCGCAGAATATAGAGGATTTCCTTGTAGACGAGGTCAAAGAATACACAAAGCCGCTCTTCAGTATACCGACGCATTCGTTTTTCTTCAACGTCGGGAACTGCTCTGCGGCAGAATTCATAGATACAGTACAGCTTCTGAAAACAGAGTACGGCCTTATAGACCATTCCGAGCGCGGCACTTGCCTATACCGCTGCGGAAACGAGCGGTATCTGTTACAGGTTCACGCTCCTGCATACAAGGAGGCACTATTTGGAAAGGCAGGCGGACGATGAGCGAAGCATTAGCAGCCGCAGGGAAAGCCCTGCTCAGAAAAATCGCCGCCGATACCGTCACAGACAGGGAGAAACGCAGCAAGCTCCTCATTGCTTTCGGCAGCGTTATAGCTGCGCTTTTGGCAGCTATGCTCCTTCCTTTTGCTGTCATATATGCTATATTTGCTTCAGAGCCGCCTTCGTTCGAGGTCAACTTCGACGAGGCGGCTTTTTTGTCCCGTCTTACTCCCGAGCAGCAGTCACAGCTCGAAGATATGGAAGCTGATGTGCAAGCGATAGCTGAGGCAATGGAAGCTGCTGATTTACAGGAGCAAACTGCAAAGGCACGGCTCATATATATTTCCTGCTTTGGCGGCGAAAGGCTCACGGACTTCACAGCCTACTCCGAGCACTTCACCCAGGACGACGAACAGATCATTCAAAGCCTTAACGCAGATTACGGGCTTGAAATAGATTTCGATGAGTATGCGGCTTTGGTCGTACCGCTTACGGAAGAGAATACAGAAAATGAATCAGGAGAGTGATAATTATGAGAGCGCGACTACGCAACAAATACGATGATAAATACAGCCTGACAGTCCAGTTGCCTAAAGAGCCTTTGGAGCTTTACGATATGCTCGACAGGCTCGGCGTGGACAATAGGTACTGCAACGTATACATAAACATAGAAGATGAATGCATTCCAAAGGTAATGCGCGAAGGTGGATTCTACGATGATATCTTCAAGCTCAACTTGCTTGCACAGCGGCTTGAACAGTTATCGCCAGCCTATACAGCAGGCTTTACTGCTGTCCTTTACAATCACGAGGACTACAACCTTGATGACCTGATACTTGTAACATACGGTCTGGAAGCGTATCCGATATATCCCTGCAGGGACTACGCGGAGCTTGGAAAGGTGGTTATCGACAATGATATGATACCCGAACTTGAAAACTGTCCCGATGAGCTCATACCGCACCTCGACAAAATCTCCTTAGGCAGGCTTGCCGCTGAGCGATTCAAAGGTGTATTCGTTGACGGATACTACTGTGAGGTGGCTGACTACGAGCCGCCAGATATGAAGATAACTATTGCCAAACCGGCACGGAATGAGTTCCTGATATTGATTGGCAAAACCGAAAAGACAGCTCAATGGAATGCGCTGCCATATATCGGGAGCTTTTGTGCAGAGAACGTATACGGAATAAGGTCTCCTCTGCCCAACATAAAGACCGTCGATGACATAGCCAAGCTGAACGAGGTAGCAGAAAAGGTCGCCGGGCTCGACAGAGCGGAGCTGATAAAACTGAAAGCGGTCATGGAAAGCAACTGCTACCGCGGCGCAGGCGGTGCGCTCACGGCACTGGACGAGCTCGACCACTATGAGTTCGATGCGAGCGTAAAGTCGTACAGTGAATACGGCAGAGAATACCTCAGCCGATATCTGCCCGATGACTTTGACACGAGCATTATGGATACGGATTATCTGTACGATGTCGGAAGCAAGGTGCTCGAACGCAAAAGCGGAGAGATGACCTCATACGGTGTTTTGTCAGGTGTTGAGCAAAGGCTTTACTCCGCGCTCGTTATACGGGAGGAAGAAGAAATATGCGATGAAGGACTGGAAATGGGGGCGATACAATGACAGTTAATATACGGCACAGAGGCAGGAGATGGATCGAGGACTTCCCCAAGAACAGCTATGAGCTCCTCGACCTTGCCGACAAGCTGAGGAACGATTATCCGTTCAGCGTGAAGATAGAGAATATGTTTGAGCTGGACTATGTAGATAACGAGTTCGAGATAGGATCGCTTGATGACCTGGTGCGGCTGAATCTGTTCGCGGAGCGTTTTTCTGAGATGTATGAGGAGGACGAGGCGATAATGTTCGCGCTGATGACCAAGTACACGAAAGCAGAAATATCCGAGCTGCTTGAAATGACATACGGACTGTCGAGCGCGACCGCATACCCGTGCTGTAACGACGAGGAGCTCACAGAGCTGGCGTTCAACAACGAATGGCTTACAGAATTTGAGGATTGCCCTTACGAGGTGCTCGAATACCTCGATACGGATAAAGTCGCGGCAGAGGTCCACAGACAGCGTGAGGGATATATGTACGGAAGCTTCTATGTCGAACCTGACGGATACATATCTCCCGAAAAAGAGATCGAGCTGCCGAAGCCAGAGACGGGTTTCTTCCGTCTGCTATTGGCGGCTGACCGTGAGAATCGTGTCCCCGACAGATCAAGCTCCGAGTGGCTCACGCTCCCGTGCAGTAAAGCAGACCTCGAGGTCTTCGAGAAGCGGCTCGGCTGTTCGATGAACAAGATGATATGCATAACCGCTCGGTCAGCTCTTCCGATGCTCCATCCCGTCACGGTCCAGAGAAGTGAGATACCCGTGCTGAACGAGCTCGCGCTGAAGCTGTCGGAACTTAGCCGCGACGAGGTCGTGAAGCTGAAAGCCGTAATGGAGCTTGAAGATGTAAAGAGCATCGGGCAGACGGCACAGCTTATCCCGCGCCTGTCTGAGTATGAGTTTGATCCGCTGTCGATGGACGCGAGCATTTACGGAAAGGCATATCTGTTCAACAATCTGCCGATAGGCTTCGATACTGAGATATTTGCTTCGGTGGATATGGAGGAATTCGGCAGGAGCATACTCAGCGCCAAGGGCGGTGGTATGACTTCATACGGAGCGGTCTCAGGTCGCAGTCAGAGCCTTTTCACTCCGATATCCAAAGGACCTGATGAAGACGAGACAGAAGAATTTGAGGACGATGAGTCCGAAGACGAAGAAGAAGGACTGGAGGCGTGTTTAACGTGAGAGACAAGATAATATTATCTATGAGCGATGAAAAATTATCGGCACTGGAGATGTATCTGGCACAGCGGAACACCACGCTGACGGCTGAGATCGATAAATACACAGAGCAGCTTTACAGCAAGAACGTACCGCAGAACGTCCGTGAATACATAGAGATGACCTCGGACAGCAAGCCGATACGAAAACAGCGACCGACAAGAAATCCCGAGGGCAGACCGCCTTCGGGACAGTAACTAAAGTGTTGCAAGATAAAGCGGCGTGGTCGCCGCAGTCACAGCGGACGGCGAAGCCGACCGCATATTGAGCAAAAACAGGATTTGTATTTCGGGGTTGCAATTACGGAAAAATAAAAAATTCGGGGTTGCAGCTCCGTATATGCCTGTTTATAGGTAAAAACTTAGGAGTCGGAGGCGTAAAAATGGCATTTGACAACAAGATCAAGTTTCCACTGTGGGTTTATCCGCAGACGATAGAAAACGTGCGTACTCATTACAAACACGACAACTGCAAGTCTCAAAGTGAGTTCATAGAGAAAGCGATTGCGTTCTATATCGGTTACCTCGACGAAGAAAAGTCCGTGAACTATTTGTCGCCGCTTATAACGGAAACAGTGAAAGCTACTATCGCAGGCACGGAACAACGGCTCTCTCGTCTGATGTTTAAGATCGCGGTAGAGCTTGGCAAAATTTCAAATATGCTCGCGGCTGTAAATGATATTGACGAAGAAACCCTGAAACAATTACAGGCGATGTGCGTCAACGAAGTACGCCGCATAAACGGTATCATCAGTTACGAAGATGCCGTCGAGTTCCAAAAGGAGTAAGCCATGCCGAGGTTAGTTGTGGTGAGCCGTTATCTTAAAAGCGGCAGAAAGAAAAACTTGTCAAACTATGTGAAGTACATCGCAACCCGTGAGGGTGTAGCCAAAACAAAGGAAAACTATATCGGTTATCTTGCAAACCGTCCCGGCGCAGTTAAGTTTGGCCCGCACGGACTCTTTTCACAGAACGACGAGCCGATAGTTCTCGACAAAGTCGCAAAAGAGGTCGCAGAACACAAAGGGAATGTGTGGACACACATTGTATCTCTCCGCAGGGATGACGCGCAGAAAATGGGTTACGACAATCTCACCGCATGGCGTAAACTGATAAAGCGGCAGATCCCGAACATAGCGAAGCAGTCAAAAATAGACATGGCGAATCTGAAATGGTATGCTGCTTTTCACGACAAAGAGAATAACCCTCATGTTCACATAGTCATATACTCGACAAATGAGCGTGAGGGCTTTCTTACTAAACAGGGCTGTGAAAAGATACGCAGCGGTTTTATGAATGATATTTATGCTGACGAGCTGAAACATTTATATCAGCAGCAGACTGAGTCTCGCGATCTTCTGAAAGCTGAGAGTGCAATGCTCATGAAGCAGCTCTCCAATGAAATATCCGCCGACACTATTGATACTGAGATAGTTGACCTTATGCGAAAGCTCCACGGACAGCTTCATAACACAAAAGGGAAGAAGGTCTATGGCTACTTGCAGAAAGATACTAAGCGTACAGTCGATGAGATCTTTCTCAGGCTTTCTCTGAATGAGTCCATACAGAAGATGTACAGGCTGTGGTGTGATATGGAGCAGACCAAACATGACTTTTATTCATCTGCAAAGGCAGAATTCCCTTCAATGGTTGATAACGAGCATTTCAAGTCGGTGAAGAATATGATCGTTAAGACTGCCGCTGAGCTGAATTTTGATATGAAAGCTGTTGAAAGTATATCGCCTTTTGCTGAGAGCGGCGATACTACCGACGTAGTATCAAGCGGCTCAAGTGTGGGAGCAAGCGAAATCAGAACCGTCGAGTCCAAACCTGACGCAGATGAGCCATCAAAAACTGACAGTGAGGCTTTAGCAAATGCGGCATTTGGACTTCTTGCCTTTCTTAGCCGTGTTATCGCGGAAGATTACGACAGGGAGCAAAGGAAACTCAGCTCGAAGGTCGATAAAAAACTCAGGAGAACGATTGACAGAAAAAAGCAGGAACTCGGAATAAAACCAGATGGCATGGATATGCATTATTGAAATACAATGGATTAATTATTCTTCTACGCCCACTAAACTCGATGATCACATAATCACAAAAATATATTGTAACCTTTGACTCTTTTTCAAGGTATTAGATATGAATTCTGCATTTGCAGCGCTATATGCAGAATTCATATATTAAATGACAGGAGAAGAAAAAATATGAAAAAAAGCATTATTGCGGCAATGATCCTGACTGCCCTTCTTTGCGGCTGCGGACAGACAGATCCGACATCAGATTCAAAATCTGAAAAAACAACGGCTGCAAGCACTACTGTAATCACTGAGTCTACCACGACAACAGAGACAACAGAGTCGACTGAGACTGCGTCAACAAGAGCAGCGAACAGCAATGATTACCTCGGCTCTGATGATTTCTGGGACAAGGTCGACAGCGGTTCACCTCTTACTCAGGATGAATGGGATTACCTTGTTACGACCGATAAGTACAAGCAGGATATGGCTATGCAGAGCGCAGGCTACACCGTTTTGGAAATTGTTGGCTCTAATTATAAAATAACAGGCACTGAGCTTGTTGAAGATGATAATGGTGAATTTAATGTATACCGTGTAGGATATACAAGAATTGACGGCTCAGATCCGACTGTATATTATTACTGTGTTTCATCCAGCAAGGGTGCATATCCCGATGGAGCTATCCCCTCAGATGTTCAGGAGAAGGAGGAAGAAGAATGGCAGGAACTCGTAGAGTCTGACGAGTTCAAGGATTCTATGGCAGAGCAGACCGCAGGCTATAACGCTCTTGAAAGAGCAGGCGAAGGCTATAAGATCGTCAGCTCAGAGAAGCTGTCTGATGAAACACACGGTACTTATTTCCGCGTTGGAGTTACCAAGATTGACGGCTCTGACAGCACAGTTACATATTATCTTGTAAACGAATTCTTCTGCGTTGAAGAATAAAGCTGACACCATATAAAAAAACGGGAGCGTCACTATCACCTAAAGTGACGCTCCCGTTTTCGTTGTTGATTATAGGGATTCAATATTACAAAAAATCATATCAAAAAAAAGCTGTAACCTTTGACTCTTTTTCAAGGTATTATATATGAATGCTGCAAATGCAGCGCTAGTATATTTATCAATGGAGGGATTGCTATGCCTAATGGTAAAAATGCCAGCAAGAAACTGTCACCTGAAGAAAAGGCTTTAGAATCAGCTAAAAACGAAGTTGTAAAGAATAATAAGCGCAAGGAATATATCATTGAGCGCTTTGGTCCTGACAGCAAGCTCGATGAATCAGGCAGATCTACATATAACAATGATGACAGAGAATTATACAAATCAATGAAGCTCCCCCGCCCTGAGGGACTTACCGATGAGATGATAGCTCTGATAGCCCTCGGCGACGCTCTCGATCCCAAGCGTCTGAGCAAACCGCTTACTAGTTCGTCTGTCGGCGGCAATCAGAATGATATAGAATTCAACCAGACCTATATCATAGCGAACGTTATCGAGGGTGACCCCAGAACAAAGAATTACGGAAAGATTCTCTGCGAATCCAAGGCTAACACCATAAATATTCTTAAAGAATACCAGAAAGGAAATACAAAGCCTGCTCAGGAGGCTCTCGAAAGATCTGTAAAGGCTCTTACCTCGTCTATCGGAATGCAGCGCACGGACTCAGCGACCAGCAATCCGCCTAAGGAAACCTTCCGTATTATCAACGAAATGAGAAAGATTCCCGATCTTAACGTTGACAATATGCTAACTGAGAAAGAAAAGGCGAAGCTCACTGCTCTTGAATATAAGATGAGGGCTTCTGACAAGGCGGCCGAGGCTGCTGCCGAACTTATGGAGAAGATGCCGCCTGCCAACAGTCCCGCGCGTGAAAAGATCGTTTTGGAGTATCTTTTCAACAACGCCGTAGGAAGCGAAGGCTATAATAATTATATTGAATCAGAGCTCGACAAGCAGAAAACCCAAGAGGTTCATGATTTACTTGATAAGTATAAGGACTTCGACCCGCGTTCTAAAGGTTCTGTGACAGGTTTATTGAGCAATTGCATCATGAAGGATTCTAATACCTTTCATCATTACCTTTCTCCTGAAGCTGAAAATCTCGGAAGGGAGATAGTTTTCGCCAATGACCACCTGAAGGGAGTCGTTCTTGATGAGACTATATTCCCAGCAGAAGGCATTATTGCTGCTGATAATAATACCGACAGACTGAGAACGTTCTCAGAGGAGGAGATAAAAAAATCCGAGTATTTCAAGCAGCTTATGAATGCCGCTAATGTTCTGGATATGGATAAACTCCTCAAATCCGTCCCGCTGAACGGATTTGCTGCCTATCCGGGAGTGAAGATACCCGATGATGATGCGAAGCGGCTCGGCGGTGAATTTGATCAGGCAAAGTATGACGCTAAAAAACAGGAGATAGAGAACAACATCCAGAAGTATATGAAGGATGTCTATCCGCAGCAGTATGCGGAAAAATACGGTATAGAGATTGAAAAGCCAGTTCCTTCGGCAAGCGACAAGAGTGTACTCAGATCATCAAAGATCCTAAATGATCTGTATAATTCCAGAAATAAAGCCATTTGTGGAATGTTCGGTCCAGAGGGTAAGCTCAGCAACAGCAACGGAGGCAGATTTGACCAAAATGATATCGACGCATATAACGCAATTACGCTCCAAAAGCCAGAGGGGCTCAGCGATGAGACAATAGCCCTGATAGCTATTGGTGCGGCTATGAATCCAAAACGTCTCAACAGAGAGCTTACAGGTTCAAGTATGCCGAATACTGACCTCGTAAGATTTAATCAGGATTATATCTTCACCAACATTTTGCCAGGAGCTGGCAGAACAAAGGAATTCGGAAGCGTTCTTGTCGAATCTAGAAAAGAAACTGCAGAAATACTCGAGGCATACAAAGCAGGCAATCTTGAACCTGCTAAGGAGGCTTTGAAAAGAGTTGCTGAAAGAAACATTAAGAGTATCGGCGGCAGAAATTTCAGAAACTCTGCCTCAAAGCCTGAAAACTATTTTCACGGTGCGCTACAGAATGTCAAAAAAGAGCATCCCGAGCTGGATGTTGATAAGTATTACACCGAGGCTCAGAATATCAAGGAAAAAGTAAACGCTATACAGGTCGAGCACAGCAAAAAGGCTTTTGAAGCACAGCAAAAGCTCTTAAATGAGCTTCCGCCTCCGAACAGCCCCGAGCGCAAAAGGCTGGTCAAGGAATACCTGTTCAGCAAGGAGATATCAAGCGCAGGTTATGCTCCTAAGGACGAAAGCAGCATTAAAGCCAAGGGAGATATTTATAAGCTCTGTGAAAAATACGGTGCTATGTTTCCTAACAAAAAAATGAACGGTGAAACCTTTTTCTACGATAGTATAATGGGAAACGTCAAAAATGAAATAGAATCAATGGAAACGATTGCTCTGAGAGGAAAGATTGCCACTGCTACAGACAAACTTGAGCGGAGCCTCAGACAAGTAAAGTTTTCAAATGTAGAGGGCATACTTGCGAACGAGGGCGGTGTTGAAAAGCTGAAGAAAGCGTCCTCCGAGTATATCGAGGAGTCAAGCGAATACCTGAAGCTCATCAACGCCAAGGATGTCTCCAGCCTTAACGAGCTGATGAAGGTCGAGTCAAACGGCAACTTTTATGATAAATTCAATTACACTGTTCCGAGTGCAGACGCAAAAAAACTCAAATTCAAAAGCGAACAGTATGATAAACAGCTTTCAGAGATTGCCAAGGATATTGAGCAATACGCCAAGACCTCTAACCCCGATAAATATGCTCACGCTTTCGACCCGAAGACTATCGTGGACGATGCTATCGGTCTGATGAGTTCGGACAAAGCACTGCATATCGACTCAAAAGAGATCAAGAATGCCCGTTCGGATGCAAAGCTCCTCAAGGCGGCAATGAACAGCAGCAAATTCGAGAACGTTATGGACGACCCCAAGGTCAAGGAAGCACTTCTTGCGGCTTACAAGTCCAGCGTACAATATAAGGCTGTCAAAAAGAAGGATGCGAAGATAGCTCCCGACGATCATGACTGGCAGCCGAAGAGCAATATGGGCAAGGATCGCTATAAGGGCGTGAGCACTATCGAAGACCTTGCAAGAAAATACATAATGCCCGAGATTGCCAAGCTCGCAAATGAGGAGATAAAGGCGGAGGAAGCTGCCAATTCGGATAAGACTATGAAGCAGTATGCAGATACAGAGCTTCAGGGGTATAAAATAACGCTTAACCCTATAAAAAAAGCACAGGAACTCTTGAACAACAAGGCTGAAGCAATTACTGGCAGACGTGACAGCCTTGCAGAGATACCTGTAGGGGCAAGCGAGTATTCTGATGAGCTCGCTCAGATAATCGCTGCCAATCTCCTCGGACGGAGCTATGACCAGCTGCCTGACGATACTGAGTTTGTCGACAAATACGAGGAAAAATATGAGAAAATGGTCAAGGATACTACAGCGGATATAAAAAAACGTGATGACTTCAAGAGAATGGTTAGTGAGCTAGATCCCGAAGAAGCAATTAAACTTGGTATGACCACGGAAGGAAAAGGGCTCATAATGAAGCTCGCTGAGACAAGCAAGACTATGCTGGCAGAGGAAAAAACTGCTCAGAAAGCAGCCGCAGCTCAGCTTGACGCACCTAAAAAAAATAACGGGCCAAAACAAATGGGAGGCTGATGCCTTCTGACGGAGCGATGATTTGTCGCTCCGTTCTTTGTTTTGATATTTTTCAATGTAACCAAATTGATTCTTATAGGGTATCGATTATAGAAACTAATAAAGGAGCGATCAATATGCCTGATCCTAAGGATAATAAAAACAATGCGAATGAATTTGACAATAATCTTGATACACTAAGATTTGACAGCGATGAGCACAATGTGTCTGCTCAGGAAGGAGAAGCTAAAGACAAGCACAATGAGGTTGGAAATAGCGCGGAGCATGATGCGAAGTTCATTGGCTTTGAGCCGATAGGCGGATACGAAAAGGAGCTGACCCCCGAAGAATCCGAGAAGCTGATTCTTAACGAATTGCGTGATCATATGGATTATGCTCTTGATCAGGACGGCAAATTATACTCTGATTGCGAGAGCTTTATGAAAGTACTCAGATCTGCTCCTGAGGATAAGGTATTCTATATTTCTGATGGTATGAAGATGTGGGGGGTCAAAAACGATGAAGGTGTTTTTCAAATAACAGAAGATGCGGTCACTCCACAAACACAGCTCAAGGAGAAATGGCGCAATGAACCTTATGAAGCAAAAACATCTCTGAAACTCTCAGAAATTGCCAAGCCTACGGATTACACCTACATAAACGCGGAGATAAAACATAAAAAGAAAACGGCTGAGGCTATAAAGAAGAATCCTCAGGCATACATAAACAGCGCAAAGAAAGACGCTGAAAAGTTCGAGAAAGAGGGCTATGAGACAATACGCAGAGACTACGCTTTCAGGTGTGGTGTTGATGAGGATATATTTGCGAAGAAGCCAAAGCAGCCTGTACGTCCGAGATTGGGTACAGGAAATACCTTGTGGCGCTGGGTCGTAAAGGCTATTTCATTCGGTCAAGCTGAAACCGACGCGTATAAGAAGTACACAAAGAAGAAGCAGCAGTACCTCAAGGACGAAAAGGCATTCCAACACATTTATAAAAAATTCAACGCCAGATACAACGAAAATAATAAGTTTGCAGAGGAAAAGAAGCTAATAGACGATGAATTCAATAAACAGCTCAAAGCCAAGAAGGATGCTATACAGAAGGCGGAAACACGTGTTAAGGGCATAGATGCCGAGATAACAAGATATAAACGTATGGATTCTCAGAATGTCAGCAATTACCAAGCAAACACCCGCTGCGTTTCTGATATAAATTCTTATCACGAAAAGACAGAGGTAAGGCTGCAGGGCGTTCTTGACCTTCAGGAAAAGGGCAAGATAACTAAGGATAACCTTTTTGCAAACAACTGGCTGCTAAGAGGCTCTGTACTTGGGAAAAAAGGTACTGAGCTCAACGATGAGGATATCAGAAATATCGCAAAATATATCGCTTCCGAAGCTGTCGAAAAGAAAATGATGCAGGAATATGTTGAGAATCCTAAATATGATAATGTTGCAGGGGCAGAGATTGCCGCCCTTAACGACGGCAGTGCAGAGGAAGCAATCCTGAACAGCGAGGAGTTCAAAAGCACAATAGCAAAAGTAAAGACTATGGACGAGCCGATTGATCCCGATGATATAGAAATGGAATTCAAGGAACTGAGGCTGAAAAAGCTCGGTCATGAATCACCGGCAAGAGTTCTTGAGGCCGAAAAGCAGCGTATGATCGAGAACTTCGGAAAGAAACACATCGATAATGTCGAAGAGGTAGCCCTTGAGATAGCAAGATACAAGGCTCTCAACGAGAAGATAAGGGAGTTCAAGAGAACCAGATACAACGGCCCAGAGGATAAAAACTGGAAGACCGATATGGGCGAAGCAAGAAGAATTGCAGGCGATATGCACGTTGACCCGTTCCAGAAGGTGGAAAAATACTCTTTGGATTCCAAGAAACGGTATACCGAGATTGTAAGTCTCGGCGCAGATGTCCGTGAACAGTATGAGAAGGTAAAGCCCGCAGTTGAGAATATCAGAAATAGGTTCAATGAGAGCCAAAGCGTGCTTAATTCGATCATGAAAGAACACGAAAAGAATGAGTATTCGGCAGTCAAGCTCGGATTTGAAAAGCTCAAAGGCTCCGCGGGATACACTCTTGAGGAAATTGTCGACTTTGTCGATAACGAACTTGGGCTGGATAAGGCACCCGAACAGCCGATGAAGCAAAATATTTTGTAAGTTTTAATGGTCAATTAGGAGCAATGTAATAAGTTTGCCAGAAGATCAATTATTCTATCAGCAGAATTCTTCAATTCTGCAG
>Ga0129306_1001527_pt1 | contig 25726 bp, 23 predicted proteins | sample P827metagenome_FD_94438 | JGI IMG/M metagenome (GOLD analysis project Ga0129306, IMG submission 94438) | Capybara group fecal microbial communities from Wisconsin, USA - P827 metagenome | ecosystem: Host-associated > Mammals > Digestive system > Large intestine > Fecal | place: USA: Wisconsin...
TCAATTAAACCGTTCGGTTAATATCCTTCGACATGCCAAGAAAATGCCGTATTATCAGCGGCGGCTGATGCTGCTGCCTGTCGCATTGGTTGAACTTTGAAATATGTAGTTTTAACTTCTGTAATTCTGTCAAAATAATTTACACTCCATCCTGTATCATTGTTATTATTATTTGCCTGTGCAAAAACAGTAATAGGATGTGCAACTGTTATATAATAGTTTACTGTTTGAAGATTTGTTGAAGAAGGTGTAAATGTTCCATATTGCTCAATCAAACCGTTCGTTAATATCCTCTAGTCATCCAGAATCTTTTCAAGACTGAACTACCATATAAGGTAAATCCATCTAATGATAAATTAGTGGAATTTAATAAATATACACCTAAGTGTCTAAAGTTAGGAGAATTTGAATTGTCACTTTGATAACCAAAAATAGGAACATAATTTGTTGTATAAGTAACAGAAAACGAAACAGAAGGATTTGTTGAAGAAGAAGCTACAATCCCTTGTTGCTCAATTAAACCGTTCGGTTTGTTTAAGATATAATAAAATATTAAAGGAGATATAAAATGAATTATGCTTATATTAGAGTATCAACTAGTTATCAAACAGTTCAAAATCAAAAGTTAGCTATAAGGGAATATGCTAAATATCACAGAATCCATAAGATTAATTGGATCTCTGAAACAATCAGCGGAACTAAATCACCTGAGAAAAGAAATTTAGGATTACTATTAAATAAGGTCCAGAAAGATGATGTAATCATAATTACAGAGTTATCCAGATTAGGTCGTACAATGACAATGATATTAAACGTGCTGCAAACATTACTTGATAAAGGTGTAAAAGTAATTGCCATAAAAGAAGGTTTTGAGCTAGGTGATAATATCCAGAGTAAAGTTTTAGCCTTTGCATTTGGATTGTCTGCAGAACTTGAAAGAACTTTACTTAGTGAACGTACAAAATTAGGACTAGAGAGAGCCAGAAAACAGGGAAAACAGATAGGAAGGAGAAAAGGTCAAAAGCCTAAGAAATATAAACTAACAGGAAAAGGAGCTTATATAAAAAGACAAAGAATATCCGGCCGGAGTAAAAGATCTATTGCAAAAGAATTACATGTAACCTGGGTAACTCTTGATAAGTTCATGTCTAATAATAGAATTCAATAAAAAAATATTTGTGTGCATAAGATTGTGCATAAAATAAAAAATGTATAACAATAATTATGTTGAAATGTGGTAAAAAACAGTATAAAATATACTATAAACAATGTAAAACTATGTATAACGAGGTGAAATCGTGGGTATAGCGCCGATTGATCTTCAAACAATGTATTCTCAATTATCAAATGTTTCAAAGTCTATGGCTGGAGCTCAGCAGGCTCAGCTTACAGAGGCTATGCAGCAGCAGGGAAACATCCAGCGTAATATGGAAAATGCAGCTAAGGTACAGCAGACTTCAAATGAAAAATCTGACACAAATAGTGTAAATCAAAATGGTTCTGGTGCAGCCTCATATTTTGGTGGTAAGCGAAAAGGGCAGGGACAAAAACAGAAGGAAAATGATTTTTCTGAAGAAAAACGTCCTCCAAAAAGTGACCTTTCCTATCTTGGTACAATAATCGATATTACGAGGTAAACATGGCCGCTTATGTTGCAATCTTTCTTTCGTTAGTAAGCATTATTTTAATGCTGATAATTCTTATTCGTTTTAAAAAACTATTTTCAACTGATGCAATTATAGATAAAACAAAGTCTCAAATGAATCGTGTTATTATGGATGTAAATAATAACGCTAACCGTGACCTTGAGCTTTTGAATGAATCTTCAAGACGACTTCGAGCTTTGTTAAACGAAGCTGACAAAAAAATGGAAAACTTTCGTGAAGCAACTCAGTTATTAAGAAATCTTATTGCAGAAGCAGAAAAAAAATCAAGTTCTAGTGCCGGCAAAGTTGTTTATGTTGAAGAAACAAAAAAGCCGTCGCCAAAAAATACGGAAGCTAAAACAGCTGCAAAAACAAATCCTTATATTGATCCAGATGCAAGTTATCGTGTAAGAACTATGCCACCCGCAGCAGGAACTCAGCAGTCTCTTTTTGATGATGTTGATTCAGAAGAGTCAGAACCAATTTTAAAAGACGAAACAATCGTAACTCCTGAAGGCGCGGCTTATAAAGAGGTGCCTCTTATTATTACAAAGGTTTATGATGATAAGGCAGAAACTCAAAAATCAAACCGCACGTTAAAAGAAAATGTTGAACGTTTATTTCATCAGGGAATGCAGATTGATGATATTGCTGCAGAATTATCTTGTTCAACATCAGAGGTACAGTTTATAATTGATATGCTTTGATATATAAAAAGGCTTAATTAGTGAGGTAAAATAAAATGAAAGTAAGCAAACAGAAATTCGGTATGCTTTGTGATGGCACAAAGGTAAATCTCTACACAGTAAAAAATGGAAATATGTCTTTTTCGTGTACAGATTATGGTTGTACAATTACAAGCATTGTTTTAAATGATGGCGAAAATAAAAAGACAGATGTTCTTTTAGGCTATTCAACACTTGAAGGTTATATTAACGGTAATGTATTCTTTGGCGCAATTGTTGGCCGTTTTGCAAATCGTATTGGAAAAGCAGCTTTTGAACTTGATGGAAAAAAATATCAGTTAGACAAAAACGATGGACCAAACTGCTTGCATGGTGGTTTTACCGGTTATAACAAAATGATGTGGAAGGGTAAAGCAATAGATGATGGAAAACTCTGTGGTGTACGTTTTACCCGTACTTCTCCAGATGGAGAACAGGGCTTCCCTGGAAACGTAAAACTCACAGTAACTTATCTTTTGGATGAGCATAATAATCTTACTTGTCTTTATAATGCAGAAACTGATAAGGCAACTCCAATTAATATTACAAATCACGCATATTTCAATCTTGCTGGTAACGGAAATATTGGTGAACATACCATTCAGATGAATTCTACTCAGCGTCTTGAAGTAAATGCAAAACTTATTCCTACAGGAAAACTTCTTGATGTAAAGGGAACTCCTTTTGATTTTACAAAAGAAAAGAAAATCGGAAAGGAAATTAAAGATGTCGGCGTAGGATATGATCACTGTTATGTAACAGAAATGTTCAATCCAGATGCTCCTCAGTGTGGACTTCCACTTGATGATTCTGATCTTGTAGAGTTCTGTACTGTTAAGGAACCAACAACAGGACACGAAATGTCAGTATTCACAAATATGGAAGGCTGTCAGTTCTATACTGGAAACTACATCAAGGGAATCCTTGGAAAGAATGGCCGACTATATGATTCACATGATGCTTTCTGTCTTGAAACACAGTGTTTCCCAGATACACCAAATCAGACTTCATTCCCAACCTGTATTCTCGAACCAGGTCAGAAAATGAAGGCTAAAACCATTTATTCCTTTACAATATCAAAATAATCTGGTATATTAGTTTAAACGTTTAATTTATTAAACCAATTATATTTTACTCTTAAAGAAAAGTTTTCGTTGAAAATACTGAACTTTGGGGGTAAAATTATTTATTATACTCTGCACATAAAAAGAGAGGACGTGTAATGGATGTACAATTACAAGAATTGATTGATAAAATCAAGAAGGACGGCGTGGCCGCTGCAGAAAAAGAATCTGCAAAAATTATCGCTGCATCAGAAAAGAAAGCTGAAACTATTATTGCTGATGCACAGGCAAAAGCCGATCAGATTATAAAAAGTGCAAAATCTGAAACAGAGAAAATGGAGAAAGCAAGTGAAGAAGCTATCGTTCAGGCAGCTCGTAATATGCTCCTTTCTTTCAAAGATTCTCTGATTGCTGAGCTTGACGGTCTTATTCAGGCAGAAACTGCAAAGGCTGAATCAAAGGATGTTCTGGAAAAGCTCGTTCCAGAAACTGTAAAGGCGTGGGCAAAGAATTCAGATGCATCAGAACTTTCTGTACTTCTTAGTGAGAAAGATTTGAAAGCACTTGAAAAATCCCTTACTGCAGCCCTCAAGGCAGAGATTAAAAAAGGTCTTGAAATTAAACCTGATAAAACTCTTTCTGCCGGCTTTAGAATCGGAGTTAAAAACGGTGCCGCATTCTATGATTATTCTGCAGAATCACTTGCCGAGATGTTCGCCGCATATCTTAATCCAAAGGTTGCAGGCCTTTTGAAGGTAGCTGCAAAGGACGCAGAGTAGTGGCTTATTATTATCTGGTTTCACAATTACCAAATATCTCTTCTTCAGAAAGTAAATCTGCTTTACCATTAAATGGTGAACAGTTCCGTGAATTAGCTTCACGTTTTATTTCAGAAGATGAAAAAGCAGTTCTTAATGGTCTTTCACTTATTCCACCAATGGAAAGTGTAGCCACAGGTTCTGCCTTCCTTGATATATGGTATGAAAAAGAAAGAAACCTGCGTTGTGCCCTTGCACAGATAAGAGCACAAAAAATGAAGAAGGATAGTGTTCCTCTTCCTCCTGGCTGTACAGCAGATATTATTTCTGCCGCTCGTACTGCTGTTGGAATGGACAGCCCTCTCAGTGCAGAACAATTTCTTTATGAATACAGGTTACGACTGCTGGATGATTTGCGTCCACTGGATGCATTTTCAATTGATGCGGTGTATGCCTACGGCTTAAAACTGCTTCTTGTTGAGCGCATGAAGAAGTTTGAAGTTGAAAACGGAAAGACATCTTATCATGAGATTTACGATACGATTTTAGACGGAGATAAATAATGACTAATACTAAAGCAAAAGTAGTCGGCATTAACGGAAACATGGTCACGATTGAATTCGAAGGCTCTGTTTCTATGAATGAAGTAGGCTACGTTAATGTAGACGGAAAGAAGCTCCGTGGTGAAGTTATCCGTATTCGCGGTAACAAAGCACAGATGCAGATTTTCGAAATGACACAGGGAATCAAGGCTGGAGATAAAGTAGATCTCGTTGGCGACCTTCTTTGTGCAGAGCTTGGACCTGGTTTGCTTGGACAGACCTTTGATGGTTTGCAGAATCCGCTTCCACTCGTTGCAGAAAAAGCAGGCTTCTTCCTTGAACGTGGTGTTTATGTAGATTCACTTCCACGTGACAAGAAATGGGAATGGACACCAACTGTAAAACCAGGAGACAAAGTGCTTCGTGGTGATCCAATTGGTTCTGTTCCTGAAGGACCTTTTACACATAAAATCCTTGTTCCATTTGATCTTCTTGGAATGTATACAGTTAAAAAGGTAGAACCTGCTGGAGAATTTACAATAGAAGATACAATCTGTGTAGTAACAGATGAAAAAGGGAAAGACCATAAACTTCAGATGGCATTCAAGTGGCCGGTAAAACGTGCCGTAGACTGCTATGCTGAGCGTCTTGCTCCATCTGAGCCAATGGTAACACAGGTTCGTCTTATCGATACTTTCTATCCAGTATCTAAGGGTGGTACATATTGTATCCCTGGACCTTTCGGTGCAGGTAAGACAGTACTTCAGCATACAACCTCACGTAATGCCGACGTTGATATCGTAATCATCGCTGCCTGCGGTGAACGTGCGGGTGAAGTTGTAGAAACAATTAAAGAGTTCCCAGAATTGAAAGACCCTCGTACAGGCCGTTCTTTGATGGAACGAACAATCATCATTTGTAACACATCTTCTATGCCTGTTGCTTCCCGCGAAGCTTCGGTTTATACATCTGTTACACTTGCTGAATATTACCGCCAGATGGGCTTGCATGTTTTGCTCTTGGCCGACTCAACTTCTCGTTGGGCTCAGGCTCTCCGCGAAATGTCTGGTCGTCTTGAAGAGATTCCTGGAGAAGAGGCATTCCCAGCTTACCTTGAATCTTATATCGCAGCCTTCTATGAACGTGCAGGTATCGTACGTCTCCGCGACGGCAATATCGGTTCTGTAACAATTGGTGGTACAGTATCTCCTGCCGGTGGTAACTTTGAAGAACCTGTAACTCAGGCAACACTTAAAGTAGTAGGTGCCTTCCATGGACTTTCTCGTGAACGTTCAGATGCACGTAAGTATCCTGCAATTGACCCAATCATTTCATGGTCAAAATATAAATCAGTTATCCGCGAAGACTGGGTAGCTTACGCACGCAAGGTATTCCTTAGCGGTGTAGAAGTAAACCAGATGATGAAGGTAGTAGGTGAAGAAGGTACAACAACCGAAGACTACATCGAATACCTCAAGAGCGAATTCCTTGATGCAGTTTATATGCAGCAGAACTCATTTGATGAAATTGATGCGGCTGTAAGCGTTGAACGCCAGCAGTATACTTTCGCAAAAGTTCTTAAGGTGCTTGGTTCTGATTTTGAACTTGCTGATAAGGATACAGCACGAAACTTCTTCAACCAGATGCGACAGAAGTTTATCGACTGGAACTATTCTCTCTGGAACAGCGATAAGTTCAAGAAAGCAGAAAAGGATGTAGACGCTCACTTTGCTAGTGCTAACGGAAAAGTTCGTGACGAAGTAGCAGCAATGCTAAAGGATGGTGAGTAATGAACAAAGTATATAGTAAGATTGAATCTATTGTCGGAAGCGTTATCACCGTTAAAGCAGACAATGTTGCATACGGTGAACTTGCCGAAATTGAAACACGCTTTGGTAAATCACTTGCCGAAGTTAATAAAATCGAAGGTGATGTAGTTTCACTCCAGGTATTTGCCGGAGGTCGCGGTATTTCAACCGGAGACCACATTAAGTTCCTTGGACATCAGATGGAAGTTTCTTTCTCTGATGATTTACTTGGACGTATCTTCAACGGATCTGCACAGCCTCGTGATAACGGACCGGCTCTTACAGACTGCCTCGTAACAATCGGTGGACCTTCTGTAAACCCTTCAAAACGTATCATGGCTCGCCGTATGATTCGTACCGGTATCCCAATGATTGATATGTTCAACACACTGGTAGTTTCTCAGAAGCTTCCAATCTTCTCTATCTCTGGTGAACCTTATAACCAGCTTTTGGCTCGCATTGCCATGCAGGCTGAAGTTGATGTAATTGTTCTCGGTGGTATGGGCTTGAAGTATGATGATTATCTTTACTTCAAAAAGACACTGGAAGACGGTGGTGCTTTGAGCAAGACAGTAATGTTCATGCATACAGCTGCTGACCCTACAGTAGAATGTCAGAAGATTCCTGACCTTTCTCTTGCAGTTGCAGAGCAGTTTGCTCTTAAGGGAAAGGACGTTCTGGTTCTTCTTACAGATATGACAAACTTTGCTGACTCAATGAAGGAAATTGCCATTACTCAGGAACAGGTTCCTTCAAACCGTGGTTATCCTGGAGACTTGTACTCACAGCTGGCAGCCCGCTACGAAAAAGCCGTAGACTTTGATAGTGCAGGTTCTGTAACAATTCTTGCTGTAACAACAATGCCTGGTGATGACGTAACTCACCCGGTTCCAGATAACACAGGATACATCACAGAAGGTCAGTACTACCTTAAGGGTGGACGTATCGAGCCTTTCGGTTCTCTTTCTCGTTTGAAGCAGAACGTAAACGGAAGTACTCGTTCAGACCACCGTGCTCTGATGGATGGTATGATCCGTCTTTATTCAAACTACAAAGATACTCTCGAAAAGAAATCGATGGGTTTCAATATGAGTAAATGGGATGAAAAGCTCCTTGTTTACGGAAAGATGTTTGAAGACGGTATGATGGATCTTTCAAAGAATATTTCTCTGGAAGATGCTCTAGACCTTGGCTGGAAGATTCTGGCTGACTGCTTTGAACCGGAAGAAACCGGCTTGAAGTCATCTCTCATTGAAGAGTACTGGCCTAAGAGTAAGAAGTAGGGGTGCTGAATGGCAAAGATTAAGCTGACAAAAAATGAGCTCAAGGTTCAGAAAGATGCGCTTAAAATGTATAAGCGATATCTTCCAACCCTTATGCTCAAAAAACAGCAGCTTCAGACAGAAATCCGCACTATAGATGCCAAGGCAAAAGAAGTCCGTGCACAACGCGTAGCCCTTGAAAAAGAGTTCGAGCAGTGGATTTCCGTATTCGGTGAACGCGAAGCCTTTACTCCGGATATGGTAACTGTAAAGAACATCAAAAAGGGTGTAGGTAATATTGCCGGAGTAACTATTCCGGTATATGAAGGTGCAGACTTTGGCCGCGGTGACTACGATTTATATAAAACTCCGCTGTGGATTGATATGGCCGCAGACCGCATGGAAAAGGCCCTGTCACTCGACTTGGAAGCAGAGGTTCTGGATGAGCAGGTTCGCTTACTCAGTCAGGAACTCCGCACAACAACACAGCGTGTAAATCTGTTCGAAAAGGTTAAGATTCCAGAAACTAAGGCAAACATCAAAAAGATTACCGTTTACCTTGGTGATGAACAGGTTGCAGCCGTAGTACGCAGTAAGATTTCTAAGAAAAAGCTGCAGGCAAAAATTGATGAAGAACAGGAGGCTGGCAAATGATTGAACCAATGAAAAAAGTCTCTGTAGTCCTTCTCAATAAGGAGAAAGAAGAGGCATTGAAAGCTCTGAGAAAGATAGGACTTGTACATCTTGAAAAAATAGATGGTGCAAGTGAAAAACTCACTGCTTTCAAAGAATATTCAAACAATGCAATGCTCACTGAGGCAATCCTTGGTGAAATCAAACTTCCTAAAGTAAAAAAAGGTTCTGAACCTAAGCTTTCTGATGAAAAGATAATTGAACTTTGTAAAGAAGTTGTTGCTAAATCAGAACGCAAAAAGCAGCTTATGGAAGAGATTTCTGCAGATACAACGGAACTCGATAGATTTGCTCTATGGGGTGATGTTAGTAACGAAGATTTTGATTTCCTCAAAGAAAAAGACATTGCACTTAAAATGTATGAAATCAATGCGGAAAAATATAACCTCATTGATCCAGACATTCAAACTATTCTTGTTAATAATGACAAGAAAACTGTTCGTTTCTTAATTGTAAACGGCGGTGAAGGACGTCCTGAAAAACTTTTACCAGAAGCCTTTGAAGTGCCATTCCCACGCATTTCTACACAGCTTCTCCAAGAAGAAATCAGACGTGACGAAAAGGAACTCGACGAGATTCAGGCATTCTATACTGAGAATGCAAAATATGTTCCTGCAATTTCTGCCTATAAGAAAGCATTGGAAACTGATATTGAGTTTGAAAATGTTAATTCCGGCATTGGTTGCGATAAAGAAGGAACAGATAATGATCTTGCATGGCTTAGTGGTTATGTTCCAGCTGCAGACCTTGATGAATTCAAGCGTTATTGTGCTGATAACAACTGGGCCATAGCATATGCAGATCCTGAAGACGAAGATGCTGAAGTTCCTACAAAGCTTAAGAATAATAAGTTTGTAAGTTTAATTTATCCACTTACAGACTTCCTTGGAACTGTTCCAGGTTATCATGAATTTGATATTTCCGGCTGGTTCCTTTTGTTCTTTACAATCTTCTTTGCAATGATTTTTGGAGATGGTGGATACGGTGCACTTGTTGCAGTTGTAATCCTCTTCCTGATGGTAAAAACAAAGCTGTCTGGAAAGAAGGTACCTGCTGCCTTTGGATTATTCCTTCTTGTCTCTCTTGCAACCGTAGTGTGGGGCGCAGTTACCTGTACATGGTTTGGAATTCCTGTAGAAAAGCTGCCGGAAGGTCTTGTAAAGCTTTCAATACCGGTAATTTCCAATGCTTATGAAGATAAAATCTGGAATCTTCCTTGGATTTCAGATCCTTCAATTGGCCTTACAAAAGACCAGAACCTGCAGATTTTCTGTTTCTCTCTGGCTTTGATTCAGCTTTGTGTAGCACATGTTAAGGCTGCAGTAAGGAATCTTGCAGATAAGAAGGGGCTTAAGGTATTAGGTGATATCGGTTCTCTTTTACAGCTTGTTGGTATGTTCTGGATTGTACTTGCAATGGTTGTAAATGGACAGGTTTTCCCAATGCTTGGAAACATTGGAAACGTTCCGGTAGGAAAAATTGAAGTAAGCCTTATTGCTATCGGTTTTGCAATGAGTTTTATCTTTGCAAATTATGAGGGCAGTATTGGAGCTTCTGTTCTGGAAAGTTGTAAGAATATAATTTCTGTTCTGCTTGGTGTTGTAAACGTATTCAGTGATATTGTTTCATACATCCGTCTCTGGGCCGTTGGTCTTGCGGGTGCTGCAATTTCGAATACTGTAAACACACTTGCCGGCCCAATGCTTGGACACGCAATTCTCTTCATTGCGGCTGTTGTCCTGCTTGGTTTTGGTCATGGCCTGAACATGATTTTGAATGTGCTTTCGGTAATCGTTCACGGTGTGCGTCTGAACACATTGGAGTTCTGTACACACATTGGAATGAGCTGGAGTGGAATAAAGTATCAGCCTTTTGCTGATAAATGATGTCATCCCTTGAAAAAGGGTGTCATTCCCGAGCTTGACCCGGGAATCTATACAAAACATTGAATTACCGTAATAACGGAATTTATAAAGGAGATTAAATATGGATATTTTAGGTTACATTGGTGCTGCTGTTTGTATGGGTATTGCTGCTATCGGTTCAGCAATTGGTATTGGAATTGCAGGACAGGGAGCAATTGGAGCTTGGAAACGCTGTTATATCAACAATAAACCAGCTCCATTTATTCTTACTGTATTTGCCGGTGCACCTTTGACACAGACAATTTACGGCTTCCTTTTGATGAATATTGCAATGAAACCAAAAGTAGCAAGTGGTGCTATGACACCTGGTTTTGCTCTTGGTCTTGGTATTGCTTCTGGTTTGGCTATGTGTTTCTCTGCTATTGCTCAGGGAAAAGCAGGTGCAGCAGCTAGTGATGCTCTTGGTGAAACTGGTAAAGGTTTTGCTCAGTACATCATGGTTGTTGGTCTTTGTGAATCTGTTGCGCTCTTCGCAATGGTATTCTCATTAATCGCATAAAAGATATCTAACCTTCAAAAGAAAAAATCTGCGGGTCCCAGCGACGGCAAAACCGAAAAAGCAATCTCCCAGGGTCCCATGCTTAAAAAATCTCGCTTCGCTTGATTTTTACGCAACCCTGGGGCCCTCTTTTTCGTTTTGCCTGCGTCCCACAGATTTTTTCTTTTGAAGGTAATTTTCGTGAAATAATTTGATACCATAGCTCATTAGACGGGTTATGGTTTTTCTTTTTAAATACTGTTATAATCTTAATATGACTACAAAAACTATTTATCTTGGTGGAAAAGGTATCACTAAACAAATAAAGATTGGCGATGGGAACCCGGTAAGCGTTCAGACTATGTGGAAGGAGGGTATAACAGACCTCGCCACGGATAATGAAAAACTGGACAGAATTTTGCGCGAACTCAACGAGCTCAGTATGATTGGCTGTGATATCGTTCGCTTTGCTGTTCCTGACATGGAAAGTGCTGCAGGTCTTTGTTTACTCGCTGAGCGTACTTCTATGCCTCTTGTTGCTGATATTCATTTTGACTATAAACTTGCTCTTGAATGTCTGAAAGGTAATGTTGCTGCTATTCGTATTAATCCTGGAAATATTGGTTCTGTAGAAAACACTAAAACAGTTGTAGAAGCATGCCGTGAAAAGGGCGTTGCAATAAGAATCGGAATAAACAGTGGTTCTCTTCCAAAAGATCTCCAGGAGCAGATTGCCGCTGGTACAATAACACGTGCACAAGGCTTATGTGAAACTGCTGCCCGCGAAGCTGAAATCTTCGAAGATTTAAAGTTTGATCAGTATGTAGTTAGCATGAAATCTTCAGATGTTAACGAAACTATACAGTGTAATAGATTTTATGCAGAAAAATACAATAATCCGCTGCATCTTGGTGTTACAGAAGCAGGTCCATTAATCGGTGGCATTGTAAAATCAAGTATTGCTTTTTCAACTCTTTTGAATGAAGGAATCGGTGATACTATCCGTGTAAGCCTTTCATCTTCTCCAGAAAATGAAGTTGTTGCAGGAATTAATATATTAAAAGAATGTGGTAAACGCGCTGGTGGAGTAAAACTTGTAAGCTGTCCTCGCTGCGGCCGAATTGGCTTTGATGTTCATGCTTTTGTTGACCGCTGGCAGAACCGTTTGCTTGCAATGGATAAAGATATTACAGTTGCAGTTATGGGCTGTGTTGTAAACGGACCTGGCGAAGGCCGACATGCAGACCTTGGTATTGCAGGAACTAATGATAAGGCAATTATCTTCAAAAAAGGAAAAATTGTACGAACGATAGATGCAAAAGATGCCGATAAAGTATTTGAGGAAGAGTTAAAATCTTTATAATGGATCCCGAAACAAGTTCGGGATGACAGGTGTTTATGAAGAAAACTGTATTATTTTTTATACTATCTGCGTTAAGTTTTTCAATTTTTGCTGCAAATACAAAGCAAAAAACTGATGAAAGTGTCGTTGCTTACAGAAATGCAATTGAAGCAATGGATACTCAGGATTATGGAAAAGCCTTAAAATTTTCTGAAGATGCAATTTTATACCGCAAACAAAATATTGAAAATCAAATTAATACAGTAAAAAATTCTTTGTCTGCTAAACGTGTTCAGGCTGCAGGTGACCGCTTTGATCCTGTACTTGCTGTGCTTGAAAATCGAAAAGAAATCGAAACTGCAAATATCATCAATTATTATCTGAAGAAAAAAGGAAAAGAATATTTTGAAGATTCAATTAATAATCTTTTAATTTATCTTGAAAACTCAAAGGCCTTTCCAGAAGCTCACAAAATTATTGGAGATATCTATAAGCTCGAAGGTGAATATCAGTTCGCAGAAGAATATTATCTGATGGCCCTGGATAAAGCAGATGTTCTGGATATTCCGGATGAAAAATATGATATTCTATATATGCTTGCCGATATCAGCCGTTTGGAAAATGATTTTCCAAAAATGGAAGTTCGTTTATTGAACATTCTCGCAGAAGATACTGATTATCGGGATGCTGCATTAAAGCGTTCAATGCTTGGAACAATTTCTTCAAATAAAAATGATTCAATGGAAAAATTCTTTAATCTCTACCGTGCAGATTCATATAATTCAATAAATGCTTATAATCAATTAGCTGAATACTATCATGATGCAGGGGAGAGTAAAAAAGCACTTGAGTTTGCAGCTCTTTCAAGTATTACAAGCTTTTCTCGTATTATTGAAATCTTGAATTCAAGAAACTCTACCTTTGAATATAAGGATCTTGCTTCTTTTTATCAGGAAGCATCATATTATTATGATGTAATTGAATGGGGAAATAAAACTTCAGCCTGGAAAAGTTTTAACATCTTAGCTAAATATTCTACAGAAGCTGGATATAATAACTTTTCGCGTGAGCTTTTACGAGTAATTGCACGTTATGCACCGGAAAACTACTGGCAGCGTGATGCAGTTCTTCAACTGGAAAAGCTTGGCAGTAATTAGTAATGCAATCCCAAACCAATACTGATTTCTTTATTATGCCACAAACCTTTTACTAAGCCTTTAATATTTGTATCTTCAGAAAAGGTTTCTTTAAGATCAAAGCCTATGCTTCCTCTGATAATAAAACTTGACCATTTTTTAGGATAAACAAGAACTTCCATACCACTACAGATTTTAGAATCTGTCTGTAATGGAAGTGCACGGTCTCTGTAAATTGCTATATCAAGGAAAGGAGAAAACTGCATATTAAAATTGAATAAATCACGTTTAAAAGAAGTTCTTATAATGTTTATTGGCAAATCAATGTTAAGAACGAATCCGGTTGATGTTGTGTCTGAACCACTGTTTCCAAAATAAGAATCATCAGGTACACCACGTAATCTGCTACCGATAGAATCACCATAACCGGAAATATCATGATTATAATAAGAACCTGGCATATCAAAGTATGAAAATGCATAAATATCAGTTACTATACCAATGCGGTCAAGATAATCCCGGTCTTCAAGTTTAATTGAAGTAAAGCCTTTTGCTTCAAGAGATATAGATGGGCTCCAGTCTTTTCGCTGAAAATTATAGGTCCAGGAATTTCCTAAAGAAATAGAATAGCCTTTGCGGAAATTATCATGCCAGTTAATTTTAGAATTAGAAAGCGATTGATTTAATGTAATTATAGGACCGGTAAGAGATGGATTATCAATATTTATTCCATCCTGATCCCAGTAAAAATTATAACTTAATGATGGGGTATAAGTAAGATATGAAAAGTTTTTAAACTCATAAAGTTTAAGAGGTGTAGAAAACTTAAACTCTTCCTTGCTATACATTGCATCACCATATTTTTCATAATCAAAATTATTAATGAAATTATGATAGCCTTCAAAAACAAAAGAAATATAATGGAAAGGAAGAACAAATTTCAAACCTGTTTTTGCATTCCATTCCGGATATTTGTTTTGTGAATTATAATTAATTGAATAGTCATTAATCCAGGTTGCATCAAACGGACCTGCTGAAAAAGGATAGTCATAAGAAATATTAAAACCTGGCTTAAAACTCCAGCTTTCTTCATCTTTTTTTACTTCAATATTTAAATCTGTGGCAAGAGGATTCATTGTTCCAAGAAAATTAGAATCCTTTGCTTTTAGTTTAAGTATAATTTCGGTCTTATCTTTATCAGATTTGAATTTAGGATATGGAACCATAAGAAAATGGTTTGAATCTGTTACATCAATGTTTAATTTTACTTTTAAAAGTGTTTCCGGATTATTATCTGAAGTTACTGTCTGTTCTAAAACTTCGTAATCAACATTAATTTCTTCGAATAAACGAGAATTTTCCAATTCCTGTTTGTAATTTGTAAGATAAGATTCAAAATCGTGTTTATTGAAAATTGATTTTTTATCAATAGGGTAGTTCAGCTGAATTGCATAAGGCTTTGTTGTAGTTAATTTATACTTACCGTTGGTTGTAATTTTATAATCATCTATTTTAAAATTCTGAGCATTAGCACAAGTTAATAACACAAAAAAAGCAGAAATAACGAGGAGAACTTTTTTCATCTAGTAAGCACCTTTTCCTTTTAATACAACGTAAACAGTTTTTATAAGAATCCAAATATCAAGCCAGATGGACCAGTTTTGAATATAATAGGTATCAAATGAAATTCTCTCTTCATATCCTGTATCTGAGCGGCCAGATACCTGCCACATTCCTGTAAGTCCTGGTGAAACAGAAAGTACGTAATCTTTATATTCACCATATTTTACAAGTTCTGGTTCTGTTACAGGTCTAGGACCTACAAGACTCATTTGTCCTAAAAAGATATTTATAAGTTGAGGTAATTCATCAAGACTTGTTTTTCTGAGGAATTTACCAAATTTAGTTACACGAGGGTCATCAAGGAATTTTCTGTCTTTTTCCCATTCTGCACGACGTACAGGATCTGTTGCAAGAATCTGTTCAAGAATTTCCTGTGAGTTAACACACATTGAACGGAATTTCCAACATTTGATTTCTTTGCCATCTTTACCAACTCGTTTGTGTCCATAAAAAACAGGGCCTTTAGAAGTAAGCTTTGTGAGTATGCCAAGAATCAGCATAACAGGAAATACAATTGGAAGAGTGATTAGAATTGCAATAATGTCTATGCATCTTTTGATAAAAAGGTTTCTTTTGAATGTAAGATTATGGATAGAAGAGAATCCGATTATACCACCAATATCTTTAAGCTGTTGAGTATTAGTAAAGAAAGTCTGGTTCTTTGAAACAGTGGTAGTATATCTGTAAGAAGACATAATATAAGACATATCTCCTTTATATTCACAGATAATTGCCTGTTTAATATTATGTTCTTTAATCTGCTTGTGAATATCATCCGATGGAGGAAAAACTGGAATGCCTTTGAAATCATATTTTTCTTTTGCACCAGAATCAATAATTATTGCCGGATGATAGCCAAGATATTTAAGTCTGATTAATTTTTCAATGATGAAATTGCTTGAGGTTTTGTCTGTATATATAACTACAGGTACACCCCACCATTTAAACTTAGAAAAAGAATGTTTTGCAACTTCGCGGAAAGCAGGAAGTGCAATTGTACAAATTGGAAGGGCAATCAAAAATGCAAGAGAAATAGCTCTTCCAGAAGAATCTTTAATGATATTTTCAAGGAAAGTATTTTCGTTCAGGTTTCCAAGATATACAGTTAAAATAATTGCAAGGAAACTAAAAAATGTACAACCAAAGTAATGCTTAATGTCTTCGGTTGGAGAATTCATAATGCCTGGATAAAGATTATTTGCTGCAAAAAGAATTAAAATAAAAGGAATATAAACTGAATAATTAATGAATGATTTAAAATTGATATGTGATGTATCAAAAAGATTTACAATGAAAAAGCCGGCACCAATACATAAAAAAAGCACAATAGCATCAACTATAAAAAGTGATAAACCAGAAGCAAAAGAACTAGTATGTGGAAAATGCTTTTTAAAATATTCAATCAAATTCATAATTAATCTATTATATCATAGTTTATTCTTATTGTAAAATAGAGTTAAAGGTCTCTACTATTATATTTGCAGTTTTTTTGAATGAATATTTTTCAGGTAATTTTTCTGGAGCTGATTTATTAAAGCTATTCTGTATTTGTTCAGCCAGATCATTACTGTCTGCAGTCTTAAAAAAACTTACTGGGAAATCAGCGTAAATTTCCTTAAAAACAGGAATATCTGAAATAACAACATTTGTTCCTAGATAAAGAGCTTCTAAAGGAGGCATTCCAAAACCTTCGTATAAAGACGGCTGAACAAGAAGTTTTGCTTTCTGATAATAATTCTGTAATTCTGCATCTGAGATACGGCCTGTAAAGCAAATATCTTTTTCATCAGCAGAGGAGAGTCTTTTTGCAATTTCTGTATCACCGGAGCGGAAGTTTTCTGCATTTCCAATAATAACAAGTTTACAGTCAAGTCCCTTAGCTTTACAGATTTCAAATGATTCGAGAAGATATGACAAACCTTTATGCTTTTTAATGTTTCCTACATAAATAATTGAATTATCTTTTTCGACTTTAGCTTTCTGTTCAAGACTGAAATGCTCTGGAACAGAATTGTAAGTAACAATTAAAGGTTTGTTTTTGATTTTGAGCTTGTCTTTTATACGTTCAGCAGAAAACTGCGATACAGTAAAAATTGCTTTTGACTTGTTAATGGCTCTCTGATAAAAGAATTTGCGAATCAAGATTCCTGCGCGGGAAGAAAGCTCTGGAATATCAAGAAAAACAATATCGTGAATTGTTGTGAAAACGGGAATTTTTATTCCGCAAGGAACATTACAATATGGACTATAAAAAATATCGCAGGAATTAATTATTTTTTTGAGAGAGGCAGGAAATAAAAAAAGCTCCTTTAATGAAAATGTTTTAATATCAGTTTCTATAATTTGGCATGAAGCAGTGCAGTCGGGAAGACATTCTTTTTGATCTGGATAAATCAGTAAAAGACATTCAAAAGATTTGATAAAATAGGGAAGTAAAGACTCTAAGTAAGTTCCAATTCCGCCACTTTTAAGCATGCGGCAATCAATAAACAATTTCATTTTTTAAGTATAAAACTTAATCTGTTTAATAACAATAGACTTGTGTTTGTAAAATAGTTACGAAATGAAGTATTGTTTTAAGGTTGGAAAAGTGTTATTTTCTATATATGAAGAAAAATTTCTTAATTATTTTACTCTTGTCGCTTAGCTTTTCTATATTTGCAAAATCAGGAAACAGTACACAAATAATTAAATCGGGCCATTGGGTTTATGATGAACTTGAAGCTTTGTGTATGGAAAGCAAAACAGATTTTTTCTTTGAAACACAACCAATGACAATTGGAGAGATGCTTTTTTATTTTAGAAAGATTCCATACGAAAAACTTTCTGCTAACGGCCAGAAAACCTGGGAAAAAGTAAAAGCCTTTCTCACAAAAAATGAAGATTTTTTCCCTGAAGAAGAATTAAGACTATTTGGAAATGTAAAAGTAAATCCGGAGTTTTACTATAAATCAAATTCAGATATAGACTGGAGTTTTGATTATTACGTAAAAGATTTTTTCATTACAATTCCGTTGATTATAGGTTTTTCTGATTATGTTACAATTGAGCCGGATTTTGTAATCGGAAAAAATCAGCCTTCTATGAACGATCCTGCTAATTTTACAAATATTGTTTATAGCGGAGATCATTTTGAATTTTTATTTCCACGCTTTGCCTATGGTGCAACAGGTCGTGCTTTTGATAAATGGGGCTTTAATTTTTATGCAGCAAAAGAGGGGCTGCAGATTTATAATACTCAGCTTGGAAGTATAATTTACAATAAGACTTTTGAAACAGACTTTTACTGCTCATTAAATCTTTATACAGAATATTTAAAATATTCTATGCACGTAGCCCAGGTAGATAACACTAAGTTTTTGTATTTGCATCAGGTAAATATGAGACCCTTCAGATGGCTAAAAGTTGGTGTACTTGAAGGCTCTCTTTTGAATGCTCCTTTTGAATTGCGCTATTTGAATCCCTTTATGCTCATGCACCAGTTTGGTTCCTGGGAACAATATGGACATTTATTAACTGAAAATGAAGATAAGTATTACGGAGAAGGAAGATTCTGCGCATATTTTGGTTTGATGTTTGAACTTCTGCCGTTTACGAATTTAAAAATTTACGGAATGTTTGCCCAGAACGAAATTCTCGATGCGGGTGGATCTAGAAGTGACCAGGCTTTATCTGTTCCAGACAGCATCGGATTTCAGCTTGGAATGCAGTACAATATTAATCTTAAAGACAATGGTGTAATTAAGACATATCTTGAAGGAATCTATACTTCGCCATATTTATATGTAAAGCAGAGTCCGGAATGGTCTTTGTACCGCATCCGGGATAATATGCAGACAAGCGGATACACAGATTCCTGGATTGGTTCTCCATTTGGGCCGGATTGTTTTGCAGTTACTTTGAAAGCTGATTATGATAGTCAGAAGAAGTGGCAGGCTGGGATAGCGTATCTGTTCTCGATTCATGGGGAGAATAGTGCAGAGAGTTTGTTTTCACAGAAACATAAATTTTCAGAAAACGACGAAATATATTCTTATTACCCATATACACAATATAAACTCGCAGAAAATGACGAAGACCGTATCGCCGCTCGAGACAAGGGCCGATATATGTGGATGACTGGAAACTGTCTTTATAAACATCAGTTACAATTAAGCGGCTCTTATTCTTTCCAAGAAAATCTTTCTGTTTACGGACAGGGAGTATATACAATTCAGATTTATAACAGCAATGTAATTCAAGGATTTGAATTAGCTTGCGGTGTTGAATATAAGATATTTAATTAAAGAGGCATATAATGAAAAAACTAACTGTATTGATTTCTGCTTTGATTTTTTTCAGTTTCGCTTTAACAGCACAGATGAATGTTTCTGTTTCTGTGACAGATGATATTTATGAATTCTTAGACGTTGCTCATAAAAAAGGACTTTGTTCTGCGCTGAACAGTTTCAAGCCATATACGAGAGCTCAGATTTTAGAAAGCCTGCAGCAGATTTATGAGAACTCAGATAAAATGTCTGATCGCGAAATTGAAATGGTAGAAGAATATCTTGCATTATATGAGCCTTCTACAAAAAATGACAAAAGAAATGTATTAGAGGCACACATTGCTAATACTAACGAAGCGTTTCCTATAACCTTTAATTATAAAAGTGAATTCGAATTTGTATATTCAGGCGGACTATATTCAGACTCAGATTATAACAGCTGGGGTATGGATAATATGTTCAAGCTCAATTTTGATGGAGACTTAGGAAAGGGCCTGTCTTACAGATTAAAGGGTGTACTTGATTTTTCTTATATGCCGCTGATGGAAATTGGCGAATATTTTATTGGGTATCCGTGGTATATTGAAAACCTTGAAGGATTTTATGATGGTAAATACGCTGAAGATAGTGTTGAATATCAAAATATAATAAAATCAAAAAGAAATATTCGCAGATATCTTAATAATTCATACCTTCCATATTCTTATAAAAAGCCATGGAGTGGTCAGTTCTATTTTGCAAAAAATATGAATGCTGCAGGTCTTGAAGGCTGGGCAACAAGCTTTGGAATGGGCTTTACAATTGATGGAGAAATCAGAGGTTCATTGCTGAATAATCATATTATCCTTGGAGCAGGACGTTTTGATCGTGAAATAGCCGCAATGGATAACGGCAGTTCTCTTGTATTAAATGCAAATGCATATCCTTTTATGGCTGTAGATGCACAGTTTAAGTTATTTGATTTTTTTAAGTTCTATTCATTAACAGGTATTCTTGAATATCCAAATCAAGATTATATAAATGATGAAGAACTTGGAAAACTTGGAAAGCCTAGTGGAGTTGATGATTCATATTTTTACCAGAATGCATTTTCTTTAAACATGATAGAAATTGATTTAAAACGACTTCATCTTGATTTTGGTAGTTCTGTAGTTTGGCCAAAAAGATTTGATATTGGTTATGCATTCCCGTTAGCAAATTATGTTGAATATCAGAACCATATTGGAGACTGTGATAACCTGGCCTTATTTGGTGATTTTAAATATACAATCGCAAATGTTGGTTCTTTATGGTTATCTGTTTATCTTGATGAAATTAATGGTTTAAATAATAATCCGTTTATTGCAACAAGAGCTATGTATGCATATCAGGGGGGGGTAAAGTATGTTATTCCAAAGCTTCCATTTGCAACGCTTAGTTTCCGTTATACAAAAATTGAACCATATTGTTATACACATCATTCAATTAATTATGCTCCTTGGTATAATCATTATATCTGTGAAAATTATTCAAATAATGGTGAATCATTAGGTTATTATTTGCCTCCTAACTCTGATGAATTCCTTCTTCAGTTTAAGTGTCAGCCAAAAAAAGGAATTAACGCAGGTGCTTCTTATCAGTTGATTCGACATGGTGCAGATTATGGAAGCCAGCAGGTTCCAGGAAGCAATATTTATTCTGAATTAAGTAATGAAAATCGTGATGAATTAAAAAAATATTTTTTACATGATGGTGCATACAACTGGATTCATATAATTAGTGCCGGTGGAAAAGTTTCATTAAATTCAAAAGTTCCGGTTTCATTTTATGGAAACCTTGGTGTTATGTTCAGCTATTTTACTGTAATTAACGATGAAAATTATAATCGTGACGTAAATGGAAATAGTGGTAACTGCAAAGATGTAAATTTCAAAACACCATTCGACATTGCAGGAACAGATGAATATCCAACTTTATTTGGTGCTGTAATGACGGTTGGGGTTAGTATAAACTTCTAAATATTCAGTTAATTCTATTGTTCAAAAATGGCTAAATATGTTATAATTTTGAACACTAAATGACTGAAAAAGAATTTGATGTATTATCTATTTTAGAGTCTCACAGAGTAAAACTTTCACAACGAGAACTGGCAAAAGATATTGGAGTTTCAGTTGGCACAATTAATTCAACTTTAGTAACTCTTGAAGAATCTGGCTATGTTGAAAACGGAATTATCACAGAGAAAGGTATAGCAGCTCTTGAACCATATCGAGTAAAAAGAGCTGTTTTTATTGCGGCAGGTTTTGGTTCAAGACTTGTACCAATTACTTTAAATACACCAAAATCATTAATCAGAGTAAAAGGTGAAAGAATTATAGATTCAATGCTTGATGCTGTTATAAAAGCAGGCATTGAAGAAATTATAATTGTACGTGGATATCTTTCTGAACAGTTTGATCAATTATTATATAAATATCCGAATATAAAATTTATTGAAAATCCTGCATATAACGAAACAAATAATATTTCTTCTGCCATGTGTGCAAGATTTAATCTTTCAAATGCGTATATTTTAGAAGCAGACATACTATTAAAGAATCCTGAACTTATAAAAAAATATCAGTATTGTTCAAATTATTGCGGCGTAAAATGTGATTCAACTGATGATTGGTGTCTTTCTGCAAACAAAGGCCGGGTAACAGGTGTTTCTGTTGGCGGAGTAAACGGATACAGAATGGTTGGTATTTCCTATTGGACAGAAAAAGATGGAAAACATTTGTCTGAATGTATTGAAAAGGTTTACAAAATGCCAGGTGGAAAAGAACGCTACTGGGATAATGTTCCGCTTACATATTTTATTGATGATTTTGATATTCACATTCGTGAATGCTCGTTTGAGGATTTTGTCGAAATTGATACTTATAATGAATTAAAAGCACTGGATAGTGTTTATAGAATATAAATATTCAAAGGAGAATTGAGTGTTAGAACTAAAAAACATTGTAAAATCTTTTGGTAATACAAAAATATTGGATGATATTTCCATTTCTATTCAGAAATCAGAAATTGTTTCTATTCTTGGTGCATCAGGAAGTGGAAAAACAACTCTCCTGAATCTTATTCTAGGTATATACACACCTGATTCTGGAAGCATTACATTTGACGGAAATGATATAACAAATACTGCAATGCAGGAAAGAGGATTTAATATTGTTTTCCAGGATTATGCACTTTTTCCTAATCTTAATGCATATAAAAACATTACTTACGGTTTACGAAATTTTACAGACCGTTCAACAAAGGAAGAGGTTGATTCATTAATTGAACTTCTTGACTTGAAAGAACATCTTGATAAAAAAATCGATATGCTTTCCGGCGGTCAGAAACAGCGAGTGGCCCTTGCCAGAACAATGGTAATGAAACCAAAAATTCTTCTTCTCGATGAACCTCTTTCTGCTCTTGATGGAGTAATAAAAGAATCAATTAAGGAGAAGATTGTAACAATTGCTAAGGACTTTAAACTTACAACCATTATTGTTACTCATGATCCGGAAGAAGCTCTTACAATCAGTGATAAGGTTCTGATTATTAATAAAGGCAAAATTGAACAGTTTGCGACACCAGAAAACATTATTAATGAACCTGCAAGCGAATTTGTAGAAGGCTTTATTCTTCAACAACTGAAGATTAAAAAAGATAATATTTATAAGCTTTTTAAGACGGGGAAATAATGAAGAATAAACAGATTAATACCGTTTTTACTGTAGTCCTCCTGTTTTTCGCTGTATTTATTGTTGTACCTGTCTTTGTGATGGTGAAAAACGCTCTTACGGCTGCAGGTGGTTTTTCCTTTATAAATTTCTATAATGTGTTTACTCAAGGAAAACTTGCCAGTGCCTTCTGGAACAGTACAAAGGTTTCTTTTATAAGTGCAATCATAACAACTATTTTAGCCTTTATTCTGGCGTATACAGAAAGCTTTACAAATATTCCTGTTGGACTGAAAAAGACTTTACGTACTCTTGCTGTATTTCCAATGCTGCTTCCTACAATTACCTATGGTTTTGCAATTATCTATTCATTTGGAAAAAGCGGACTTCTTACAAAGCTTCTTGGACATCAGCTTTTTGATTTCTATGGCTTTAAAGGGCTTATTTTCTGTTATGTAATTTATACACTTCCAATTTCGTTCACTCTGTTGCGTAATACAATGCAGTATATTGATAAGCGCTACATCATAGTTTGTAAGGTGATGGGAGATAATAATCTCAAGTGTTTCTTCACAGCCGTGTTCCAGCCATTGCTGAGTACAATTGCTGTTTCAATTATTCAGAGCTTCTTCCTGTCTTTTACAGACTTTGGTATTCCGGCCTCAATTGGTGGGCGTTATGTTGTAGTTGCAGAACTGCTTTATAATACAATGCTCGGAAGTCTCCCGGATTTCCATCAAGGTGCTGTAATTGCAATTGTAATGCTGCTTCCTTCAGTAATCAGTATTCTTCTGTTAAATTATCTTCAGAAATTCAATGTAAGATATAACAAGATTTCAAGAACAGATTTCAGCAAAAATTATGCAAGAGATATTATCTGGACACTGCTTTCAGTAATTATCATCATCTGTATGCTTTCAATCTTTGTTGTTGTATTTGTTGCACCATTTGTTTCGGAATGGCAGTATAATATGAGCTTTACTTTAAAGAATGTAAAATCTGTATTTGCAGATCCTGCACTTATGCGTGTATTCAGAAACTCTCTGGTTGTAAGTTTCCTTACAGCATTCTTTGGTACAGGTTTTGTTTATATCTCAGCGCTGGCAGCAGCACGAAGCAAGATTCATCCTACTGGTACAAAGATTATTGAATCTATGGCACAGGTTTCAAATACCCTTCCTGGTATGGTACTCGGTATTGCATTCCTGCTTACTTTCAGAAAAACACCGATTCACAATACAATTATAATTCTTGTCTGCTGTAATATGGTGCACTTCTTTGCAACACCATTCCTTATGATGAAAGGTACACTTGATAAAATGAATGATTCCTGGGAAACTACAGCCTTATTGCTTGGAGATAACTGGATTAAAACAGTCTTCAGAATCATTACTCCAAATGCAATTTCTACATTGCTGGAAATCTTCATTTATCTTTTTATAAATGGAATGGTTACTGTAAGTGCTGTTGTATTCCTTGCCGGAGCCAGAACAATGGTTATTACAACTAAGATTCAGGAACTTCAGCACTTTGCAAAGTTTAATGAGATATTTATTTTATCTATATTAATTCTTATAACAAATCTTATTATGAAAACAATTAAAGGTGTTTTTAATAAGAGTAAATAAATTAAATGATTTTTTTCAGGAGATTAAAATGAAAAAGATTTTGTTTGCCGCAATTGCTTTGAGCATGATTTCAATGTTTACTGGCTGTTCAAAGCAGGATAATTCAGAGAAAAAGGTTATCATCTATTCTAATGCCGATGATGAGGCTGTTGTTTCTGTAAAGAAGGCTCTGGATTCAAATGGTTATGAAGGAAAATATATTTTCCAGTCATTCGGTACAAGTGAGCTTGGTGGAAAGCTTTTTGCAGAGGGTAGTGATATTGAAGCTGACCTTATTACAATGAGTTCTTTCTATATTGAAAGTACTCAGGCACAGAACAATATGTATAAGACACTTGAGTTTGAAGCTAAAAAGGTTATTGATACTCCAAATTATTATACACCTCTGCTTGCAATTCAAGGTGCTGTAATTGTAAATACAAAACTTCTTGAAGAAAAGGGACTTCCTTATCCAAAGAGCATTAAGGATATGAGTAACTCTATGTACAAGGATCTTATAAGTGTTGTTGATCCTATGGGAAGTACAACTGCTTGGCTCATGGTACAGGCTTTGATTTCTTCTTACGGAGAAAATGGAACAAAAGATGTTCTTAAAGGTATTTATGATAATGCAGGTCCTCACCTTGAGCTTTCAGGTTCTGGTCCTATTAAAAAGATTCGTGCTGGTGAAGTTGCTGTAGGTTTTGGTCTTAGACATCAGGCTGTAAGAGATAAGAAGAATGGACTACCTATTGATTTCATTGATCCAGTAGAAGGAAACTTTGCACTTACAGAATCAGTAGCAGTTATCAATAAGAAGAAGTATAATCCTCTTGCTATGAAGATGGCTGAGTGTATCATTAAGAACGCTCGTGCTGATATCATTAAAGATTATCCTGTTGTAATTTATGATGGTGAAACTGTTGATGCTGAAAATCAGGCTTCTAACAGTAAGGTATTTGATCAGCCTCTTACAACTCAGCTTTTGAAAGCTCACCAGGAATTGAGCGAAAGTTGTAAATAATAATAAGCATTAAGCAATCATAACCACCCGTCAAACGGGTGGTTTGCTCTTAGCCTATAAGGCTAAGGGTCTCAAGCCGAGACTTAAGTCCCACGCTTTCACTTACGTTCAAGCCTATTGCAGCTTGTCACCCGCA
>Ga0129306_1001528_pt1 | contig 25716 bp, 22 predicted proteins | sample P827metagenome_FD_94438 | JGI IMG/M metagenome (GOLD analysis project Ga0129306, IMG submission 94438) | Capybara group fecal microbial communities from Wisconsin, USA - P827 metagenome | ecosystem: Host-associated > Mammals > Digestive system > Large intestine > Fecal | place: USA: Wisconsin...
ACAATAATCCGTATAATAACTATTGTAACCCCCCCAATACATTATATAGTTTTTTGCTACACCCCATAAGTAACAAAATACCTTCTCCAAAAGAGCGTGTCTACCCCGACACGCTCTTTTACTATCTTCAGTGTTTATGCGGGTTCCCAGGCTTTTAGCCTTATTTTTTTGACCTTAAAAACGGTTTACATAAACGCGAATATTATGTCTACTGAACCTTTTACTGAACCTTTTGATGCAATTTTTCTGCAGAAAACAACCCCTGAATAAAATGCAATATTATGTTAACTGAACCTTTCTGAACCTTTTTTTAAGTGTCAAAAGTCTCGGAAGCCGCATAAATAAAGGAAAAATCCACCTTGAAAAAGGCGGATTTTCTGTAAGATTATTAATTCGATTTTATAAGATTAGCTATTTTACTTGATTTTTTTATCCGATGTAAGCAGATTTAATAGTTCTTCATCAGACTCTTTATCTAACTTCATATAATCTATTAGGGCATTATTTATTTTCTTTCCTTTAAAAGTAATTTTGACAGTATCAGGGATATATTCACCATTTTCATCTTCATCAGCTGTAATTTTCATATTCAGCTGCTCATCAAGTGTTTTCATTATTGTTATGAGTTCTCCGACAGTGGTGATCTCAGACTCGTAAAAAATATCTACACTTATTCCAAGTGCATCTGCTATTTTTTCCAGTTGAGCATACTTTGGGTTTCTAACACCTGTTTCATATTTTTTAATAGTGGATAGGTTAATGCCGGCGGCCTTCCCTAGATCTCCCTGGGACATATTTTTAGCTTGTCTATAGTATTTCATAAGTCGTGCAACAATACTTATCTGTTTTTCCTTTATTTCATCCATAATAAAACCTCTTTTCCTAGATTCTATCTTATTGCTCTAACAGTATCTATTTATAACTGGATTTACTGTTCATATCGTTTATTGTCTATGCTAATTCTATCACAAGGTTCACAAAAGAGAAACTTTTTTCTGGAAAGACTTGACAGTTCACAAAAAGGAACTTATAATAAACTCAAGAGTTCACAAAAAGGAACCCGAAACGAGAAAAATTATAAACTGGGGGTTTAACCACTAGGTATTCGATAAATATCATAAAAAGTTGGGGGTTTGACCACCTGTGATTATCTAGGGTTTTACGGTACCATAATCACACAACTGAATAACACAGCTGCAGTTCAAGTGAAAACCTTGGGGTGCTGCCTGGAGGGGAAGCAGTCACTGTTACCACATTAGTAGCCTGACGGATCGAAAGATGAAGGGTGAGGAACAGGACAGCCAACTGATAAAGGGAATAACAGCATTGCTTGGAGATAATGAACCACAGAGGATATAGAAGAATATCCTCATCCTCGAAATGGCAGTAGAGGAGATAGTTCTTTTTGTAAAGAGCGTCGTGAGCGAAAGGGTGAATATAAAGTCATCTGGATCGGCTTACTGCAGTTCCCAAGTGTACAGGGCGATGAGGTGGTTGAGAGACCGTTGTACACCTACATAGTACTTTACAGAATAATTAGTACCTGTTCTGTGGAAGCTACTAAATCCGGCCAGAAAAAAAGGAGGAGTAGAGATGAGTATATATGTAGAAACTGGCAGATTATATGGAGCCTCCAGTGGAGGTGGGCTTGATGGGTCGTAGAAAAAAGGTTTATTCAGTGAACTTTAATAGTTTAAATGACATGATCCTTTACGCCTATGGTAAAGAGAAGAAAATCAATAATAAAAAAGATACTGAGAGACTTCTCTTCGAAATCAAGGAAAGGATAGCAAAAGATAAAATCGACAGCTTTAGGAAGAAACATAACTGTAAGGAATGCTTTTTATTTAACGACAAAGATTGTAAGGCTGAATGTTATTGCAGATTTGATAAGCAGCGTCGTTTACGCCACAAGTCAAAAATCAACGGATGTCCACATAACAATAATGAACCTTGCTGTTATGCAAATGAATCTGGAACATGCTTCGGATATTGTTATAAGAAGCAGATGAATTCTGAAAAAATTACAGATCAAAAAGGTTTAGAGAGGAGTGATGGACAATGAGGGATTTAGAGATTATTGCAATAGATCACGGCTGGTCTATGTGCAAGACTCCGAATGATATTTATATCAGTGGCGTGAGTGAGATAACTACTGAGCCTGCCTACTTTGATAACATTCTGGAATACAAAGGCAGATACTTCAAGGTTGGAACTGATAGGTTAGAGGTAAAAGCTACAAAGGTAGAAACACCCGATTATTATTATCTGACACTTGCGGGTATCGCAAAGGAATTAAAGTTAAGAAATAAGACAGAAGCAAGAGTGGTACTTTCAGTAGGTCTTCCGGCTTCGAGATACGGTGATGAAAAGAATGAATTCATTAAGTATCTCAAACAAAATGATGAAGTATATTTCAAGTTTGAACAAACTAAGTATCATATCTGGATTGATAGAATTCTTGTTTATCCCCAGTGCTATGCAGCGGTTGTTGATCGTATTGCTATGTTTGGTCCAAAGGTGGTTGTTGTAGATATTGGAAGCTGGACTATAGATATAATTCCGGTAGTGAATAAAAAGCCTGATGAGGCAGGAACTGATTCAATCCAGCAGGGAATCATAACATGTATGAGAAATATCAATAAGCAATGTGTAAGGCAGCTTGGAGAGAAGATAGATGAAGAGCTTATAAAGGAATATATGATATCACATAAAAGCTCACTACCTGATGAATACATACAGATAATGAATCAGGAAATAAGTTCATTTATCTCAATGGTAATAAATTCTCTCAGAGAAGAAAAATATAGCCTTAAAACAACCCCATTTGTATTTGTGGGTGGTGGTGCTGTAGTAATGAAGAACTTTGAAAGCTTCAATCAGAATAATTTTTCCTTTAATACTGATATTTGTGCAAATGCTAAAGGATTTGAAACATTGGCTAAGATAACGATGTCAAAGGAGCAGATAAATGTCCAGTGATGAAAGCATTCATTATGGTTTCAGGTTAAATATAAACAATCCAGAGCATTTAGCAATTCACAAAATACTTCGAGATCTAAACCCTGAAATATATCGAAACAAAAGCAATTTCATAATAGATATTCTTAAGAAAACGCTTCTTGATGCAGATATTGATCTTCTTACTGGCGAGGGCAGTAAGGAAATAAAAAAACAAGGGGGATATGCAACAAAGGAGTATGTGGATAAACAAAGGGAAATATTAAAGAAAGAATTAGAGGCTGAGATAAGACAAGAATTATTCAGTATGGTGATAACTACACTAAAATCAGGTGGAGGTAACTTCAATAATATTGGTTTTAGTTCGCAGGTAAATGAATCACCTACTGAAAAAGGTAAAAAGGAAGCTGAACAAGCTTTAGATGAATTGACTGATTTATGGTCATAGAAAGGCAGGTAAATTATGAGGATACTAAGCTTAATAGGAAAAGGAATACTGGATGTTTTATGGATATTAGTAAGAATAGCAGGGGCCGTTCTGTGGCTTGCCCTGGGAGCATTAAGAGGTTTTCTGATGTTGCTTAGTCTAGTCCTCAGAATCTTCTTTGCTTTTCTTGGCGGAGCATCTATATAAGGAAGGAGAGAGTGATCATGAATATTGAAGCAAGATATAGACTTTACATGTTTATCAGAAAAATGCGTAGGCTACTTTGCTACTATTTCAGAATCAGCAAGATGGCAGAAGCATAAGAGTAACTGACACAACTAAATAATACTTGTGGGCAGTTAAAGTCGTATCTCATCTGTCCACGGAAAGGACAGGTGGAAGATATGAAGAAACTAATGATGATTCTTATAACTATAGCAATACTTGGACTCACCGGCTGTACAACTGATGTTAAGGATGCAATAAATAATAGCAAGGATGTAGTTGCCAAGCAGGCTGAAGAGTCAACTGAGATAAAGACAGAAGCTACTACTGAATGCAAAGAGCAGACAACTGAGAAAGCCAGGGAAGAGAAGAATACTTCCGATGATAAGAAGCGGAATAGCAGGATGTCAGTATCAACAGAGGCAACTACTGAGAACAAGAATAAAACAGAAACTTCAGTTCAAGTGAAAACTGAAAAAGCTACTGAAACTGTAACAGAAGTTCCAACAGAGACTCGTACAGAAACAGCTACGGAAGCCCCAACAGAGTCTTGTACTGAGGCTCCAACAGAGGCGGCTACAGAAGCTCCAACAGAGGCAGCTACAGAAGCTCCTGCACCAGCTGAAGTATCTTATAGTCCAGGGAATGTTGTATCACTAGCTACATCCAAATGTCAGGCAGGTGGTATGATAAAAACCACGGATAATCTTGCCAATCTTTTGGCACAGGGACAGATTACAGAAGATGAGTATAATGAATATTATCCGTATGATGGTCTCGGATACTACAGCGTGTTCGTAGAAACGGATCTGAACAAGGCAGCAACTACATCGGGAAGACTTCTCGGAAGTGAGGATGCTATAGCAACTTATATAGCAGACATGTTGCTTCTTGAATCAAATCCATACTTTCTTATAGAATATGGAGGAGTGACAAACTCAGGTGGTCAGGACTTTTATGAGTTCCGCTGCTATAGATAAGGATATATACAACTAAATATTTATACCGAAATGAAAGGTATATAACTGAGAGATTTGAGCCAAAGCTTAGGTCTCTCTTTTTTTGTTGCAAATTTACAAGGAGGAATTAAGAAAAATGAGACAGAAACTAAAACGATTTATGTCATTTATAATGGCTCTTTTGATTGTAGTTTCTTCTGTGTCCGGATCTGCAATGACAGTATTCGCAGCAAGTGCTGAAGCAAATATATGCTTCTGGTATGCATCAGCAAGTGAGCATGGCGTTGTGTCGGAATTCAATTCTTCTCATACAGGTCAGATTCTATATGCCATGATAGACGGTAAGATAGGCTACTGTCTTAATTTTGGTCTTACGGCAGAGACTGGTGAGTTGATGAAGAGTGATGACGAACCGAACAATACAAGCCTTTCTGCCAAGCAGGAAAAGCTGCTTGCTCTTTGTCTGTATTATGGTTATGCGGATACAGCAGATACACAGAATGAGCCATCAAATGACAAGAAGGATCAGTTTATTGCAACGCAGAGTCAGGTATGGATCATAGAAAAAGGACTCTTTGGAACAGATAGTGCAGATAATGCTGCCTATACTCTTTCAAGATGTGCTCCAGATCCAGATACTTGTTATGGTTATTATAAAACCCTAAGAGACAGTATCGGTGCAGCTTATGATCAGAAGATTCCAAGCTTTGCCAGCAAGACTAAGAGTGGCGCAGAAACTATAGAACTGAAGTGGAATGAGAGTAATCAGAGATATGAAATAACACTTACAGATAAGAATAAGGAGCTTAAAGGCTTTGATCTTAGTCTCAAGGGTTATGATACTTCTGTGGATGGTAATAAGCTGACCATTTCAAGTACAAAGGTTCAGACTGAGGCAACTACTGGTACATTTACTTCAAATACCGGAAAGGTTGAGCCAACATCGAGCTGTGTATTCTGGTTTAATGGTAACAGTAATTATCAGGAGTTCGTATCTGAAAGACCTTCAGCGGATCCTATCTATGCGTATATCAAAGTGAAAACTGAAGATATAGGTTATGGATACCTGGAGAAGATAGATAAGGCGACAGGTACTAAGCTTCCAGGTGCAACTTATGGTATTTATTCTGATAGTGGATGTACTGCACTTGTAGAGCAGATGGTCACAGGAGATGACGGTGGCTGCAAGTCGGGACCACTTACACCAGGAACCTACTATGTTAAAGAAATATCTTCACCAAGGGGATATGTTCTTGATAAGGATGTTCACACACTTGCAGTTAAAGCAGGTCAGACAACTTCATTTACTGCCAAGGATGCTGAGCAGGTAGGTGCACTTACAATCTATAAGGAAGGTGAGGTTCTTGTAGGATGGAATGGAACCAACTTCACTTATGAGAAGAGAAAGCTCCCAGGAGCAACCTTTAAGGTTACAGCCGGGGCAGACATCTACAGAGCTGACGGAGCCAAGGTTTATAACAAAGGTGCTGTCATATCAGAGGGACTTGTGAGTGGTAAGGATGGTCAGGTGACACTGAATAATCTTCATCTTGGAACCTACAACGTTACTGAAACCAAAAGTATCGGTGGTTATACGATCAATGGTGAAACTAAGACTGTAACGATTGAATATAAGGACCAGAATGTTGAAGTACAGTTTGAAAGTGTGACTATTGAGAATCAGCGTCAGAAAGCAAAGGTTACTGTATCCAAGATTGACAAGGATACTAAGAATCCACTTAAAGGTGGAGAGTATACCATGTATGCCGGAAATGATATCAAGAATTATGATGGTACAGTCATCATGAAGAAGGATACAGCAATACAGACAGCTACAACCGGAAATGACGGAAACGGAGCTTATACAGTAGATCTTCCAATATCTAATTCATATTACATTAAGGAGACTAAGGCGCCATATGGTTATCTCCGTAATCAGACAGATGTATATAATTTCAGCTTTGAAATTATGGATGAGAAGACTCCTACAGCTGAGTTTAAGCATACATTTGAGAATGACAGGGTAACAGCCAAGATTCATCTTTATAAGGTTGATAAGGAAACTGGAAAGCCTTATCCACAGGGCGATGCTTCACTTGAGGGGGCAGTATATGGGCTCTATGCTCGTAATGATATAGTTCATCCTGACGGAAAGACAGGAGTTCTTTATAAGAAGGGTACAAAAGTTGCAGAGCTTAAAACAGATGCAAATGCAGAGGCTGAGATTAAAAAATTGTATCTAGGTGATTATTACATCAAAGAGTTAGAGGCTCCGGTAGGTTATAACATTGACACTGAGGAGCATGACCTTAAATGTGATTATGAGGGTGATCTTGTAGCAGAGGTAGCGAGAGAGTCAATATCTGAGGAGCAGGTTAAGAAGCAACCATTCCAGCTGATCAAAGTATCAGATAATGGAGAGGATACTGAGGCACCGCTTCTTGAAGGAGCAGGCTTTACAGCTTACCTTAAGTCAAAGCTTCCTGTAAAGGAAGACGGCAGCTATGATTTTGATAATGCTACCCCTATAGTTATCGGAGGCAAAGTAACTGGAAAGGAAGCAGCCGAAGGTAAGGGAGAGACCACTATCTATACAGATAAAAAGGGACATGCAGTATCTATTCCGATACCATATGGAACCTATATCGTGGTTGAGTCAGTCACACCTCACAACATGGAAACAGTAAAGCCATTTGAGGTAAGAATCACAGAGCATAAGCCGGATGAACCTCTTGTTTGGCGAGTATTCATAGACAGGGAGTTCAGTGCAAAGCTCAGAATTATAAAGAAGGATGATGAGACTAAGAAAACAGTTCTTCTTCCTAACGCTGAGTTCCGTATCTACAACATGGATACAGAGGAATATGTTGAGATGATCACAACTTATCCTTCAAAGGTTACACATAAGACTTTTAAGACAGATGATGATGGTGATCTTTTACTTCCTCAGGTACTTCACCTTGGAAATTACCGAATAGAAGAAATAGCAGCACCTTATGGCTATGTGAAGAATGAGAACTATGTTGAGGTCGCAGTTGATACTGATACTTTCTATGAGACAGATCCTGACACCTACGAGGCTATTATCACAGTGGAATATGAGAATCATCCAACAAAGGGTGAGATTACCATAGAAAAGCGTGGTGAAGTACTTGAAGGTTATGAAGGTGGATGGTTTGCTGACATTGACGAAAAAGAGTTCGTATATGTTGAAGGTGGTCTTGAAGGGGCAGAGTTCGAGGTATATGCAGCTGAGGATATTTATACTGCTGATAACCAGGTGGATGAGTCTGGGGAGAGAACAAAGTATTATAGTGAGGGAGACCTGGTAGCAACGCTTACTTCTGATGCAGAAGGTAAAGCAGTATTTAAGGATGTTCCTCTTGGACAGTACAAAGTTGTTGAAACAAAGGCTCCGTTTGGATATCTGCTTGATCCTCAGGAACAGACCAGTACACTTGTTTATGCTGATGATGAGACTCCTGTGATCTATGACACAAAGACATTTAAGGATGAACGAGAAAAACTTGAGCTTGTTGTAGAAAAGCGTGATGCAGAAGATGACAGAGCTATCGAAGGTGCAGTCTTCGGACTTTATGCAGCTGAAGATATTAAGACCAGAGATGGTAAAGTTGTTGTTGAGGCAGGAACACTTCTGGAACAGGCAACTTCAGATGCAGATGGACTTATAAAGTTCACTAAGGATTATCCTTTTGGTAAGTATACTGCAAAGGAAATTAAAACACCGGCTGGATATGTTTCATCTGATGAGGTAATCGAGTTCGATGCCAGGTATATCGATGAGAATACTCCTGTAGCAAAGTACAGTAGTGAGTTTATAAATACTCCTACAAGCTTCGAATTCTCCAAGGAGGATATAACAAGTGGTGCTGAGCTTAGTGGGGCTACACTTTCAGTGATCGATAAGGATGGTAACGTGGTAGAAACCTGGACATCAAAGGCAGGTGAAAAGCATGTGCTTAAGAGACTTGTGGTTGGAGAAACATATATACTTCGTGAGGAGTTCGCACCTTATGGATATCTCAGAGCGACAGATGTGGAGTTCACTGTAATTGATACAGAAGAAATCCAGTCAGTAACTATGAAGGACGAGGTACCTACAGGTACAATAATCATCAATAAGGATGGAGAGTTCCTTCAGGATATTGAGGCTACCAAGGATAAGTGGTATGACTTCCTGTTCAGTTGGAAGAAGAAATCCATGGCTGGCGTAACTTTTGAAGTATATGCAAAGGAAGATATAGTTAGTCCTGATGGTATTGATACTGTTTACTATGAGAAGGATGAACTTGTTGCAACTCTTGTAACAAACGATAAAGGTGTAGCATTTATAGATAAGCTGCCACTTGGTAAGTATTATCTGGTTGAGACTGATACACTTGAAGGCTTTATGCTGGATAGCACACCTATTGATGCTGACCTTTCATATATGGATCAGGATACTCCTATCGTTTATGCTGGAGACCATATCTTTAACGAAAGACAGAAGGTAGAAATCTCTGTTATAAAGAAGGATTCAGAAACGGGTAAAGCTCTTGAAGGCGCTATGTTTGGACTGTATTCTGCTGAGGAAATAATTTGCACTGAAACTGATGCAAAGCTTCAAACAGACAGTCTAATTGAAAAGGCTGTTACAGATTCTGAAGGAAAGATTCATTTTGTATCAGATCTTCCGCTTGGAAAGTATTATATCCAGGAAATTGAACCTCCTAAGGGTTATGCTTCCAATAAAGAAAAAGTGCAGATTGATGCATCATATAATCCTGAAGGAGAAAAAGTACTTAAATTAGAAGCAGAGTTCAAAGATGTTCCTATTAAGGTTGAATTTAGTAAAACAGATGTGACTGGAGAAAAAGAACTTGAAGGTGCAAAACTTACTATCATTGATTCCGAAGGTAAGACTGTTGACACCTGGACCAGTACTAAGGAACCTCATATGATTGAGAAGATACCGGCAGGTAAGTACACTCTTAGAGAGGAGACTTCACCTTATGGATATACCATAGCGAACGATATAGAGTTTGAGGTTAAGGATTCAGGCGAGATTCAGAAGTGTCAGATGAAGGATGACTATGTATACGGAAAACTGCTCCTTAAGAAGAGAGATTCCGAGCTTAATACCATGATTGAGGGTGTTGAATTCGAAATCAGAGATAAGGATGGTAAGGTGATTCAGACGCTTGTAACCGGTAAGGATGGATGTGCTGAAAGTGATCTGCTTCCAATCTGTACCTTTGACAAAGATGGTAGCTTCGATAAGGATATAACTTATACTGTAGTCGAAACAAAGGCTAAGGAAGATTATATTCTTGATAGTACTCCTCATGAGGTGACATTCACCTATGGAAGAGATGAGAATGGTAAGCTTCAGGATGATGCAAAGGCTCCAGAGGTAGTTGAGTATACACTTGATCTTACTAATAAGCCTACACAGCCAAAGCTTCCTCAGACAGGTGACAACTATAATCCATTTGTCTGTGGTGCTATCGGACTTGCATTTATACTCTTTGCGGTATCATATATATTCTTCAGTAAAAAGACTTCTATGGTAGATGATATTGAAAAATATGATGACACTGATGAGGATATAGAAGAGTAAAACACATTTTAGTAAAAGACAATTTAGTAAATGGAAATCGGGAGATATGAGCCATAAGGTTTGTATCTCCTATTTTTGTATCAATTTTAGGAGAAAACCCAAGTGATTGGGAGAAAGAATAAGAGGTAAAAATATATGAGAATGAATTTTGAGACATTTAAAGGCGTAGTAGAGACAGAACTTTTGAACTTCTTTCCAGATTCTATGAAGAATGGAAAGGTAGTATTTGAAAAAGTTCCAAAGGTAAACAGAGAACTGGATGCTGTGACTATAGAGCTTGAGGGAGAGAAGAGAAATATCTGCCCTACTCTTTATCTTCAGGATATGTATGAAAGATATGAGGCTACTGAGAATCTTCCTGATGTTATGAGTGAGTTTGCGACAGCATATCTTCAGAGCATGGAAAGAAGTGAGGAAGTGATTAAGAAGATTGATCTTCCTAACTGCAAGGACAGAATCATATTCCAGCTTATTAATGCAGAACAGAATAAAGGGCTTCTTGCTGACGTTCCTTACAGACCATTCCAGGATCTAGCTATCATCTACAGAGTTGTAGTCGAGGATCGTGAAGGGGTTCTTGCATCTTCAATCATAACTAATAAGGTTGCTGATGCTATTGGTATGAAAGAAGCAGAGCTTTTTGAACTTGCTGCTGAAAATACTAAGAGGATAAATCCTGTGAAAATTATAGGTATGAGTGAAATGCTCAGAGGAACTTTATTTGATATTGGTGCTGATGAAGAGGAATTAGATATGATGATGCCTTATCAGCCTGAAGAGGAAATGATGTATGTGATCACAAATGAGAGAAATATGCATGGAGCTATTTCTATGATTTATGAGGATGAGCTCCATAAACTTTCAGAAGTAATTTCTGATGATCTATATATTCTTCCAAGTTCGATTCATGAGGTGCTTGCAGTTCCTGCCAGCTCACAGTCTCCTGAAGAGCTTGCTGAAATGGTTCATACCATAAATATGGCAACAGTAAATCTTGAGGATAGATTATCAAATCAGGTTTATCACTATGACAGAAATGCACGTACACTTAAGCTTGCTACTGATACACCAAATAAAAGACTTGATGGTGAGGTGGCTGAGCAGCAGCTTGTATATGAGGCAAATAAAGGACCTAAGAGATAGGAGGATTCCTATGGAATTACAGACTGTTGATATAAAAGATTTAATAAGAATCATGAATGAAAGTCCGGAAGATTTTATAATCACGGTCGAAGGTCTGGATGGAGGTGACGAAGATGCCGAAGAAGAATCCATTTAAGTTGGATGTGGTGTCTATACGCCTTAATAAGGATGCTCCGCTTATGTCGGGGCATCCGGTTAAGTCTCCTGAGGATGCGGTAAAGCTTATAGGCCAGGAACTATGCGAGATGGATAGAGAGGTTGTATGTATCATAAATCTTAAATCTGACGGTACACCAATTAATTGTACCTTTGCAAGTATGGGTGCACTGGATAGATCAGTAGCGCATCCAAGAGAGTTATTAAAGGCAACTATACTATCCAATGCATCGACCATGATTATGATTCATAACCATCCGTCTGGAAATCTTGACCCTTCAATTGAAGACTCAATACTTACCGACAGGATGATTAAGATTTGTGATCTGGTAGGTGTGCCGCTTGTAGATCACATAATAGTTGGAGGCGATAATTCAGATTACTTCAGCTTTAAGGAAAAGGACAGGCTGCCAGCTTCCAACCTAAGATACAGTCTTAAGACAGACTATAAGGATATTGAATTCTCAGTACCAATGGCAGCAGAAGTAAATAGTAATAAGGGTGATGTAAGCACTATTGCTGAAAATAATAAAACGGGAAGGAGGACCAAGAGATGAGCGATAGATTCACTGAAGAAGAACTAAGTATAGCGAAGTCAGTTGATCTTGTTGAGGTAGCCAGAAGTCTTGGATATACACCTAAGAAAATAGGGCGGTTCTATACTTTGAAGGAAATGGATTCTATGAGAATCTATGACCATAGAAATTGGTTCCGTTTTTCCGGTAAATGTGAGAGTGGAAGGAACGGTGGTTCTCAAATAGATTTCTTAAGAGAGTTCGCAGGACTGGATGTTAAAGATGCTGTGTTCTGGCTTCTGGATTTTGCAGGAGTCAGACATGACAGCATAGGGGAAACTGTTTCGGGAGATTGTATCATTCATAATGATAAACCAGTATCTGAAAAGAAGGAATTTATCCTTCCGGTACCTGCTTCGAATAATGATAGGATCATTAGATATCTTAATCAGGATAGAGGGCTTAGCATAAGTACAATAGATTATTTTATCCGTAAGGGCATTATATATGAGAGCCAGGAATATCATAATGTGGTATTCCTCGGAAATGATAAGAGTGGTGTCACAAGATTTGCAAGCCAGAGAGGAATCTATGATAGAGATGGGAAAGCTTTTAAATGTGATGTGGCAGGGAATGATAAGAGGTATGGTTTCAATATTACAAATGATAATAGTAATCGGATAGTAGTGTTTGAAGCAGCTATAGACATGATGAGCTATGTAGATATCTTTCAGGATTTTGACAGCAATATGATTGCACTGGGAATGACAGCAGATCTTCCCCTTGAAACATTTTTAAGTGATCATCCGGGTATTAGTAAAATTGAGTTTGCTCTTGATAACGATGAACCTGGAAGGTTAGCAGCTGAAAAACTGATTAAGAAGTATAGAGATAAAGGCTACGAGGTAAAGGATGCCTCGGCTCCAGTCATGTATAAAGATATAAATGAATGGCTGGTGGCTACAAAACTGAAATTATCATCAGGCTCTGTAGCTGAAAGAAAGTATGAATATCTTAAGTCGGGTATCCCAAAATGAATGTGTAACAAATTGTTGGCAGATGGATGATTTGTGTAACAAATTGTTGGAACTCGGGAGTTTCTGCCAACAAATTGTGTAACACGAAAAATGCCTGTGTAACAGATTGTTGGCAGAAGCCATTTTTGTGTAACAAATTGTTGGAACTCATGGGTTTTTGCCAACAAATTGTTGGAACTTATGAATTTTATAGGGATTTATCAGGATTCATATATATCAGGGGTCTTAGGGTGCTCCCTAACAAGATGCAAAATGGAAATGTTAAACATTTTGCGTATCTTGCCACTATATTCATATGATTTCAAAACATCAAAACTGAAGGTGATGTGACCAGAGATTTCATACAGATAAAAGAAGGGAGGAATGCTTATGGCGAGAGGAAAATCGATTGTTAAAGGCTTTAGAATTTCAGAAAGGGAAGCTGAACTCTTATCAGCGAGGGCCTTGGAGTCAGGGATGAAGGAAAGCGATTATATAAGGCTGTGCATTTCTAAGGGACCGATGGATCATAAAGAAATAAGAATTATTCTTCATGATATGCTGACTGAGATTAATCATATTGGTATAAATATCAATCAGGTGGTAAAGAATAATAACTCCGGCTTATATCTTCCTTCCGATAAGGACAGGCTTCTTGCTTATATGCAGCGTCTTAGCTTAAGTATGGCAGAGGTGGTGAAGCGACTTGGCAATAACTAAGTTGATGAATATCAAGGATACCGGTACTTCTGATCATGCAGGACACTTAAACAGACTTCTTACTTATATGATGAATCCTGAAAAAACTCAGGAGGAGGCTAAGGTTGGAGCTGTGAACTGTATTCCGGAATCAGCTTCGATAACTATGCAGCAGACTAAGGATAGCTTCGGAAAGGTAACTGGGAGGCAGGGATATCATTTTGTTATATCCTTCAAGCCGGGTGAGACTGATGCAGATACAGCATATAAGATAGCTGAAGAATTTATATCAGAATATCTGGCTGATAAGTACGAGACAGTGTTTGCAGTCCACGATGATAAGGAGCATATACATATTCATATAGCTTTCAATAGTGTCAGTTTTGTAGATGGTTATAAATACCATTATGCTAATAATGACTGGGCAAAAATAATACAGCCGATAGTTAATCGTCTTACAAGTAAGGAAGGACTTAGCATAGTCGAGCTTGATCCTAATGAAAAGCATGATCGATATAAGGATCATAATACTTATCGTGATGGTGCTGATAACTTCTCGGATATGATAAAGCGTGATATTGATGTGGCGATTGCTGAAGCTTATAGCTATGATGAGTTTCTTCAGATAATGAAGGACAGAGGATATGAAATAAAGGAAGGGAAGTATCTGGCATTTCGAGGAAAGGAAATGTCCAGATTCCGAAGATGTAAGAAAGAGACTCTTGGAATTGATTATACTGAGGAAGCAATCCGAAACAGAATTCCATATGAATCCCTTAATACCTTCAGAGCTGAAACTGAAGAGGAAGCTCAGAAAATAGTTTATTCGAAGATACCAAGAGGTAAGAGAGCCAAACTTAGTCCGGTGCAGAAGAAATACTTTGCAAGGCTCTATAGATTAAAACTTATTCAAAGAAGACCTTATAGTAAAGCATGGCAGTTTAGGGATGAGATAAAGAAGATGCATAAGTTGGAGGAACAGTATCTGTTTCTAGTAGAACATGATATAACCTCACTTGACCATCTTAAGGAAGTTAAGAGTGATCTTGATTCAGAAAGACGGAAAGTTGCCGGAGCTAAGAGCAAGAATTATAGAACCGTTAAGAAATTGAGAGAACTTTATCAGGTTGCTTCTGAAATGAGTGATCTTCTTCCTGGCGAAAGACTATTTCAGTCGGGAGATAAAGAATTTGAAACGGAGCATAGAAAGTATTCTGAACTTAATGATGCGCTTAAGAAAGAAGGATATGCATATGAAGAGATAATGAGACTCAAGGAGCATTATCATAGTGAAGAACTTCTCCTTAAGGAGATGTCCAAGAAAACGTCGAGAGATGTAAGAATAGCTGTATCTATAATAAAAGAACTCGAAGAGGAAATGATCAGAAATCCAGAAGTTGATAAGGATACATTGGAAAAAGAACCGGAGAAGAAAATTGAAGAAAAGAAATTGATCAGACAGCCAAAGATAAGATAGGGCTGTTTTTTTATGGAGGTAGTTGAATGGAAGAATTTGTGATAAATGAAGCGAAAATAAAAGAAGATCTTGAATATTTAGATAATGTTAATGGTCTCACTAAAGATGATAAGAAGATGGCAAGATGCGATCTGATTGCTGGAATTGATCGTTTGCTTCTTAGGAAGTATTACAAAAGGAATGTAAGTCAGACACGCAAGAAAATAATATCTTTTCTGCTTAGGGCAGGTGCACCTGAATCAGTGATAGATAAATATCTTGATAAGAAGATAAAGGAAGAAAAGATTAGCCAGGCTGTGAGATATATAACTGAAGGTGTGCCAGCGCAGTACGTTGATCTTCATTTTAATGATTCCTTGTTTCCCAGGCTTAGTGAGTACTGGTTATATGAGCAGAATCTGCTCAAAATGAAGAAAGAAAAGGAAGATGCAGAAAATAAGATAACTCCTGATGGTTTAATTAGAACTGAAGAGACCGAAGTACCTGTAGAGGATAAATCTGATGAAATGGTGGAACCTGTGGAGAACGAAAAAGAGGATGAATCCACAAAAGATGAAAATGATGATGATTCCAAAGCAGAAGTGATTACGGGAGAAACTGTGACGGAAGTGGAAGCTGAAGAGAAGAACGATTCTAAGAGCGATGAAGGTATAAAGCCTGAAGCTGCTGTTTCTCAGAATACAGTAATCAACGGCTTTACATTTGAACAGATGATGGAGCTGTTTTCTTATATGAATAGTAATGCAAATAGCAATGTACAGAAAATGTACGATGCTGCTCCGGCTGAGGTCGAAAAGCCAGTATCTGAAGACAAAATCCAGGCTATTGTAGCTGCTGCAATGAAGCAGACAATAGAAGAGGCTAAGAAGCAGACTCTGGAAGAAATCAGTAAGCAACGCACTACAGATGTTGATATAGCTGTGAAGACTGAGAGTAAATTAAGTGATATCAATATAGATGATATCCGTAAGGAAATCAGTGAGCTGAGACGCGAGGCCGATGAGAATAAGAAAACCGAGAATGCACTTAGAAATGAGCTGGAAGAAAAGAGTAAGGAGACGGCTGAGAGAATGAAGGATTATTACGAGATGTTTAGAAATCTTAAGGCAAACCCAGAAGAGGATAAGGTTGAGACTTCTGAGGAACAGAACTCCAAGCTTTCAACCAGCGGCTATATGGTTCCGCTAAAAGATTCCAATGGAAATATTGTAGGAACAATGCCGGTAGAGATTGAAAGAAGAAAATCCAATGGTTTAGGTGGACTCTTTGGGCTTCTCGGTTTTAAGAAGAAGTCTCAGCAAAGTCTGGTTCGAATGGTTATATCCGGAGAACTTAATAAGGCACAGCTTAGTCATATAGTTGGGGCTATGAAGAAAGGACTCAGTGAGGGACAGCTTACGGATCTTATCGAGAGTAAGGTCCCTGCTGAAAAAATGCCGGAGATTATAGAGATAGCGCTACTTGAAAAGAGCATGGGCTATGCATACTAGAAGGGAGATGGAACTATGGCAGAAGAGATTCAGGAGGCGGTACAGATCATTCGTGTCGCTTATGATGGAATAGAGATAGCAATGAAAGCCGGCAGTGGCGGTATCAAAGCTATGCAGAAAATCTTTGAAGTGCTGAGAGGACTGCTTGATTATGAGAAGTCGCTCGGTAAGGTAAATATGAGGAAACTGCTTATGAAGGGTGGAGATCTTCAGGTGCTTCAGTTTAAGTCTGAGGACATGAAGAAGGTTGAAAAGCTTGCCAAGAAATATGGAATCCTTTACTCGGTTCTCCCTAATATCAATAAGGAAAAAGGACTTTCAGAGATTGTATTTCATTCAGAAGCAGTACCAAGAGTAAATATGATGCTTCAGAAGATGAAGAATGGTAAGGTGGCAACCTTCGATGAGTATCTTAAAGAAGGGAATGGAGAACAGATGGATAAGCTTACGCAGTTCCTTGAGAAGGAGAAGCAGAAGGGAAACCTGACAGGCCACACTGCACAGGAGGAGATAGTTGATAATGCTATAGACAATCTGCTTGAGAAAGTTGGTAATTTCGCAACAGAGAAGCAGAGTGTCAGTGTGGATTCAGTAAAGGAGAACTTTTCTGTATCTCAGGATCAGGCTGAGAATGTAATAAATAAGCTTTCCATCATGGGTCTTCTTGATCAGGCTGACAGAGATGGAAATCATAAGGTGCTGATGGATAAGGATTCATTTAATAATCGTATTCGCAGTTATCGTGGTATTGCTGACAGAATGAAGGCGGTATCGCTTTCCAAGAATGCCAGCATGATTGATATCACAATCAGTAAGACTTTAATAGTAGAGGAAAATCCTAACGCAGTTAAGACTCGAGTTCCAGGAACCTGGGGTGATAATGCAAGGTATTTATGGATATCCAAGGAAAATACTATGGAGATTCATGGAGGGAAAACTCTTCTTACATTCCTCGATAAGGATAAGGAGTATAAGCTCTATGATGAGTCTAATCATGTGGTGGAAAAGAAGAAGGGCGATATGCTTCAGTCTACACATTATGACAATGTCGAGATAGGCGTTCGTCAGAGATATGAGAAGATGAAGCGTGATAAAGCAAAACGTGAGAAGCAGGTTGAGGATGCTCTTAATAAGCTAGCAGGAGAGAATAAGAAATCAAACTCAGCTCTTAAGGCTGCAACTGTGAAACCAAAGTCAGGAAAGGGGAAGAAGAGATAAATGAAAACTACAAAGAAGAAACCGTTCTGGCCGATGATAGGTCTCGGAGGATTCTTTGCCATATATCTCGGATATTTAGTAGGTGGTGCATGGGTGCCAGGGAGACGCTTTGATGAATTCATGGCTGTATTCTCATATGTTCTTGAACATCCATTTGCTAACTACTTTAATGTGAATACCCCCAAGTGTGTAGTAGCGGTGACATTTGTATATGCCATCGCTATTACCATGTATTATACGAGTCAGAGAAATCTGATGCCGGGGCGTGAGTTTGGTACAGCTAAGTTTGCAAATATAAAACAGGTAGTACAAAAACTAAAGGATCCAGATATTGGTTTTAACAGAATCCTAAGTCAGAATGTAAGAATGAGTCTTAATACGAGACTGACAAAGTTGAATAACAATGTACTTATAATTGGTGGTTCCGGTGCAGGTAAAACATTTTTTGAAGTAAAGCCGAATCTGATGCAGATGCCGGATAAGTGTTCGTTTATATGTACTGATCCTAAGGGAGAGCTGCTTCGTTCTTGCGGTGGTATGCTCAAGAAGAATGGCTACAATGTAAAGGTTATAAATCTTCTGGAAATGGATAAGTCGGACAGATATAATCCGTTTGCTTATATCCGTCAGGAAACAGATGTAGTAAAGCTTATTACAAACCTTATTGCTAATACCACACCTAAGGGAAGTAATCCATCGGATCCATTTTGGGAGAAGGCTGAAGGACTCTTTCTTCAGTCAATTTTCTACTATGTATGGATGGAAATGAGGCCTGAGGAGAGAAACTTTAAATCAGTACTTAAGTTGATAGGTGAAGCAAAGGTAAGCGAGAAGGGTGAGCCTTCAAGACTTGATATCAGAATGCAGTATCTTTCGGATAACAATCCACTTGGAGAAAATCATCCAGCAGTAAAACAGTACAATAAATGTATGAGAGGTGCTGGAGATACAGTAAGATCCATTATCATAAGTGCTAACTCAAGACTTGCATTTCTAGAGAATCAGCAGGTGCTTGATATGCTTTCACAGGATGATCTGAAGCTTGCGGAGCTTGGTATTGGAGTAAATGGAGATGGTCAGACCAAGACAGCACTGTTCTGTGTAATACCGGATAATGATAAGTCATATAACTTTATTATAGGAATGCTCTACACACAGATATTTCAGGAACTGTATTATCAGGCGGACTTTAACTGCGGAGGAAGACTTCCTATTCATGTAACATTTATGCTTGATGAGTTTAGTAATGTGGCACTTCCAGATGACTATTGCAGTCTGCTTTCTACAATGCGAAGCAGAGAGATTTCCAGCGTGATAATCATCCAGAATCTTGCTCAGATAAAGGCTCTATTTAAGGATACATGGGAAACAATTCCAGGCAACTGTGATACGCTTATCTATCTCGGCGGAAACGAGCAGAGCACGCATAAATATATTTCTGAACTGCTTGGGAAAGCCACTATTGATAAGCGTACCAATGGAGAAACAAGAGGTCGTCAAGGCAGCTCTTCAAGGAACTATGATGTACTCGGAAGAGAACTGCTTACACCTGATGAGGCAAGAAAATTTGAGAATGAAAAGTGTCTTATATTTATACGAGGATTCGATCCTATCATGGATGAAAAGTATAAGCCAATGGGACATCCGGCTTTCAGTCAGACAGCTGATGGTGGAGCGCCAGCATATGTTCATACACGGTGTAGCAATACTACAGCGACTAAAGAATATGAGATCCTTACACCAGAGTCACTGAAATATTACGAAGGTCTTGCTGAAAAGGGCGAAAATGTATTTATAGATAAACTCAGTATGGATGAAATGACAATCCTAAGTGAAGTCGGAGTTCAGAGAAAGCTCATGAATAACGATGAAAAGGAAGCAAGGGCAAAGATGTACGAAGAGGTTGAATCCAGCCTTGAGTATGTTGATCCTGCTGCAGAGGAAGAAATAACCACGGATATGAATAAGGTTATGCAGGAAGAACAGGAGGCTGATAAGAAGGCTGGAGCGATGCTTCTAGATAATTCCAAAACTTCATCAAAGAAGCGTAACAAAGTTAACAGAAAGGCACAACAGCTTAAGTATCCTTCCGAAGCCTTCAGTGATGAATCAAGATATAATGCTGATCGTTTTGAAAAGGATCTGGCGGATAATAAGATAAGTGTAGAATCTGGTTCATCAGATTCTGCTTCGACTGCTGATGGTGGTAAAGCCAGAGTAATCCATAGAAATGTTGGCCCTGAGGCAACTCTAATTGGAAATAAAAAGAATGAAAATATTACGAAGAGTATTGATGCTGATGCTGAGAGAAAACGACGTATAGAAGAGTATAACAAACTTAGAACTGGAGAGATGCTTCCTGAACTTATTGGAAATGACACTCTCGTTAGCAGAATAGGTCAATGGCATTATTCGACGGAACAGAAGGCTGAGATGCATACGGCGTTTGAGGCTGGTATGTCATCTGAACTTATACTTGAATTCTTCTATCCTGATATGCCAGTAGTGGCAATGAGAAAGATTATTACAAGGTTTAAAGAAAATGATGGAAATATACTTCGCAATAAGTAGTGAAGCTTAATTATGCGAAATGAATTAATACTACAACCGGGAGACGTCCCGTTCATATAGATAACTGAATAAAAATCTTAGATGGAGCGTTTGCTTCAAATAAGTCGGAAATAGACAATCGATGATTATATGACAAGCATAGAGATTGCGGAAAAAGCCATATGATCTGAGGTTGTCTTTTTCTGTTCAAATGATACTTATCGATAATTTACGAATGAATAAATGAGGAGAAATAAAATGAAGAATAAGAATAGGTTTTTTAAGAACATGAAGACAAAAGTTGTTTCACTCGCGGCTGCAGCTGCTGTAATCCCGACAATGCTTCCAAGTGTTGTATATGCGGCAGGAGATACTTCTTCTGTAACTGCACCACTGGACAGCCTTAAGACACTTGTTATCGCCATAATCGGTGCTGTAGGTGTGATCATTCTTGCAAAGAATGTAATGGAGTTTGCTCAGGCTTATCAGCAGCAGGATTCTTCCACAATGAACTCTGCACTTAAGGGTATAGTGGCTGGAATCATGATGGCAGGTATATCAACTGTACTTTCCTTCCTTGGATACTAGAGTTCTATCGGATATTCCGATAAAAGTACATGAAGGGAGTGAAGATAGATGGATATATTCAAACTTGGAGATAAGATCCTTGCACTTCTTGAGATGGTATTTGGCTTCTGGAACAACCAGGTAAGTCTGGTATTTTCGATGCTGGGACAGTCACCTACAGCTTTTAAGGGTGGCGGTCCCTGGGCTGCCATAGAGAAGATCAATCCGCTGTTTGTAGCAGTTGGTTCTTCTTTGGTAGTTCTGTTTTTTGTAATCGGATTCTGCGCTGAGAGTGTAGATATAAAAGAAGATATGAGATTTGAAACGATTCTAAGAATGCTTATAAGAGTGGGGATATCTGAATGGCTTGTAACCAATAATGTAACGATTATGAAAGCATTCTTTACAACCATTGGAAATATAGTCAATTCGATGTCGGCTGGTAGTGTGTCGGAACTTAAGATCGACAGTGCCCAGGCAGATATAATAAAGGATCTCGGCTTTGGAGAGAGTCTTGTGATGCTGATACTTACAGCTCTGCTCTCAATAGTAATCATAATATGCGGATTCTTTATTATATACACAGTATATTTCAGATTTCTAAAGCTTTTGGTGATAGTTCCTCTTGGTTCTGTCGCCTTTTCTACTCTTGGAGGAAACAGAACAGTAGCAAATACAGCAGCAACATATGCTAAGCATTTTCTGGCAGTGACATTTGAGGCTGTCACGATGGCTATAGCAATAGTGGTCTGTAATGCATTTATCAATGCAGGCCTGCCGACATTTACAGGAAGTTATTCGGACTGGGCACAGACACTTATATACCTGTGTGAGATGACATTTTCAATAGCTATGACTGTAGGATTTGTTAGAGGGGCTCAGAACCTGACAAGTAAGGTGTTTGGATTATAAGGAGGAAAAGCATATGCAGAATTTATTTGAGATTAAGGACTGGTTTGGCGAGACACAGAATGTATCGCTTGAGATAAACCAGTACATGAATAATGACAACATTTATATCGGACTTAGTCTTCCAAATGAGGAAGGAGAGTTTTACGGAGATGTGACAGTGAATCTGTCAAATGAGCTACCACCATACTGTGGTTATCTTGATGTTGATGGTATTCCAAGTATCGAGGATTTCATCAAGGATAATAAGCTTGGTGAGGATACTGGTCTTAAGAAGCAGAGTGGGTTCGTAGAATATCCGCTTTATATTTTTGATCCGGAGAAGCTGAGAGATATCTGTCCAAAGCAGACTGAAAGATATGAGAAGGACATGAGAGCAAAGGGTAAGCTCACAGATGTGGAGATGAACATTCTGACAGATAGGAAGGTGAGACCATGATCATAGAGATTAATAAGGATATAGATAAATATCAGGAGAGTATCGTTCTTGGTCTTACTGCAAGGCAGCTTATATTTTCAGTTGCCAGCATCATAGTTGGTGGTGGAATAGTTCTCCTTCTCTATAAGTATATAGGACTTACAGGGGCTGCATATGTGGCAGTTCCCTGTATAGCACCTATAGCACTTGAAGGCTTCTATTCGTATAACGGGATGAGCTTTATGCAGTACTGGATGAAGAAGATACATTTTATGATAGGCAACAGAACGTTGACCTATATTTCGGCTGAAGGTGAAGCTGAAATTCAGAAGTATAAGCTTCAGGAGAATAATACTAAGGCAAAGAAGGGCAGAAAAGATATTAGTGTATCGGATAATGATACTAAAACAGAAGGAAATAACAATAGCAATAAGGAGGAGTTTGAAGCTATGAAGAATAAGATGAAGAAGACAATAATCGGAACAATAATTGGTGTAGTGCTCGCTGTGATCGGCGCAGTGGCATATAAGTATTTCAGAGGGTAACTAGAAAACATATACCCACGGGTGGATGAGGTGGGCATTAACAGGAGGAAATATAAAATGGGAATATTTAAGGATGGCTTTAAGGAACTGAAGAAGGCCAGTGAGCCTCTCTACAGAAGTCCGAAGTCTATACAGGAAACAATAGAGATAATGGCAGTAGCTGAAAATGGAATATTTGAGGTTTCGAAGAATCATTTTTCCAAAAGTTATAAGTTTCAGGACATAAACTATACGACTGCCACAGAGAATGAGCAGATAGGAATCTTTGAGAGATACTGTAAGTTCCTTAATTCTCTGGATTGTAACTTTAAGATTACGGTCAATAATAAGAATAAGAACATGATGGCGCTTAGGGAGTATGTACTGCTTCCGTATACTGGAGATGCCTTCGATAAGTTCAGAAAGATTTATAATGATATCATTGAAGAAAAAATCATAGAGGGAAGACAGGGAATAGAGCAGGAAAGATATCTGACTCTCACAATCGAGAGAAAGAATTTTGAGGAAGCTAAGGCTCAGTTTGCAACCCTGGAAGCAACAATCCATAAAGCATTTATAGAGCTTGGTGCTGAGATAGTACCTCTTACTGGAAATGAGAGGCTTAAGGTGCTGCATGATTTCTATCATCTTGGAGATGAGGAGTCATTTGACTTTGATATTAAAGCAGCCAAGAAGGTAGGTGCTGATTTTAAGAATGATCTCTGTAATGGAATGCTGAAGTTCTTTCCAGATCATTTTGAAGATGAAAGTAAGTTCTGTAGGGCGCTCTTCATCAAGAAGTATCCAAGCAGCCTTTCTGATAGGTTCATAAATGAAATTACATCACTTCCGGTTCATTCTATAACAAGTATTGATGTGGTTCCGGTTCCGAAGGACCTGACAACTAAAACGCTTCAGAAAAAGTATCTTGGCATTGAATCGGATATAATAAAGCAGCAGAGAGTTCGTAACAGAAATAACGACTTCTCCACTGAAATATCCTATGCTAAGAGAACAGAGAAGAAGGAGATTGAGGAAATCATGGATGATGTCAGAGAGAATGACCAGTGCCTCTTCTATGTGGCAGTTACAATCATCATTATGGCAGAGTCCAAGGAAGAGCTGGAAAGCATGACCGAGACAGTTGAGACTATCGGAAAGCGTAACAGCTGCACCATAGAAACACATTTTCTGAAGCAGAGGGAAGCACTTAATACTGCACTTCCAATAGGCGTAAGACAGGTAGAGACAATGAGAACAATGCTTACTCAGAGCCTTGCTGTGCTTATGCCTTTTAACGTTCAGGAACTTAATGATAATGGTGGTAATTACTACGGCATAAATCAGATAAGCAAGAATATCAATGTCGGTGATCGTAAGATGCTGATCAATGGTAATGGCTTTGTGTTCGGTGTTCCAGGTTCAGGTAAGTCGTTCTTCTGTAAGATGGAAATGGGATCTGTTTTTCTTCAGGGCGAAGATGAAATTATAATAATAGATCCTATGAATGAGTACTTCGACATAGCCTATACTTATGGAGGAACCGTAGTAAATATGTCGACGTACACAGACAACTATGTTAATCCACTTTCAATGGATGTTTGGAATCTTGATGTAAATGATACTAAGGGCTGGATACGTGAGAAAGGTGAATTTATGCTTGGTCTTTGCGAGCAGTGTATCGGTGACAGCCTTAACTCAAGGCAGAAGTCTATTATAGATAGATGCGTGAGAAAGCTTTATACAGATATAGCAAAGTTGCCTTCAGATGAAAGGTATATTCCGATAATGGAAGACTTCTATAATCTGCTTCTATCTCAGACTGAAGAGGAGGCAAAGGATATAGCACTTTCGCTCGAACTTTTTGTAAGAGGCTCCCTTAATATCTTCAATCATCAGACTAATGTTGATGTAGATAATCGGTTCACTGTATATGGTATCAGAGATCTTGGAACAGAACTTAGTCCTATAACTATGCTTGTTATGATGGAGTCAATCCAGCAGAGGATTGTTGAGAATGGTCGTAGAGGAAAAGCAACATGGCTCTATATTGACGAAATACATGTGCTTCTTAATTCTGAATATTCTGCTAAGTATTTACAGCAACTATGGAAGAAAGTAAGAAAGCAAGGTGGCCTCTGTACTGGAATTACACAGAACGTCGTCGATCTGCTTCAGAACTACACGGTTACAACAATGCTTGCTAATTCAGAGTTTGTAGCACTTCTGAAGCAGGCAAATACAGATAGTGCAAAGATAGCTGATGTAGTCGGAATATCTCCGGCACAGCTCAGATATGTAACCAATACCGCGTCCGGTATGGGACTTATCAAGTGCGGAAATGTAGTAATACCATTTGATAATCAGATCAGTAAGGATACAGATCTCTATAAGCTTTACAATACCAATATCCATGAGAAGATTGCTGAGCAGAAAGCAAGAGAAGAAACTGAAGACTATCAGGAGGATGATGTGAAGACATATAGTACTCAGAAGAAGGCTGTTCCGGCGGTTACAGAAAAGGTTGAAACAAAGAAATCAGAAGAACCTTCGAAGTCGGTTCCAAAGCGCTCTATGGGGACATTTGTAGGATAAAATTAAAGTCCATTTTATTCTGTTCAGAGTATCAATATTATGATATATTTGGAAAGTAGTCCTGCCCTAAAAGATGGGTGGGTAGAAAAATTATCTTTCAGTTTTATAGACGATAACAAATTTGAATTTGAGGAGATGATAATATGGAGCATAAAGGAACGAAAACAATAGAAACCCATAGGTTATTATTGAGAAAATTCTGTGCTGAGGACATAAATGCGGCATATATGAATTGGACATCTGATGA